>JGI12109J20283_10349617_pt1 | contig 9986 bp, 7 predicted proteins | sample ElkSlonscriptome_12_FD_20283 | JGI IMG/M metagenome (IMG submission 20283) | reverse complement strand
CTGTGGCGACAGCTCGGCAACCTCGAGGGGGCCCTGGCCTGCTTCCGGCAGTCGGCCCGACTCCAGCCACGACACGCGAGCTCGCACGCCATGGTGGGGGCGGTGCTCATTCGGCTCCGTCGCTACGAGGAGGCCATCGAGCCCCTTCGGCGCGCGGCCGAGCTGGACCCGGATACGGCGAGCCACTGGTCCAACCTCGGCGTGGTCTATCGACGGCTCCGTCGGAACGACGAGGCCATCGAGGCCTACGAAGCCGGTCTCCGTCGCCACCAGGAAGACGTAGGCCTGCTCAACAATCTGGCGGTGGCCTACCGGCGAGCGCGGCGCAACGAGGAGGCGATCATCCTCCTGCAGCAGGCGGTGGAGAACGTCACGGACAACGCCGACCTGCACTTCAACCTGGCTGTCGTCCTGCGCGCGTCCGAACGCTGCGAGGACGCGCTGCCGCACTATCGGAGAGCCATCGAGCTCGGCAAGGACGAGGCGGGCGTGCTCTTCGATACGGCCATCTGCTACGAGCAGGTCGGCGACAACGGCCGCGCGATCCAGACCTACGAGCGCTACATCCAGAAGGTGCAGGCCAACGACGCAGAAGCGGCCCAACGGGCCCGCGACACCATCGAGCGCCTGCGCCGGCGCTGAGCGGAGCCAAAGGCGACCGCAAAGCGCCCCGTGCCCGGCGTCGGGCCCACGCTCCGCCGAAGGGGGATGTCCTTGCCCGAGTGAGCGTCAGGCCGACGAAGAAGCGTCGGCCCCGGCGCTCTCGGCCGGCTCTCCGTCCGCCTCCGCCTCCTCGGACTCCTCGGCAGCGGGCACGCCCACCGCCGCCACCAGCCCTTCGGGCTTGAAGCTCTTGTGGATGAGGAACGCGCGGCACTGCGGACACTCGAGGAATTCCTCGCCACGCTGCACCTCGATGAAGAGCTGCGGCGGGAGCGACATGCGGCACGACTTGCAGGTACCGCTCTCGTCGACGAACGTGACCGCCAGGTAGCGGGAGCGGGAGCGAGTTCGGAGCTTCTCGTAGCGCTTGAAGATGCGCTTGGGCACCTTCTCGGCCACCTTCTCGCGACCGGCGAGGACCTTGTCCCGCTCCTTCTTCACGACCTCGAGGCGGGCGTTGGCCTCCGCCTCTTCCTCCTCGAGCATCTTTCGCGCCTCTTCGAACTGGTTCTGGCGTTCTTCGAGGGCTCCGGCCTTCTGCTCGAGGGTCTCTTCGATGGAGAGGACTTCTTCTTCGCGCTCCTTGATCGAGCGGCGAGTCATCTCGACCTCGCGCTCGGCCGAGTCGGCCTCGCGGAGCGTGCGGGCCTTGCTCATCTTGGTCTTGGCCAGGCTGAGCATGTCGACCTTCATCTGCAGGTCCTTCTGCCGTTCGTCCCGGAGCGCCTTGGCCTCCTCGATCTGTTCGCGTTCGGCGGCGAGCAGCGTCTCGAGGGTCTGGACGTCACCGCGCATGGCTTCGATCTTCGCCGGAAGGTCCCGGAGCTCGGCGTCGTGATCGCTCGCTGCTCCGTCCATCATCGCCAGCTTGGCCAACGCCCTCAACTCGTCCTGCATCCGAATAAAGCCTCCGCGTCGTGACGGCTGCGCGCGGGGTGCGCGCATCTCCGACTGGTGGCGCAGCGCTTACCGTGATCGGGCGCGCCACGCAAGCGCACATCGGCGCCAGCGAGCCCGGCGCACGACATGAAGAGCCCGAAAAAACCGTGGCCCCGCGGGGCGAACCCACGGGGCCACTAACGCTGTAGGCCCACCAGGACTCGAACCTGGAACGAACCCGTTATGAGCGGGCGGCTCTAACCAATTGAGCTATGGGCCCGGTAGTCTTTAGGGAGGGTCTTCGAAAGACCCTCCCGCTTCGCCTCGGCGCAGCCTCGGACTCGCTCCCTCCCAAACGCGCCGGCCTTCGGCCGTCGGTTGCCAGCGCCTGATGCCGGCGTTGGGTTGAATTGGTGGTCGCGATCGGGTTCCTCAGGACTCGACGAAGGAGCGGAGCTGCTTGCTGCGGCTGGGGTGCCGGAGCTTGCGGAGCGCCTTCGCTTCGATCTGCCGGATCCGTTCGCGGGTGACCTCGAAGTCCTGACCGACCTCCTCGAGGGTGTGGTCGCTCTTCTCACCGATGCCGAAGCGCATGCGCAGGACCTTCTCCTCGCGCGGCGTCAGCGTCTTGAGCACCCGGCGCGTCTGGTCCTCGAGGTTGCCGTTGATGACGGCCTCGACCGGCGACACGGCGGACTTGTCCTCGATGAAGTCACCGAGATGCGAGTCCTCCTCCTCACCGATGGGTGTCTCGAGGCTGATCGGCTCCTTGGCGATCTTCAGGACCTTGCGGACCTTCTCGAGGGGCATCTCCATCCGCTCCGCGATCTCTTCGGGCGCCGGCTCGCGGCCGAGCTCCTGCACGAGGTAGCGGCTGGTGCGGATCAGCTTGTTGATCGTCTCGATCATGTGGACCGGGATGCGGATGGTCCGCGCCTGGTCGGCGATGGCCCGAGTGATCGCCTGGCGAATCCACCAGGTCGCGTAGGTCGAAAACTTGTAGCCGCGGCGGTACTCGAACTTGTCCACGGCCTTCATGAGGCCGATGTTGCCCTCCTGGATGAGGTCCAGGAACTGCAGACCGCGGTTCGTGTACTTCTTGGCGATGCTGACCACCAGGCGAAGGTTCGCCTCGACGAGCTCGGCCTTGGCGCGGTCCGCCAGGCGCTCGCCCTTGTTCAGCTCGGTGTAGGTCGAGAGGAGCACGTCGATGGGCTGCCCCATGTCGTCGGCGACCTTCAGGATCGACTTGTGCGCTTCGCGAATGGCCTCTTCGGCCATCCGGAGCTGCTCCTCGGACGCGCCGATCTTCCGCAGCTGACGCTTCGCGGAGGGCTTGCCGCCGTCGAGCTCCTTGATGAGCTTGCCCATGCCCTTCTCGTCGAGACCGCCCATGCGCTCCTGCGCATCGGCGATGGCCCGCTCCGCGCGTTCGATGCGGCGGATATAGCCCTTGATGCGGCTGACGACCTTGTCGATCTGCTTCTTGTGCAGTCCGAGCGAACGGAGCACGGCGACGCGCTCCTCGCGGTTCTTGTCGAGGGTCGCCTGGTGCGCGTTGCGGGTCCGCTCGGCCATCCGCTTGCCGCTCTCGAGCTGCTCGCGGACCTTCGTCGACTGGCTCTCGAGCCGCTTGACCTTGTCGGTGTGCTTGGCGACGCGGCTGCGGACGTCCTCGTCCGACTCGTCGTCGCCGATCTCCTTGACCACGTCCTTCAGGCGGAGCTTGCCCTTCTTGACGTTCTCGCCGATGTCGATGATCTCCGAGACGCCGACGCGGGAGTTGAGGATGACCTGGAAAATCTTGTTCTCCCCCTCCTCGATGCGCTTGGCGATCTCCACCTCTCCCTCGCGGGTGAGGAGCGATACCGAGCCCATCTTCCGGAGGTACATCCGGACCGGGTCGTTCGACTTCGTCGTGTAGGAGTCGGTCGAGGGCGGAAGCAGGCTGTCGCGCTTGCCCTTGCGGCCCTTGCGCTTCTTCTTCTTCGCCGCCTTGGCCTTGGCGGCCTCGCGCTTGCGCGCCTGGGAGACGGAGTCGACGAGATCGATGTCCTCCCGGTTGAGGCGCAGCATCAGGTCGTCGATCTGCTCGGACGTGACCACGTCCGGGGGCAGCGCCTCGTTGACCTCTTCGTAGGTGAGGTAGCCCTTCACCCGGCCGCGCTCGAGGAGGAGATGGACGTCCTTCCGCTCCTTCGCGGTCGTCCCCTTCTTCCCCGACTTCGACTTTCCGTTGGCCTTGCTCTTCCTGGAGCCGCTGCTCGCCTTCCGCGAGCGCGTGCTCTTCGTCGCGCCATTCTTGGCGGACTTCTTCTTGGACGTCCCGTTCGAGGAAGAAGAGGAGGACGAAGGCCGGGCCTTCGCCCGCTTCGTCGCCTTCCCGTTCGAGGACGACTTTCGAGCCGATACGCGCTTGCGTTCGCCCTTGGTCGTCTTCGAGCGTTTCTTGCTCTTGGTCGCCTTGCCACCCGTTCGCGCCTTCGTCGCCATTCTTACCTCTCGAGCCCTACTTCCGGAGAGCACCCCGGAGTAGCGCCATTCGTTCTCTGGTCAAACGGTCGGCGAGAGCGTCGTCGCCCGCTCGCCGCGCCGCCACGGCCTGCTGCATCAGCTGCCGTGCCACCTCTTCGCGGGCCTTCTTCTCGAGCCGCGGAATGACATCCCGCAGCACTTGTCGCGCCGACTCCAGGTCCTCGTGGAGCTGAACGGCCAGTCGCTCTTCGAGCCACCAGCTCGCCCCATTCGCCCCTATCTGGTCCAGTAGTGCCGATGCGTCTACTCCCTCGCGCCGACCCACCTGGCGCGAAGTGGCCTGAAAGATGGCCCGAAGATCCGGATCCGTCAAAACCTCAGGGATTTTTTCGGATTCTGGCGATTCCAGGACCGCCGGCTGATCGAGCACGGCGCCCAGAAGCTCCCCCTGAAGGGGGTCTACCTTTCGTCTGACTGGCGCTTCCTCGACCGGCGGACCCTCCATCGGCGGGGGCTCTTCGCGTTGCGGCCGGCGCCGCGGCCGGTTCTGGCGAATCCCTCGGCGGAGCTGTTGGCGGACCGCGTCGATGTCGTGAACGCCGAATTTCTGAGCGATTCTGTCGATATAGAGGCGACCCTCGACCGGGTTCTCCACCTTCTTGAGCACCGGACCGAGGCTCGAGATGGCGTCGGCGGTGGCTGCGGCGTCGCCGCGCGAATTGGATGCCGCCTGATCGATGAGGTGCTCGACGATTCCCGGAGCACCATCGATACGTTGCTGCAAGGCATCGATGCCCTGCTCGCGCAAGAAACTGTCCGGGTCGTGACCCTCGGGGAGCGCCACCACCCGCGCCGGGAGCCCGGCCTCGGCGAGGTGTGGGTGCGCCGCGCGAACGGCCTTCCGCCCCGCCTCGTCGCCGTCGAAGAGGAGCACCACCCGCTCGGCGAAGCGTCTCAGCAGCCGCGCCTGATTTGCCGTGAGCGCCGTGCCGAGGGGAGCGACCGCGTTGTCGAGCCCCTGCCGGTGGAGGCAGACCACGTCGAAGTTGCCCTCGCAGAGCACCGCCCAACCCTTGCGGCGGATCGAGACCCGGCCCTCCCAGAGACCGAAGAGGAGCTTGCCCTTCTGGTAGAGCGGGCCCTCCGGGCTGTTGATGTACTTCGCAGGCGGGTCCCGGTCCTGGTCCTCCTCGAGGGCCGGCAGCGCCCGGCCGCTGAAGGCGACGATGCGCCCCTGCGCGTCGGTGACCGGGAACATCAGTCGGTGACGGAAGCGGTCGTAGTAGCCGTCCCGGGAGCGCCGAGGCACGACGAGCCCGGCCGCCTCTGCCTCGCCGGGCGAGCGCTGCTTCTGCCGGAAGAGATTCACGAGGCCGTCCCAGGCGTCCGGCGCGTAGCCCAGCCGGAAGCGCTGCGCGGTCTCGTCGTCGACGTCGCGGTCCCGGTAGCACTGCTTGGCCATCGGCCCGTTCGGATGCTCCTCGAGCATGCGCACGTAGAAGCCCGCGGCCTCGTCGACGAGCGACGCGATGCGGTCGGTCTTCTCCTTCTCGCGCCGCCGCTCGGCGTCCCGTTTCGGGTCGGTGTCGGGGATCTCGACGCCGGTGCGCTCGGCGAGGCGCCGCACCGCCTCCGGGAAGGGGAGCCCCTCGAGGCGGCTGAGGAACCCGAAGACGTCGCCGGAGGCCTGGCAGCCGAAGCAGTGGAAGAAGCCCCGCTGCGGGTGGACGTAGAAGCTGGGCGTCTTCTCGTTGTGGAAGGGGCAGAGCCCCTTGAGGCTCGCGCCGCTCTTCTTGAGCTTCACGTACTCGCCGACGAGCACGCCGATGTCGGTGCGCTCACGGATCGACGCGATGACGTCGTCCGGAATCACCGCCCACCCCCGATGGCCCGTCCACCCAACACGAAGCGGGCAGTATGCCCAGCCCAGGGCACTCGGCAACCCGCCCCCGCTCGCGTTTCCCACTCCGCCCTTTGCCTCGCACAGAGTCACGGAGCCACAGAGGTCACAGAGGAAGAAGGGATGTGGGTGGACGTCGCCGGAACCGTACGGTGAAACGACTGCCCCGACGCCAAGCGCAACGCTCCGCGGCGTCGTTCGAGCGGCACGCCTCCAACGACCCTTCCTCCAACCTCTGTGTCCTCTGTGGCTCCGTGACTCTGTGCGAGGCAAAAGGGTCGAATGGGGCGGAGCGGGCGACGATTGGGGAGGCGTGATAGACGAGCAGCGTGACGGAGGCGCCCCCGAAGAGCAGCGCGTTCCGGGAGGTGCTCCTGGTTTACACGGCGGTGGCGGCGCTCACCTTCGGCATCACCCGGCTGCGCGCCGTGCCGATGCTGAAGGACTACGTGCACCTCGGGGTGGGGGCGCTCTTCTTGCTCGCGGCGCTCTGGCGGACCGGGCGCGACCGGGCCTCCCTCGATCGCTACGGCGTCGCCCTCGGGGGGCTGCTCGCGCCGGTCGATGAGGAGGCCGACCCGGGGCCGCTCGGCGTCTACGACCTCGGCCGGCTGGTGCGCCGCTCGCTCCCCTCGGCGCTGAAGGAGACGGCCGTGGCGCTCGGGCTCGCGGCGCTCATCTTCCCTCCTTTCTTCTTCGGCTTCGGCTGGTGGCACGAGGCGCGGGGCTGGCCCTCGCTGGAGCTCCCGGACGACTTCGCGAGCTTCGCCTTCGCCCAGCTGCTGGTGGTGGCGCTTCCGGAAGAGGTCTTCTTCCGTGGCTACGTGCAGACCCGGCTGAACGATCACTTCGGCGAGCCGAAGAACCGACTCTTCGCGCAGCTCGGCGTGCACCCGCTGAGCCTGCTCATTCAAGCGGTGCTCTTCGCGGCGGTGCACTTCGTGGCCATCCACAACCCCGCGCGGCTGGCCGTATTCTTTCCCGGCCTGCTCTTCGGCGTGCTCCGCGCCTGGCGCGGCGGCGTCGGAGCGGCCATCGTTTTCCACGCCCTGAGCAATGTCTACTCCGACCTCCTCGTCCGCGGCTGGCTCCGCTGAAACCCGCCGCGCAGCGATCTTCGACATGGATCGCACGCTCGTCAGCGTGAACACCGGCAGCCTCTACGCGCGCTGGCGCTTCAAGCGTCGTGAGGCCGGGCTGCGCGACATGGCTCGGGTGGCCCGCTGGCTGGTGCTCTACTCCTTCGGCGCCATCGACGCCGAGGCCGCCACCCGGCGCGCCCTCGAGACCGTCGCCGGCGAGGAAGAAGCGGCGTTCCGCGCGCTCCTCGCCAACTGGTACCGCAGCTCGGTCCGCCAGCACATCAGCGACCGGGCGCGGGCCGAGGTCGAGCGTCGCCGCGCCGCCGGCGACCTGCTGGTCGTCCTCAGCGCATCCACGCCCTACGTGGTGAGGCCCCTCGCCGCCGACCTCGGCATCGACCACGTCCTCTGCACCGAGCTCGAAGCGCGCGACGGCGTCCTCACCGGCCGCTGCACCGAGCTCTGCTACGGCCCCCACAAGGTGCGCATCGCCGAACGCTGGGCCAGCGAGCACGGCGTCGACCTCGCGGCGAGCGCCTTCTACACCGACAGCGTCAGCGACGCGCCCATGCTCCGCCGGGTCGGCGAGCGGCGCGTGATCAACCCCGACCCGCGACTGCGCTTGCTCGCGCGGCGCGAAGGATGGAGCGTCGAGCAATGGCGATGACGATGATGAACCCGCCGGCCGCGGTCGTCCTCGAGCGCGTCGTACGCGCGGCCCTCGAAGAGGACATCGCCCGCGGCGACCTCACGACCGAAGCGACCGTGCCGCCGGACGCCACGGGCGAAGCGCTCTTCGGTGCTCGGGAGTCTTTGGTGCTCAGCGGCCTGCCGGTGATCGAGACGGTCTTCCGATGGGTCGACGAGCGGGTCACGGTGACGGCGGAAGCGGCCGATGGCGACCGGCTCGCCGCTGGCGACGTGGCCGCCCGGCTGAAGGGCCCGGCCCGGGCCATCCTCCTCGGCGAGCGGGTGGCACTGAATTTCCTGCAGCGAATGAGCGGCATCGCCACCCAGGCGCGCCGCTACCTCGAAGCCCTCCCCGAAGGCAGCGGCTGCCGCATCGCGGACACGCGCAAGACCACGCCCGGCCTTCGCGCTCTCGAGCGCTACGCCGTTCGCTGCGGCGGCGCCCACAACCACCGCGAGGACCTCGGCGCGGCGGTGCTGATCAAGGACAACCACATCGCCGCCTGTGGCGGCGTCCGCACCGCCATCGAGCGCGCGAAGGCCTACGCGCCGCACACCACCCGCATCGAGTGCGAGGTGGACACCCGCGCCCAGCTCGAGGAGGCCCTCGACGCCGGCGCCGACATCATCCTCCTCGACAACTTCGACGACGACGCCTGCCGCGAGGCGGTCGCCCTCGCCGCCGGGCGTGCCATCCTCGAGGCGAGCGGCAACGTCACCCTCGAGCGCATTCCGTCCCTCGCGGCCACCGGGGTGGACGTGATCAGCAGCGGCGCCCTCACCCACTCGGTGCGCGCCGTCGACCTCGGCCTCGATTGGGCGCCGTGAGCGACGACCTCCAGCGGGCTCTCGCCGAACGCTCGGGTCGGTGGCTGGGCGCGGAGGCGCGGCTGGTCGCCGAGACCACCTCGACGATGGACGAGGGCTGGAGGGCCCTCGACGCCGGCGCGCCCCACGGGCTGGTCATCGTCGCCGAGGTGCAGACCGCCGGCCGGGGCTCCCACGGCCGGAGCTGGCGATCGCCGCCCGGTGACGACCTCTACCTGAGCGCGCTGCTGCGGCTCGAGAAGCCAAGGCCCACCCTCACGCTGGCCACCGCGCTCGCGGTCGTCGACGCGGCGCGCTCGGCGGGCGTCGGCGGTGGCCGCCTGCGCGTGAAGTGGCCCAACGACGTCCTCGTCGACGGGGCGAAAGTCGCCGGCATCCTCTGCGAGAGCCGGAGCCGGGGCGAGCGCTTCGACGCGGTCGTGGGCGTGGGCCTGAACGTGAACCGGGAGCGCTTCGATCCCGCGCTCGCGGCGACCTCGCTTCGCCTCGCGACCGGCGAAGCGAAGGATCGAGGCGCCGTGCTCGCGGCGCTCCTGAACGCCATGGAGCGCTGGAGCCTCGCCGAGCCGAGCGCGGTCACCGGCACCCTCGACGAGGCGCTCGCCTGGCGCGGCGAGGTGGTGCGCTGCGACGACCTCGAGGGCGAGCTCCTCGGGGTCGCCGCCGACGGCGGCCTGCGGCTGAAGGTCGACGGCCGCGAGCGGGTGGCCCACGCCGGCCGACTCCAGCGCTGATCGACACGCCTCGAGGCTCACCTCGCCGTGGACGTACCAGCCACGTCGGTCGCGCTCAGCGAGAGAGCGGCGATGGGACCGAGGTCGTCATCGAGGAGCGAACGGCGCGCGCCCCGATCCGCCTTCACGCCCGCACCCATCGGTCGAGGAAGGTCAGGAGGGGGCGTGGTCAGTACCAGTAGATCTGGCCGCCCCGGCGGGGGCTGAGCACGCCGGGCCGGAGCTGGCGGCCCTGCCGGCGCTGAACGCGGACCCGAGGGTTCGGGCTCCGGCGGCCCGGCAAGGCCTGCGGCTCGGCGTTGTCGACGCCCGGCGGCGGCCCCTGCACGGTCGGGTCGTGGTCGAGGAGCGTGCCCGGGCGCGCGTTGCGCGGGACCGGGAAGTACCACCAGCGCCCCTGCTGGTGGACCCAGTAGCCGGCGACGTTGCGATGGCCGGCAGGCACCCGAAGCCGCGGCGGCCGACGGGTCCGCTGGGGCGGCGCCGGGATGGCGTCGCCCTCGTCGAGGGCGGGCGCGACGTCGACCGCCTCGACGTCGGCGGCGTCCTGCACCTCCGCGCCCTCGCTAGGCGTGGGCTGGGGCTCGGCCGCGGACCCCGGCGGCTCCGGCACTGCCGTGTCCTCGACCGCCGGCGGTGGCAGCTCGGCCGGAGGCTCGATGACGGCCAGCACCTGCGTGACGTAGGTGCCGCCCGAGGTCGGCAGCGCGGCCAGGCCGATGTGGGTGAACCCCG
>JGI12109J20283_10699441_pt1 | contig 9990 bp, 10 predicted proteins | sample ElkSlonscriptome_12_FD_20283 | JGI IMG/M metagenome (IMG submission 20283) | reverse complement strand
CCCCTCGTCGCTCCTGACCCGTCCAAACTTGCCATTGACGATAAAATTGCCCGGCATAGCGCAAACGCGCCCCTAACAAGGGAATAACGGCGACTAAGAGAACCAGCGTTACCCACCAATGTAGAGAAAACAGTAAAATCGCGATCGCCCCTAGGGAAATCGAGCCTTGTAACACCTGCAACAAGCGACTCAACAACAAAGCTGGACGATAAGGCGCTTCGGACTGGGCTTGATGAAACTTGTCGTAATAATCGGAATTTTCGTAGTATTCTAAATCAATTTCAACCGATTTAGCGTGCAATAACTCCCTTACCCGGTCTACTACCGCTTCTTGCAGTCTTTCTTGATTCAACGCCACCAAGCTACTACAAACATCCCTCGCCATTGCCACCGAGGCCGCCACCACCACCAAAGCCAAAATCCGCGGCCACATCTGTATCGGATTGGCTAGAGTCATCCCCGACGCGATCGCATCGATTAACAACTTCGTGAGATACAGCAAAACTAGGGGTAAAATACTCTGGGCGATCGCGCCAATCATCCCCATCACCATTCCCCAACGACTACTACGCCAACACAACGAAAGAGCCGCCTTCAGCGCGGTTAAACGGCGAATTTCCATAAAATCGAAGGATTGTTAAACCAAAGTATAGTTTGAATTTTACTCGGAAACTCCCAATATCATCTCGGTGAACTCTCCAATCGACTGAACCGCAAACTTGAAGAATTTATCTTAACTCGCTATGATTCACTTAGAAACCAATCTTAGTAACAAGATTGCTCAGACAAAAAATTTTTAGTTATATGGAGGTAATTTTTATGAGTTGCGGTGGCGGTGGCTGCGGTGGCGGTTTCTCAACAGGGAGTAACGGCCTGGGAGGCAGTAAAGTCAAACAACCGGATTATTCTCAGTGGTCAACGGCACAGTTAGTGCTGTGGAGATTATTCAGTTTCACCTACGTGATTGGTGTTTTTACCTTCCTCGGTTGGTTATTTGTGCAAAGCGATCAATCTAGTAATATACAACCTCAAGAAATATTACCCGAAAGCTCGGTAGAACTTGCATCGAAGACATCCTCTGGTACTAAGCAGTCCTAATTGCCAAAACCCACAATTTTATCCAAACCCCGGTTACTCTGCACAACCGGGGTTTTAAAGTGATACTACTTTGGCACATCGGCGGTTAACACTTCATGGCCGTCTCCTGTCACCAACACATCATCCTCGATGCGAATACCAATCCCGCGCCATTCTGGAGGCACTTCCGGCTGGTCTTCGGCAGCTTCGATGTGGGGGCCGATATAAATTCCCGGTTCAACCGTAACAACGTGGCCCGGTTGGAAAGGTCGCCAAGTTTCCTCATTGTGCTTATATGTCCCCGCATCGTGAACATCCAAGCCCAACCAATGACCCGTCCGGTGCATATAAAAGGGTTTATATTTTTCTTCTTTGATGATTTCTTCTAAATCGCCCTGGAGTAAGCCTAAATCGAGTAACCCTTGGACAATGACACACACGGCGATGTCGTGAAACTCATTATAAGGTTTGCCCGGTTGGACTTCTTCAATCGCCTTGAGTTGCGCTTCTAAGACGATTTCATATAGGGCTTGCTGCTGCTTGTTGAATTTACCATTAACCGGGAAAGTGCGGGTAATATCGCCGTTGTAGTAGCCATAGGAACAACCGGCATCGATGAGGAGGAGGTCGCCGTCTTGGATTTGGCGATTGTTTTCGATGTAGTGGAGAATACAGGCATTTTCCCCAGAAGCCACAATCGAGGGGTAAGCCGGGCCTAAACCCCCCGCGGCCCGAAAGACTCGCTCGATTTCGGCTTGGACTTCGTATTCATAACGTCCGGGTTGGGCAAATTTCTGGGCTTGGTTGTGGGCTTCGGCGGAAATAGCAGTGGCTTGGCGGAGAAGTTCGATTTCGGCGGCGGTTTTGACCAGGCGCAGGGGGTGTAAAATCGGGTTGGTGTCTTCGATGGCGACCGGCCCAACACCGCGTTTTTGATACAGGGCAATGAACCGTTGCCAATGTTTGAGAATGGTTTGGTTAAAGGCAGTGTCGTTGCCTATATGGTAATAGATGCGATCGCTATCTTTGAGATATTGCGGCAGCTTTTCGTCGAGTTCGTCAATGGGGTAAACTTCATCCGCCCCATATTGTTCTTTGGCCGCGTCTACCCCGACGCGATAGCCCGTCCAGGTTTCTTTTTGGGGGTCTTTGGGCTGAACGAATAAAACGAAACGGTGTTCTTCGTGATGGGGGGCCAGAACCGCGACGGCTTCGGGTTCGTTAAATCCGGTCAGGTAATAAAAATCGCTATTTTGGCGAAAAGGATACTCAACATCGTGATGCGCGATCGCGTGGGAAGCACTCCGAAAAATAGCGGTTCCATGACCAATTTTCGCCATTACCTGCTCGCGGCGATCGCGATATTCGCGCTGCAAAATCGTCATAATAATTGATAACTTATGAGGCTTGGGTGGTTAAACATTTTCTAGATTATATCGAGCTTTACGGCGCTAGTGCTGCCGCTTTCTATCCTTTCAAAAAGAAGACCCCTCTTTACCGTAAGCTTGCCAAGCCAAATCCACTAACCCTTTTAAAATCGCCACAGCCACCACCGCACTGCCTTTGCGGCCATTAATCCGAATATGAGACATCATCGAATCTTGCAAGCGCTCCTTGGCCACATCTGCCCCCACAAACCCCGACGGTGTACCAATTACCAACGCCGGACGGATTTCTTCGGCTTCGATTAACTCCACTAAGGCGGTTAATGCGGTTTGAGACTGACCCAAAATAAAAATCGCTTCCGGGTAGCGACGAGCGAGGGTTTGGATTCCCCAAGCCGCTTGAGTTTTTTCCTTTTGCGGACGGGTTAAGGCTTCGGTGGCACAGTACACCGGATTGGCAAAGGTTTTTTGGATTCTGGTCGCAATGCCCACCTGTACCATCGGTACATCCACCACAATGGTACTGCGGGCGGCTAAAGCGGCGGCCCCGGCTTGTAATGCCCGCTCAGAAAACGCGATCAAATGCCGATATTCAAAATCCGCCGTTTCATAAATCACGCGGCGCACAATTTCGTATTCTGCGGGGGAAAAACTATGTGCGCCAATTTCGTGATCGATGATTGCTAAACTTTGCGCGTCCGTTAAGTGCCACTCCATGTTTGTTTATCCAGGGGAATCTGTCGAAAAGAAAAATTGTAATTAAATAAATATGCAAAGAATGCTAGTTGGTTCTAATTAAGCTTAGTCTAGCAGGCAACTGGAATTCAGCCTTTGATGGATTACGCCAAGACAGTGATGCACCCGGAAATAGTTATTGATCGCGATCTAGAATCATACACCCTAAAATAATTCTTGGGAATGGGAAAAAATCCCCGCTCTCAAGGAGAACGAGGATTTCTAAGTGGGTGTTAGGGGTTGATTGGGGAGTGGTTTTAGGTTTCTGAAGGCTCAGAAGAAGCCATTTGATTGACCATCGGTGACAGATAAGCTACCAATACCCCCAAGACAAAGCCAATAATATTGCGGAATAAAGGCAACCATTCGGAAGTACGGGTGACCACCGGGCCAATGCCAAAGGCAATAAAGAGAATGCCCCATAATGGCGAGAAGATCAACGCCCATTGCCAAGCGAATAATTGACCTTTTTTGCGGGGAATTGCGGCTAAACCACAAACAATCCCCCCGGCGACCGAGGTAATGAGGGTGAGTATCCATTGTTCTTGGGGTAAGCCAGGAACGACTTGACAACCGCCTTGGGTTAAGCAACCCGCCACGGTATCGAGTGCCCCTGTAATGGCGTTATTTTCGCCGTTGTCCCGCACATAGTACATATTGCCAAAGCGGGTTTGCAGTTCGATCCAAAAAGTACGCGGCAGCAACTCATAGACATCATCACCAATGCTGAAAGCGAGTAGATTACCGCCTCGCAAGTCCGCGACCATCAAAATACTTTTTTCGTCTAACCCCCAAAAATCAATCACAGCCCGGCCTGGGGTGCGGTCGTATTGGGTTAAGACTCGCATTTTCCAGCCGGTTTCGGCTTCAAAATCCTTAATTTTATTTAATAATGTTTCTTCTTGTAAGCTGGGTAAAATATCGGCTAAATCTACAATCGGGGTTTCGACTTCTGGTAACAGGGAGGGGTCATTGAAGGCGAAAGCAGCAGAGGGCGCTGCAAATACCCCTACGAGGGTGACGACGATGGCCGCGAAGATGCTGAGAATGCGTTGTTTCATCGGGTTATCAAAATGATGCTTCAAGGGAGTTATTTTTAAGGTTACTATAACTTTCTTTACACTTATTCATTTTATTTTAAGGTTAGTAACACAAAGTTGACAAACTTTTTTGAAAAAGTTAATCCTAACTGAACCCGAAAACAGGGGGGTTATCGTCCTTGGCGCTGCCCTCGTTACAACTTGACCGCCGAATTTTAGTTTTTTCTGGCCCTTCTACCCCCTCGACTGGGTAGAAACAGACCTGTGCCAATGACGATAACTTGAGGTGAGGGGTTAGTCTGTGGCGATCGCGATCGCGATAATTGTGTCCTTAACCCTTTATGCTTAAGCTGAAGCCTTTATGATTCTGTTTGTCAGAAATTTTCTACTCCATGTCTAAACGAGCCTCCTTTGATTCTGCTAATCTCACCGACCGCGCCGAGCAAATTCTCAGTGCGGCTTCTAATCGCTATCGCATTACCGTCCAAGTGGCCAATCGCTCAAAACGGTTGCGTCGCGATAGTTTTGATGATTTTGATAGCTTTGACGACCCGATGATGAAACCCGTGATTCGAGCCATTGTCGAAATTTCTGATGAGTTGACCGAACCGGGAATTTTGAAAGAAAGTTCTTGAAATTTTAAGTTATACTTTGCCTTTCACGAGACTTTCTATCTCATCCTTAGAAAAGATAGGATAAAAGAAAGCATTAAACTTCATTCCTCAACCTAAGACAAAAAGAGCTTACCCTAATCGCGATCGCGATTTTGGTCGAGGATGACGCTCATTACACCCTTGGGCTTTTCCTTTCCCTTGATTTCCGTTATCTAGTTTTCCTCTGAGTAGAACTATGGCTATGCCATCCGCCAAAATTCTTGTCGTTGACGACGACCCGGCAATTCGCAACTTAATTTATCGCTTTCTCGGCCAAAAAAACTACCAAGTCGAAGCGGCTGACAATGGTCGAACAGCGTTGGAACTTTTTAGTAAGTTTAATCCGGACTTGGTAATCTTAGATGTCAATTTACCCGATGCCTTGGGTTACAATCTGTGCGAAGAAATGCAACTCAGTACAGATGTATTTGTCCTCATGCTGACCAGCCGTACTGATACAGAAGATAAGGCCACAGGCTTTGAGAAAGGGGCTGACGACTACTTAACCAAGCCCTTTGATTTACGAGAATTAGAATTTCGGGTGGGTGCAATCTTAAAACGCCAGCGTACCGTGTCTCCGAGTGCCAACAAACAACCCCTCGTCTTCGGCCATCTCAGCATTGACCCGGAACGACGCGAAATCAAAGTAGATGGCGATTTAGTGCCATTTACAGCCCTAGAGTTCGATCTGCTTAACTTCTTGGCGCGTCATCCCGGCCAAGCCTTAAGCCGTTCGACTCTAATCAGCGAGGTTTGGGATTATTCAGAAGTCGTGGGCGATCAACGGGTCGTCGATGTCCATATCGGGCAAATTCGTAAGAAAATCGAACAAGATGCGGCTCGACCTTCTTTGATTAAAACGGTTCGGGGATTTGGNTATCGTTTTGAAGCCCCCTCACCCGCCGAAAAAGAGTCTTAACGAGGACAAGAATCACTGCGACCGGAACAGACTTAAGTAAAATGACTAAAGCACAATTAATTGCAGTCCCACAAGGCGCTATATTCTGGTTTTGGGGACTGAGGTCAAAATCTTGTGCTGAATTACAGTTTTTTTGAGAGTTGCCCCGCGATCGCCTATGATTTTTTCCAGAAGAACCAGTGGTGTTTTATTACACCCCACCTGTTTACCCGGTCGCTACGGCATTGGCGACTTAGGAGAACAGGCTTATCGTTTTGTGGATTTTTTGGCCGAGAGCTTACAACAAATCTGGCAAGTTTTACCCCTCGGGCCCACGGGATACGGCAATTCACCCTATTTGAGTTATTCAGCGTTTGCCGGAAATCCCTTGCTGATTAACTTAGAATGGCTGGTCGCTGAAGGGTTGATCGGACAAGACGAACTCGATGCTCTACCGGACTTCGATCGCGATCGCGTCAACTACGATCTCGTGATCGAAACCAAACTCCCCCTCCTCAAAAAAGCCAGTCAACGGTTTTCGACCCAAGCCAGCCCAGAACGAAAGCAAGAGTTTGAAACCTTTTGTCAAAATCATGCTTACTGGCTTGACGACTACAGCTTGTTTATGGCCATCAAAGCCGCCCACAACGGCGCGAGTTGGTACGAATGGGACGAGGCGATCGCCAAACGAGAACCCGCCGCCCTAACCGAATGGCGATCGCGCTTGGCCGAAGACATCTTTTACTACAAATACGTCCAGTCCGAATTTTTCCGGCAGTGGTCTACCCTCCGTTCCTACGCCAACAACAAAGGCATTCAGATTTTTGGCGATTTACCCATTTATGTCGCCCACGATAGCGCCGATGTCTGGGCCCATCGCGACATTTTTGTGTTGAATATCAAAACCAACAAACCCGCCACCATGGCCGGCGTTCCTCCCGATTACTTTAGCGCCACCGGACAATTGTGGGGCAATCCGGTTTACAACTGGAAGCAACTGGAGAAAAACAAGTTTAAATGGTGGATTCAACGGATCGAAGGAATGCTCGATTACGTTGATATTATTCGCATCGACCATTTTCGCGGTTTAGCCGCCTTTTGGGGCGTTCCGGGCCATGCGAAAATTGCCACCAAAGGCCAATGGGTCAAAGCCAAAGGGGATGAATTTTTCGAGTTACTCACCGACCAACTGGGTCGCTTACCCATTGTGGCTGAAGATTTAGGGGTGATTACCCCAGATGTAGAAGCCCTGCGGGATAAATACGGCTTACCGGGGATGAAAGTGCTACATTTTGCCTTTGATTCTGACCGCCAGAATCCTTTTCTGCCCTACAACTACACCGATCGCAATTGCTTTGTTTATACCGGAACCCACGACAACAGTACAACGGTGGGTTGGTACAATGCGCGATCGCCCGAAGACCAGCAACGGGTCTTAGATTACCTGGGCTGTATCGGCGAAGAAGGCATTAATTGGCGCATGATTCGGTTGGCCTTGGGTTCGGTGGCTAATCACGCCATTATCCCCCTGCAAGACCTTTTAGGGCTAGGAGACGAAGCCAAAATGAACACTCCCGGCACTCCGGCGGGCAATTGGACATGGCGTTATGTCCCCGAACAACTCAATTGGCAGGTACGCCATCATCTGGGCCATTTAACCTATGTCTACGGTCGCTCTCCCTACTAATCTTTAGGAACGAGGCGCGGGTTCCGGGGCTTGATAAGTCACGGTTTCGACTTGGCCTCGTTCTCCGAGGGGGGTGGGTTGCTCGTTATTCACAGTAATGACCACACCCCCTGCATTTCCAGCCCGCACGCGGATTTCTTGGTCGGCTTCCCAGGTGCGCTTTTCTCCTTGTTTGAGAATGCCCTCAAACTCCGGCTGACCGTCGGCGACCACTTCGAGCCAGCTATCTTCTTGTAGGGTCACATCTACCACCACCACGTCGTTGGGCGGCCGATTGCTGGCTGAGATGGTGTTGTTGCCAGAAGGGGTATCTGTTTCAGGAGAAGTCGTTAAATTCGGAGATGGGGAGGCTTCGGTGGCAACAGTGGGATTGTCTTCCTCATTTTCGGCTTGCCAACTCGGACGCTGCAATCCGTAGGAAATGCCGCTAATTGCCCCAATCAAAACCAAAATATAAACAAAATATAAATGGACTGCCCTGGGTCGTCTGGGTCGTAGGGGTTGCCAAGACGGAGTAATCCCTTTTAGAATGTCAGACTGCGGAATTTTTTGGGCTAATTCACGACCATTCAGCCCCAAAGCATTGCCATATTTTTGGATTAATCCTTGGAGATAAACCGTTTCTGGGAGAGCCGAGAGTTCGAGGGCTTCGAGGGCTTTGAGCAAGCGCAGGGAGATACGAGTTTCGGTGGCGATTTGATGGAGCGATCGCCCATTTTCTTCGCGGACTTGACGTAAATATTCGCTAATTTCCCGAATTTTTTCGATTTGATCCGGTCGAAAGGATGAGTTTTGAGGGTAATTTGTCATGGTAGGTTCTCCTGTACGCTCTGTAGACCATTGCCTGAAGCCGCAAGATCGCTGGCTTTGCGAATCGCTCGGAGTTCTCTCGCACTCAGAGAACGACACTGACCTGCGGCTAACCGTTGTCGATCGGTTCCTTGGAGTTGAATCGGTCCAATCGCGACTCGATGTAATTTTAAAACCGGATGGCCCAATTGTTCGGCCACGCGACGGATTTGCCGATTTCGACCTTCTCGTAGCTCAATCGCCAGCAGGGTTCGCTCGGCTTGCTCGGTCAACACTTTGACAACGGCGGGTAAAGTTTTTTGATCATCGAGAATTACACCCTGTCGCCAAGCTTGTAAGGTAGAAACAGAAGGATGCCCGGCAATCCAAACATGATACAGTTTTGTTAGATGGGAACGAGGGTGGGCGATCGCTTGGGTCAACTCGCCATCGTTTGTTAATAATAATGCCCCAGTTGAATCAATATCTAACCGTCCAATGGGATGAATGCCTTGGCCTTGTCGCCAAGATTTGGGCAGTAAGTCCATCACGGTTTTACGACCTTGGGGATCGTGACAAGTGGACACGACTCCTTTGGGTTTGTGAAGGAGTAAGTATAAACGATCGGGTCGATTGCGCGATCGCAAGGGGCGGCCATCTACCTCTAAGCGATCCCGATTGGGGTCGGCTTTTTGCCCAATTTGCACAATTTCGCCATTCAAGCGCACGCGACCTTCTAAAATCATCGCTTCTGCTTGGCGACGCGAGGCAATGCCCCATTGCGCTATGATTTTTTGAACCCTCTCCTTCATAAGTTACTGTAGTCGTCGGCGTTGCCAGAATGTGGGAATTAAAACGAACTCGTCTGTAATTAACGATAAACTATGTACAAATATTACAAGATGACTGTACCCGTCTACTGAATGAATTTATGATTTTCGCTATCTTAAGCTGGCATTAAGCCTATTTTGAGTCAACATGACACTCCGATCTTCCCGTCAAATTATTAGTCAAGTTTTATCCCCTGCCGTTCGCTTGTGGTTGCGATCGCAAGTAGAATCCATCGACGAGCTAGACTTGGAAATTATCGGTAAAAATCGTCAAATTTTAACCGGATTCATCCCTTATGTTTCCCTAGGGGCGGCTAAAGCGGTGTATCAAGGTCTACATTTCACCCAAATTCAACTCCATGCCCAAAATATTCGGGTTAACTTGGGTCAAGTGGTCAAAGGCCAGGCTTTACAATTACTAGAACCTATCCCGGTTACTGGGGAAGTGTCTTTGTCTCAAGCCGATCTGCAAGCCTCACTGTTGTCTCCTCTACTCTCTACGGCCATTAAAGACTTATTGTCTACTTTAATGGCAGCGAGTGATATCGCGACAACCCTACCTTCAATCCAAGATTGGCCCTTACATTGGCATAATGCCTCGATTACCCCCAATTCTCTAAAACTCAAAGGAATTGTAACAAATGTTGATAAAAAGATAATCCCAATTACCCTAGAAACTCAACTCGACCTGGCAAACCCCCACTGCTTGCGCTTATCCCAAACCGAAATTGTCGCACCTCCCCTGCTTCCTCCGGTTCATCTCGATCGTTTTGAAATCGATTTGGGGGAAGAAGTCAACCTCGAAGCCCTACATCTCAATCCCGGTCAGATTGTTGTTCAAGGGGGCTTGCGGGTGATGCCCTAGTTCAGTTATCAGTCTCTAAGGGGCAGCTTTG
>JGI12109J20283_10295615_pt1 | contig 9990 bp, 9 predicted proteins | sample ElkSlonscriptome_12_FD_20283 | JGI IMG/M metagenome (IMG submission 20283) | reverse complement strand
CGAACGGCTGCGATTGATCGGGCGTTTGGCAGACACGAGATCGAGGGGCGAGGTCGATCCCCAAACGCTGATGCGGCCGTTCTCGCCCGACGCGTTCGGCAGCGTGCCCGGCGAGGGGGCGGCGGTGTGCGTGCTGGAGCGGCCCGATGCCGCACGCGAGCGCGGCGCCCAGCCGATCGCCGCGCTGCTCGGATTCGGCGCGGCGCAGGCCATCCCGCCGCGGCGCGACGGCGGACCGGTGATGGCCGGGCTCGGCGCCAGCGTGGGTGGTTCGGCCGATGGGCTCGACACCGCGATGGCGAGCGCGATGCGGTCGGCGCTCCGCGACGCCGAGGTGGACCCGACCGACATCGACGCCGTGTTCTGCCACGGCGCGAGCGAGGTCGCGCTCGATGAGGCCGAGGCGCGGGCGTTGCACGCCGTGCTGGGCGAGCGTGCCGGCAGTGTCGAGCTGTGCTTCATCAGCCCGATGCTCGGGGAGACGATGGCCGCCGGCGGCTCGCTGCTTGCCGCCGCCGCGGCGCTCGCGCTGCATCACCAGCGCCTGCCCGCACGCCTGAACGCGGGCACGCCGCGTGATGCCCTGCGTGCCGGCCCCGCGCCTTCACGTGATGCGACGCTTGGCCGCGTGCTGGTGTGCACGCACGCGCTGGGCGGGCAGTGCGCGGCGTTGGTGCTGGGTCGATAGAGCCCCGGGAATGACAAGCGGCCCCGCCGATGCGAGGCCGCTTAAGAATTCACGCAACGGCAGTGGCTTTAGCAGCCCGCGTCGAACTCGTTCTGGAAGGCCAGGAAGTCGAACAGCGTCAGCTCGCCGTCGCCGTCGAAGTCGGCGGCCAAGTCGCCCGAGTCGAACAGATTCTGGAACTGCAGGAAGTCGAAGAGAGTGAGCTCCCCGTCTTCGTCGATGTCCGCACGACAGGTGCCCGTCGCAGGGTCGCCTTCGACGAGCCAGTTGTCCGTTCGGATGTTGCCGGTCGTGCCGGTCGCACCGTCGAGCGTGACAACGACGCGAGCGTCCGCAACGCCATCGAGTTCATCGATATCGAAGGACTGCAGCGCAAAGTCCGAACCGACGTCCAGGCCGCTCGTGATCTCGGTGACCAACGCGTCGCCGTCGAAGAGTTCGATGGTCACGCTGCTGAAGCCCGAACCAGTGCGGCGGGCTGCGAAGAACAGATCGAGGTCATCCAGATCGGTGCCGTCGAAGCTGACGATGATCTGGCTGCCGTTGTTGAGTGTGTCAGTGCCGCCCTGGACGGCCAGCGATCCGCCGCTGGCCTCGCCGAACTCGGCGCCGATGTCGGTGCCACTGAACGACTGGATCCAACGGAACACCTCGTCGCCACCGGTGGTGGTGGTGAGCTCGTCGGTGATGCCGCCGGTCACGTTGATCGTGGCGGCGCCGGCCTGGTCGCCGAACTCGGCGGCGAAGGGGAACGCCCCGGCGAGGTAGCCGAAGCCACCGCCGGGCAGGCTCTGCTGGTTGAAGGACCAGTAGGCGACCTCGTCTTGGGCGTGCGCGAACGGAGCAAGAGCGGTGGCGGCAGCGGCCACGGCCACAAAGGTGGCAGCAATCTTCATAAACATCTCTCCCGATAGGGCTTAGCAAACTCGGACACGCGTAGGCGTGACGTCGGCCTACCCGCAATTTTTGCGCAATCCTAGAACCAGCTCCGCATGACGTCGGCCGGCATGCGGGACAGCCGGCGAGGCTTCACGGAATCTTGATGGTGGGATGGGTGGGTGTTTGGAGCATCGTGTCACGCGGGAGGGTTATGCGGTCGCACTCACTCGGCCAGCCGCCACGCCTTCCCATCCCGCTCGACGCGCCGATACAGCGTGTCGCGCTCCACCGGCGTGAATCCCGCCTCGCGGATGGACCGCTGGAGATCGAGCACGGTCGTCTCCTGGTGGGTCGTCGACCCGCCGACCTTGGTGATGTCGTACCAGACCACGGTGCCGTCGATGTCGTCGGCGCCGGCCTCGAGCATCACTTGGGCCATGCTGAGGGTCTGCATGATCCAGAACGCCTTGACGTGGGGGAAGTTGTCGAGCATGAGTCGCGCGATGGCGATGGTGCGCAGGTTCTCCAGGCCGGTCGGGCCATAGAGGTGCTCCATCTCGCTGCCATCGGGGAAGAACGGCAGCGGGATAATGGTCTGGAAGTAGCCCGCTTCCTTCTCGGCCATGTCGGGCGTGGGCTGGGGCACGCCTTCGCGGCTCAAGGTGATCACCGGCGCCGTGACGCCCTCGGTCGCCGCCAGGCCGGGCTCGATGAAGCCATCCTCGCCGGCGTAGCCGAGCCGCTCGAGCGCCTGATCCTGGGCGCGGCGGAGGATCTCCATGTGCACCAGCCGCTCGCGGCGCTGGTCGATGTGGCCGTAGAGGATGGTCGCGTTGGTGTTCAGGCCCAGCTCGTGGGCGACCAGGTGCACGTCGAGCCACTCGTCGCTGCGGATCTTGCCCTTGTACGCCTCGTCGTGCACGCGGTCGTCGAACACCTCGGCCCCGCCGCCGGGAAGCGAGTCGAGGCCTGCGGCCTTGAGCTCGCTGAGCACCCAGCGGATGCCCGCCTGCCGATCGCCGCGCTTGTACTTCTTGGCGATCTTGGCCAGGTGCACGATCTCGACGGCCGTCAGCGCCTTGATGTGCAGGTTGGGCGCGGCCTGCTTAATAGTCCGCATCATCTGCGGGTAATAGTCCCACGGCAGGTAGGGGTGCAGCCCGCCGACGATGTGCATCTCGGTCGCCCCGTTCTCGATGGCGCCGCGGGCCTGGTCGGCGATGTAGTCCATGTCTCGGGTGTACGCGCCGGGCTGGTCCTTCTTGCGATAGAACTCGCAGAACTTGCAGCTCAGCGCGCAGACATTGCTGTAGTTCATGTGCCGGTTGATGTTGTAGTAGGCGATGTCGCCGTGCAATCGTCGGCGTACAAAGTCGGCCATCGCGAGCACACCCCAGACATCGCTCGTCGAGTAGAGCAGTTCGCCGTCGTCGAGACTGAGGCGTTCGCCAGCAAGCACCTTATCGGCCACGGGCTCCAGGGCCGGATCGCTCACGAGCGGGCGGACGGGCGAGCTTGATTGGGCGAGTGTGGCGCTCATGTGCTCAGTATAGCTTTGGGGTGTGAATTTTCAATGATTCCTGAAAATTGAATAGTTCGGCAATGCGACGGTCTTGGCTCCCAATACTGATGACTGGCATGCCGTTGTGGGCCTGGATCATCGTGGCGTTTCTCTCGGGCGGCATCGTCGTAGGCATCGTGCTGCCTCGACTGGCTCGCTACGTCAAGGCCGCTCCACCTCCTGACCTGCCCGAACGCTACGCACCGGGCTGGAACGTCCAATGCACACGGTGCGGACGGACTCGTGCACTGGCACGCGTTGGCGGAATACGCATGGGTGCCAATCGCGGCGCCACGAAGGCCACACTGGGCTGGTGCCGGGGCTGCCGTGGGTTTCGGATCATCCGCCTCGTGCACGAGTCTCGGATGAGACCATCATGATCGCGAGAGCACGCGACGCCTCGCGGCTCTGATCGATCTTGAACGATACCCTGAGCCTTTGGATCTCTGGATCTCGGGGAGTACCGATGCACGAGCCGCCCAACGCACCCGATGCACCTCAGCAGGCACCGCCGACCCTGCCCACAGGCGATATCAGCGAAGCCCGATCGAAGTGGCCGAACATCATCGGCACGCTCATCTGCGTCTTCGCGGGAATCGGTATCCTGCAACGCGTGTTCGGCACGATCGCCGTAGCAACGATCCACTTCCTTCCATTGCCGCCCGAGGCCCAGTTGCCCGGCGACATCTGGCTCTTCACGCTCATCCTCTCGGTTGTTGGCCTGCCGATCTCGTTCATCCATCTCATGGCGGGCATTCAGACGCTGCGCCGCAAGCCCAGCGCGAGGCTCTGGGTTGTCGTGTTCTTTCTCTACGTGCTCGTGCTGCTCGTGCCGAGTGTGATCTTGCAACACCTGACCATGCAGCACCAGGCGAATGTCGCCACTCAACAGGGCGGCACACCTCCTGGTTTCACGGGCATAATGCAAGCCTTAGGTCCCGTGTTTCTCGGCCTTACGGTCGTGTTCTCGATGGCGTGGCCGACCTTCTTGCTGATTTGGTTCTCCCGCCGATCGATCCGTGACGAGATCACGGCATGGGGCGCGGCCTAGCCCATGAAGTGCCCGGGGTGCGAGTACGAGCTGTGGAACCTCAAGGCCGGCCCGTGCCCCGAGTGCGGCCGGCCGTTCAAGCCCAGCGACTTCGACTTCCTACCCAACGCGGTGAAGTTCTGCTGCCCGCACTGCGCGCAGGAGTACTACGGCACGAGCGAGCATGGCCAGCTCGTGCCGACCGAGTTCGATTGCGTGTCCTGCGGCCAGCACGTGCATGTCGACGACATGCTGCTGCTGCCAGCCGACGCGCTGGGCAAGCGCGAGCCAACACGCGCGACCAATCCCTGGCTGGACCCGTCTCGCAAGGGCTTTCGCAGGTGGGTCGCGGCCGCCGCGTCGAGCCTGGGACAGCCGGGCAAGGTGCTGGAGGCGACGCCGGCCATCGGCAGCTCGGGCAAGGCCATGAGCTTCGCGATGTGCAACTTCGCCGTCGCGGGCGTGCTTTCGTTGGGCTGCGCGACGTTCGCGCTGGTCACCGGCAGCGGCGCGGGCATGATGGTGTTCATGACGATCTTCGCGCTGCTCGTGCCCGCGGCGTACATGTTCGTGTGGGTGCTGGTCACGCACGGCTGCCTGAAGCTGCTGCGCCAACCCACGCCCGATGGTCTGTCGCGCACGTTCCAGGCCATCGCGTTCACCAGCGGCGCGTGGCTCATGGCGCTCGTGCCCTGCATGGGCTCGTTTCTCGGCTTCACGGCCTGGGCGATATGCGCTCCCATCGCCGTGATGGCGGCGCACAAGATCAAGCCCTGGCCGGCCGTGATCGCGACGATTGCGTTCCCGGTCGTTGTCGCGATCGGCGTTGTCGCGTTTTACGTCGTCATGATCTTCGGGGGCCTTAACGCCGCACAGTCCGCGGCTATTCAGGCACGACCGCCAGTGCCCACTTCGATGCCCAACTGGGCGCCGGGGACCGACATCAACATGGGCACGCAGCGCGTGGCCAACGTGATCCGTAGGCGTGCTCGCGCGGGCTCGCTGCCGACGCACGTCGCGTATCTGGCAAGCGATTCGGAGTTTGACCCGGTTGCGTTCTACGAACAGTCCGGCGGACACTCGCCTCGGGTTGGAACATGGGATCTCTTCACGCTCTCCACGTTGGACACCGCGACTCGCAATGCCGAGCTCGACCAGATCGTGGCCAACTGGCCCTCAGACGTGACCGCGCATCGTGTGGGCCGCTTGCTCATGACCTATCACGGCATGGACGCCGCATGGCAACCCAACGTGTGGCTGCTCGTACAGCTTCCCGACGACCCGAGCGAGGACTACTGGGCCATCACGCTCAGCGGCTTCGAGCAGATCGACCGGGCCGCGCCGCAGGCGTTCATCGACACGCAGAACACTGTGCGTGCGGCGGCCGGGCTCGACCCGCTGCCGGAGATGACCACGATCTTGAGCACGCCCGGCCCGTGGACGGCCGCGGACGGCGCGCCCATGAGCACGAGCGGAGGGCCCTGAACCATGGCGAGCGAGGCAGAGGAACTGCGGAAGATCCGAAAGCGTGTGGAGGCCCTGAACCCACCCAGCGTGGGGTGCGGCGTATTCGTGGGGCTCTGGTTGTTCGTGGCCAGCGTGCTCGTCCTGCGTGGGTGCTTCGGGGTGGACGCCCTCTGGGCCATCCGCAACCCTGCGCCGATCCAGAGCACAGCACCCGCAACGACGCCTGCCACATCGGCAGGGCAGCTCGACGAGCAAGACTCGCCGCCGGCTCCCACCCCCCGTCCCAGCCCGTGAAGGCAGCTTGATAGGCACGACGCGGGCCGCAAAGCGTCGAAGGACGTCTCAGGGCTTTGGCATCGGCCTTGCTTCTTGTCTTCCTGCTGGCGGCTGGGCCGCCCGAACTAGGAGGCCACTATGTCAAAAATCATCGGCATCGACCTGGGCACGACCAACTCGGTCGTGGCCGTCATGGAAGGCAGCGAGGCCAAGGTGCTCATCAACGCCTCGGGCAATCGCACCACACCCTCGGTCGTCGCGTTTACGGATAAGGGCGAACGGCTGGTCGGCCAGCAGGCCAAGCACCAGCAGGTGACCAATCCCAAGAACACCGTTTATTCGGTGAAGCGCTTCATGGGCCGCCGTCACAGCGAGGTGGCTAGTGAAGAGAAGAACGTGCCCTATGAGGTCACCGGCGGCAGCGACGAGTTCGTCAGCGTCACCGTTCGTGGCGAGAGCTACACGCCCCAGCAGATCTCGGCGTTTATTCTGCAAGAGCTCAAGAAGGTCGCCGAGGACTACCTGGGCGAGCCGGTGACCGAGGCGGTCATCACCGTGCCGGCATACTTCAACGACAGCCAGCGGCAGGCGACCAAGGACGCCGGCGAGATCGCTGGCCTCACGGTGAAGCGCATCATCAACGAGCCCACGGCCGCGGCCCTGGCGTACGGCCTGGACAGCAAGAAGAACGAGAAGGTCGCCGTCTTTGACCTGGGCGGCGGCACGTTCGACATCTCGATCCTGGATGTCGCAGACGGCGTGTTCGAGGTGCTCAGCACCAATGGCGACACCCATCTGGGCGGCGACGATTGGGACCAACGGCTGATCAACCACCTGGCCGACGAGTTCAAACGCCAGGAGGGCGTGGACATCCGCGACGACGCCATGGCCCTGCAAAGGCTCAAAGAAGCCGCAGAGAAGGCCAAGGTCGAACTATCGAACATGCAGGAGACCACGATCAACCTGCCGTTCATCACGGCGACCGACACCGGCCCCAAGCACCTGCAACTGTCCATCACGCGCAGCAAGTTCGAGAGCCTGTGCGAGGATCTCTACAAGCGTCTGCGCGAGCCGTGCCTGGCCGCCATCAAGGACGCCAAGCTGGACGCTGGCAAGATCGACGAGATCGTGCTCGTTGGCGGCTCGACCCGCATGCCCAAGGTCCAAGAGATCGCCAAGGAGATCTTCGGCAAGGAGCCCAACAAGAGCGTCAACCCCGACGAGGTCGTCGCCATCGGCGCGGCCGTCCAGGGCGGCGTGCTCAAGGGCGACGTGAAGGACGTGCTGCTGCTGGACGTCACGCCGTTGAGCCTGGGCGTCGAGACCATGGGCGGCGTGATGACGACGCTCATCGAGCGCAACACGACCATCCCGACAAAGAAGAGTGAGACGTTCTCGACGGCCGCCGACAACCAGCCCAGCGTGACCATCAAGGTCTCTCAGGGCGAACGCAAGATGGCCGCCGACAACCGACTGCTCGGCCAGTTCGACCTCGAGGGCATCCCGCCCGCCCCGCGCGGCATGCCGCAGATCGAGGTGGAATTCAACATCGACGCCAACGGCATCCTCCAGGTCACCGCGACCGAGAAGAAGACCGGCAAGAGCGCCGACATCAAGATCACCAACTCTGGCGGCCTGTCCGAGGAGGAGATCGACAAGATGAAGCGCGACGCCGAGGCCCACGCCGAGGAAGACCAGAAGCGTCGAGAGCTCGTCGAGACCAAGAACCGCGGCGACCAGATGGTCCACCAGATCCGCCAGCAGCTCGAAGAGCACGGCGAGAAGGTGAGCAGCGACATCCGCGGCAACATCGAGAGCGCCATCAGCAATCTTGAGGAGAAGCTCAAGGGCGACGACAAGGACGCCATCGAGGCCGCCAGCAAGCAGCTCGAGACCGCCGCGATGGAGCTGGGCAAGGCGATCTACGAATCCCAGGGCGCCGACGCCGGCGCCGCGAGCCAGGCCGAACCCAAGGACGCCGCCGAGAACGACGACGACGTGATCGACGCGGAGTTCAAGGTGAAGGACGAGGACAAGTAGGGCCCAGCCCGAGCGTTGAGACCGAGACTGAGAGAGACGAGAGCGGCCCCGAACGGGCCGCTTTCTCTTGCGCGCTCAGCGCTCGACCTCTTTGCGATGCCCCTGCTGGTCGTACTCGTAGACCTTGCCCTCCTCCTCGTCCTTGCACGTCTTGTGCGTGCCGTCGCAGAAGGGGTAGTTCTTGGTCAGCCCGCAGCCGCAGACGAAGACGGGCTTGTCCTGCGGGTCGATGCGGATGGGTCCGGTGGCGCTCAGGGTGATGCGTCGGGCCATGGTGGGGCCTCCTTTGTCGTGCGATTGGCAGTATATCAAGAGTGCGCAAACGCATTGGCTCGCGGCGGACGTGGTCGGCGATGCCCCCAACACTTGGCACGTTCGTTCGCTCACCCGAGGAAACGCCATGCCAACCATCGTCCTTGCCCTGCTTGCCGTGCTCGCCGCCGCACTGACCCTGCCCGCAAATAGGCCCACGTCCGAACATCCAGAGCTTGGCCAGCGCCGCCTCAACCAGATCCAGGTCATCGGCACGCACAACAGCTACAAGCAGGCCATCCAGCCCGAGCTCTTCGAGATCATGCTCGCCCACGACGAGGGAGCCGTGGGTCTCGATTACGCACACCCGTCCATCCCCGAGCAGCTCGACCTGGGCGTGCGCAATCTCGAACTGGACCTGTACAACGACCCCCAGGGCGGGCACTACCGCCGACCGCTGGGGCACGTGATCCTCAAGGGCATCGGCGTCGAGCCGTTGCCGTTCAACGAGGGCGGCGTCATGGATGCGCCTGGGTTCAAGGTGATGCACGACTGCAACTTCGACTACCGCAGCAACGAGCTCTCGTTCGCGGGCACGCTGGAGCGCATGCTGGAGTGGTCGCACGCCAACCCCGGACACCTGCCCGTGTTCGTGACGATGAACCTCAAGGGCGGCCGCTCGCCCGGGCCCGGCGGCATCGACCCCATCGACTGGGACAAGCAAGCCATGCGCAACCTCGATCAAGAGCTGCTCGGCACGCTCGGCCGCGAGCGGCTCATCATGCCCGACGATGTCCGCGGCGATCACCCGAGCCTGGTCGACGCCATCGAACGCGAGGGCTGGCCGACCATCGACGAGCTGCGCGGACGCTTCCTGTTCGTTGTCGACCACGGCGGCGCCATCCGCGACATGTACGTCGACCAGAACGAGACGATGGCCGGCCGCCCGATGTTCACCAGCGGGCCCGAGGATGCGCCCTACGGCGTGGTCCACATCATCAACAACCCCACGCGCGACGCCGAGCGCATCACGAGATTGGTCCAGGCCGGCCACATCGTCCGCACTCGCGCCGACGCGGGCACCCGCGAGATGCGCACGAACGATCGCTCGCGCTTCGAGGCGGCGATGCGCAGCGGCGCCCAGGTCATCACCACCGACTACCCCACCGCCGACACACGCCACAACGCGGCGTATCGGGTGGTGTTCGAGGATGGGGCGTATGCGCGGGTGAATCCGGTCAGCGGCGGCCGCTGAGCCTCGACCCACCTCTTGCGGCGAAACCGCCGATCCTCGACCGCGACGATGCACAGCATGATCAGGCGTACCACCCCGAAGGCCAGCCCCGAGTCGGTGTGCAGGATGCCGTCGATACGTAATGGCGTACCGTGGGACCGTTCGGTTTCGTCGAAGCTGCGGTTGGTGCTTCCGATAGTCCGCCAACGTGTCGCGCGAACGCATCGCGAAGACTGCTTCCCACCCAGCGCACTGAATGGGGTGCATGGTGTGCCGATGACATCAATGGTTTGGCAGGACGTGGGACAAGGAAGAGTCGCTTTACGATGAACGGTGCATAGGTCCGCCATCGAGTGCGGCGTTTCTTGCCGATGTGAACTTGGGCTGATTCTTTTGGATTGTGTTGGGACGCATGGCTTCGTGCCGATCTCAAGCGTCCCTCAGATGCCAATTTGAAAGCCGCTATTGGACTAGCCGCCGGCCCAGAGCGGTTGCATCGAAACAATTCATGAACCACGAGCAACGCTGCTCGTCCCGATGCGGTATAAATCAAAGTGGGACGC
>JGI12109J20283_10162054_pt1 | contig 9990 bp, 9 predicted proteins | sample ElkSlonscriptome_12_FD_20283 | JGI IMG/M metagenome (IMG submission 20283) | reverse complement strand
AAGCGAGCCGCGTTATTGTAGAATATATCTCTCTTTTGCTCCTCAGTTAAGAATGCAGCCTCTTCTATAGTTTTGACAGCAATTGATATCGCTTCTGGCCACAACATTTGGTCTGTTCCAAACATAATGCGCTTTTCAAATCCAGCATCGATCAATTGTTTTAATGCGGTATAGCATGCTTCTTTTGGTAAGGCCCAGCATAAAACGCCGATGTCAGAATAAAGCTCAGGGTAGATGTACATCATGGCAATTGTCTCCGACATATACGGCCAACCGGCATGAGCAATGAAGGCTTTTAGATTAGGGTACTCAACCAGAACCGGTTCAAAAAGGCTTGGCTTACCTAAGGTTGTTCTGAATTTAGGAGCAAAGGAATGCGGCCCCCCTGGTGGACCTAGTCCCGTATGAAGGCAAACTGGAATTCCGTGCTCTTGAGCTACCTTATAGTAGGCTTGCATCATTGAATCATTAGGCTCAATGCCGTAATACTGAAGTCCTAATTCTCCAAGAAAATGAATACTCTGATTATCGTGAAGTTGTTTAAGAGAATCTGGACTGACAATAGGTCTCCCTTCATTATCAGTCTGCACTCCCGTCATGAATAGGTTAGGGTTTGATTTAAGCCAAGATTCAAGGGCTTTGAAAGAATTACTACTTGTTAAAGCCAGTTTGATGTTGTTTTTCTTGAGCTCTTCAATGACTAAGCCCAAATGAGCCATTGCATTTTCCGGTGAACTCAACTCTTGGGCATAAGTTTCACCAGCCCAAGTTGCTTTCATACTTGGCGGCATATTCTCATATGCGTGAAGATGCACATCTATGATCGGCAGATTCGATTCTTGAGAAAATAAATTATGGAAGATAGATAGGAACGAAAGGATCAGAATATACTTCATGGGATAATCTTTATTATCAAACTATCCACTAAACATACAAAATTTGGTCTTAGAACCTAATTGACCATCAAAACGCAAAAGTGGTCGACAGCTTAAAGACGGCATTGTCTTCCCAGTTTTCAAATCCGTAGGGCCCAAATCGGTAGAAAGCAGAAACCCCGAGATTTGAGAAGCCCAGACTAAGCAGATTGTTAATGGCAAGCCCTCCTTCCGCTAAGCCTCCTTCCATGGTGGAAAAAGAGAAGTTTTGATGCTGTTCAATGTCGGTTTGCACCAGATCTCCTAACCCATAAGAAAAGATCAAGACCAGCTGGGGTTGGAATTTTTTGGTGCTGAACAAAAGGTCCTTGAAATTATGTCGGAAAAAGAAACTGGCGTAGCGGTCGGAATAGAATTCGTTGGGCCTTACGGTTTCAAAGCTATATTCAGTGGCCAGTAAGAAGCCTTCTGAGAAGGTTCCCTGGGTTCGGTAGCTGGCGGTGATAGGGACCTCTCCTTCGATAAATCCGCCGGCAATGCGCAAAGAGGTCACTCCCAGTCCTTTCCAAAGGATGTGCTGATCGATCTTCAGATCCACTCGTTGGTATTCGTAATCGGCCTCAAGAAAGTCATTCAGCCCTTGGGTGAATCTTAAATGCACCACCGGATATTTACTCTCAACCGGGACCTTCATACCGAACATCTCGGCGTATTTCTCTCTGAAAGAATAGCGAATATCGATCGCCGATTCCAACAAGGTAAACTCATCGATCGGAGCCGCTCCCAGTTCGGTACTGGCGTCTGTGAAAGTATAATCTGAAGTGATCGAACGATTCTGCAGATTGCCGATCAGCGTGAACTGAAAATCGCGCAAAGCTCTAAACCCCACATCTAACTGATACTTTTCTATCCCATCCATTCTGCTGATGTAAAACTTCTTCAAGCCTTCGTTGGAAAAAGTTTGCAGGCGATCATTGGAGAACGCAGTGCCCCCGCTTTCGGTCACGTCGTTGGAATAGGAGGCCTTCATATTGAAACCCCGATTCGATTCCGGAGTCCATTTCATATAGCCTCCGTACTTGAAGGCCTTATCTTGAAATCCATAGGCCCCGTAACCCCCCAGACGAAGGTTTTTGATCACTTTGTCGTTGGTTTCTGCGCCTAAACCCAGTCGAAATCCTTCATAATCATTGAAGTCGATCCAGCGATCGATTGGTAGGTCGATTGGTCCCCAAGGCACTGCTCCGGTCGACAGGGTAGTGAAGATCTTGATCTTCTCATCAAAGTTCTCTGCATCCCCAATGCTATCCATCCAGTGGTAGGTTTGCTGCTCCTTGCTATTTAGGGTGTCCGGTCGGTAATTGTTCCAGTAGTCTTCCGACTGCTTACCGGCGTCTTGATCCAAGCTCAATACCGTATTGCCGATCTCCCTTTTGTTCAACTCGCTTTCCAGTTTGATGTTTTTTATATATGATCGTCCGATCCCCATTGCAGGGTATTCTTCGATAATGATCCCATTAAATACCAAGTTGGTATTGAGTTGTACGGGAAACCACTGTTTGCCCTTAATAAATTCATATCGCTGCTGTATGCGCACTTCATTTATATTTTGCTCAAAAGGCTCAGCAATCACATTCTGCACGGCAAAACCATTGGTATTGATGTGCAAGAGCCCCTTCATTCCTTCAAAGTTCTTTCCTTTTCGAGGCTGGAATTTGATGACGAAAATGCTATCGTTGCCCTCTAAAATGGTGTCGGAAAGCATAAAAAGGTATTTCGAAATGCTCCCCTTGCTGATCGGACTTAAATAATTAAGTCCAAACAAATTGATGTAGTTCGTGTAGAAGGAGAAGGATTGCATCTGGGTGCCGATCATGGAAAAAAGCGGATTCTTGAGTCCGGACACCCTGGAAGCCTTCACCACCTCCTTGGAAAGTTCCGGCGGAATATGGTTGCGCTCGGTGATCGACTCCATCATGAAGATGTGCTGGCTACTTAGGAAATTATAGTGCTCTTGGGTGTTGGAATCCAAGAATTCTATGCTGTCTTTGTTGGCCAAGATGGTGCTATCCAACTTGGCTGTAATGATCAATTTATTGTAGGAATCATAAGAGAATTCGGTGGATTTCTCAGGATTATTTTGATCGCGATTTTCGATGGCCAGATTGATGATCCGGTGAGCGGGATTTATCCCGGGCAGGATCTCTACCTCAGACAATTGTATATTTTGAGCTTGCAGGTAGATCACGCCTCCCGCTTTTAGTTTAGCCGTTTGGATGGCTTTATCCCGATATCCGACGTATGAGAATCGCAAGACTTCGATGGGCGTCTCACTTTGCAATTGGAACTTCCCATCAATGTCTGTGGTTGTCCCTCTCATATCTGCCGGATCTACCACATTTACGAAAGCCAGTGGTTCATTGGAAAGACTATCCAAAATGGTGCCCGAATACTGATACTGGGCCAGCAGCAGCATAGAGTTTAGAGTAAGGAGCAAGAGGAGAGCGAAACGCAGCATGGCGCCAAAGATATTGGAAAAGTCCATATTCTGTTCTACCGGTCTTATTTTTACAAGATGACGCTCAATTATTGGGATAAGTTACAATTGATCAAGCGCAGCAGTCTGCCTCGGATGCTGAATGTCTTTAAGATCTGGTTCAGTTTTGCCATTTCCCGGCTATTCATGATCAATTGGCATTGGGGATCGCCTATGGCCATTGCCATTGAGCCAACCACTGCCTGTAATTTAGGTTGTCCGGAATGTCCGTCCGGCCTTCGTTCTTTCAGTCGCCCTACCGGAAACCTCAAGCCCGACTTTTACAAATCTGTGATCGACCAAATGAGTCGGGAGAGCTTTTACCTGACCTTCTATTTTCAAGGCGAGCCCTATATCAATCCGCACTTTTTAGAGATGGTAGAATATGCCAACCAGGCTAATGTTTATACCGCCACTTCTACCAATGCCCACTTTTTGAATGATGAGAATGCCAAGAAAACCGTGGAGAGCGGTTTAGACCGCTTGATCATTTCCATTGACGGAACCACTCAGGAAACCTATGAGAATTACCGCAAAGGCGGACAGCTCAACAAGGTGCTTGAGGGAACCAGAAACGTGGTAAAATGGAAGCAGGCGTTGAAGTCGAAAACCCCTCATTTGATCTTCCAATTCTTGGTGGTTAAGCCCAATGAGCATCAGATTGACGAGGTTTATGAGCTTGCAAAGGAGCACGGTGTGAATGAAGTAAAGTTGAAGACCGCCCAACTTTACGATCATGAGCATGGCAATCCACTAATGCCTACTATCGATAAATATTCTCGTTATAAGAAGAATGAAGAGGGTACTTATTCCATCAAAAATTCGCTCGACAATCATTGTTGGAAGCTTTGGCATTCTTGCGTGATCACTTGGGATGGGCGAGTGATCCCTTGCTGCTTCGATAAGGATGCGGAGTACAGTATGGGGGAACTGGCGGAAGCTGATTTCAAAACGATTTGGAAAGGAGAAGCCTATCGGGCTTTTAGAAAACAGCTATTCAAGGGTAGGGAGAATATTGAGATCTGTCGGAATTGTTCTGAAGGGACTAGGGTTTTCTCTTAAGACCGAGGTCGGCATTTAGAAAAAATTCCCTTTGTGCTCTTGGTGAAAGTCTTTGGGTATTAGTGGTTAAGGCGGATGGAAATCAATTAGGAATTAAGAATGGCACTTCGGTCCGAAATATCAGTCTCAAATCTCTACGCTTTAAGAGTTTTATTGGACTTTAATCCTTTTATCGGCTTACGGCTTTTTACCACAAAAGCTAATCGCTTTGCTCATAGCTTCACAAAGAAGGCTCAAAAGGCGCAAAGTTTTTCAAACAAAAATAGCCTCCCAGATCGGGAAGCGGGAGTCCAAAGGCCAGTCCGTTTATATGAGTACTCAATTCCCTTTGTGCTCTTGGTGAAAGGCTTTGTGTCTTAGTGGTTAAGGCGGATGGAAATCAATTACGAATTGTCAATTAGGAATTACGAATGGTATTTCGGTCCGAAATGTCAATCTCAAACCTCTACACTTTAGGGATCATAGCGGACTTTAAAATTCTTTTAGGCTGTCTTTCTTTTTAACACAAAAGCTAATCGCTTTGCTCATAGCTTCACAAAAAAGGCGCAAAGGGCGCAGAGTTTTTCCGAACAAAAAAAATGGCCTCCCAGATCGGGAAGCCATTCCAAATTCCTAATTGAAGGATTCCTAATTAAACCTTCATTATGTCCTCTTCCTTCGCCACCAAGATCTTATCTACGTGCGCTGAATATTTGTCGGTGAGGTCTTGAATGGATTCTTCTACTCCTTTGGCTTGATCTTCAGACATACCGTCTTTCTGAAGACTTTTCACTTCATCATTGGCGTCTTTACGTGAATTTCGAATACTCACTCTGGCATCTTCTGCCTCGGATTTGGCCTGGCGGACCAGATCCTTTCTTCTTTCTTCGGTAAGCTGGGGAATGTTGATGATAATCATTTCTCCATTATTCTGAGGGTTTAAACCCAAATTGGAGTTGATAATGGCTCTTTCGATCGGTTCTAAGGTGGATTTTTCCCACGGATCGATGGTCAGGGTTCTGGCATCCAAAGTGCCTACATTGGCGACTTGTCCGAGAGGAGTTTGTGCACCGTAATATTCTACAAATACACTGTCCAACATATTTGGATTGGCTTTCCCGGCGCGAATCTTGGTAAGCTCCTTTTCATAGTGCATAATGGCGCTTTTCATTGACTCTTCAGCGCTCTCTAGAATGATATTGATTTCCTCTTCCATAGTATTATTTGAACGGCATGAAATTAAGCATTCTCAGAAAATGCCATTTAAAATTCTACCAGAGTGCCTACTTGCTCAGACCCCATCACCACCTCTTTCAAGTTTCCAGGCGTATTCATATCAAAGACCACGATGGGTAGTTTGTTCTCATTGCAAAGGGTAAAAGCCGTAAGGTCCATTACGTTAAGTCCTTTCTCGTACACCTCAGAGAAAGAGATCTTATCGTACTTCACTGCATCTTCGTTCTTTTCGGGATCAGCGCTGTAGATGCCATCTACGCGCGTTCCTTTTAGAATCACATCCGCTTCGATCTCTATGGCTCTTAAACTGGCAGCGGTGTCGGTCGTAAAATAAGGATTACCGGTGCCGGCCCCGAAGATCACCACTCGGCCTTTCTCGAGGTGGCGCACTGCTTTTCGACGGATATAAGGCTCCGCAATCTGCTCCATCTTGATGGCGGTCTGCAGCCTAGTGTACACATCGAGCTCTTCAAGGGCTGACTGCAGTGCCATGCTGTTGATCACGGTGGCCAACATGCCCATGTAATCTCCCTGTACTCGTTCTATTCCTCCATCCACTGCCTGAATGCCCCGGAAGATATTGCCTCCCCCGATCACAATGGCCACTTCAACCCCTTCTTCTACAATTTCTTTGATCTCTTTGGCGTATTGGTTCAACCGATCGTGATCAATTCCAAATTGTTTCTCACCCATCAGGGCTTCACCACTTAGTTTGAGGAGGATTCGTTTGTAGGACATCAGAAGAAGTTTTTTACAAAATAACTCAATTCTCTCAAAGAGAATTTGGCGCGCGGACAAAAAAAAGAGAGAAGTAAACTTCTCTCTTTTATATTTCAATTAAACCAGTGAGCTGCGTTTAAAGTCTGTCACTGTTAAGTCGCCGTCTACAGACTTCAAATAGCCTTTCACATCCAATTTGTTGTCTACGAAGAATTGCTGGTTTAACAATGTATTCTCTTTGTAATACTTGTGAAGTTTACCTTCAGCGATCTTGTCGATGATCTGCTCAGGCTTCCCTTCTTTCTTGGCTTGCTCTCTGCCGATCTCCAACTCTCTTTCTTTGATCTCATCGCTAACGCTTTCTTGATCTAGCGCTACAGGAGCCATGGCTGCAACTTGCATGGCAACATTTTTACCTGCAGAAGCTACTGCTTCACCTTCTTTGTTCAGCCCTACTAGTGTAGCGGTTTTGTTACCTGGATGAATATAGGCGATCACGGTATCTGCTTCTACCGTTTCATACTCACCCAATTCAATCTTCTCACCGATCTTTCCTACTTCTTCGGTGATTTTTTCTTCAATAGTCATGCTGTCATTGAACTTCAATCCTTTCAGTTCTTCCAATGAAGCAGGCTTATTTTCAATCGCTACGTTCAAAATAGTTTGGGCAGTAGCCACAAAATCGTCGTTCTTAGCCACAAAGTCGGTCTCACAATTAAGGCTTATTACCGCCCCAAATTTTCCTGAGCCATCAGTAGCCGCAAGCACGGCGCCTTCGTTTGCATCTCTATCACTTCTCTTTTCAGCAACTTTTTGTCCTTTCTTTCTAAGGATCTCGATGGCTTTGTCAAAATCACCTTCAGCTTCAACCAAGGCTTTTTTGCAGTCCATCATTCCTGCACCGGTTTGCTTTCTCAGCTTGTTTACTTCAGCAGCAGTTACGTTCGCCATTGTTTTTTTGAATTACAGTTTAGTATTCTATCAATTATTTAGTTTCAGCTTTTTCAGCTTTATCTTCCTTCTTCTCTTCTTTTTTCTCTTCTTTCTTTTCCTCTTCCTTCTCCGCTTTAGCCGCCTTTGCCTTATCTGCAGCCGCTTTGTTCTTCGCCTTCTCCTGATTTCTCGAATCTAATCCCTCTTTAACTGCATTGGTCACGTGTTCGAGTATCTTATCGATCGATTGGGCCGCGTCATCATTTGCCGGAATTGGAAAATCAACCATCGTTGGATCTGAGTTGGTATCCACAATGGCAAAAGTTGGGATGTTCAATTTTCTCGCTTCTGCGACAGCGATGTGCTCCTTCTTGATGTCCACGATAAAAAGTGCCGCTGGCAAACGACTTAGATCGGCGATGGATCCAAGGTCTCTTTCCAATTTTGCTCGCTGACGGGTGATTTGAAGGCGCTCTCTTTTTGAGAGTACGTCAAATGTGCCGTCTTTCATCATGTTGTCGATAGAAGACATCTTACGTACTGCCTTTCTGATGGTAGCGAAGTTGGTTAACATTCCGCCCGGCCATCTTTCAGTCACGTAAGGCATGGTAGTGGGAACTACACGCTTTTCAACAACTTCTTTTGCTTGTTTCTTGGTGGCTACGAAGAGGATCTTCTTGCCTGATTTGGCGATCTGAGCCATTGCATTTCCAGCTTCTTCAAGCTTGACAGTGGTTTTGTTCAGATCGATAATGTGGATCCCGTTCTTCTCCATAAAGATGTATGGAGCCATTTTAGGGTGCCACTTTCTTTTGAGGTGTCCAAAGTGTACACCTGCCTCTAGTAATTCTTTTTGCTCTGCTTTTGCCATTTTTTGTTGTGTTTACATTCGAATAATAAAACAATGAAGGAGTAGTGAGTAATGAGTTCTGAATTTTGAGTTTCAAACTTCAATTCTCAGTCTCCATCATTTTGATACTAAACACACCTCCTTTCGGGGATGGGTAAGTAAATAAAGAACGCTTTTTTATATAGTTTCAGCTCGACGCCTAGATCCTTCATGCCAAAACTGTTAAGCTCTGGCAAGTTGAAGTCGACGTCCAAAAACGATTAACGCTTGCTGAACTGGAATTTCTTTCTTGCCTTTTTCTGACCCGGCTTCTTTCTCTCCACCATTCTTGGGTCTCTGGTCATCAAGCCTTCTGCTTTTAATGCAGGCTTGTGCTCGGCATCAAGCTCCACTAAAGCTCTAGACATTGCCAAACGCAAAGCTTCTGCCTGACCGGTGATTCCACCGCCTTTGATGTTGGCTTTTACGTCGAACTTCTTTTCGTTCTCAGTAAGAACGAATGGCTGGTTCACTCGGTATTGCAAAGCCACAGTCGGAAAATATTCTTTGAAGTCTTTTCCGTTAACGGTTACTTTACCTTTTCCTTTGCTGAGGTATACTCTAGCAATAGACTTTTTTCTTCTACCTAGGCTATTGATTACGTCCATGCTTATTTATTAGTGGTATTCAATTTTATTTCTTTCGGCTTCTGGGCGCCAAATTTGTGCTCAGTACCTTCTACTACATGCAGGTTATTAAATAAAGCTCTACCCAAGCGATTCTTAGGCAGCATCCCTCTTACCGCTTTCTCTACAAGAGCGATAGGTTTTTTCTTCAACAGTTGCTCTGCGGTTATACTTTTTTGTCCGCCTGGATACTCAGAATAAGAAAGGTAAGTCTTCTCAGCCATCTTATTCCCGGTCAGTCTGATCTTCTCTGCATTGATCACAACCACGTTGTCACCACAATCCACGTGAGGGGTGTAATTCACCTTGTGCTTCCCTCTGATCATTTTGGCTACTTCAGATGCCAAACGACCCAATGTCTGATTCTCAGCATCTACCAAAACCCATTCTTTATTGACGGTTTTGCTATTGGCCGAAACTGTTTTATAACTCAACGTATCCACGGTCTTCCTTTATTATCTTGATTCAAAATCTATTAGTCCCAAAAAATGGGGCTGCGAAGTTAGAATTAATTTTTCTTTTGGACAAGACGTATGCTCAAAATTTACCCTTGTCAGAAAGAAAGAGGAGAGCCGGAGCTCTCCTGCAATTCCAATTTTTTTTCACAATTTACTAGGCGCAGAATTCGTCGAATGCTGCGGTAAGGTTTTCGGCAATCATTTCGGCCGGACGACCTTCAATGTGATGTCTTTCGATAAAATGCACCAATTTGCCGCCTTTAAACAGGGCAATCGATGGAGAAGATGGCGGATAAGGCAACATGTGCTTTCTGGCCTGAGCAACCGCTTCTACATCCACTCCTGCGAATACTGTGGTAAATTTATCGGGGGTGTTTTCGTGTTTTGACGACATGATTACGGCAGGCCTTGCATTGGCTGCCGCGCAACCACATACAGAGTTGACCATCACTAATACAGTTTCATCCTGACTATTCAATGCGTGATCTACTTGGTCCGGAGTGGTAAGCTCCTCAAATCCTACATCTGTAAGTTCCGCCTTCATTGGCGCTACCATTTCTGCTGGATACATATTTATATTAATTACGAATTATCAATTACGAATTACGAATGTAATTTCTGCCGCAAAGTTACTTATTGGTTACTAGAATTGGTAACAGAACGGAATTGAAATGGT
>JGI12109J20283_10004643_pt1 | contig 9990 bp, 8 predicted proteins | sample ElkSlonscriptome_12_FD_20283 | JGI IMG/M metagenome (IMG submission 20283) | reverse complement strand
CGTTAACCTTTATGGTTTGAGAGTTAATTGTCTAACCTTTAACGATTGAACTTTAAGCGTTAAGCGTTGAGCGTTAAGCTTTAAAGGTAGTGGAAGATGGAGTCGGTTGCGAATCGACACCTCATGCTTCTACTAGCATGTGCTCTACGCCATTGAGCTATCCATCTAATACCATAAATTTAGAGACTTTCGAGTGACCAGCACTTCTAGCTTAGTCGGGAATTTCAATCATTGTCCGAGCATTGCTAATTGACAGTACCCGGTCAACCGTTGATTTAAACTCTTCAACAAACTCTTGCCGTCTCTCAATGTCTTCTGCCAGATTAGTGGGGTCGAGCAGTTCGACGCCTTCTCGTTCTAAGAAGCTATCCGCCAGAGATTGATATTTTTCAGACGCAGCATTTTTCCCCAACACCTCCTTGGCTAACTTATCCAGTCGCTCTTTCACTCGCGTTTGAGCGGCTTTGTACTCATTTTTTGTGCGAGTATACACCGACACCATCGTGTGAAAAACTGCCTCATAGTACAAGATAAAATTTTTCATCTCGATAGCTTCAGCCAGTTACCCAAGCACTTTCACACCCTACAGATAGGGTCTTTGCGTAAGTCCTAAGAGTCTGTCATTCTGAACGAAGCGATAGCGGAGTGAAGAATCTCACCAGATGTTTCACTGCTGTTCCTTCGCTTCGCTCAGGACTCTGTGAACCATAACAAAAGCTCAGTTTGTGACCGCAAACAGTATATTTTCATAACTGCCGATAACAACTCTAGTACGTTGACACTCCCCTTAGTTTGCCCCTAAAATAGCGTTCTAAGCGGAGGTCAGTTCACAACTTGAAGTTAATACTTGTAGCTCCCAGTTCACAACTGTTTGCAGCGTTTCAACAGTATTTCAGCTATTTACCTAACGTAGAAATCGTCAACGACTATTTCCAGTGGTTGCCCGAATTTGACTGTTTAGTCAGCCCTGCCAATTCATTTGGCATGATGGATGGGGGCATGGATGCAGAAATTGTGCGGTTTTTTGGTCATTCCCTGATGACAAACGTTCAGCAGCACATCCTGGCAGAATTCCTGGGAGAACAGCCTGTTGGCACATCATTCATCGTGGAAACAGGTCATCCCAAACACCCTTTTTTGGCTCATACACCGACCATGCGAGTACCCATGTCTATTGCTGGCACGGATATCCCCTACATAGCAATGTGGGCAATGCTTTTAGCCGTTCGACGACACAATCAAAATGCCACCCGAAAAATTGATAAAATTGCCTGTCCTGGGTTAGGCACAGGAATAGGGCGAATTCCCTATCACGAAGCGGCTAGACAGATGGCAGTTGCTTATGACAACTTCTTACATCCACCCAAATTTCTCAATTGTATCGTTGCGGCTGAACGACAACTTCAGATTTGGGAAGGTGAACGTTCCAGCTTTGCCTGAGTCGCGAGTAGCAGTGTACTCTGTCTGGAGCAGGTGGCGAGAGTCGAACTCGCATCAGAAGGATACGACGCTTCTATGTTAGCCATTACACCACACCTGCATTTTGGTGGCGGGGGCAGGAGTTGCACCTGCTGATATCCAGGATATGAGCCTAGCAAGCCACTCTTGCTTCATCGGGAGCGTGTATTGAACTGACGACTTCTTGCTTTTCAGGCAAGCGCTCTACCCAACTGAGCTACCGGGGGCTGGAAGCTGTAACCTAATTTATAATCAAATCTAGTCATTCCTGTTCATCCTTGAGTAGGGATGAGTAAAGCTGATCAACAAACTCCCTGAACCGCTCCTGCCAGTCGGGGATGGCTTTCAGTTTTTCCTTCTGTCCCTTATATCCTCTAAAAGCAATTACCTCCTTGTCTAAAGGTTTCTTTAACTGTTTTTTCGCTCCTAACTTATGTCCTTTTTGAAAAGGCATTGTAAATCCTAAATGTATCTGTTAACATATATATCATGGCTTAAGCTAGAAACAAATGCTTCTAGGATTCAAGACAGAGCTAAGACTAAACAACAAACAGCGAACGGCATTAGCTAAACACGCTGGTGTTTCCCGTCATGCTTGGAATTGGGGACTAGGTTTGACTAAGCAGATACTTGACCACAATCGAGATAATGCAAGCAATAAAATCAAGTTTCCGACAAGGATTGACCTGCACAAGTGGCTGGTAGCACTGGTCAAGCCTATCTACCCTTGGTACTATGAGGTGAGCAAATGTGCCCCTCAGTATGCTTTGAGACAGTTATCTGAAGCCTGGAAACGGGCATTCAAGAAAACAAGTAAGCCACCTCGGTTCAAGAAAAAAGGGCGAGGCGATAGCTTTACCCTAGATGGTTCAATCAAACTTGACCATTTTAAAATTAGAGTTCCGGTCATTGGTTGGCTGAGAACATACGAGCGGCTACCTGTCTGCTTTCAACCCAAATCTGTGACCATTTCCAGGACAGCTGACCGATGGTTTATCAGCTTTAAGCTGGAATATGAACCAATAAACCGCCCCAAAGCCTATCCCGTAGTGGGAGTCGATTTAGGCATAAAAGCGCTCGCCGTTCTGTCCACAGGTATCGTGATAGAAGGTGCTAAAAGCTATCGTAAGTACTCCAAAAAACTCTCACGTATGCAATGGCTGAATCGTCATAAACAACGCAGTTCATCTAACTGGAAAAAAGCTCAAGTCAAAATAGCCCGTTTGCACCGGAAAATAGCTAACATTCGCAAAGACACATTACATAAACTCACTTCCTATTTAGCCCAAAACCACAGCCGAATAGGAATAGAGAATCTCAATGTGTCCGGCATGATGGCAAACCATCAGCTGGCTAAAGCTGTTGCCGACATGGGCTTTTACGAGTTTAAGCGCCAGTTAGAGTACAAGTGTCAGTTGTACGGGTCAACTCTGGTTGAAGTAGACCCGTGGTATCCCTCCACCAAAACCTGCTCCCAGTGCCACACTGTCAAAGACGAAATGTCCCTATCTGAGCGAGTTTTCCGGTGCGACAACTGCTCTTTTGAGTGCGACAGAGATTTGAATGCATCCTTTAATTTGGAGCAAGCCGCCAGTTAGGTGGTGTTAGCCTGTGGACTGGTTGACCCTTCGACTTCGCTCAGGGTCAACACCGAGCGAAGTCGAGGTGTTGAGTGCCGACACCGCCAGGGTGAAGCAGGAAGTAAGCATCAAGACGCTTATTTGACTACGGTTGATCAGTTTTGAGTAGGTCTTATGTAACGGAAATGGTTGATTGGCGCAGGGACTGAGATTTGAACTCAGATCATCGGTTTTGGAGACCGAGATGTTGCCATTACACTATCCCTACATTCGATTTGAACTTTGAAACCAAAATTCAATGGGTCGGGCAGGATTCGCACCTGCAACGCATGAAAGCGGCTACTTTACAGGTAGTTGCCCACCCTAATAGGCGAGCCGACCCAGAGTCTATGTAGTATGTCTGGCTCGATATACTACATAATTTTCCCTTCTGTAGAGACGTTCCGGCGGAACGTCTCTACCAATCGCTGGAGCAGTAGGAGTAGCAGGGATCGAACCTGCGACTGGCACCTTATGAGGGTGCTGCTCTGCCCACTGAGCTATACTCCCAAAAATTGAGTGGGAGCAGCAGGAATCGAACCCGCAACCAGACGGTTAAAAGCCGCCTGCTCTGCCAGTTGAGCTATACTCCCCTTCCTCAAATAATCCGCTTCTTTTCAAGGTCAAGGTAGGAGCTGTCAGTATTCCTTTCAACCCCTTGGTAACTTGACCTCGTTCATCAATGTCATAGCCCCAACGGGATTTGAACCCGTGTCTTCTGAGCGAAAATCAGAGATCCTTGTCCACTAGACGATGGAGCCAAGTAGCGGGAGCGACGAGATTTGAACTCGCAACCTCAGACTCGACAGGTCTTTGCTCTAGCCATTGAGCTACGCCCCCACATTGATCAAAAAATGTGTTACATATTCAGTTTTCAAGGTTCGGTATGAGCGCTTGGAGTCAAGCTTTTTGGCTCTTTCCCCGTCGCTCTTAAATACATACTACAAATATACTACAAGTTCGTCAAGGGTTTGGGCGAAAAATTTTTTGGACTTGGCTCAAAAGCTTATGGAAAGGACAATGCAAGCGCGATCGCACAACCCATGCCCCAACTAAAAAGCCCGGAACAATTCCGGGCAACTAACAGGAAATTTTTCAGGGTTATCCGTCAATTAGGCAAAGGTTGTACGGGACAATCCTTTGAACAATACACTTCGACAAAACGAATCGTCGCTGTATCCTTATACTCCTTCGTCTGGTTGAATTCCTTTTGGGGTGAGGGATAGACCCCAGCCAAGCTATCATCATTCGCCGCACCAAGCCGAAACGTCATGTCAGGAGACGGGTGTTGGGCAAACTTGACGTATTCCCGTGACTCGTTAACAGTGTGATAGGTCAGAGTTGCCTCTCCGTAAACCTCTTCTGCTTGCTTCAGGGGGGTTCCGGGTTCAACACCCTCAGCCGTTTGATAATTGGGATTGTCTGTCACTAGCGCCTCGATGATATCGTCATCACTCATCGGTATTCCCGCCGGATACAAGATGTAGTATTGCGGTTTACCCTCTTGAACGATCGCGATCGCATCAAAATCGACCATAAACGGTGACGTCACCTGAAACTCAGCTTGATCTCCCAGCAATTCTTTCAGTTCACCCAGCGTCATCCCCACTTGCGCCACTCCAATCCCCTTTGCAGATATCCGTTGGGTTTGAGCCGATTGAGTTGATTTAGAAGGATCAACCGTGGGACTTTCGCCAGGTGAGGTGTCAGGGGATGATGGCTGCGCCGAGCGTGCATCTGGAGAAGACACAGGTGATGTATCTGTCGGGTTTGGAGGGTTGTTCTCGCAACTGACGAGTAGACAACAAACAAACATGATCAGAGGGATTTTCAGTTGGCGCATGATTAATTCAACCCGTTTTAAGCATTGTGAAATCGTCGCAACCCTTGATATACCGTAGGGTGGGCATTGCCCACCAGCATACCAGTCAATGCCATTCGTTTTAACTTCACATCTTGCACCATCCGGAGAAAACCTCGCTTTCAGCGATGGGAGTATCAATCAGGCTTCTTCCCGAATAGTCGAACACCTATCCCCACAGCACTGAATACCAGCAACCCTAACACCGAACCCGGTTCCGGAACAGTAGCCGCTACAGCGCGATCGGCTTGAATTAACCCGAAACCACTGTCAAAGTCAAAACCAGGACTCTCCATATCCAGAGCAGTCGTTTCCAATATACGATAAATTTCACTTGGACTCATATCCGGCGCAGCGTCCAACATTAAAGCCGCCACAGCCGCCGCATGGGGAGCCGCCGCCGACGTACCAAAGAAGTTGGGAAACCCATCACCTTCGGGATCTCTAGGATCTAAGAAAGGAGGTGGAAAAAAGGTTGTATTCGTGCCATCAGCCGCAATAATCTCTGGCTTTAAGCGAATCTCCGGATTTGCCAAGCGATTACCCGCCGTATCAAACAGAATCGGCGTGGGTCCTGCGGAGGAAAATGGCTCCAATAAAGCTGGATCAACACCAAATTCAGGTGTGTCTTGATAAAACGCCGCGCCAACAGCTTCTGCTCCCCTAGCATTAGGATGTCCGAACACCGTTCCACTGGCAGTATCGTACTCGTTCAGCGTACTCTCGCCAAACAAGATATACTTCATCAATCCAGGATCTAAACCTTCAACCTTTGATATCGCTAAGTTAAACGTATCGGTTCCTAATGAGCCATCATTGAAGAACGAGAAAAATTCAACTGCATCGTTCCCCACATTTTGATTAACACTGCTTGCCAATATATTCGTTCCTGACTGATCAAACAGGAAAATATCCAGATCATTCAGAGAACCCGCACCACCGCTCACCGAAAAGAACGGGGAATCCCACTGGAACGAGATGCCAAATCCGCTATTATCAGGAATTGTCAAACTTTGGAAAACATCAACGCCTGCACCTGAATCAAAATCATGAAATTCACCGCCGACTAACGGTTCAAACAGATTACTGCCATTAAACGCACTTTCGTAAGACTCTCGAGCATCATTACCCGCCGCCGAGAAATAGGAAACACCCTGATCAACGACAGTATCAATCGCTTGAGCAATGACTCCATCCTGGAACATTGGCTCAGTGGGGTAAAAGATGTCATCGACAATAATATCCGCACCTGCATCGGCAAGTGCCAGAATCCCCTGGGCAAAATCGGTTTCATTAAACGCCGCCGTGTGAAACGCCAAATCAGCACCTGGAGCCACATCATGGATCAGTTGCATCATGGCACGACCTTCATCGATACCAAAGATATCACCTAAACTCCCATCATTAGGTAAATCTTTCAACACGTTGATACCCGATGGCAAATCTCCACTCGCCACATCCTCGGCGGCTGTACCAGAAAAATTAAAGCTATCCGATAATACCCCAATCGTCACCCCGGTTCCATCTACACCAAACTGCTCACGCGCTATATCTGCACGTAAGGCGACATTAGCTTGACTGGTTGTTTTGCCGACATTGGTTATCGGTTTATAAGCTGGTTTAGCAAATTTCAAGCTTTCTAACTGCGCCACAGACGCGAGAGCATCAATCGGCAGCATCCCTGACACAAAGGAGCCAAAGGTTGAAGCATTTTGCAATCCTAATCTTTGTAAATCAGACAAGAGAGAATTTACGTCACTCGCGGCAACAGCATCAATGACTATGTTATTATTGTAGGTCTGCAATAAAGATGATGTATTCTGCCCAGAATAATTGCCTCCGTTAACAGCCATTGGCGCTAAATCAAACATCAGCTTACTCAGGGAGCCTTGTTTTAGGGCGCTCGTTCCAGTATAGTTTTCTCCATTTGTAAATGTGATTGCTTCTGCTCTATTGGGTAAATAGGTAATCGTCGCTGTTGTCAGAAGGGTAACTGATGCAACAGTTTTAGCAAGACGTTTCATTTTTTCGACCTGCCTAAGGAATCATGATTTATCTATCTCTAGAATAAATCTATTTAAATTAAATGGGTGAAATATATCTTCCTCTTTATCAATAATTTAAATTTTTAAATCAATAGAAATACTTATTTACATGAAATTTTCATGAAGAAAAAAAAGGTATATGATGGCAGTTTTCTTGTTCAAGTGTTATAATGTGTTAGTTATTAAAAAAATCTAGATAAAATGTTACTGATTATTGAGATACCTCTCAGTAATAGGCAGGCATTTTAGTATTGATTCCAGCTTCAGCCATTTTCCATAAGATAAACTTATGAATTTAGCTCGATTGAGTCAAGCGGTTATTTTTACATAGGCTTTATAAAGGCGGACACAGCAAGAGGAGGGGATTGAAATCGCTGCTACACAAACCTAGTCCGCGCAGGCGGACTAGGTTTTAACGGGGGTAGCGTTCCCCGGATTTGGTATTAGGTGTCACACCAATACAATTTGGCTTAACCTTGAATGGTGCAAGATATAGGTTAAAAGCTAAAGGTGGTGCGGATAGCCCCGATTACAATGTCCTCATTATCACTATCGTGATCAGGTGCCGTGAGCCAGATGATTCCCGGTGTAATGGCAATGTTATCGGTTAGCTGATACTGATAAAATGCCTCAATGTGCAGCGACGTATCATCATCCTCGGTACTGAATCCTGGAATATTAACGCTAGAATCCGTAACTTTCGGTTCCATCCCCACCAAAATTCCAGCGACACTTCCCTCTTTGCCTAAATCTGGGAAGGCTAAGCTAACCGCCCAATTCCAAATATCCAAGTCACCGCGATCAATTTGTCCATTCAGCGTTGATAGGGTTGTGGTTTGGGTATAGCCCACCCAACCGCCCAAGGCGAAGCGATCGCTTAACCGCCATGATAGCTCTACACCATAAGAATTGCTAGACGTGGGGACAGCATTACCGATCGCGTCTTCGGTAAAACTACGAAAATTGGAGCGTCGGCTGCCAGTATCGGTGTCTCGATTGTAGGCATGGATATAGGTTAATCCAATATCCAGTTTATCACTGGGCTTAAACAAAATCTGGGCAAGCGCCCCATAAGGACCATTGAATATGCCATTATCCTCACCGGGATCAGCCGCCTCACTCGCTAAATAGCCGACACTGAGTTCTAGCTTGTCACCGAATGCGTGATTAATCCCGATACCTGCACCATCCAGATAATAATAGATAGAATGCCTTGTGCCAAAGCGAGACAACGCCCCACTCCCCCCGTCACCATCCAGGAAGGGATTAACCGTGCTGGCAAAGTCATCGGATGCACCCGCATTAGCATCAAGGACAACACGGGTATTTTCACCCACGGGGAAATCATAGAGTAACGCATCAACGACGACATCACTATCCGTTGCACCAGCAAAGAAAAGATCGCCTTCAGCTGTAATTGTCTGTTCGGTTAGAGAAGCTAACCCTTCAGCTTGTAGTCGGGTTCTGAGTACATCTTCCCCGGTGAAACTGGTATTTAATTCCAGACGGGTGCGATGACCAAAAATGGTTACATTATCGATATCATCTCCATTGGCATCCTCTCCCGCAGCCACACCCGCCAAACCAAAGATGACTTCACCGGATAGTTTGGTGGTTGTGGAAAACTGATTATCCTCTAAGAAGGCGACTCGTCCCTCTAAATTATCTACCCGCGCTCCGAGGGTGGCTAGTTCGGCTTCAAATTCCTGGATTAACCGTTGCAGGGTTTCTAAGTCACCTTCGTCAACACCGTCAGTCCCCGCAATTAAGCGTTCGATTTGCTGCAAACAGGCATTTAACCCAGCGGCAAATTCATAACGAGTCATCGCACGGTTTCCTCGGTAGGTGCCATCGGGATATCCCGCAATACAACCATAGCGTTCAACCAGCGATCGCAAGGCTTCATACGCCCAGTCTCCAGGCGATACATCCCGTAACTGAGAGACATTGGTCACTTGATCTAAAGCGTTCGTCTCGTTGCTGTAGTGGTTAATTTGTTCCCAGATCTCATCGCTGGAACCGCCGCTACTATCAGGAATTTGGGCGATTTGGCTGATGGGATCAGATGTTTCGTTGTCTGGGTTGGCTGGAATCGCTAGGGGGGCTGGTGTTTGAGGCGAATCCACTTCTGTTGCGATCGCACTCACTCCCACGCCAAGTATTGCCGCCACAATTGTCGGGCTAGCTATCCCATAGTTCCACAGTAGACTGGATTGTTTCATGTCCTCACACCTATAACGTAATAGTTGGGAATTGATTTTCCCTTGACTGCATCAAAAGAATGATTGTCATTATCGAAAGGAAGTTATATTCCGTCAATCCCCGTACCGGGGACATGACCAGTTTCTGGGCAACAAAAGGGGCCACCCTTGCCGTACCGCCTCCAAGCAGACCGCATGAAGGGTTAGCTGGCAGTCAAGCAGTTCAACGTTTTCATCCCTGGCTTGTTGTTGACTAATCTTTAAAATTGACGAATCTTTGAACTCAATCGTTTGGTGACACTGGAGACAGACAAGATGATGATGGTGTTTTAAACCCGAATAATTTAACTCATAATGCTTATGTCCTTCTGCTAGTTCCAGTTCTCGCAGCACACCGATGCGAACCATTAACTTAACGGTTCTGTAGACGGTGGACAGGCTGATATTTTTTCCTTGCTCCTCTAACCAATCATGCAATTCTTCGACACTAAGATGCTCACCTGGGGGGAGTTCTTGAAACAGTTGCAGAATTATCTCTCTTTGAGGAGTCATCCGCAAATTTTTGCGGTTGAGGGCTAATTTGAGTGAGTTTGCCGTTAAGACTTCACGCATTCGTCATTCGTCATTCGTTATTTGTCATTTGTCATTTGTCATACTCGCTTCCTTGAGAAGCAAGCTACGTCTTATGTCAGGGCTGGAGAGCTATTTCCCCTAACTTAATATCGTTAGATTTATATCCAAACCCTGGATAGACCGTAGGGTGGGCTTTGCCCACCATCCTTGAGTCCGTGACATTCTACTTAAGA
>JGI12109J20283_10759149_pt1 | contig 9995 bp, 9 predicted proteins | sample ElkSlonscriptome_12_FD_20283 | JGI IMG/M metagenome (IMG submission 20283) | reverse complement strand
CAAATAATGATCCCTGTCGTTAACTTTAATTTTTCTTACCTATATCGTGTTGATCACCGCTGATTGCGTCAACATCATTTCATTCGCCCACTGTTTCTTTGGTAACACTCAATGGGCGGGTTTAGTCACATCTAGGTGAGGGAAGTAATGATGGTAGTGAAACCCGCCCCTACAGACGCGCCATGGTGCGTCTATACACTCAACTATTCTTAGCTTTGACTGGGTAAAACATTGGGAATCTCTTGATTAATTTGCAGTTTCTCAATTGCGTCTTTAATCACCTCCAGCAATAGCTGATTTTCCTGCTGCTGCGCCAATTGAACCGCTTTCTGCAAGTCCGCGATCGCTTCTTGTTTTTGTCTCAATTTAGTCTGGGCTAATCCGCGATTGTAATACGTTTCAATATGATTCGGGCAAAGGGTCAATGCTTGGTTATAATTCTTGAGTGCCTCTTTATACTTTTGTAGCGCGTAATAGGCATTCCCTCGATTATTATAGGCTTCATAATTTTGACTATCCACAGCAATGGCTTTAGCATAATTGCCAATGGCTTTAACAAAATTATTTAAATAATAGTATCCATTGCCTCGGTTATTATAAGCTTGAGCATAGCTAGGATTAATATTGATTGCTTTATCATAGCTTTCAATCGCTTGTTGATATTGATTCAATGCAATATAAGTATTACCAAGGTTATTATAACTTTCGGTATAATTAGGATTGAGTTGAATTGCCTGACTAAAATCTGCCAACGCCTTTCTATACTCGCTTAAATTATAGTAAGCATTGCCGCGATTATAGTAAGCCCGCTCATAGTTAGGATTACATTTAATCGCTTGCGTATAATCCGCGATCGCCTGAACATAATCTGCTAATAAGTAGTAAGTATTACCTCGACTATTATAGGCTTGCGGATAGTTGGAATTAAGTTTTATGGCATGATTATAATTTTGCAAGACTTGTTGATAATCATTTATAGCAAAAAAGCAATTGCCACGATTGCAGTAAGATGAGGCTAAGTTTGGATAAACTTGAATCGCTTGGTTATAAATTTCAATTGCCTGCTCATACTGTCTGGTTTGATAAAGCTTTTTGGCTTTTCGATTATAATTAATTGCCAGATTACGCTTGTATTCCAAAACAGCAGGTAATATCAAGCCTAAAATTATCATTAGTCCAAAACTGCTTACGATAAAAGCGAGAACAACCCCGGTTAATTTAAGGATTTTGCCAAGACGCTTCAATGTATAACCTCCATGGATTCTGGAATACAGTCCCAATCAATTTTAGATCTTAAAGGAATTTTTTTAAATATTCAATCAGTTTAAACTCGATAGATAAAAAGCCCTACCCAATAGCGAGCGAGACGCTCACACTACGGCGATTCTCTTTTGCCTCTTTCCTGCTTCACTCCACCACAATAATTATTCAGAAAACCTTGATTTTTACCAGTTTTATATCCCATTTTATTTGTTCGTTTTATACCAAAGAACTCGATATAAATCTAACGGTTTAGATTTTCCCTTAACCCGCATCGGCGGCATTTTTTCCACAGGAATCGTTCGGTCATTGAGTTTATCTAACGTACTTTGAGCGATTAAAATTTCATTGGGTTTGGCTAAATTACAAATCCGACTAGTCACATTCGTGGTATCACCAATTGTGGCATATTGAATCAGTTTTGCCGAACCGATATTTCCCGCCGCCACGTTCCCCGTATTTAAGCCAATGTGAATTTGAATCGGTCGTCTTTTGCGTTGAATCCATACTTGATTTAAACGGCGAACTGCCCATTGCATATCAATCGCGGCTTTTACAGCTAAATCGACATCATTGGGTTTGCGATAGGGAGCGCCCCAAACCGCTAGCAATGCATCACCAATATATTTTTCTAATGTTCCTTCATAGGGGAAAACAATCTCCTCAACCATCACCTGGAAATACTCATTCAGCATTTCAATAATTTGCCGAGGTTCCATTTGGGAGGACATTTTAGTAAAGTTACTAATATCCGCAAACAGCGCTGTTACTTCTGTATCAACAATTTCTAAATTGCCTTCCTCCCGCAGCTTACGACTCACCGTTCGCGGAAAGAACCGTTCCAGTTTATCTCGCATCACCGCCTCCGCCTCCATCTGGGTATAAAGGCGAGAATTTTCGATCGCGATCGCGGCTTGGTTTGCCAGACAGGTTAAGAACTCCAAGTCTTCCTCAGAATAGAGATTCGTCATCGATAAATTATCCACATACAAAACACCGATAACCGTATCTCGTGGTTTGAGCGGAACACACATCGCGGCGTGAATCCCTTGTTTGAGAATCGAGACGGAATCGTTAAACAATGTATCAATTCGGGCATCATCCGTTAAGATGCCATTGCCTTGCTTGCGAACAAAATTAGCAATCCGTTTGCTGTAAAACTGAGTATTATCTTGATAATCAGATTGCAGTTTTACCGCTTTCTGTTCCAATTTTCCGGTCTGTTCATCAACCATCAAAATTGCTGCCCGATCCACCTGCATGATCTCAAACAACAGATCCAAAATTTTTTGCATCAGTCGGTCAGATTCTTCAGGAGAGGAAAGCTGTTTGCTCACCTCTAGCAAAATTTGCAATTTATTAACCGATCGCTGATGAGCATCTTGGTCGCGGAGTTTGAGAACTGAATGTTCTGCTTGATCAGGTTGCAGTAATTCTCGCATCGTGATCCGCGTTTTCTCAGGCGCAACCTGCCGGAGAATCGAAAGATTCGAGGTATCGTCATTGATCGGTTTTTGTTGAGGAGTGGGAAAGGTTTTCACAAATTTGAAAAACACACTACCAAAGCGAATTAAATCCCCATGCTTGATTTGACATTCCTCAATTTTACACTCGTTAACAAACGTGCCATTGAGACTTTCCAGATCCGTCAGTGTGGCACTCTCTGAGTCTGAGCAAATAACGATTTGGGCATGGTGACGAGAGAGATACCCATGAAGTACGACAATTGTGTTATCGTCTTCACGCCCGATAGTATTAATCCCCGACTCCAAAGTATAAACTTTTTGATTAGGAGTATCGGGATCGTAAATTAAGTAAGACACGCCCCATCCTCACCCTTAATGATCCTTTCATTCAAGATAGCGAATGCTGGAGAGTTGCTCCCAGTCGCTTGTGGTCAATCTCCCGCCTGCGGCTTCCGATACACTAGAAAAGGTTGGCAATCGGGACTTTATCCACCACTTTAGACAAATCAGCATGGCGCGATCGCTCACATACACTCAAGCACCTTGGCTAGAAACCTATACTGAAATTATTGATGTTCGCAGTCCCAGTGAGTTTGCTGAGGATCATCTACCCCAAGCAATCAACCTACCCGTCCTCGATGATGAACAACGGGCGAAAGTGGGAACGCTTTACAAACAAGTCTCCCCTTTCCAAGCCCGGAAACTAGGTGCCGCCCTGGTTGCTGGTAACATTGCTCAACATCTTGAGTCTCACTTTGCCGCTAAAGACAAAGACTACCATCCTCTGGTGTACTGCTGGCGTGGCGGTCAACGTTCTCATAGTCTGGCTGGCGTCTTAAATCAAATTGGCTGGCGAGTGACTGTTCTAGAAGGTGGCTATAAAACCTATCGTGCTTATGTGTGCCAGCAACTCGAAAGGTTACCGCCCCAGTTTACATTTCAGGTGTTATCCGGTTTCACGGGTAGCGGGAAAACCTATATTTTACACCAGTTAGCGCAACGCGGCGTCCAAGTCCTTGATTTAGAAGGTTTGGCAAATCATCGCGGTTCCCTACTGGGTCAACAGTGGCAAGATGAACCAACCCTTCAACCCTCACAAAAACAGTTTGAATCCTTACTCCTGTTGGCGTTACAACGCTTTGACCCCAGTCAGCCGATTTGGGTAGAAGCCGAAAGCAATAAAATTGGACAGCGTTATTTGCCCCCCTCTCTTTGGCAACAGATGAAGCAGGCGAACTGTATTGAAATTCAACTCCCCCAAGCGGTTAGAATCGAACGGTTGCTGCAAGAGTATCCCCACTTCATCACCCATCCTGACGTATTGAAACGCAAGCTAGGGTTCTTGAAATCGCGCTTTGGTGGGAAAAAAATTCAGCATTGGTATCATTTAATTGACACCGAACAATGGCATACATTAGTCGGAGAATTGCTGAGTCACCACTATGACCCAGCCTACCGTCGTTCAATTGGGCATCTGTACCAAGACGCCTCACGGATTATAGAGATTGATCAGGTATCGGATACTACGGTAGAAGCGTTGCTTGAGTCGGTTGAGTAATCAGAGCAGGTATGGAAGTAGGTCAGGGATCGCATAAAATATATTAAATAATATAGGGATAAACAAAGGAGTCAAGTATGAGATTTATTAGCCCAAAAGTAGACTATGCTTTTAAGAAAATATTTGGTTCAGAACAAAGCAAAGAGATATTAATCAGTTTTTTGAATGCTATTGTTTATGATGGAAATCCAGTCATTAAAGACTTAACCATCCTCAACCCCTACAATCCCGGTCAGACACTCAGCTTAAAAGATACCTATTTAGATGTTAAAGCCGTTTTAGCTGATGGCTCTATTGTGGTCATAGAAATGCAAATCGCATCCATGGCTGCTTTCAACAAAAGGGTGGCTTATAACTTGGCAAAAGCTTATGCCAACCAGCTAGTCAAAAGAGAAGATTACCCCCGGCTTAATCCAGCCATGGCAGTTACTATTACCGATTTTATCCTCTTTCAACAAACAGAGGATGTTATCAATAAATTTGTGTTTCAGGAGAAAGAGAAAAAGTTTGAGATTCTCAATCAGGAATTACAGTTAATCTTTGTTGAATTACCTAAGTTTAATAAAACTCTCTCAGAGTTAACGAGTTTGACAGATAAGTGGATTTATTTTCTGCGAGAAGCGGCGATGTTGGAGGATATCCCTGAGAGTTTAGGAGAAGTATCGGAAATAAAATTCGCCTTAAATCTGGCTCAACAAGCCAATATGACAGTGGAAGAATTGGATATAGTAGATAGGCGGGGGATGATGTTACAAGACGAGAAAGGACGGATAATTTATGCAGAACAAAAAGGTGAGCAAAAAGGAGAATCGCGATTAATCCTGCGACTACTCAAAAAGCGTTTTGGAGAAATTCCTGTGGAAACAAGCAGTCAAGTTGAAAATTTATCTATTGAAGATTTGGAAAGTTTAGGAGAAGATTTCTTAGAGTTCGACAGTCTGGAAGATTTGGAAAATTGGTTGATGGAGAGATAGCCAGCTTAAAGTTATACAGATGAAACGAATCTTTGATATATACAGCGCTTTTCAAGTAAGTGACGTACATAGACAGATCCCCGACTTCTTGGAGAAGTCGGGGATCTTGCTTAACTACGCACTAAGGTTAGGACATAAAAGAAAAATTCAAATCGCTTGACCCTGAATTTCGACAGGCTCAATTGCCGCGAAGTCGAAGGATCAATCCCTTGTAAGGTAAGCGTTTTTCTTCACTATTGCCAATTGACTATTGCCTATTCCCTCCCCGCGTAGAGACGCTCACAGGGGTTAATGGCTTCATCGCAGATGGCATCAATTAAAAGCTTTTTAGACTCTTCATAGCTTTCTAGGTCAAAGTTGCGGTTGAGTCGGGTAAGATGTTCTTGAAAAAAGGCACTGAGTTGAACAGGTTCTGTTTGTAGAGTCCAAGGGAGCAAATCGGTGAGTCCTAGTAACTGAAATGCCTCGCTTTTATTGAAGCTAGAAAATTTTCGCTTCTTTGATTTTGGGGTTTTCCCACTGCGACGTTTTTCACTTAGCATCTTGGTTATATTAACGCGGCAAAATTAAGGCATCCACTCCAGTATAATCCCGACTCGACTATCTTTTTCTTCTGTCGAGTTTTGCTTCTGAATATCGGTGGATAAGCGTAAGTCTGGGGTAACCGCATACCCAACCGACAAGGTGGTTAAACCGACTTCATCATCACTCCCTGGGGAGACAAAACTTTGGGTTAAGGAAATATCAGCCGCACCGGTGCGAGATAAAACGAACTGCAATTTTACGCCGAGATTTACGCCATCTGTGGTGTAATCGTTTGACTCCAGATAGCGATAACCCACCAGGGGAGCCACATTCACATAATTTCCTAAAGGACGCAGATAATACCGCAAGTCTACACCAAAAGCTTCGCGATCGCGATTAAATGAGGTGTGATAATCCCCACTGACGGTGAAACCGCTATGATTGATAAAGATATCGTCCACACCAATATTCAATCCCCCCGCTTGTCCAGTTGAAGGAAACTGAGAATAGCCGAACCGGAAACGGGTGCGAAAACTGGGGTCATGGTGTATTTCTTCTAAAACATTGGGTACGTCTTGCAACCAGCGTTGTAATACGGGACTATTCTCAATAATCTCTGGATTTAACTCCAATTCCTGGGCGGCTGAGTTTGATGAGGGTTCAGATTGAGCCGTCAGGTTTATTTCTGGAATGGGGGTTGGGATTGTGTCTAACGTTTGGCAAGATGTGTTACCCCAACTGGGTACAAATATCCATAGTAAACCTAAGCTTAATTGCCAACATTTTCTCAAAAAATAGTTAACTGGGACTAGGGAATAGGAACTCGGAAAGATACTGTCGGCGAATTCTGATTGGCTCATATCAAAGGAGTAGGGGCGGAGTTATGGAGGTGTAGGGGCGGGTTTTACTGATAACATTTTGGAGATAACCCTTAATGTAACTAAACCCGCCCTTCTTTTACTATCATTGATTTTCTACCTTAAGTTGATACGGATGAAGGCTTGCGCCCCACATAAGTACCTCTTAGAGGTTTGTCGTAAGATGCGAGCGTTTATAGCGCTAAAGCGCTTACTACAAACTTAGTACAAACCTTAAAACCGTTCCACATCCTTAAACTGGGCTGACTTTTGAGCATTCGCGGCTTCCCCACAGGTGCGAGGGGTGGGAAATACTTTTCCGGGATTCGCCAAGCCTTTGGGATTAAACACCTGATTAATCCATTTCATTGTCTCCAAATCCGCTTCACTGAACATATCGGGCATAAAACAGTTCTTATCGGCACCAATCCCATGTTCTCCCGAAATACTCCCGCCTGCATTTACACAAAGTCGCAGGATTTCCCCGCCTAATTCTTCCACCTGCTCAAATGCACCGGGAATTGATTCATCGTAAAGAATCAGAGGATGTAAATTGCCATCGCCAGCATGAAAAACATTGGCAATCCGATAGCCATACTTGTCACTTAAGGCTTCAACGTCTTTAAGTACCTGCGCTAACTGTGTCCGAGGAATCACCCCATCTTGGACAAAATAATCCGGACTCAGATGTCCCGCCGCCGCAAACGCGGCTTTGCGTCCTTTCCATAGTTTCAACCGCGTTTCTGGGTCACTGGCGGTGGTAATCGTCCGCGCCCCATTCTGTTGACAGAGTTGAGTCACCCGCTTTTTGTTGGTGCTGACTTCTACCTCTAACCCATCCAATTCCACTAACAAAATCGCGCCCGCGTCTCTGGGATAACATCCTGTCGCCACCACATCTTCTACCGCGTTGATGCTGAGATTATCCATCATTTCCATTCCGGCTGGAATAATCCCCGCGCCAATAATATCGGCAACGGCAGCACCGGCGGCTTCTATACTGGTAAAATCTGCCAGAACTACACAGATAGATTCTGGGGTTTTGAGAATTCGCAGCGTAATTTCTGTGGCAATTCCTAATGTGCCTTCGGAACCCACAAATAACCCGGTTAAATCATATCCCGGCATTTCCGGAACCGTGCCACCGACATCGACAATTGACCCATCGGGAACTACCAATTTTAAGCCTAAAACATGGTTTGTGGTTACGCCATATTTTAGACAATGAACCCCACCAGAGTTTTCAGCCACATTACCGCCAATGGAACATATAATCTGACTGGAGGGATCTGGGGCATAATAGAATCCTGCGCCACTTACGGCTTGAGTCACCCAGTTGTTAATGACTCCAGGTTGAACCACAATGCGTTGATTGTCGTGGTCAATATCCAGGATACGCTTCATCAGGGCGGTGACAATTAAGACGCAATCTTCTACGGGTAAAGCACCACCCGATAAGCCTGTACCTGCACCTCGCGCCACCCAAGGGATATTATAGCGATCGCAAAGCTTAACAGCAGCCGCAACTTGTTCAGTAGTGCGGGGGAGTACCACCAAGGCGGGGCGTTGGCGATAACTGGGTAATCCATCACATTCGTAGGTGAGTAATTCCTCCTTGCGGCGAACTACACCCTTTTTACCAATAACGGCTTCAAATTCCTTGATAATGGGTTTCCAGTTCCGTTTGGACTTGGCTTGGGTCAACATAGGTCGATTTCACGAGTACCGCTACGGGGAAGTTAAACGTCAAACGTTAGACGGTAGGGGCGAGTTTTGCTGGTCAGTTTATCGGCAACCGATAACCCATCAACACAACCTGCCCTTTTAATCAATCAAAAAAGGGTTGATAAAATACTATTCTTAGGGAATTAAGGCTTTTATTTCAACTATGCATATCTTGCCTCATTAGTCAACCCTTGTTGTAACCCGTAACAAATCTCGCTTTATGCCGTTTTTGTCTCTAGCAAGGGTGATAGATAGGGGGTTTCAGATTCTTGACTACCGACAAAAAATGTACTTGACAAATGTACTTGACATCAGAGCCGGGGATTGAAAACCAAGCTCCTTGGACTCTTGACATCACTTTAGCTGAAGAGGCTTCCCGTATACGTTCTTTCCATAGTCCTCGGAATGCAAGCTCTCTTGCGGCGCATAGCTCTGGGTCTTCCGTATTTAGCACACTAAGTCCGGAAGAACACCATAAATTTACTTGTCTTGACTTTTAAATTTATCATTTTTTCAAAATAAATTAAACTGAAATTCATATTTACTTAGAATTTACAAATCTATAAGCCTTGCTGAATCTTCTGTAAAATCCTTCAATCTCTATAGACAAGACAATCACGGATTCAGTAAAGTAGAAAAGTATAAGGGATTACTACTTATTACGTTTTTAAGCCAGAGTACCCTAAGTTTTCTAAACCTATTCCCCCTCTATTGAACATGAAACAACTACCTTTACGTCTCCTAAGTTCCAGCTTACTCGCTACCAGCATTACCCTCATGTCTGGCTTTGTTTCAGCCAACGCGGTACAAGCCTCAGCTATTTCCTTTGATAACACCAGCACATCAACAAATACACTTACCCATGACGCTTCCGCTCAAGTAAATGAGGCAAATAGGAGATTACCCATTAGCACTATGCCTCATATTCCTGGGCATAATCCTAATTATGATGATGGTTCTACTTCCCAACCCACTATGCTAATAAGTTTTGCCTTAATCATTGGTTCTATCGCTGCCACAGCCGCACGTTATCGGCAGTCTTGCTAAATATTGCCATATTTGTCGGCTAGAGCGTCGGTCAAGTATTCCTAAAAACCGGGTTTCTCGTGAGAATGACAACTCCATATCAACCTTTTACCCCCAGAAATCCGGTTTATTGACCGATGTCCTAGCTGATAGGGGTAAGAAGCTAAATAATGCTTCTTACCCTTTTTTTTGTTTTTGAAGGAGCAAAGCTGTAGGGGCGGGTTTTACTGAGAACGCTTTGTCAATGTCCAAGAATTTGACTAAACCTGCCCTTCTAGAGGAGTAAGGAAGGGATTTAGTTTTAAGTGTTTTTACGGATGAAAAGAATTGGCGGAGGCAATATACTGTATTTTATTCCTTTCTATTTATCATAGCTTTATAAATGAATCCGTTTTACTAAAATTCTCATAAACTTGGGTACTTTTTATAGACAACACCGTCAAACGATAATGCACAAATCGAACTAAACCCCCGGGAGAAAGCACCGCCAATTGCTCACCAGCAGATTGAAGTTGGACTTTTACTTGATAGGAGCCAATAGTAGTCAATTGAATTTTTAGCGCACCTTGGTTAGGGTTAGACTCCTGTGATTATAAAGCAACGG
>JGI12109J20283_10208204_pt1 | contig 9999 bp, 6 predicted proteins | sample ElkSlonscriptome_12_FD_20283 | JGI IMG/M metagenome (IMG submission 20283) | reverse complement strand
GTTTCAAACCGATGAATCCTCGCTTGAGCAAAAGTCCTACCCTAAATGTACCTCATCAGCGTGGGAAATGCTGTAAATGTCGTGACGACACTAAGGAGAATGTGCTAGTTATCCTAGTGGGTTTATTAGCCAAGCAGATAGATCCGGCAGATGGTCGTCATCGAACCCTGACAGAGCTAGCCCAGGAGCTTGATACTGTTCTTTCGAGTGGTTCATTGGCTGCACCTTTGGGACAAACAGCTAATCCAAATAGCAAACCGAAGCTTTCAATAGTACCAAAGAAAACAGACAACATACTTCCAGAGGGTGTACCTGCTGTACGCTTTGGGCAAGAAGCCAATCCCCAAGGCGAGTCGATGTCTTTTTTGGCGGTAGACGAAAAGTTGCTAACCTGCGCTCGTTCGATTGCTCGCGTGAGTGTGCCAAGAATTATCGATGGACGCATGAAGCAAGTTCCTACAGGTACAGGATGGTTGATAACTCCTGAATTAGCTTTAACCTGCTGGCACGTCATTGAAGCCAGAGGACGGTGGGATGATCCGATTAGCGAGTTAGACCTGCAAGAGCAAATTGGGAATAGTTTATTAACCTTCAATAATGCACTACCCGGTCAAGGTGTTGAATATAAAATCGAGAAACTTGAATATTACAATCCTGATTTGGACTATGCTCTGCTCCGCTTGCAGAATCGGGAGGCTCGTCCACTCCAGCAGTGGGGCTTTTTGAGGTTAGACGAGGATGAACCCGTCACAGTTCAAACCAAGCTCCTGGTCATTCAGCATCCAAAAGGGCAGCCACAGCAGCGCTCTGAGGGATATTTTGTCAAGTATGCCTCGGATACCAACCGCATTCTCCATAATGCTCCTACTGAACAAGGAACTTCTGGCGCTCCTGTGCTGAAGGTGAACAACTGGCAGGTGGTGGCGCTGCATAATGGCGAAAATGAAGCTGAACAGCTACGGGAAGCTACTCTAATGAGTGCCATCTTGTCTGACTTGAGACAAAATCGGAAAGAGCTACACAGCGAAATGATGAAAGCACAACATTCATGAGGTGATTATGCCAACTGGTGTCAGTTCTGTTTACTATCCAAACCAACCTAACCCCCCGTTCAACCTGGAGTTGGACAACAGCTACTTTCTGGTTAAGCTGCACGATTCCCAGGCATTCTACAAAGCTGGTTTGCTAACTGAACCTGGATTTATCACGTTTAGTTCGTCAGTCGAAAGCTCGTTTCATCCAAATGACTCAACCCAAAGCCTGCACAAAATCTCCTCCGTGCAAAAAAATAAGCCTTGTCGCTTGGGGCTTAGTATCAATTTAACTGACTGGTTGCCTGCCCGCCCGACTGACTGGTTGCGTGTTAACTTGAAATATACCGTATGGCAGGATAAACCCTTACAGAATTTGATGACTCAACTCGAACAAACTGGTTTAGTTGCTCAAGTATCGTTACTTCGACCAGATTGGGCTGTTGCTCTTAAAGTGAGCAAAATTGTTGGGCAATTGGTGAGTTACCTACTGCGTGAAGGCTCTCAACATGAGATTTTCTCCTCTACGATGGATCTCAACCTTCGAGATTTGAAGGCGGGCTACCAGGTTGTAGTTGGCTCCCACGGCGATGAGATTTTGCCGACTTCACTGAAAGTCGGCGCAAATGGACACCTGACAGATATTAGTGGGAGTTCGCTTTCGCGTCTTTCTTATGCTGTCATTCAAGTCCTGGCATTAAAGCGACGCGGACAGGAAATTGCTCGCGATGAACCCTGGTGGGAACTCTTGGAAGCTGTCAAAGAACAAATCCTGGATGCTGAATCGGCTAACGATCAAGAGCGTCGCAAGCTTTCAATTGACTGGCGTTCTACGGTGACTCAGGTTCGGGTATTAGCTCGCAAGCAACGGGGGTTTTTATTACCAGAAATCAGAGAGATTATTGCTGCGGCTCAAGTTGAAGTCGATGCCAAGTTAGCACCACAAAGAGCGAATGAAGCCTTTGGTATAGAAGAATTACCCCCTGAGTTGCAGAATTGTCTCGGCGTGAGGACTGAGCAAGAACTTCGCAAGTTGGTTCGAGATTACCAGGATGCATTGGAGGTATCCCAGCAATTGCTGGAGCAGTATAATCTTTCAGGAGATTGACTGTGGAGGGATTACCAGATGAACTGTATGTATTATGCAGAGAAGTTCTTTTGGACTGCGATCAATTTGAGAGTCACCAAAGGCTCCGTTCATTTTGTAGAGGGCATACAGCACTCCGTCCTTTAAATTTTAAACTGGAGCAAGCATCAAATTGTGAAGCTTTAATTGAATTAAATTTACCGATTCTCATAGAATATGAAGATATAAAACATGGCTGGATACTTCCTGTTTTAGTGAAAGCATTGCGAGATGTTTGCCCTTCAGAAGATTTACGCTGGAGCCAGCTTGATTGCCTATATATCAAGCTTCAAGAGATTGGGGGAAGGCGTCAACCCCTTTTGGCAACAACATCTCAATCAGAACAGGAATCAGAACAGAAACTATTTAAAACAATTCTCAGGATTGACTTTGATGAGCAGGAAAAATCAGTAAAACAAGCCCTAAACAAACAATCGTTACACAAGAGAATAGCTGCTTTCTTGGTTCATGGAGAAGAAAATTTTGGGCAAGTAACTTTAGTGACTAGACTATTATCTCAATTACGAGAGTTGCAGAATGGGCGACAAATAAAAATTCCCGTGGATGGCATGGGCGATGTATCTAATTTATGGAATGAAGTGGCTAAACATTTTATTAATTCAAATCAGATATCTTTACTTCCCCCAGAACAAATTATAGAGAAAATATTTGAATGTTTGCAAACTCAGCATTTAATTTTTATCTTCACTGAAGTCCACCGTACCTATATAGGCTTTCTGAGTGAGTTAATCCAAGAATTCTGGCAACCACTCCTGGAGAGAGCAAATCACAAGGAAACCTACTTGGTCATGTTCTTGGTTGATAATAAAGGAGCTGTCTGCAAATCTGACATTCCCTTGGCTTGGGATGTTAATCAATCGGAGTATCCTGCCTTTCCCTTATATTTACCTCCTGCCAGCCGATTCCCATTAGATAAGCTAGCTCAATGGCTCGGAATGGCAGTAGCCACCGAATTAGTGCCTGAAGATATATCTGCCGAAACATTGCTAAGAGAGTCTCAAGGAGGTGTTCCTGAGCTTGTTTATCAAAAGATTTGTTATTACTGTGGTTCTAGTTGGGAAGGGAGATTGGCAAAGTGGTTAATTCAGTAATACCTCGCAAGTATCAAGGTAGAAAGCAACCCTCTCCAGAGGAGTGCGAACGTTATGGACTTCAACCTTACTTGCCTTCGGAACCATTAATTGAGGCAGTTAATTTAACCATTTTTTTAAAGAAACGTCCATTGTTACTGAAGGGCGATCCTGGATGCGGTAAAACCCGCTTGGCACAAGCGGTGGCTTACGAATTAGGCTTACCCTACGAGCCTTGGTATATCCAGTCTACAACTAAGGCAAGAGATGGACTTTACACTTACGATGCAGTCGGTCGTCTCCACGATGCTCAACTGGCACGTTTTGATGAGGAACAACGCTCCAAAGTTAAAAATTCGAGTGAGTATATCGAAATGGGTCCCTTGGGTCGTGCCTTTCAAAACTCGCAGCGCACTGTGGTGCTGATCGATGAAATTGATAAGGCGGATATTGACTTTCCCAATGATTTACTCCAAGCGCTAGATGAGGGACGATTTACCATCCAGGAAACAGGGGATGAAATTAAAGCCAAACAGCCACCCATCATATTTATCACCAGTAATGATGAGAAAGATTTACCTGATGCTTTCTTGCGTCGTTGCTTGTTCCACTATATTGAATTCCCCTCTGAATCAAAATTGGTGGAAAATCTTAACGCCCACTTTCCAAACTCATCAGAAAATGTGGTTTTGCAAGCGGTGCTACGATTTAAAAACTTACGCCGACAGATGGAGCAAGAACGAGCCAGAACGGGAAAAAAAGTCAGTACCAGTGAATTGATTGACTGGTTTACTTTGTTGCGGGAATATCCGGAAGATGAGGTACTCGTAAAACTCAAGGGAGAATTGCCTTTTGCTGGGACTTTGCTCAAGTATTGGAAAGATTATCAGGAGTACCTACATACCCCAGTTGAGGAGAAGAAGTGAATCCTGCCGAAATACCTGTGCTAAATCTTTTGCTGCATTTGTTTAAACGCTTGCGGCGGTATGGTTTTCCTTTAGGAATTGAAGACTATATGTTAGCGCTACAGGCATTACAAGGTGGATTTGGTATTGGCGATCGCAAAGCTCTTGAGAGACTGTGCTGTACGCTGTGGGCAAAATCTGAAGAGGAAACTCGTCAGATTCATCGACTGCTAAATGAGATGCTAGAAAAACCAGATATTTACAGGGAACCACCTCCTGATTCTAAATCACCGCAACCCGTCTCAGAGACATCTAATCCGCCTCCATCTCAAACTTCCTCTGCGAAACCTGAAGAACCTGTAGTTTCATCTACACCACAACCCGTCCACAAGTCATCGGCTAGCTCAAAATCTCCAACTTCCTCACCGGAGCCTGAAGAACCTACAGATGAACCCAGTTCACCTGCCGATTTATTTCCAGACACAGAACCCGAGCAGGTAATTCAAGCCATCAGAAGTAGTCAGCCTGACAGCTTGGAAATGAGCTATTCTCCAGAGTCAGAAGATCGATACTTACCAGTAACCAGTCGGCAGATGAAGCAAAGTTGGCGTTTTCTACGTCGTCGAGTGCGCGAAGGTAAGCTGGAAGAGTTGGATGTACCAGGTACGGTAGACAAAATTTGTCGAGAAGGCATTTTACTGGAACCCGTGCTGATGCCGCGCTATTCAAACCGAGCTGAAGTTGTCCTACTGGTTGACCAAGGTGGCTCAATGGTGCCTTTTCACCATTTATCCCGTCAATTGATAGACAAAGCTCAACGGGGTGGAAACATCCAACAGACTAGAGTATATTACTTCTACAATTATCCTGAAAAACATTTGTATAGTGACCCGACTCGGCTCAAAGCCCAGCTAGTTACAGAGGTTTTGGCATCGATTGGTGAAAAAGCAGGGGTACTCATCGTCAGCGATGCAGGTGCAGCACGAGGGAACTACAATCTAGATCGAGTTGAGTACACCCAAAAGTTCCTCAAACAGCTCACTGAGTCAGTCCGTTATTACGCTTGGCTCAATCCTATGCCTGACGATAGCTGGCAATATACCACTGCTGGGGAGATTGCTCGCTTAGTGCCAATGTTTGAGATGAGCCGTCAGGGACTGAATGCCGCTATTAGTACGTTGCGAGGTCGTTATGTTTATTGGGAATATCCCTATCAGTGGATGTTGTAATAGTGATTATGAGTGAAGCTAGTGCAACGGATTATGAATTGGCTGTCGAGCGTGTTGTCGGATTTGCCCAAGAATTCGACCGGACACACTTGGACTTAGCCTGCCATGCTGCTTTTCCACTGGTACTCACACCCGACCTGCTTTACCAAATTTGGCTTCGCTTCGTACCCCAAGCACCTTGGACAGCAGTTGCTCGCGTACTTCTTTCTCGTTTGTGTCGTGAGGTTGGTTATGAGCTTTACGAGATGGATGTTGCTGTCCGCAACTTGTTGTTAACAGAACTTAAAGAGGATGAGCGTTTTGGTCAGAAGCAACTGGAGAAACTAGCAGATTTTTTGACTAACTATGTAAGACGGCAGTTTAATGGGAAAGATTCCCATGCACAAGACTTAGCCCAGGCTCAGTATTGGACAGCACTTGCTTATACTAAACCCAATCAGCTCAGTAGTGAACTGGCAAAGGCTATTGAGTCGAGATTGAAACAGAAAAACTGGAAAGAGTTATTTCGTCTAGCGTCATTGGTGGAAACTTTTGCTGAACCGTTGGCAGAATTCTCTCCTCCCCTGATTACCTATGCGCGTGGAATGGAAAGTTTTACTCGTGGAGATATAGAAGGTGCTACAGAGCAATTCAGCAAGTTACCAAGACGCGATCGCTTGGTGGATATTGAAGGAGTCAGCTTATCAATTCCTGATGAAGTTCCTCTAACTACAGTAGACCTAGATTTCTTGCTAAGATTGCTACAGGTCATTTCAGATAGCAATGGTAATCCCCAAATAGTTTACCCAATATTACGCGAGAAATTAAACAAGCTTGATGACAGTTTTTCTGCGTTATTGCGTAGCTGTGTAGCAATTTGGGTGCCACTCGAAGAACTAGAGCAAGCACGAGCAATTGTAGCAAATATTGTAATTCTCAGCAATCTAATGACCCAGTTTCCATTGGGAAGTAGGGCAAATAACTTGGAGATTGCTATTACTGGTTACGAAATTGCTTTGAGCATTTTTACTCGTGATAATTTTCCTGAACAATGGGCGAGCATCCAAAACTATATAGCTGTTGCCTATATTGAGAGAATTAAGGGAGACAATGCTGATAATTTAGAAACAGCGATCGCTTGTTCTCATGCAGCTTTAGAAATATACTCCCTTGTGACTTATCCCGAACAGTGGGCGATGACTCAAAACAATCTAGGTAGAGCTTACAACCAGCGCATTCGGGGAGAAAAAGCCGAAAATCTAGAAATGGCGATCACTTGCTTCCAGTCAGCTTTACAAGTACAAACTCGTGAAGCTTTCCCCACACAATGGGCGATGACTCAAAAGAATTTGGGGATGACTTACAATCAGCGTATTCGGGGAGAAAAAGCCGAAAATGTAGAGATGGCTATCCATTATTTATTGGCTACTTTGGAGATATACACTCGCCAAGAATTTCCTGAAAGTTGGGCAGACATCCAAAATAATCTGGCAGTAGCTTACACAGAACGTATTAAGGGCGATCGGGCAGAAAATTTAGAACAAGCTATTGGTTGTTGTCAAAATGCTTTACAAGTTTATACTCGTGAGGCTTTTCCCCATACATGGGCAGAAACTCAAAGCAATTTAGCAGCAGTTTACAGACAACGTATCAGAGGTGAACAAGCAGAAAATTTAGAACAAGCTATTGGTTGTTGTCAAAATGCTTTACAGGTTTACACTCGTGAAGCATTTCCAATAAACTGGGCAGAAACTCTGAATAATTTAGGTTTTGCCTATCGTGATCGCATTCTAGGTGAGCGTGCAAAGAATTTAGAACAAGCTATTAGTTGTTTTGAAGCTGCTTTTCAAATATATTCCCGCGAGGCTTTTCCTGTTGATTGGGCAAATACTCAGAATAATCTAGGAATTGCTTACCGCGATCGCATTCCAGGAGAGCGTACAGAGAATCTAGAACGGGCTATTAATTGTTTTGAGAATGCTTTGCAGGTGTATACTCGCGATAGTTTTCCTCAACAGTGGGCAGAAACCCAGAAGAATTTAGGAATTACCTATTTAGATCGTATAAAAGGCGATCGCGCTGATAATCTAAAACGAGCTATCTACTCTTTTCAAAAAGCTTTGCAGCTATACACTCGTGCATCTTTTCCTCAAAACCATTTAGAAACTCTATTCAACCTTGCTCTTGCATATCAAGATACCCGCCAGCTAACTAGCGCCTACGATACCTTGGCTAACGCCATTAATACTTTAGAATCGTTTCGGAGTAAAACATTTGATAGATTGGATATCCAAGGAGAAAAACAAGAATTTACTGAACAGTCAAACAAACTCTATCAACGCATAACGGAAGTTTGCTTGGAACTGGAGAGCTACACTCAAGCCATAGAATACGTCGAGCGCAGCAAAACTCGCAATCTAGTAGAACTTATCCTGACTCGTGATCGCCACAGAATTTTTCCCGCAGAAGTGGTCACTCAACTAGATCGACTTCGAGACGAAATCGCCAGCGGTCAGTACGAACTTCAAAATGCTACCGCAGAAAATCCAACTGCATTAGCCCAACACCTCCAACAGCTTCAACAGCAGCGAAACGAACTACAAGAGCGATACCTGCCCATCGGTTCGGGTTTTCAGTTCGAGCCATTCCGGTCAAAAGTGGGAGATCGCACGGCAATTGTTGAGTTTTACATGACAAGCGATAAGCTGCTTATCTTCATTATTACCAAGCAAACCCAACAACCCATTGTTTTATTACCCGATTTGATCGACCTAAAAAAATTACTAAATTGGGCGAACAACTATTTTAAAGCCTATAGTAATAAAAAAATTCACTGGCAGCGTCGTCTAATTACCCATCTGCATCTGCTGGCAAAAATTCTGCACGTTGATGAAATTATTAAGCAAATTCCCACGGAGTGCAATCAGCTAGTTCTGATTCCTCATCGCTTCCTCCACTGTATCCCTCTCCATGCCATTCCACTTGCAGATGGGTTATGTCTCCTCGACCGTTTTTCAGGTGGCGTGCGCTATGCCCCCAGTTGTCAGCTATTACAATTGGTTCAAACTAGGCAACGTCCTGAGTTTAGCCATTTTTTTGCTATCCAAAATCCTAACGATAACCTGGTCTACACTGACATCGAAGTACGAACAATTCAGCAATACTTCCCCCATGCAGATGTTTTAGCTAAAGCTGCTGCGACCAAGGAGGCACTGAATAATCAAAAACTTCACTCTGTTCATTGTCTGCATTTCTCTGGTCACAGTTATTTTAATACCAATTCGCCCCTACAATCCAGTCTATTATTAGCTGATGAATCTGTTACTCTGGCAGAAATTTTTACCCTCGATCTGAGCCAATGCCGCCTAGTAACTCTCTCTGCTTCTGAAACAGCTCTAACCGACTGGACAAGTGTTAATGATGAGTACATTGGCTTTCCTGGTGCTTTTTTATTTGCAGGCAGCACTAGCGTTGTTGGCAGTCTTTGGGCACCCAACGACTTATCAACAGCTTTATTGATGATTAAGTTTTACCAAAATCTACAAGCAGGTTCTACAGTAGCAGTTTCCCTCAACCAAGCCCAACTCTGGCTCCGGCACATCACAAAAATAGAACTACAACAATGGATAAAAGACACTCCGTTACTACTAGATGCAGCAGTTAGGATGAGTCTGCGTCGTCGTTTTCATAAATTGCCGGATGATGCCCAGCCATTTCGGGAACCTTTCCACTGGGCTGCATTCTGCGCTATAGGTCAATAGGAGTGAAAAAAATGGCACTATCCCCTTACGAAGAAACTATCCTAGATTTTGTATACATCGTCCAAAACCAACCCGAACTATTCACAGCAGAAGACCGTGCTGATTTTGCCGAATTGATAGCAACACTCCCAGAGGATGTGGAAGAAATTTCCAATCAAATCGCGCTTTGGTGCGAAACCCGCCCCCACATCCTAGATGCCATTTTTGCCCTACCCATTGGAGAATCAGACAGCGTTCGCGCCGCAGGTGGTCGCAATACTCCCCTCACAGGTAAAGAGAGCAAGGACGCGATCGAAAACACGGTTCGCGAGAGCATTCCACCGGAGAAGTCACCACCCCCTACACCAAAGAAATGAAGCTGACATCTTTCCTGAAAGAGTTGCAGGGGATAAACGTTCAAGAATTCGGATTGAGACTTCCCCTTGGCTAAAAAGAAGACTTCGTTGGCGGCTTAATCCAAATAGCACAACGCCCCTTAAGTTCTTTCGAGTTAGCCTTACACACCGCGATCGCTCCCCGATTCCACTCCCATAATTTCTTGGCTTCCCTCCCCTCAGTCGAAAGCGCCCAATCCAATGCCTTGGCTTCTTCCAAAGACAACTGCCTTGGACCGGTTGGATCTAATTCTGGTGGCGAAGCCAATTGGAAACCACCCCATCCCCCCAATAGCAAACAACCCAGCACCGCCGCCCCACCAACCACCACAAAGAGCCAATTATCCGACAATGTTGCCCAAAATTGGCGGGATTTCTGCTTTTCGATTTGCTTGAGGGCATCTTCAACCGATTTCACAAACGCCCGCCGCTGCACTGCCATCATCGACTCTTCATAATTCTTCAGCGCTTCAGCTACTGCCAAAAACTCTTCGTGCAACGCC
>JGI12109J20283_11166608_pt1 | contig 10000 bp, 11 predicted proteins | sample ElkSlonscriptome_12_FD_20283 | JGI IMG/M metagenome (IMG submission 20283) | reverse complement strand
CCTCGCTGCCCGGTCGACTCGCCGCCTATCTGGCGGCGGTCCGCGATCGCCACGGCTGCCTCGGGGTGGTCGGCATCAGCGTGGGCGGTGGCGTGGCGCTGCGGGCGCTCGAGGACACGCCGGTCACCGGCGTGCTCACGGTCGGTGCCCACGCGGATCTCGAGGCGGTGAGAGATCACCACGCGCGCACCGGCGGCACCCGCTACGCCCGGCAGGTGATGGAGGCGGCCGGGGACGTGCGGCCGGCCACCCTCGCGGCGCTCTCGCCACGGCGAGCGCCTCGTGGGCCGGTCTGGGTGCTCCATGGCGAGGGGGACCCGCTCGTACCCGCCGACCACGCGGACCGGCTCTGTCGCCGCCTCGGCTGCGCGCGGGTCGTGCGCACGCCCTGGCTCGGTCATACGGAGATCGACGGGGAGAGCCCGGTGCCGGTGCTCTCGCTGATGGACGACGCGGTGCAGGGCCTGAAGACCCGCTGCGCCGAGGTGCGGGCCCGAGCCGATCACCGGTACAGTCCGGGCCGATGACCACGATCCGCGTCCACGAGGCCGTGACTCTGCCCCTCGGCGCGGAGGCGACCTACGACTTCCGACCAGCCCGCCGGCCTACGAGACCTTCACCGGCTACGGACCGACCCCGGGCATCGAGCGCCTCGAAAGGCACGAGGGGGACTCCAGGACGCCGGGATCGGTGGCGACCGTCCACTCGACCGACGGCTCGACGCACACCGAGCGGGCGCTCCTCGCCGAGCGGCCCACCCTCTACGCGGCGGAGATCTCCGGGTTCAGCTCCGCCTTCGCTTGCTCACGAAGGGCGCGACCGAGCGCTGGGGGATGGTCCCCCGGCGGCACCCGGCTCGAGCGCACCTTCGCATTCGAGCTTCGCTCGCCGCTGCACTGGCCCCTCGGCGCCGCCCTCGGATCCCTCTTCCGCAAGGCCCTGCGGCGCAACCACGAGAACTTCCTCCGCCACCTCGAGCGCCAGGAAGGCGCGGCGACCGGCTCCGAAGCCGGGGACCCGTAACTTTCGGCCGCTCCGACCCTAGGCTTCTCGCATGATCGCCTCTCGTATCGCCTGCTTCCTCGTCCTCTCCTTCTTCGCCGCATGCTCCGGTCGGGATTCGAATGAACCGTCCAGCACCGAGGCCTCCGGCGACGATCCGCCGGTCGCCGCCGAGGTCGACGGGTCCCCGGCTGCCCCCGATCCGCCCGAAGGCAAGGCCGTGGCCTACTTCGCCGGCGGTTGCTTCTGGTGCATGGAGCGTCCCTTCGAGGCGCTCGATGGGGTGGAGTCGGTGATCAGCGGCTACACCGACGGCGAGCAGGAGCACCCGACCTACCGCGAGGTCTCGAGCGGGGACACGGGCCACACGGAGGCCGTCCGGGTGCTCTACGACCCCGAGGTCATCGCTTATGACAAGCTCCTCGAGACCTTCTGGCACAACGTCGACCCCACCGACGCCGGCGGCCAGTTCTGCGACCGCGGCAGCCAGTACCGCACCGGCATCTACCCGGTCGACGCCGAGCAGCGCGCCGCCGCCGAGGCCTCGAAGGCGGCCATCGCCGAGGAGCTCGGCGAGCCGGTGGTCACCGAGATCGCCGACGCCTCCACCTTCTGGGTCGCCGAGGACTACCACCAGAACTACTACGAGACCCACCCGATCCGTTATCGCCAGTACCGGGCCGGCTGCGGCCGCGACCGGCGGCTGGTCGAGCTCTGGGGCGACAGCGGCCACTGAGCGCGGGGGGCTGAGCAGACTCCTGGATCCGGCCCCTCGCTCGTGGTTGGCTTGGCGCCATGACGGACTACCTCTCGGGTTTCGGCAACGAGCACGCCACCGAGGCCATCGCGGGCGTGCTCCCGGAGGGACAGAACTCGCCGCAGAAGGTCGCCCACGGCCTCTACGCCGAGCAGCTCTCGGGCACCGCCTTCACGGCGCCCCGGTCGGAGAACCGCCGCACCTGGCTCTACCGCATGCGGCCGACGGCCGGCCGCGGCGCCTTCGAGCCTCACGAGCAGGGGCTCTGGCGCAGCGGCCCCTTCACCGAGGTGCCACCCTCGCCGAACCGGCTCCGCTGGGATCCGCAGCCCACGCCCGACACTCCCACCGACTGGCTGGCGAGCATGAAGACCCTCGCCGGCAGCGGCGATCCTGCCAGCGGCACGGGCCTCGCGGTCCACGTCTACCAGGCCAACCGCTCGATGGAGGACGCGGTCTTCTACGACGCCGACGGCGAGCTCCTCTTCGTGCCCCAGGCGGGCGCGCTCCGGTTGGTGACCGAGCTCGGGGTGCTCGAGGTCCCGCCGGGCTTCATCGGGGTGATCCCGAGGGGCGTGCACTTCCGGGTCGAGCTGCCGAGCGGCGAGGCGAGCGGCTACGTCTGCGAGAACTACGGAGCGCTGCTGCGGCTGCCGGATCTGGGGCCCATCGGTAGCAACGGTCTCGCCAACCCCCGGGACTTCGAGGCGCCGGTGGCCGCCTTCGAAGACCTCGACCGGCCGACGCGGGTCATCCAGAAGTTCCACGGGCGGCTCTGGTCGACCACGGTCGACCACTCGCCCCTCGACGTGGTCGCCTGGCACGGCAACCTCGCGCCCTACCGCTACGACCTCTCCCGCTTCAACACCATCAACACCGTCAGCTTCGACCATCCGGACCCTTCGATCTTCACCGTGCTGACCTCCCCGACCGCGGTGCCGGGCACCGCGAACTGCGACTTCGTGATCTTCCCGCCCCGGTGGATGGTCGCCGAGCACACCTTCCGGCCGCCCTGGTTCCACCGGAACGTGATGAGCGAGCTGATGGGCCTGGTGCACGGCGTCTACGACGCGAAGGCCGGCGGCTTTGCTCCGGGCGGCGTGTCGCTGCACAACTGCATGAGCGGTCACGGCCCGGACCGGGCCACCTTCGAGAAGGCCTCGGCCGCCGAGCTCACGCCCGAGAAGATCGAGGGCACCATGGCCTTCATGTTCGAGAGCCGCTGGCCCTTCTCGCCGACGAAGTGGGCGATGGAGACCCCCACGCTCCAGACCGACTACGACGGCTGCTGGGCCGGCTTCGAGAAGGCGAAGCTGCCGTAGCCACGCTCAGTCGGGGATCTCGGCGCCGACCGTCGCCTCGGCGTCCGCGCGCCAGCGCTTCGGGAAAGGGAAGCGCAGCACGATGAGCGTCGAGCTGAAGGCGACGAGGACCAGACAGGCCGCCATGGGCACGCTCGTCGTCAGCCAGGCCACGAGCCCCATGATCGCGGGGATCTCGCTCATCGCGAGGGCCATGACGTAGGGGGTGAATCGCTGGCGCAGGTAGGCCCCGCGCACCTTCTTCGGGTGCACCACGATCGTCCGGGTCGGCGCCGCATCGCGAAACATCGACTCACCCTCCGCATCGACCTCTTCGCGGGTCTCCGCCTCGATGGGCGGCATCTGCCTGCGCAGAAACGTGGGCACCACGAAGGAGAGGATGCCGCCCGCGAGACCGAGCCCGGCGAAGACCCAGCGCAGATCCTGCTCGGGCGGCTCGCCCCGCTGCAGCACCCCGGAGACGATGAGCCCGCCGTAGATGAAGGTCGACATCAGCATCCCGAAGCAGACGATCTGCGGGGTGAAGAGACCCTTTCGCCAGCTGCTGGCATTCATCGATGTCTGGGCCACGGGTGGAGCATACAGAAGTCGTTCCGGGCCTGCTCGACGGCGATGGCGATGGGGTCGCGCGCGGCTCGATCGCAGCGGGGCGACGGCCTTCGCCGGAACCATGACCTCGGATGAGCCGGGAAGGGTACCGCTCCGCTGACGTAGAGTGGGGCGATGCGATGGACCCTCCTCTCGATGTGTCTCCTTCTCGGCTGCGGTGACGACGGGCGCTCGCCCACCCGGGGACCGGTGGACGCCGGTCCCGGCGGCGCCGACTTCGGACCTGCCTTCGACGGGGGCCCGGCCTTCGATGCGGGGCCCGCTGCCGATCTCGGCGGCGGGGGCGTCGACGGCGGCCCGCCCGCGGCCGACGTCGGGCTGACCTTCGGCGGCGGCTGCGCTCCGACCTTCGACGGCGACGTGGTCGTGGTCCGCAACAGCGAGTCGATCGCGGTGAGCGCCACGAGCGCTGGCGCCCTCACCGGCAGCGTGCAGCTCGATCTCGACGGCGCCGGCGCGACCGAGACGCTCTCCTCGCAGCACCGGGTGGACACCGGTCAGGTGATCAACGTGATCACGAGCACGACGTGGACCAACCTGGCCATGGACTCGGGGCCGGTGCTCGGCGGCGAGGCGGCCGACCCCATCGGCGGCACGCTCACCATCACCGCCTACCGGCCTGACGAGGGCGTCCTCGACATCACCTTCGCCGGCGTGACCCTGCAGAACCCGAGCGACGGCACCCTCTGCACCGTCGACGGGCGGCTGCAGACGTTCCGGCTCTCGTTCTGAGCGGGTCGCTCAGTCTTCGCGGCAGAGCGTGAAGTAGTGGTCCAGCGGCTTGTCGCCCTTGTAGGCGGCGCCGATGGAGACGTGGGCGCTGACCTTGCGCATGAAGTCGCGGGTCCCGGCGTAGACGAAGCGCTGGGGGCCTTCGGTGTTCTGCTTCACCGGCGGCCAGCGGTGGGGCACCGGCCCGTCCGGGACCTGGAAGTAGTCCACGAGCCACGCGCCCCGGTTCTGCCACTCGGGCCGGCTCTCGGTGAGCACGAAGTAGCCGGGGCCGATCAGCCCCCGGCTCGGCGCGTCGTTGTAGCCGAAGGCGCGCATGGTGCCGTCGTCTGGCCGGGCCATCGGCTTGCGGAAGAAGCGCTGAGGTCCGGGCAGGGGCAGCGTGTTGCGTCCGTGGTGGACGATGGGCCGCAGCTCCTTCGCGTCGTCGGGGACGAAGTGGGCGTAGTCGATGGGATCGCTGGCCCACGCCTTGGTCCAGAGGAGCCTCTGGTCCCCGCGGGTGGTGTCGGCGAGGTCGTGCATGCGCCCCCGATGGTCGAGGCCGTCGAGGTGCGCGGTGATCGCCTGGAGGGGCGCGCCAGGGTCGCGGATGAGCTGTTGGAGTCGATTGGGTCGAAAAAAGGCCATTGGGTGGGCGAAGGGTGCGCAGCGGCGCCCCGGTCGTCAACGTCATAGACTCGGCCGATGGGCAACACGGACAAGAACCTGGGCATCGACGCCGCTCGCTACACCGAGCTGGCCGGCTTCGACGGCGACTGGCGGGACACCTGGTGGCACCAGGACTACCTCGAGCTCGTCGCGCGGCGCCTCCGAATGAGCGAGGTCCGCACCGCGCTCGACGTGGGCTGTGGCGCCGGTCACTGGGGCCAACGGATCGCCACCCTCCTCGAGCCGGGTGCGACGATCACCGGCGTGGACCACGAGGAGGGGTTCCTCGACGCGGCTCGTGAGCGCGCGGAGCGCTTCGAGGGTCACACCTTCGACTACCGGACCGGCGACGCCTCGCGCTTGCCTTTCGAGGACGACACCTTCGACCTGGTCACCTGCCAGACCGTGCTCATCCACGTGGCCGACGCGAAGGTCGTCCTGGCGGAGATGCTCCGAGTGACCCGACCGAGCGGGCTCGTCGTGGCCGCAGAGCCGAACAACGTGGCGAATGCCTTGATGTACCGCGTCGGCGAGCCGGAGTTTCCCTGGGAGGACACGCTGGCGCTGCTCCGCTTCGAGCGGACCTGCATCGTGGGCAAGGCCGTGCTCGGCCAGGGCGATGGCGCCATCGGCGAGCGCCTCCCGAGCCTGATGCTCGACCTCGGCCTCGAGGACCTGAGCGTCTACAAGAACGACCGCTGCGCTACGTGGCTACCGCCTTACGAGAGTCCGGCAGAGAAGCTCTCGGTGCAGATGCTCGAGCAGTCCGAGGGCCAGCAGGCCTGGGGCTACGGCAGCCGCGAGACGGCGGAACGCATCTTCCTCGCCGGCGGCGGCGATCCCGAGGAGCTCGACGAGCTCTGGGCGCTGGCCGAGCGCTACGACCGGCACATGCGCGCTGCGGTGAAGGCGGGAACCTGGCGCTTCACGGGCGGCCTGCTCATGTACCTCGCCGCCGGCCGCAAGCCCCGCTGACGGGGACTCAGGCCCCTTCGAAGTCGTCGGCCGAGTGCCGCCCCTTCAGCTGCCGCTCGCCCCAGGTCCGGTTGACGATGCGGCCGCGTTCGGTGGCCGGTCGCATAGCGATCTGATCGGTCCAGCGGATCACGTGCTCGTACTCGTGGACCGCGAGGAATTCGGCGGCGTCGTAGACCTTGCCCTTCACCAGGGCGCCGTACCAGGGCCAGACCGCCATATCGGCGACGGTGTATTCGTCACCGGCCAGGAACTCGCTGTCCGCGAGGCGCCGGTCGAGCACGTCGAGCTGGCGCTTGGTCTCCATCGCGAAGCGGTCGATGGGGTACTTCAGCTTCTTGGGCGCGTAGGCGTAGAAGTGGCCGAAGCCACCGCCGAGGTAGGGGCCGGCGCCCATCTGCCAGAAGAGCCAGTTGAGCGCCTCGGTGCGCTTGGCGCGGTCCGTGGGCAGGAAGGCGCCGAACTTCTCCGCGAGGTGTAGCAGGATCGATCCCGACTCGAAGACTCGCACCGCCGGCTCCTCGCTCTTGTCGAGAAGAGCGGGGATCTTGGAGTTCGGGTTGAGGGCAACGAAACCGCTGCCGAACTGCTCGCCCTCGCTGATGTCGATGAGCCAGGCGTCGTACTCGGCGTCCGCGTATCCGGCCTCGAGCAGCTCCTCGAACATCACCGTGACCTTCACGCCGTTCGGCGTGGCCAGCGAATAGAGCTGGAAAGGGTGAACGCCCACGGGCAGCTCCTTTTCGTGGGTGGGCCCGGCCACCGGCCGGTTGATCTTGGCGAACTTGCCGCCGCCGGCGTCGTCGGCGGACCAGACCTCGGGGGGCGTGTATTCCTCGCTGCTCATGGCCATGGGACGGCCGGAGGGGCTCGGGGTTACGACGGTGTCTGCAGGGCATGAGCGGAGAGCCGTCCCCATCTTCGTACTCTGGTTCATCTCCGTCGAACCCGATATCCCTCTCGAATGCCATCCGAGGAAGAGCTGGCAGAGATCGCCGGGGAGGTACTGGTCCACGGTCCGATGCATGTCGTGCTGATCGATCGGGATCGGACGATGGTCTACCTGAGCCGCTACGAACATGGCTTCTCGCCGGAGACCGTGCTCGGCCGTCCCGTCGTCGCGCACGTTCCCGAGGAGCATCGGGCGCGGGTGCTCGCGGCCGTCGACCAGGCCTTCGAGGAAGGCGCGGCGACCGTCTACGAGACCGACGTCGGCTCTCCCGAGGGCACGGTCCGCTACCGGGTCTGGGTCGGGCCGGTGGAGCGCGACGGGCGCGTCGACCTCGTCAGCATGCTCTCGAGCGACATCACCGTGGAGCATGAGGCGCGCCTCGCGCTCGAGGAGAAGCAGCGCGCGCTACAGGAGAGCGAGGAACGCTTCCGCGTACTGGTCGAGCAGGCACCGGAGGCGATCGTCATCCTCGACGTGGATCGGGGCTGCTTCGTCGACGCCAACCCGACCGCCGTGGCCCTCTTCGGTCGCAGCCCGGCCGAGCTCCAAGAGCACGGCCCCATGGACCTTAGCCCGCCGCAGCAGCCCGATGGGAGAGCGAGCGTGGAGAAGGGGCGAGCGCTGATCGGCGCGGCACTCGCCGGTGAGCGGCCCGTCTACGAGTGGGTGCACCTCGACGCCAAGGGCGAGCCCTTCGAGTGCGAGACCCGCCTCCTGCTCCTCCCTTACTCGGACCGGCGGTGGATCCGCGGGAGCATCACGGACATCACCGCCCGCAAGCGCACGGAGCGGGAGAACGAACGGCTCGCGGCGCAGCTGGCTCAGGCGCAGAAGATGGAGGCGGTCGGCCAGCTCACCGGGGGTGTGGCCCACGACTTCAACAACCTGCTGACGGTCATGGCCGGCAGCACGGCGCTCATCGCCTTCGACCCGGAGGACACGGAGCAGGTGCGCGACCATTGCCGCGCCCTCCAGGACGCCATCGACCGCGCCTCCGAGCTCACGGCCCGGCTCCTGGCCTTTTCGCGCAAGACCCCGCTCCAGCCGCGTTCGCTGGAAGTGGCGACCCTCGTACACGAGATGAAGGGCCTGCTGATTCGGACCCTGGGCGAGACCATCTCGGTGGAGGTGCGGCTGCCCGAAGAGCTCTGGCGTTGCCGCGTCGACCCGGCCCAGCTCGAGAACGCGCTGCTCAACCTGGCCATCAACGCTCGCGACGCGATGCCGAAGGGCGGACGGCTGACCATCGAGGCGCGCAACGTGACCGTCGCGAGGGACGACGAGCGCCCGGGAGTCGTGCCCGGCGACTACGTGCGGATCGGCGTCTCGGACGAGGGAACGGGCATCGCCCCCGAGGTGCTCGAGAAGGTCGTCGAGCCCTTCTTCACCACCAAAGAGGTGGGCGAAGGAAGCGGCCTCGGCCTGAGCATGGTGTACGGCTTCGTGCGCCAGAGCGGCGGCCATTTCCGCATCGACAGCGAGGTCGGTAAGGGAACGCATGTCGTGCTCGACCTGCCCCGGAGCGACGACGGCGTCGCCGGCACTGAGCCCTCCGCACGTCCCGGCCGCATCAGGAAAGTCGGCGGCGGTCGCACCGCCCTCCTGGTCGAGGACCAGCCAAGGCTCCGCGCCATCCTGACGACCCTCCTCGAGCAGCTCGGCTTTCGGACTCTGGCCGCCGGCGACGGCCCTGAGGCGCTGGCCATCCTCGACGGGGAAGAAGTCCAGCTCCTGCTCTCGGACATGGTGCTTCCCCACGGCATGGACGGCGTCGAGATCGCCAAGCGAGCCCGCGAGCGCCAGCCCGATCTGCGCGTGCTCTACATGTCCGGCTACACCGACGCGGGCGACGCGCTCGACGCGCCGCTCCTCCAGAAGCCCTTCACCCTCCCGGGCCTCACCGAAGCGATCGAGGCGATCCTGGGCGAGTGACGCCGACTGGTCTTCCGCAGGCGAGGTACACTCGGTTCATGGTGACCGGCTTCCCTTCTTGGCTCTCCGCTACCGCTCTTGCGCTCACCCTCGTCGGCTGCAGCAGCGACGACGATCGTGACCCCGCCGACATTCCGCCCATGGAGCTCGTCCAATCGGGGTGCGCCACCGACGACGACTGCCCCGGCGGCCGCTGCGTCGCCGGCATCGGCGAGGGGCTCTGCACCGCCAACTGCACCACGCAGGAAGACTGTCCCGACGGAACCCTCTGCACCGACACCGAAGCCGTGGACGGCGTGTGCCTCCTCTCCTGCACTACCGCGAGCGAGTGCACCGAGCACCTCGGCTCCGCGTGGACCTGCGACACGGAGACGGACCTGACGACCGGCGAAGACGTCCGCGTCTGCATCGACAGCCGCTGAGCGGATCGGGAGCCGAGTCCGCTGGAGAGCCACGGATCCAGTCGCGTCCTCCTGCTCGATGTCTACGGCCGCCTGTTCCTCGAGCAGTACGCTCGCATTCTGCAGCAGCTGGCGCAGTTCCCTCGAAGCGGTGCACCGATCGGTCTTCGCGCTCAGAGGGGGCTCCGTGCTCGAGGCCCAATCGACGACTCTCGAGCCGCAGTGCTGCGGCGATCTCGCGAACCTCGATGAGTGGCGGAGAGCCGCCGAGCTGAAGGCGCCGGACTGGGAGATGCTCTGGATTGGCCATCCCTGGGCATTCGTTCGCGCCGAAGGCGATCGGCTGTGGTTCAGTGAACCGGCAGAAGCGCCTCCCATGGACGGGACGGCACTGATCACCGTGGACCGCGATGCGCTTCTGGCCGCGATCGAAGAGGCTGGGCAAACACTGGACACATTGAAGGCCCGCCTCGAACCGCGACTCGCCCGCCGCATGTCTGCGACCGCCGCCGCGGCGATATCCGCCACTCTCGCCGCGTCTGGATAACAGGGCGTGTGCCCCGGGGAGCAACATGGCGCCCCCGCTGCTAGGCCCTCGCCCCACGACGGCGCCCCCGGGAAGATTCGAACTCCCGACCGTCGGCTTAGAAGGCCGCTGCGCGAGCCA
>JGI12109J20283_10480715_pt1 | contig 10000 bp, 4 predicted proteins | sample ElkSlonscriptome_12_FD_20283 | JGI IMG/M metagenome (IMG submission 20283) | reverse complement strand
GAGCCACTGGGGTCAAACTGAGCCGCGATGGGATCGTCGACGACCGGTGGCTGGTGGCCGCGATACTGATCGAGTGACGGAAGATTAATATGCCCCGTGAAAACGGCCAAAATGGCCGCGATCACACTGGTCAGCGTTAACCCAGGGGTAAACCATCGCAGCAACGACGCAAACACACCTCGGCGACGGCGTGAGCGACGTTTCGGCCGCAGTAGTTGCAGCAAGGTACCGACCACTTCGGCCTCCTTGCCGCGTGGTAAACAGATTTTGCAAACACCAACCGTGCGTACATCCTTCCTGGATGACAGTGCGGTCAGCGGTCCTCGATAGGTGCTGGCTAACGATTCCCGCTACGTCGACGCAACCCCGATTACGCGTCGAAGACGACTAGCCCCGCGGAAAGCCCCTTCTGCGAGGCGCGCTTAGCCTCGCGTCTTCGCTCCGGCACGAATTGCATCCACTCGATCGATTTCAGTCGGTGGCATCGTGTAACGCGGTGATGGCGATGCTAATTCGACAAGGAAAGACTGGCCGGCCGGGCTGCGATCCCGAGAAGGCAGGCCGACCAACGGTTTTTCCGGAATGATCCGCGAAGAATAAACTCGACCAGAAACGAACTCGACCAAAAGCTAACTCGACCGCCGTCTGCCGAGTGTTCAGCATGTGATCCGCAACTTTGAGATCACCTACCGCACCGACAGCGATCGCCGTTGTTAGCTGCGATTCGACTCAGGTCGTCGGGCTGAGCACTTCTCGAATGACCTGCATCAATTTCTGAACGTCGATCGGTTTGACCAAGTGTCGGTCGAAGCCGGCATTGGCCACGCGGTCGCGATCCTCTTCGCGGCCGTACCCTGTCAGCGCGATTAATTTAACCGTATTCCCCAGCTCTTCGCGTGTCTTCTGAGCAACTTGATATCCATCGAGTTGAGGCAACCCGATATCAACGATTGCAACATCGGGACGATGAGTTCGAATCGAATCGAGTCCCTCGATGCCGTTATTCGCCTCAGCAAGAATCTTCAAGCCTTGGCTTCGCAATAGCATTGCCAGCATCTCGCGGGCATCGTCTTCGTCTTCCACCAAAACGACTCGCTGATGTTCCGCCGAGGCGATCGGTTTTTTTTGATTCGGGGCGTTGGCCGGCCCTTTCTCACAGGCCGGGATTCGCACGGTAAACTTGCTGCCGGCACCCGGCCCATCGCTTTGAGCGTCGATCGAACCACCGTGCATCTCAACCAATGATTTAACCAGGGTGAGTCCCACCCCCATCCCGCCGTCGCTTCGATCGAGCGTTGTATCTGACTGAACAAACATGTCAAAGATCGAAGCGATCAAATTGGCGTCCATTCCACGACCGTTATCGCGGATACTAACGACAGCATTTTGGTTATCCGACGACACTTGCAAATCGATGCGGCCGTCGTGGTCGGTATACTTAATCGCATTGGTAAGCAGGTTTTCGATGATTTGTAACAACCGAACTCGGTCGCCCTGCACCCAGACGGGGTGAGGCGGGAACAGGGTAGTCAATTGATGCCGTCGCTCGGCGATTAACGGCTGAACGGCTTCGACCGCATCCTGGCAAGCATGCACCAGATCAAGGACTTGAAGTCTCAAGCTGATTTTGCCCTGGGTCACGCGGGCGACATCGAGCAAGTCATCAAGTAGACGTGCCATTTGAGAGGCTTGACGGATAATCACTCGACTCGGTTGAGTCACGGCGGTATCCGAACTAGTCGTCTGGTTGAGCAACGTCGCGGCGGACAAGAGGGCTCCCATCGGGTTGCGAAGTTCGTGCGAAAGCGTTGCCAGAAAATAGTCTCGCCGCTGCACCTGATCGCGGAGCGATTCTTCCAATTGTTGGTGCTGAGATACGTCCACCACCGATGCGATGGCTTGGCGTCCGTGCGGCGTGGAGATCGGGCGTACGTGGACGTCCAGCGGAATTTGGTCGCCATTCTTATGTCTGCCCCAGACATACGGCATGCCGCCCATGCGTCGAAGGACGAAGGGATTTCGGAAGTACTCCTGGCGAAGGATGGCATGTTGGCTGCGACTGGATTCGGGAATCAGCTGGTCGAGTGGTTTGCCGACCAACTCACCCGCGCCGTAGCCAAAGATTCGTTCGAGCTCGCCATTGACCTGAGTAATAAGCCCGCGGGCACACACCATCAGCATGCCGTTGGGTGAAACTTCCATCGCATTGCTGAACCGCGTCTCTGCCTCTTTCAGATTCGTTATATCAATGAGCGTAATGACCACGCCGCCCTTATTTGGATCTCCTTTATAAGGCAAGATTCGCATCAAAAACGATTCGCCCTCGGCGTTCTGCACTTCCTCCTCGAACTGATTCCGGTCGGTCAGCACATGATCGAGTTTTTCCGCGAGGTTTTCGCAGTGGATGGAATGAACAAAGCCATGGATCCGACGGCCGATGTCAGACTTGATTAAGTTAAAAACTTCCGCCATTTTTGGCGTAAACCGACGAATGCAAAGCTGCTCATCCAGGAAAATCGTATGGACATCGGTGCTCGAAAGCAGGTTGTCCATGTCATGCGTCAGCTCGGTCAGCTCTTCAATCTTTTTCTGATATTCCGCGTTGACGGTATAAAGTTCTTCGTTGACCGAATGCAGCTCTTCGTTGGTCGATTGCAGCTCTTCGTTGGAGGCAAGTAATTCTTCATTCGTGGCTTGTAGTTCTTCGTTACTCGTCTCCAGCTCTTCGATCGTCGCTTGTAAATTTTCCTTGGTAAATCGCAGCTCCGATTCCAAAGCGTCCATGCGATCGCGGGCTGCTTCGGTCAGATCAAGATCCCGCCCTTTCGTAGTAGACGGTTTCGGCGCAGCGGTCGGCTCGAATCGAATGAGCGAATGGGAAACGCTGCGGCGAGTTGCCGGAAGCTGAATGACCGTGACGTTGACCAATTTCGATTCGTCGTCCGGTCGAACGCGGATGCTATTGAGCGTCACCGGTTCCTTTGTTCGCGTCGACCGATGGATCGCCGCCCCGACCGCCATGCGCAAGTCGCCGTTGAGCATGTCAAGGATTCCGAGCGACGGTTGGCCACGCTTTAACGACAGATAGTCAGTGGTGTCACCAAAGCTATGGACAACCTCCAGATCGGAATTGATCAGCACACCCGGAGGTCCCGTCAGTTCCAGTGCCTGAAAGAGCACCTCGGCCATCCCGGATTCTCGAGTACCGGCCGGCGATCGCGGCCGATCCGCCGAGTGGAGAGTGGTGGAGGTCAGCCGAAGATCGGGCGGCAGTTGGGAATGGCGATTCTTCCGATACAATTTCCAGTGTTGGTGAAGCGGCTCAAATTCGCGGATCAAATCGCCCGGGCTTTCGCTCGGCCCCAAAAACAAGACACCGCCGGTTTTCAGGCCAAAGTGAAACAGGTTGAGCGCTTTGATTTGCGCATTTGGGACGAGGTAGATCAGCAAATTGCGACAAGAGATCAAATTCATCCGCGTAAACGGTGCATCGCGAATGATGTTGTGTTGAGCAAAGACGACGGTTTTCCGCAACTCCGTCGATACCCGATACCCGTCTTTCGTTTTGATAAAGAAGCGAGCCCGACGTTCCTCGTTGACCGACGCCAAAGCCTCTTCGCTGTAGACTCCCGCCGCGGCGATCTCCAACGATTTTGGGTGCACGTCGGTCGCGAAAACCTTGGCTTGAATCGACTTGTCCATCGCCGAGATTTGTTCGAGCAACAAAATGGCGATCGAATAGGCCTCTTCGCCCGACGCACAGCCTGCGACCCAAACTCGAAATTCCTCGCCCGGCTTTGCCGCGTCGAGTAGCTCTGGAATGATTTCTGCCTCGAGAACAGCAAAAGCGCCTGGATCCCGGAAGAAGCTAGTCACGCCGATTAACAGGTCACGATAAAGGGCATCGAGCTCGTCTCGATTTTCTTGCACCAGTGAAACGTATTGTGGAAGGTCGTGAACGCGAGCCAACTTCAATCGGTGTTCGGTCCGCCGCGTGACGGTCGACGGTTTGTAAAAAGTAAAATCGATTCCAAATGTCCGCCGAAGCAGACTTAATATCGACGCCATTTCGTCCGGGTCGTCGACGACAGCTTGATCGCGATCCGCCTGTCGAACCCGGCCCAAAATCGCGGACGGAATTTCCTCAGGAGACAATTCGACGCTGACAACGCCGGTTTCGATCGCATTCAGTGGCATACCGTTGAATTTGGCGGTCTCCGGCGACTGAGCAATGACGAGGCCGCCGGCGTTATGGACTTCGCGAATACCACGTGAAGCGTCGCTGCCGGTGCCCGACAAAACGACTGCGATCGATTTCGGCCCACAGTCCTGAGCCAAAGATCGAAAGAACTGATCGATCGGCAATCGCAATTCGTCGCTACGCTCGCGGGCGGTCAACAACAGCCGACCGTCCGAAATGATCATCTCCGTCTTGGCCGGCATCAAAAAGACAGTGTTCGGCGTGACGGGGACTTGGTCTTCCACGGTCCGGATCGGCATGTCGGTCCACCGCGCCAGCACCTCACCCATCAAACTTTTGAAATCCGGCGAAAGGTGTTGGACGATGACGAAAGCCATGCCGGTATCATTGGGCATCCGTTCAAAAAGTCGTTCGAGAGCCTCGAGGCCACCCGCCGAAGCTCCGATGCCGACAACACCTATCAATTCCGTCGGCTTACCGTCGTCTCCCGGTTCCCCGGCTCCTTTCGACTCCACCTCCTGATCGAGCTCGATACCGGCCTCTTGCGAAGCGGAACGCTCCCCTTCCTGCTTCGAGGCGGTCGGGTAAGAAATCGGGTCCGATTCAAATGTATCCATGGCCTCTTTCGCTGGCTTCGGAGCTTGGCCTTGAGAAGGAAAAGGTGCGTCCAAGTCGGTCGCGAGCTGACGAGCGAATCGAGACGATGGGTCGACGTCGCTGAAACAGTCTCGAGCCCCTTGTTACACCACACGAAAATACGTTGTGACGTTGAACCGTTCGCGAACCCGCTGTTCGTCGCAACCGCAAACCCGCAAACCCGCAAACCCGGTAAACCGCCAACCCGCAAGCCCAAAGGCCCACAATCCGCGTCAACCGCCGGCCCGCCCAAACCAGCGGGTGCAACCTTCGGCCAATCTTGTCGACAGGGCAGAACGTCACTCGTTACGACGTCGCTGATTGTACCGAAATTTGTCGCCAGACAATCGGGCCTTCAGTGTTCATCGCGCCGATTCGCATTGAAAATAACGATGTTTTGCTGACGACCGGCTGAAACTTTGGCTGTTCCATCGATCGACCTCGTGATTTACCTCAATCGATCTTGATTCCGGGATGCCGGGGCCGCTATTCTTATCGGCCACGGAAATTTGCCACGGTATGGACGCCGGCAGTACAGCGAACGAAATGGACTTCGGGCAAAGCGTCGTGCGGTGGGTCAGCATTTGGACTGGCTCATCAAACGTCGTCATCAACACCCGCATGGACGTCGGCAGGGAAGCGAAGGGGTGAGGCCGTCTCAGGCTCTCCGAAGACTTTCTGGCGACGCTTCGCAATGGAGTCTTCTCGGATGCTTGTGCTCTCTCGTCGTGAAAACCAAAAAATCGTCTTCCCCTCGCTCGATATCTCGATCGACGTGCTCCGGGTCTCCGGCAAAGTCGTCCGAATCGGCGTGGATGCTCCCCGCGAGGTCCCGGTATTGCGGGAAGAGTTGGCCGGAGCCGAAGGCCAGAATGCAGCGGCGTCGAACGCGCCCCGCCAACCCGCCGCCAATCGCATCGCCTCTTTTGAAAGTGGGAAGCGTCATCAGCTACGCAACCGGCTGAACAAAGCGATGCTGGGCCTTCAAGTTTTGCAAATGCAACTCGATCAGCATGCGGACGGGCCGATCGAGGAGACCGTCGGTAAGATTTTAGAAAACCTGGAAATCCTCAACCGCGAACTGTCATCGTCGCCAGCAGAAGCGTCAGATCGCGATCAAAAACGTCGCGGTGCCGATGGTCCAACCGAAGATCACGCGGTCGCAGACCCCCCGTCGACTTACCGCATCCGGGAATCGGACCCCGAGTCGCCGGAATGGCAACGGCGGACCGCACTTATTGTTGACGACAGCCGCAACGAGGCGGAATTGATGGCACAGCTTCTCAGCCATCACGGCTACGACGCCCAGATTGTCGGCAACGGACGGGAAGCACTGGACTGGCTGCGTCAAAACGAGCACCCCGACATTGTCTTGATGGACATGAACATGCCGGAGATGGGCGGCGCCGAGGCGATCCGAGCGATTCGCCAGGACCGCGTCTTCGATCGGTTGAAAGTTTTTGGCGTCAGTGGTCTGGAGCAGGAGGATTCCGGCGTCGAAACAGGTGTCGACCGCTGGTTCACCAAACCGGTTCGCGCCGATCGGCTGCTCCGGGCAATGGCACAAGACGCCGAATCGACAGCCGTCTGATCCGACAGGCGAGCAGCTCGCCCCGGACCCTCTTCGCTTACACGGCGTACTGCCATAGAGTCGATGCACCGCCAAAGAGTCGATGCACTTTCAAGACGATCTAGCGATTCGTCGCCGGATCGATCGACAGTTGTCACAGGCCCGTCGCCTGCTGGTCGGCCCGTCGCCTGCTGGTCGTCCCGAGTTGACGATTCAACAGATTCGCATGCTGATTCCAGTTCACCCGTCCGCTGGCGGTGCAGCGACACGCATGGCGTGAACTGGTGATTCGGCTTGCCGGGCTGGGCAACGACGCAGCGTCTTGCCGCTACCGGCGTGACAGGAAATCCGGTGATCGGATGCGTCCAGGATCCAGGCATGAAAGGCCGCTCGATCAGGGAGCGTTCCACCACCAGCGTTCCGACGAACGGGCACCAGATTCGAACATCGCCAAATCGCTATCCTGAACTTGATTTTCGGCCACGGCAAAGGCGTTCACGCTGACACCACCCGACGCTGTAACGGTCCAGCCCGCGCGACCGCGGACGAAGCTGCATTGAGGCTCCAGCGACTTGGGCATCCGAAAATTCATCTGGGGAACGAGGTCGCCTTCGCCTCGCAACACCTGAAGATCGATCCCGCTGGCCACATCCAACTGCTCTTGGCGGATCAAGGTGGCGACGACGGCCAAGTCCATCGCGTTGCGGAGATCCTGGAAGACCGGCATGGCTTTGGCGAGCGACTGGAAATGCTCGGTCATGGTCTCCGCCCACTGCATCGCTAGCTTGTCTTGCCGTCCGTCGGATTTGGCTGATCCATCTGCCGCGATGATGTCTTGCTCGGTCAACGTCTTGACGCCTTGACCGCTAATTTTCCAGACGCGCCCGGAAGCTTCGCGGCGGATCGGTTCGTAGTGACATGCCATCCACCAGCGAGGATTTTGGCTGTTCGAATGGGTTTTGTTTCGCGCCATTTCCAGGTAGCTCGGCAACTGGGCGATGGGCGAATCGACGAGTGCCATTGCGATCCGTTTCATTTCGAAATCGGCTGCGACCATCGTACGTGCGAACCGACTGTCGCTAGGAACGCCGGCCAACAGGATCTGTTGCGGGCCGAACGCTTCTCGCATCGCCGGTTCGAGGAAAGTTGGATTTTGGCCGGGGCGGAGTTTGACACGGGACAATAAGCTCTGCAGGCGTCGCCGGCCCTCATCGGTCGGTTCGATGGAACAGCGAATTCCGCCTTCGTTGCGTGCTGTCTCGACGCTCCGAAAAGCGGTGACGAGATCATCAAGATGCACAACCGAACGACCGCTCGATTCACCAACGACCGACCCGTCTTGTCGGATCGTCCACGGTTCGGCGGGACCGACGATCAGCAGATCGCGGTTCGCCTTATCGACGACGACATACTCGATACGTTGCAGCCCGCTTAGAAAAGCGATCTCGGGGGTCAGTTCACGTCCATCCCGCTCCACGCGTTTCAGTTCATCCTGCAGTTTCGACAAAGAGATTACCCGTCGATCCGTCGTTTTCGCCAAGTCGCCCTGTGGGTCGTCGAGCGATTGCCGAAGCAGCGTCGCAAGCTGCTGTTGCTCCTGGGGCGTTGCGGCCCGAACGCGACCGTCCGGATCGATCATTACGCCGCCGACAGCGCCGACCTGGCCCCCGATCCCACCAAACTGGGCTGACGCAGGGACGACTCCGAACAGGAGCGTCGTCAACGCAGCAAGGCAAAACAGACGACAAAGGGTCGACAAGCGACCGGCGGGGTCAAATCGCATGATCAGTTTTCCGGCAGACAGAAGCAGGCGGAGAGAAGCAGAGGAGCCGTGAAGCGTTTAGGATAGTTAGGGCCTCTACCAGTGACAAGCAAAGTCTTTATGTCCGTTCGCCCGCCGTCTGCACCGCCGCACCCGCTTGGAAGCGACAAGCCTCCAACGGAGGCCTACCTGGTCGTCCATCGTGGCGTCCGGTGGACCGACGTGTACCGATTATCCGGTGGACGTTCCGTCACGCTGGGCCGTTCTTCGACCAATGAGATCGTGCTCAAAAGCACGCTCGCCAGTCGCCAGCACGCGCGGATTCGCGCTACCGACTCGGCTTCGCCCGATACCAATCGGACGCTTCCTCCAAATCATTTTCCGGAATCTTCTTCACAGCATTCGCCGGAATCACGCGGGGCCGGCTGGATTTTGGAGGATTTGAACAGCCGTAACGGTGTATCAGTCAACGGTCGCCGCATCGAACAGCCACACCAACTTTGCGAAGGGGACCAGATCAGCATTGCCGGCTTTGAGATTCAGTTCACCGCGGACTTGTCGCAGGTCACGCCGCCGGCAGCGGAAACGGGGACTGGACAAGAAGACCAGGCGACACGCGAGGATCTGCATCAATCGATCGACGGTACGACAGACGTTTCCGGCAACCAGGGCGGGCCGCTTCATCGAGCACCGGCAAGTTCCGCCTGGTCCGATTCCGCGGACATATTGCTGCGATTGACGGGCAGCGATTTGATGCGATCGACGGAAAACCCCACGCTGGCTGGGATCGGTCAATACGATCGCCGATTGCTCCAGATGGCGTTCGCGATGGGGCGGGTTGAAAACGATGAAGAAGCGATCGAAATTTTTCTTTCAACGCTTCAGCATGTGGTGCCTGACGCAGTAATCGGCTTGTACCTGGCAACCGATTCACCCGAGATCACCGACACGGTGGCCAAGGCCGACGTTCCGTCGACAGGCGAACTGGCCTTGCCGCAATACGTCCGCCACCGTCAGCAGCAGCGTTATCGCCGACCGCCTGAGGCGTTGGTGCGCCAGATCCTGACACCGGGCGCCCCCGCGTTGCTGGCCCGAAACGTGATGGGCGACCAGGCACTGGCGACGGCCGATACGCATGGTGAGATTGATGTCGAATCAATCTTGCTGGCGCCGCTGAGACGACCGGCCCCGTTGCCCGACGATGGCGGGTCTCGAAAGCCGGTCCAACGGCCAGTGCTAGGCGACCCTGGGTCGTCTGATTCACCGATCGAAACAACCATTGCCGATTCATCCGCGACGCAACGACCGATCGGCTGGGTTCACGTGACCACGGCGCCGGGTGATCGACCGCTGGGCGAGGCCGACTTGCACGCCGTGGTGACCGCGGGCGAAATTTTGGTCGAGGCGTTCTTATCGCTTTCCCAACGCCGGCGACTGCAGTCATCGCTTCATCGATCTCAAAAGACGATCCGGCACCTTCACAAGCAACTCGCCGGACGCGTCCGATTGGTCGGACGCAGCGAGCCGATTCGGATGATTGCCCGTCAAATCGCCCAAGTCGCCCGCGCGGATGCCGGCGTATTGGTGCGAGGTGAATCGGGAACCGGCAAGGAATTGGTCGCCTCGGCGATTCACTATGCCAGCGGCCGACGAGACGGGCCGTTGGTCTGTTTGAACTGTGCCGCACTATCGAAAGACTTGTTGGAAAGCGAACTGTTCGGTCACGAACGCGGCGCCTTTACCGGAGCGACCGACCAGAAAAAAGGCAAGTTCGAAGCGGCTTCGGACGGGACGCTGATGTTGGACGAGATCGGCGAAATGAGTCTGGACT
>JGI12109J20283_10395546_pt1 | contig 10000 bp, 9 predicted proteins | sample ElkSlonscriptome_12_FD_20283 | JGI IMG/M metagenome (IMG submission 20283) | reverse complement strand
GCAACCCCACCAGCCGATCGCCGATGATCAGCACGATCACCGTGAGCAGGATCAGCCCCGCCGAGATGGCGGCGATGGTGGGGTCCGGGTTCTCCTCCAGATACTGGAGCATCTGGATGGGCAGGGTCTTGTTGCGGGCGTCGGTGAGGAAGATCGACACCGGGTAATTGTCCATGGAGGCCAGAAAGGCGAACAGCGCCGAGGTGAGATAGGCCGGCGCCAGCACCGGCACCATGACTTTCAGGAGTGCCATGGGGTAGGAATAGCCCAGGGTGCGGGCCGCGTCCACGAGGGTGAAGTCGAACAGGCTGAGGCTTGCGCCCACCGTGCGCATCACGAACGGCAGGGTGATCACCACGTGGGCGATCAGGAGGCTCGTGTAGGCATCCCGCAACCCGAACATCCGGAAGAACTGGAGGAGTGCCACCCCCACCACCAGCCCCGGCATCATCAGCGGCGAGACCATGAAGGTGCTGATGGCCTCGCGTCCCGGAAAGCGCCCGCGCACCACCGCGATGGCACAGAGGCTGCCCAGCACCAGCGACACGGCGGTGGACAGGAACGCGATCTGGGTGGACAGCCACACCGCATCCCCCAGCCCCCGGCGCCGGGCCAGGCTCTGGTACCAGCGCAGCGACCATTCCGGCGGCGGCAGGTCGAACACCGGCGAGCCACTGAAGGACACCGCCACCGCCACCACCAGCGGCGTCATGAGGTATACCACCACCAGCGCGGCCACCGTCCACATCAACACCTGCGCGATCCGTTCCAGCATCAGCGGTGGCTCCAGCGTCGGGTGAGCACACTGGAGGCCAGCACCACCGCCACCGCGATCATCAGCAGCACCGAGGCCGAGGTGGAACCCAGCGCCTGGTTGCGAAGGTACAGGTAACTGCGCGCCGTGAGGGTGGACAGGGTGGGAAAGCGCTCGCCGATAAGCAGGCTCGGAATCACGTACATGGACACCGCCAGCGAGAACACGAAGGCGATACCGGCGATCACTCCGGGCATGGTGAGCGGCACGGTGATATGGAAAAAGCGGTACACCGGCCCGGCGCCCAGCGTCGCCCCGGCGTCCTGCAAGCGCGGGTCGATGAGCTTCACCACCGAGTAGATGGGCAGCACCATGAAGGGCAGAAAAATATTGGTGGCGCCGAAGATCAGCCCGGCCTCGGTGAACAGCAGGCGCAGCGGCTCGTCGATGATACCGAACCCGGTGAGGAACTGGTTCAGCACCCCGTCGGTGCGCAACACGATCGTCCAGGCGAACGCCTTCACCACCACCCCCACCGACAGCGGCAGGATCATGGAGATCAGCAACACCGCCTGCACCAGCCCCCGGCTGCGGGCCAGGGCAAAGGCCGTGGGATAACCCAGCAGCAGGCACCAACCGGTGGTCCACAGGGCCGCGCCCAACGTGTTGCCCATCACCCGCCAGTGAAAGCTATCGCCGAAGAATTCCAGGTAATAGCGCAGGCTGAAACCGCCATCGGGGAACAGGCTCGCCCCCAGCAACAGCAGCAACGGCAGGGCAAAGGCGATGAGCAGGTACAGGGTGCCCGGCAGGGCCAACATCGCCGCCGGGTCCAGGGACTCCCGTGGCTTGCGGCGGGGCGCCGATAATCGCCCGGCGGTGACGCTCATGCCGGAAACACCAGGGTATCGGTGACGGGCCAGTGCAGGGTCACCTCGTCTCCCGGCTGGAGCCCCGCGCCCCGGGCCGGCGCCACCTCCGCCAGTACCGCGTCCTCGCCCCCGGCATGGAAATACAGCACCAGCCGGGAACCGAGAAACACCCGATCCCGCAGCCGAAGCCGCAGTTCGTTATGGGCGGCATCCGGCGCCGGCCCCAGCAACAGGGCCTCCGGGCGCACCGCCACCCGCACCCCCCGACCGGGCAGAAATCCGCCCCGGGCGCGCACCGGGCCGGCGCCGGTGTCCACCGTCAACACCCCCTCCTCCACCCCCCGCGCGGTGCCGGCGAGACGGCTGGCGGTGCCCACGAAATCCAGCACAAAGGCGCTGGCCGGGCGGGTGTAGATGCTGGTGGGGTCGGCGAACTGCTCGATGCGCCCATCGTTCATCACCGCGATGCGATCCGACATGATCAGCGCCTCGTCCTGGTCGTGGGTGACGAACACGGCGGTGATGTCCAGTTCCCGTAGGAGTCCCCGCAACTCCATCTGCATGGTCTCCCGGAGCTTGCGGTCCAGTGCGCTGAAGGGCTCGTCCAGTAGCAGCAGGCGCGGTCGCACCGCCAGTGCCCGGGCCACCGCCACCCGCTGCTGCTGGCCCCCCGAGAGGGCCAGCACCGAGCGGTCGTGGAAGGACTCCATATGCACCAGCGAGAGGTTACGGCGCACCGTGTCGCGGATCTCGGCCTCGGGGGTCTTGCGGGCACGCAGCCCGAAGGCCACGTTCCCGGCCACCGTGAGGTGGGGAAACAGCGCGTAGTTCTGGAATACCACCCCCACCCGCCGCCGGTGGGCGGGCAGCCGGGTGAGATCCTGCCCGTCCAGCAGGATGCGCCCGGCCTCGGCGCGCAGCAGGCCCGCGATGAGCCGCAGCAGCGTGGTCTTGCCGCACCCGGAAGGCCCGAGCAGGGAGACGAACTCCCCCTGCCCCACGGCCAGATCCAGATTCTCCATCACCGTCACCCCGCGAAAGCGCTTGGTGACGCCCTGCACCGCGAGATAACCGTCGCGCCGGGTGCTCTCCAGCGGTAGTGCCGCCGCCATGGCTTACCTCCCCTACATGGCCATGGTGCGATCCCAGCGCTCGATCCACGCCTGGCGGTTGGCCGACACGAATCCCCAGTCCGGGGCGAACACCGCCACTCCCTCGGGCATGCCCTCGGGCATGGCTACATCGGGATTGGTGGGGATGGAAAAGGTCTGGGGGGTGAGGGCGGTCTGGATCTCCACGCCCAGCATCTCGTCGATGAAGGCCAGCGCCAGTTCCTCCTCCGGACCGTCCGCCACCCGGGCGATGCCGGACGGCATGGCGCAGATGGCCTCGGCGGGCGCGGCCAGATCCACCGGAGCGCCCTCCAGTCGGCGGGGAATGGCGAACGAGGAGAAGCCACCGGCCAGCAGATGGGCCTCGCCCTGCTCCAGCATGGTGAAGCTCGGCGGCATCTGGGTATAGATGGTGAGTAGGTTCGGCTTGAGTTCGGCCACCTTCTCGAAGGCGGCGTCGATCTCGTACTGAGCCTCGGCCAGCGGCTTACCGGTGGCCAGATGCCCGGCCAGGAACAGTGTCCACATGCCCTCGGTGTTTTGCAGGGACGGGATGATCACCCGCCCCTTGTAGGTCTCGTCCCACAACGCCGCCCAGGAATTCACCCCCTCCGGCACCCGCTCGGTGTTGAAGGCAATGCCGCACCAGGGCTGCTGGTAGTTCGCCCACATGCCGTCGCGGTGCACGGCGGCCGGCTTGATCTTGCCGAGGTTCGGCACGGTGCTGGCGCTCATCGGCTCGATGACCCCCTCCTCGGCGGCGAGGATCAATACCGGGTCATCCATCATCACCACCGAGAGATACGGCGCATCACGGTTGCCGCGCATCTTCTCCAGGTTCACCGTGGACTTGGTGCCCTCCAGGATCAGGGTGCAGTCGTATTTGGCCTCGAAGATGGGCAGCACCACTTCCTGCATCCAGCCGGTGTGGCTGGCGGCGCAGCCGATCACCATCTCCTTGCTGGCGCCCTTGACGATGGCAGGAAAGCCACTCGCCGCCACGGCGGTGGCGCCGGTGGTCTTGAGGAAATCCCGGCGGGAGAAACCCTGGCGGGCGGGACGGACGGGACGGGGCATGGGCGCGATCTCCTGGCATGGGTATCAGCAACTCCGCTAACCAAGAACCGGGCCAGCCATACTGGACAATTGTTTTACTGAGAAAAACCCCGGCATCCGTGGTCAGAGGCGGGACTTCCCGGGAAAGTCGCTGGGTTGGTTGCACAATACCAGTGCGCGATTGCATGCATAATGCACTATGCCAGGGAAGTCGTCCTCCCGCCACCGTGATGGAAAACCGCCATGTCCCTGCTGCAACGCCTGAAACGCCTGCTCGCGCCCCGTCGCCGGGAACCGGAACTCCAGGAGGATCTGGACGGTAGCCTCAGGGGGCACGCGCTGCGCCGCGCCACCCAGCGGGAGAAGCCGAAAACCGGCACGCCCCACGACTGGGAGGACTGGGATGCCTACCAGGCGTCACTGGAGCGGCTGGAGGCGCGGATGCGGCAGCGGGAGGAGTGATCATCAACCACGCTGCCTTCGTTCCTGAATGGTGGGTTACGTCGCCCTGGGGGCTCCTCACCCACCCTACAAGGGAGCGGCAACGCCTGGCCTGAGGCTTCACACGGTCTGGCGGTACGCCGCCAATCCGTCCCAATCCAGTTCCACCCCCAATCCCGGGCGCTCCGGCGCCACCGCGCAGCCCTCCTCCAGCACCAGCGGCTCGGCCAGAAACCGCTCCAGTCCGAAGCCGTGGATCTCCAGAAACGAGGCATTGGGCACCGCTGCCAGCAGATGTACCTGGATATCATGCACCCCGTGGGTGGTCACCGGCAGGTCATGGGCGGCGGCCAGTGCGGCGATCCGCCGCCACGGGGTGATGCCGCCCACGGTGGCCACGTCCGGTTCGGGAAAGGCGATCCGGCCGCGCTGGATCATCTCCCGGAACTCCACCACGCTGTGAAAGTTCTCCCCGGTGGCGATGGGCATGCCGCCCTCGCTGGCGATTCGCGCATGGCCCGCCACGTCCTCGGGCAGGGTGGGCTCCTCCAGCCAATAGAGCCCGAAGTCCCGCAACGCCCGGGCGGCGCGGATGGCCTCGGTCACCGACCAGCCCATGTTGGCGTCCACCATCAGGGTGAAATCCTCCCCCAGATGCTCGCGCATGGCCGCCACCCGGGCCACGTCCTCGGCGAGTCTCGCCCGCCCCACCTTCATCTTGATGGCGCGAAAACCCCGGGCCAGGAAACCGTCGGCCTGGGCCAGGAGCTCGTCGGTGGTGAATTCCAGGTCCACGCCGCCGGCGTAGGCCCGCACGTGCGGATCATGGCCGCCCAACAGGCGCCAGAGCGGCGTCGCCCGGCGCTTGCCGTGGAGATCCCAGAGGGCGATATCCACCGCCGCTTGCGCGAACGCGGCCAGACCGCCCCGGCCCACGAAATGCACATGCCACCAGAGCTTCTGCCATAGCGCTTCCACCCGGTCCGGGTCCTCGCCCACCAGCAGCGGCGCCATGTCCCGCTGGATCAGGGCGTGGATGGCGCTGCCGCCGATGTCGCCCACGGTGTAGGTGTACCCCACCCCCTCGGCGCCGTCGCTGTCGCGGATGCGCACGCATACCAACGCGAAGTGGGTCATCACCCCGTGGGTGGAATCGGACAGGGGCGTGGGCAGCGGGATGCGGTAGTGATCGACCTGTATATGGGCGATGGTCATGGTGGCTAGCTCCTCCGGAAGTCGTTATGTGATCAACGTATCCGGAGAAGTTATAGCCCAGAACCGTTGCCCGGGCCGGCGCGGACTTCAGAGGCCCCGCTGGCGCAGCGCCTCCAGCACCGCCCGCGCGGTGTTGCGGGTATGACTGGCCAGCCGCGCCGCCAGCGACTCGCCGTCCAGCGTATCCAGCGCCTGCATGATCTCCTCGTGCTCGGCCAGCGATTCGCCCCAGCGGCGCTCCTCGGTGTTGGCCATGGCCCGGGCGCGGTTGATCTTGGTGGCCAGTTGCTCGTAGGTGGTGGTCAGCACCGGATTGTCGGCGGCGGCCACCAGCGCCTGGTGAATCCGCTGGTTGTAGCGAAAATAACCGGCCCGGTCGCCGGCCCGGAAGCGCTCCACCATGGTGGCGTGCAACTCCTGCAAGCGGCTCAGTTCCCGGCTCCCCGCCCGCTGACAGACCAGCCGCCCGGTGAGCGCCTCGAGGCTCTCCATCACCTCGAACACCGCTTCCAGTTCGGCCACCTCCACCCGCGAGACCATGGAGCCGCGATTGGGCAGCAGCACCACCAGCCCCTCCGAGGCCAGCACCTTGAGCGCTTCCCGCAGCGGGGTGCGGGAGATGCCGAAGCGCTCGCACAGTTTCAACTCCGGCACCCGGCTGCCCGGTGGCAGGCCACCTTCCTGGATCATCGCCCGCAGACGGGCGACGATCTCCTCGTGCAGGGAAGCCCGCTGGATCGGTCGACTCCAGCGTCCGGTGGCCAGATCGGTATTCTCGTTTTCCATTTGTGTCACGGTTTTGAACCTCACGAAGCCCCATTCAAAATACCGACTCCGGCACTGGGATGCCAGCCCCACAAGATCCCTCTCGGTGTGCAATGATGCACTGCAAGAGTGCGTGGCATTGGGTGTTGGTCGCCCGGGGCACTATACTTCCATTGTGGATCAAACAATTATCAATTTTGCATTCATAATTAGACTGGCATCCGAATTGCAAATCCCGTTCGTTCATTGTCAAGGACCCCGTTGAACCATGGCCAAACGATACTTCCTGGGCATGCTGACCCCCTCCTCCAACACCATCCTGGAACCGGTGACCTCCGCCATGGTAGCCGGGCTTCCCCACGTCAGCGCCCACTTCGCCCGCTTCTCGGTCACCGAGATCAGCCTCAGGCGCAACGCCCTCGGCCAGTTCGATCCCGAGCCCATCCTCGACGCCGCCCGCCTGCTGGCCGATGCCCGGGTGGACGTGATCGCCTGGAACGGCACCTCGGCGGGCTGGCTGGGCTTCGACAAGGACGAGGCACTGTGCCGGCAGATTGAGGAAGCCACTGGGATTCCCGCCACCACCTCGGTGCTGGCCCTGAACGAGATCCTGACGCGCACCGAGGCCCACCAGTTCGGGCTGGTGACGCCCTATCTGGACGAGGTGCAGTCGGCGATCCTGGAGAACTACCAGCGGGCCGGTTTCCACTGCGTGGCCGAGCGCCACCTCAACGACCCCGGAAATTTCTCCTTCTCGCAGATCCAACCCGACATCATCGCTGGCATGGTGCGGGAGGTGGCCAAGGCCGGACCGCGAGCCATCACCACCTTTTGCACCAACCTGCGGGCCGCGCCGCTGGTGGAAGCGCTGGAAGCCGAGACCGGCGTTCCCATCTACGACACCATCTCGGTGGTGGTGTGGAAATCCCTGAAAATCGCCGGCGTCGATCCCCGGGGCGTGCAGGGCTGGGGTCGGCTGTTCCGGGAACTGGACTGAGCGAGACGTGAGCATGAGTGACTATGATCTGGTGATTCGCGGCGGCGAGGTGGCCACCGCCAGCGATGTGATGCGGGCCGATGTGGGCATCAAGGACGGCACGGTGGTGGCCCTGGGGAAAAACCTCGCCCCGGGCCGGGAGGAACTGGATGCCAGCGGCAAACTGGTGCTGCCCGGCGGCGTGGATGCCCATGTGCATCTGGACCAGCCCACCGGCAACGCCTCGAAGATGGCCGACGATTTCGAGACCGGTACCCGCTCGGCGGCCTTCGGCGGCACCACCACGGTGATCCCGTTCGCCTGCCAGATGCGCGGCCAGTCGCTGCGGGCGGCGGTGGACGACTACCACCGGCGGGCCGACGGAAAAGCCTACATCGACTACGCCTTCCATCTCATCGTCACCGACCCCACGCCCCAGGTGATCGGCCAGGAACTGCCCACCCTGATCCGCGACGGTTATACCTCGTTCAAGATCTACATGACCTATGACGATCTGAAGCTCAACGACTACCAGATCCTGGAGGTGCTGGCGCTGGCCCGCCGCGAGGGGGCCATGACCATGATCCACGCGGAGAACGCCGACTGCATCCAGTGGCTCACCGAGCGGCTGGAGGCCACCGGCCAGACCGGGCCGTATTTCCACGGGCCGTCGCGGCCCTACATGGTGGAGCGGGAGGCCACCCACCGGGCGCTGACCCTGGCCGAGGTGGTGGACGTGCCGGTGCTGATCGTGCACGTGTCGGGAGCCGAGGCCATGGAGCAGATTCATCTGGCCCAGGGCCGGGGCCTGCGGGTCTATGCCGAGACCTGCCCCCAGTATCTGCACCTCACGGCGGATGATCTGGGCGGCGACGATTTCGAGGGGGCCAAGTGCGTGTGCAGCCCGCCACCCCGGGATCCGGCCAACCAGCAGGCCATCTGGCACGGCATCGAGAACGGCACCTTCACGATTTTTTCCTCGGATCATGCGCCGTTTCGCTTCGAGGGGCCGGAGGGCAAGCAGTTTCAGGGCAAGGACGCGGCCTTCAAGCACATTCCCAACGGCATTCCCGGGGTGGAGACCCGTCTGGCGCTGCTGTTCGGCCCCGGCGTGCAGGGTGGGCGCATCGACCTCTGCCGCTTCGTGGAACTCACCGCCACCAACCCGGCGAAGCTCTACGGCCTGTATCCCCGCAAGGGCACCATCGCCATCGGCTCCGATGCCGATATCGCCATCTGGGACCCGGCGCGGCAGGTGACCATCAGCAACGACCTGCTCCACCACAATGTGGACTATACCCCCTATGAGGGCATCACCGTCACCGGCTGGCCGGAGACGGTGCTGTCCCGGGGCCGGATCGTCTGCCGGCAGGGCAGCCTGCACGGCCAGCAGGGCGACGGCCGGTTCTTGCCCTGCGAGTTGCCGGCGCCGGCCCGCCCACGCCCCGGTGTTTGATCCCTGCCTTGCCTGAAGCCCATGACCATGAGGAACCCCAGACCATGATGAAGGCACTTGTCGCCACCGGCACCCTCGGTGCCCTGCTGTTCGGCCTCGCGGCCGAGGCCGATCCCACCACCATGCGGGTGGCGGGTAACTTCGGGCGTAACGACAAACACGTGAACGGCATCGAACGACCCTTCTTCGAGCAACTGGCCGAGGACACCGATATCCAGGTGAACTACAACACCATGGATACCCTGGGCTTGCAGGCCGCCGACGCCCTGCGGCTGATCTCCTCGGGGGCTTTCGATGTGATGTCGGTGCAGATCGGCATGGCCTCGCGGGACGATCCGTTCTTCGAGGGCATCGATCTGATCGGCGTATCCACCGATACCGATGCCCTGAAAAAAGCCGTGGATGCCTACCGGGAGGTGTTCGACCAGCGCCTGCAGGAGCGTTTCAATGCCAAGGTGATGACCCTCTGGCCGTTCGGCCCGCAGGTGTTCTACTGCAACGCCCCCATCGAGACCCTGGCGGATCTGGAAGGGCTGAAGGTGCGCAGTTTCACCCCCTCCATGTCGGCGCTCATCGAGCACCTGGGCGCCTCGCCGGTGACCCTTCAGTTCTCCGAGGTCTACCCGGCCCTGCAACGGGGCGTGGCCAACTGCGGGGTGACCTCCCCCACCTCCGGCAACTCCGGCAAATGGCCGGAGGTGACCACGCACTTCTTACCCCTGTCGGTGTCCGGCTCGGTGCAGGGGCATTTCATGAACCTGGATTACTGGAACCAGTTCTCCCCGGAGATGCAGGCGGAACTCACCGAACGCTTCCAGGCCATGGAGGACGATTTCTGGGAACTGGCGGTGACCGCCAACCAGGACGCCATGAACTGCAACGTGGGCGCCGAGCCCTGCGCGGACAACACCCCCTACGACATGGTGATGGTGCAGGTGAGCGAGGCCGACGCCCAGAAGGTCAAGGACGCGGTGGGCGAGGTGGTGCTGCCCCTGTGGAAGGAGACCTGTAACCGGGTCTACCCCGAGTGCTCGCAGGTGTGGAACGACACCATCGGCGTGGTGGCCGGGCTGGAAATCGAGTAGCCGCGCCCATGGAGCGTCTGCACGGGGGATTGACCCGACTGGTGCGTTGGGCCTCGCTGGCCGGGGGCTGGTGGTTGCTGCTGTTCTCGGTGATGACCTGCGTGGAGATCGTCGGGCGCAAGCTCTTCAACGTCTCCCTGCAGGGGATCGACGAGTACGGTGCCTACACCCTGGCAATCCTCGCCGCGCTGGGGTTTTCCCTGGCGCTGGCCGAGGGTAGCCACACCCGCATCGATCTATTGCTGGTGCGACTGCCCGCCCCCGTGCA
>JGI12109J20283_11535628_pt1 | contig 10007 bp, 7 predicted proteins | sample ElkSlonscriptome_12_FD_20283 | JGI IMG/M metagenome (IMG submission 20283) | reverse complement strand
GCAACCCTGTGGGGTCCCCGCACGTCTCCCTTGCGAGACCTTCGTTGAATAGCGACACCCTGCGCAGGGTACGCCCTCTTCAGCAGAGTCTCCATTATGGGATGCCCCGGGAACCATTGCACAGTATACTTTAGCAGGTTTGCGGGAACTATTTGCCGGGATCGGGGTTTGAGCACCCCATCCCACGACACGAACAGGCCACGCCGCCTCTGCGGGCGCCGGTCCTGCCAAGCGGAGCATGATGCCGTCAGAACGGCTGAACCCCAATCCCCTGTCGGGTTTCCTCCGGCTGCTGTTGTCCCGCCGCATGCACATGAGCATAGGCGTGATCTTGCTGGCGATTGCTCTTTTCTGCGCCTTCGACGCCACCCGCTCCCGCCCCAGCGACGGCACCGTCTGGCTCCTGGGCCGGCCCACTCTCGAGGTTCTGGACACCATCCCCCGCAAGACGGGCGCGCCCACTCCCCTGCGCCCCGGCGACCAGATCGAAGGTATCGCCGGCAGCATCGTCAATACACCCCATGAGGCCGCGGCCGTTCTGCGTGAGCAGACGGCCGGCAGCACGGTGACCTACCTCATCCGCCGCGGGGATGAACTCCTGAGGCTGGAGGTGCCCCTGTTCAGCACCCGGGTGGCCATGGAAGACTACCTCGTGAACGTGGCCCTGGCCCTGGTCTACCTGGGTATCGGATTCTGGGTGTACCTGCGCAGCAACAACGAACGCCCCGCTGCCCTCTTTTTCATGCTGTGCCTGTTTTTTACCCTCTACTTCGTCACCAACCTGAACCAGGTCAGCTACTACCTGGGAGCCCTGATCACCCAGAACATCGGGGCCTTCGCGCGTTTCACGCTCCCGGCGGTATTCCTGCACTTCTTTTTGATCTTCCCCAGCCGCAAGGCCTTGCTGACCCGCCATCCCTTCCTGACGCCGCTGCTCTACATCATGCCGATGATGCTGTACCTGCGGTTCTCCCTGGACCAGTTCGTCGGGGCCCAGGGCGCGCAGATCCATTCCACGGCCTGGATGATCCTGGGGCTGTACTATGTCTTCGGTCTGGTGGCCCTGCTGCACGGCTACTTCAGCTACCGCGATCCCATCATGCGGCAGCGCGTGCGCATCCTGACCTTCGGGACCATGGCCGCGGTGATCCCCTTTTTGGTCTTCAAGATCGGCATGGAGGAACTGACCTTCCAGCCCACCCTGGCCCGCCTCGGTGTGGTGCCCCTGGCGGCCATCCCCATGAGCTTCGGCTACTGCGTGGCCCGCTACCAGGTGCTGCAGATCGACCTGTTGCTCAAGAAGAGCCTATCCTATGCCCTGCTGACCGGGCTGGTGTGGGTGGCCTATCTGGGGGGGGCCTGGTGGCTGGGCGGCCAGGTGCTGGCCCTCTTTCCCCTGGCCGGGCCCCTGGCGGCGGTGGGTGTGGCCCTGGCCGTGGCCGGCAGTCTGTGGCCGGTGCGGCGCCGTCTCCAGCAGAAGCTGGACACGGGCTTCTACCATGCCCGGGACAACATGACCAGCCTGATCGGCGAGTTCAGCCGCGAGATACCCCGCATCATCAAACGCGAGGAACTGCTGGACCGGGTCGGCGGGCGGCTCTGTGAGGTGCTGAACCTGCCCGGCCTGGTGGTCTACCTGGGTGAGCACGACATGCCTCCCCACCACTTCCGTCTGCGGGGCCTGAAAAAGGGGAAACCGGCCCAGCACCTACCCCTGGACGCGACCGGCCCCCGCGCCCGCCCCCTGCCGGTGGATCCCCGCTACCCCGAAGAGATGGCCATCCCCGCCCTGGGCCCCAACCTGCAGACCACGGGCGAACCCTTCTTCGTGGACCTCGCCACCGAGCACCCGCTCGAGGGGCGCCAGGCCATCACCCGCGAGCAGGCCGAGATGAAGGCCCGCTACCAGGAGATCGCCCTGCTGGGCCGCAGCGGCCTGCAGCTGCTGATCCCCCTGCTGACGCAGGAACGCATGATCGGCCTGGTGGCCCTGCCCCCGCGCCCGAACGGCGAGGAGTACCAGGTCCACGAGATCCAGCTGCTGACCATCGTGGCCGGCCAGGTGGCCCTGCAGGTGGAAAACACCCGCCTTTACGAGGAGGAGGTCAGCAAGCAGAAGCTGGAAGAAGAGATGGCCATGGCGCGCAAGATCCAGTCCCGCCTGCTGCCGACCACCATCCCCAGCTTCACCGGCGTGCAGATCGAAGCCCTCAACATCTCCAGCAAGCAGGTCAGCGGGGATTATTACGATGTCATCGAGCGGGAGGACGGCAAGCTGGCCCTGATCATCGCCGACGTCAGCGGCAAGGGCATGCCCGCCAGCATCCTCGCCTCCAACATCCAGGCGGCCCTGCGCGCCCAGTGCGATACCTGCGAATCCCCGGCCCTGGTGCTCGAGCGTGTCAATCGCCAGATCCACGCCAGCACCGACCCGGCGCATTTCGCCACCCTTTTCCTGGCCCTCTTCGATCCGGACGATCAGACCCTGATCTACAGTTCCGCCGGGCACAACCCCCCGGTGATCATGCGGGCCGACGGCTCCCTGGTGCTGCTGGAAATGGGCGGTCTGCCCCTCGGCGCCTTCGATTTCGGCACCTACGATGAAGAGAAGGTCACCCTGGAGGCCGGGGACCTGGTCTTCTTCTACACCGACGGCGTGACCGAGACCAAGGGGCGCGACGGGGACGAGGATTTCGGCGAGGGTCGCCTCAACGACCTGCTGCGCGAGCACCGGGACAGCGATGTGATGCTCGTCTTCGAGGCGCTGCAGCAGCATCTGCACGAATTCAGCGGCACACCGGGGACGGACGACGACATCACCATGATCGGTCTGAAGATCGCCGGCGAAGGCCACGCCCTGGCCGCCGGCGGGGTGGGCGAATGATTTGTGCTGCGACGCAACCTTGCCGCCGCCGCGCCGTAGAAGAACCTGACAGGGCCGGCGCCGCTCCGACGCGTGATTGTGCCTGCCTGTTCGCACCGTTCGAAAGGATACGCCCTTGAAATGGATGGTTGGCGCCCTCGTGATCGGCGCCCTGCTCATCGGAGCCGGCTTCCTGTTGACCGACAGCAGCGATCCGGATGCCGGCCTCAAGGAGGCCCTGGCCCTCACCGAGGAGGGGACAACCCTGTTGCAGTCCTACCGTTTCCAGGACAGCGTCGAGCCCCTGGAGATGGCCCTGGAGCTGGATCCCACCCTGCCCGAGGCCGCCATCGGCCTGGCCACCGCCTACCAGCGCCTGGGGCACAAGGAACAATTCCTGGAGACCCTGGCCCTGGCCGACAGCCTGACGGCCGCGCTTCAGGATGACGACCGCCGCATGGTGGATCAGCTGCGTCTGGGCCTTACCCTCAGATCCCGGTTCCGATCCATGGTCGACAGCCTCATGACCCGCCTGCCGAAGGAGCAACCCGACAACATCCACGTCCTGCGCGCCCAGGCGGAATTGACGAAGAGGGATGGCACCCACGAAGAGAAGGTCGCCGCCTGGCAACGCATCCTGGACAAGAACCCCAACTTCGCCGAGGCCTACAACCAGCTCGGGTATCTGGAGATGTATTACGGCAACTACGACCAGGCCGTCGACAACATGAAGAAGTACGCCTTCCTGGCCCCGGAGCTGGCCAACCCCCACGACAGCCTGGGTGATGTGCTGATGGTCCAGGGCGAGTACGAGGCGGCCGCCCGGGAATTCCGCGCCGCCGTGGCCAAGCAGCCCGACTTCCACAACTCCTACATCAACCTTGCCAAGACCATGCTTCACCGCGGCATGATCAACTCCGGCCTGGAGATCATGGATCAGGTGCACGAGATGGTGGAGGGCACCACGCTGGGCCTGGCCATCGATCTGGAGCTCTTCAACACCTACTTCCAGCTGGGTATGCAGAAGGAAGTGGGGCAGATGAGCGAGGCCCTGATCAACAACTACCCCGAGAGCGACCACGTGGCCGTCATCCGCGCCATCCGCTACGGCTACATGGGGCGCATGCAGGAGAGCCAGGCCCTCATGGACAGCACCATGAACCACTGGCGCAGCCAGGAGATCTACCACCTGGTGCCCGCCTACCAGCGGTCCATCAACATCACGGAAAAAAGTTACGATGCCCACATCGCCGACATCGCCGACAGCCCCGCCACCCGGGTGCGCAAGTGGGAAGATGTGGTTCGCAGCTCCGAACCCATCGCTCCCGTTTTCCAGCTGTGGCCCGTGCGCATCAATCTGGCCCGGGCCTACCTGGACAACGGCCAGCCCGATGAGGCCCGCGCCCAGGTGGAGCCCATCCTGGCCGTGAACCACCGCCTGGTGCCGGCCCTGATCGTGGCCGTGCGCACCGACCTGGCCCTGCGCGACGCAGAGGGCGCCCGCATGGCCCTCGAGCAACTCAAGTGGAGCATCCAGCAGGCGGACGAGGACTACATCGGCCGTCGCCAGGCCGCCGAGCTGGAGGATCGGGTCCTGGAGCTGGAAGGGCACTCCTGATTCCCCACACGGGAAAGTGCCAAAGGGCCCGCGGCTGAAGCTGCGGGCCCTTTATTTTGCGTGGGCGGTTGTGTGGGCGGTCGGTCAGACTTCCTGGAAGAAGTAGGGCTTCAGGCACTGCACGATGCGCTCGTAGGTCTCCGGGTAAAGCCCCCAGACCACGGCCGAAACGGAACTCAGCAGGCTGTTGCCGTCCTGCGGCGTGAAGGAGAACCCGCTGATATTCCGGCCGTCCTCGCTGACGTGCAGGCTGTCCACCGGCAGCACGGACTGGTTCAGGATGCGCCCGCAGAAACCATGGTCCCGACCGAAGCTGAAGATGCTGTTGGCCGTCGTCTTGTAGGTGATGGCCACCTGGTCGTTATCCACCATCCGGTTGATCAGTTCCTTCCGGGTCACGGGCTTGTCGACCTGCAGGCTGAAGTGCACGATGTGCATCAGCTGGGAGTTCATCTTCATGGCGGAACTGAACAGGGGCAGGTCGTAACCCAGGGTGCCGAAAAGATGCCAGGCGTCGCGGGCGTGGTGGGTGCCGAAGCGCTCGTCGGTGTGATTGCCCGTCTGGGGGCTGGGCACGAACTTGTTGTCCTGGCTGATATCATTGCTGCGCCGCAGGCAGACGAAGCGGCCGTCGCGCAGATTCTCCGGACCCTCGTCACCCAGGCCGAGGGTGTCGATCAGCACCGTCATGTTGTGGGTATTGCAGCTTACGATCTGCAGATACTTGTCTTCCCCCGGGACCAGCACGCTGTCGTTGGTGCCGCGGGCATACGGCTTGCCGAAGCCGAATTCGCTGCCCTGGGCGATGAACAGGTCGATGCTGTCCTCGTAGCGCGCGTACAGCTTTTCCTTCATGGAAAGGCCCATGGGCGTGCAGTCGATGACGACGCGGCTGGCTTCCATGGCCTCGTCGGTGGTGCAGTCCACGCGCAGGCCCAGCTTCTCGAACTGGTCCACCCGGTCCGTATCCGTCACCAGGCGGGCGCCGCGGCGCAGGAGGTTCTGCACCTTGGAACGGTCGGTCATCAGCGGCGTGCGCTTGTGGAAGAGAACCTCGTCGATACCCAGCTGGGCCCGGAAGTGGCAGAGCAGACCGATCAGGGGTTCCCCGATGGTCCCGGTTCCGATGACCATCACGTTCTTGGCGCCGAGCATGAAAATCTCCTTGATCTGTTTCAGGTTCCGGGGGCGGATGCCGCGTCATCATCCGTGGTGACGGATGAGCGGTGGAGGGCCCAGCGCTCATGAGGCAGGACGAGCGAGGGCCGGGCGAAGAACTTATCCGCCGGATAGTTCCAGAAGTTACTCACCCTGCTGGTGTATATACAAGCAAATTCCTCGGCCTGGCGTCCCAGCCGGCTGCTGGCCCGTCCTTCGCGGAAAAGGCTCCCCCAGTGGGGATTGCTGGCATCGCGCAGGGCCGCCTGCAGACCGGCGCGCCGGCCCAGGGCATCATTGATGGCCTCGTTCACCCGGCCGCTGGTCTTCCCATCGGGACAAGCTTCGGTCTCCAGTTGATCCTTGATCACCGTCAGGCCGTCCAGTTCCTCCTCCACCGCGGCCAGTTCGCGGTATTCCTCCCGCAGAGGCTCCAGGCTGGTGAGTTCCTGCTCCACCTCGGGCACGATCATGGCCGTGCGCCAGCCGACGCTCTTCTTGCTGCGCAGGATATCGCCGTAGGTGTGGTCCCCGAAGTAGAGGATGTCGTCGCCGCCCACGCCCAGCATGCGTTCCAGGAAGAAGCAGTCGCCGCCGCTGTACGCGCGGCCCGACCGGTTGGGCAGCAGGGGTAGTTCCCCCGCCTCGAGACTGCGCGCTTCGTCCCCGGGCAGAAAGAAGCCCGGCTTGCGCGCGGAAACGACGACCAGGTCGAAGAGATCCTCCCAGCTGCCGGCCCCGCCGCCCACCAGGAAGTTCATGACCGCCCCGGTGTAATCGGCGTCGCTGTTGGTCAGCAGGAAGAGCTTCTTGCCCGCCTCGCGGAACTTGCGCAGGGTGGGCACCAGGTCGTCATCGGGAATGAAGAAGTGCCCCAGATCGGCCATGATGCGGGCCTTGAGTGTGCCGTCGGCATGCATGGTGTCCACGGTGCGCCGGATCTCGTCGTAGATGCGGCGCGGGCTGCGGTCCTGCGCGGCCACCCCGCGGGCCCTGAGATCCAGCACCCCGGAGTAGATGCAGCCCTCGGGCATGTCGAAGAGGGTATCGAAGACACGGAAGCGGTCCGGAGCCAGGCGCAGATCGCCGCGATCGTACTGCACGCGGATCTCGTCCTTGTCCAGGAAACGGAAGCCATGGCGGGCGCGCGTCACGTGGCTGTAGGCGTCCACCTTGAGCAGGTTGCCGTGCTCCTTGTCCACCAGCAGGCCGCGGATGACGGCGTCCGGATCCCAGCGCACCGAGCGGATGGCCGGATCGTAGCCCAGATCGCTGATCATTCGCTCCAGGGCCAGATCAAAACAGAGCCGGTTGAAGTTGTCCGTATTGTAGACCGCCAGGGTGTGGTCCATGTCGAAGCCGATGGCCTCGATGGATTCCATGCGCAGGTTGCGGTTGGTGAAGATGCGCCGGGGTGGCGGGATGGGTGCCCCGGATTGCGGAACATCCGCTGAACTGTTCATCAAATATCTCCCGTGGGTTGGGTATGGAACCTAACCGACGGGGTGCAGGGCGAGGGAGTTCTCGGAGGCACGGCCGGCCTCCTCGGTGACGGCCGGATGCTCCGGGAACTGGGCCACGAAGCGACGCCACCAGCTGGACGCGTTGTCCTGAAAATCCATCTCCCGCATCAGGTCGCAACCCTGCAACCAGCCGCGGTGGTTCCATTCGTTTTCCGTTATGGTACGCAAATACAGCTTCAGCGCCCGCTTACGGTCGCCAGCGAAGCGCGAACACTCCGCCATGCCCAGCCAACCGTAGGAGTACCCCGGGTCCAGACTGAGGGCCTGCTCGAAGTGTCCCACGGCCTCGCTGACCCGTCCACCCAGGAGAGCCAGCTCGCCGAGATGGCGCAGAGGGTAAAGATCAAACAGTCGGCGGTCGTTGGCAACCTTGCGCAGGTCCTCGGGCAGCGTGCGCAGCATCTGCAGTTGCTCCGCGATGCCCCGGCGCTCCGTCTCGAAAGCCTCGCCCGGCATCCCCTGCCTGGTCTTTTCCAGGTGGCGGATACGCACCACAGCGTCCTGCAGGATGATGCGCGGATGGTGCGGAAAGATCTCCCGGAAGCGGTGCGCCAGGGCCCTCGCCTCCGGCACCATGTCCAGGGCCAGCAGGCCGGAAATGCTCTTGGCTCCCAGATCCGGCAGCCAGGGTTGGCTGCGCAGATGGTCGGGATCGCACTCGCTGAGCCGCTGCCAGGCCGTGTGCAGATGCCCCAGGGCGATGGACAGGCCTCCGGTGGGGAGCACTTCCTCGTCCTGCAGGTTCAGGCCCGCACTGCCCATCTTGTAGGGAAAATAGGGTTCCCGGGGATAGGCCCCCATGGCCTTGCGCAGGATGCGCTGGTTACGCTCCCGCTTGCGGGCCAGCTGTCCGGGTTTGCCCGTCTCGTGCACCACCGTCAGGTCCGAATCGGCGATGTGCTTGCCCTCCTGCCGCGCCCACACCTCCAGACTGTCGCGCACCTGCTCGAAAATCGGGTAGCGGTAGCGCACCTCCGCCTCGTTCCGGAACAGGCGGATCATGCTGGGACCGGGCGTGGTCTCCTCGCCGATAGGGCTGGCCATGCGCAACCGGTAGCCGGCCACGGCCGGGTTGTGCAACAGCCGCTGGAAATCCACCGGCCGCACGGGCTGCAGGAACTCGTCGGCATCCAGGACCAGGATCCAGTCGCTGAGGGCCTCGTTCAGGGCGGTATTGCGGGCGGCCGCGAAGTCGTCCTCCCAGGACACGTCCATTACCCGGGCGCCATAGCCCTCGGCAATGATTCGCGTATTGTCGCGGGAACCGGTATCGACAACGATCACCTCGTCCACGAGGGCAAGGACACTCTTGATGGTCGTTCCGATGGAGGCTTCTTCATCCCGGGCGATGAGACAAAGGCTGACGGTCTTGCGATTCATCTGTGGCGCACTTTTCCCTTGCTGGTGAATCCCAGGTCATTGGTGATTTGTTCCACACACCTGGATATCGGCCTTCATCGCGGGGGGTTGACACTTTATTCCCGGGGAAATCCCCAAATTTCGCCGCAGTTGCATATCTTTTCCCGAGCGTTCATCATAGACAGGATGGAAAACGGATCCCTGCCCAGCCCAACAAAGGATGCGGACGGCCTTGCTGGACTCCCTGGATGCCAAGAATCTTCCCGCCGACGGGCGCCTGCCCGTCTACGCCCTGCTGGACAACGTGCGCAGCGTTTGGAACGTGGGCTCCATGTTCCGCACCGCGGACGCCGCCGGCCTGGGCGGCCTCTTCCTGACGGGCATGACGGCCACCCCACCCCGCAAGGACATGGAAAAGACCGCCCTGGGCGCCACCCTCAGCGTGCCCTGGGACTACTGGCAGGATTCCGTCGCCGCCGCCCGTGAGATCCAGGCCCGCGGTTTGCCGCTGGTGGCCCTGGAGCAGACCCCGGATGCCCGGGACTGGGACAATTTCGCCTTCCCCTTCCCCCATTGCTTCGTGGTGGGGCACGAGGTGCGCGGGGTGCGGCCCGAGATCCTGGAAATGGCCGATCACGTCGTGGAGATCCCCATGTTCGGCGCCAAGCAGAGCCTGAACGTGGCCGTCAGCTTCGGCGTCCTGGCCTACCAGGTGCGGCGCCGCTGGCTGGAGAGTCGGCCATGAAATTCCGCTCCCCCTGGCGGCATCCCATTTACCGACGGCTGGTGGCCCTTGTCCGGACCCTGCTGCGGCCCTTCGGGCGGCTCGAGAGCCGCTTCATCGAGCAGCGCACCCTGCGCCAGAACCGTCGCGTCCGGAAGCATCTACGCCGGAATCCGCCCCGCACCGTGCTGCTGATCATGCCGCGCTGCGTGAAGAAGAGCGGCTGCCACGCCGATGTGCGCAGTGGCCTGCAGGAATGCCTGGCCTGCATGGGCTGCCCCCTGGGGGACGTGGCCCTGCTCTGCCACCATCACGGGGTGCAGCCGCTGGTAGCCTTCCGCAGCCACATCGCCTTCGGGATGGCGCGGGAAAAGAAACCGGACGTCATCATCGCCACCGCCTGCCACGACCGGCTGATCAAGGCCCTGCGCTCGGTGCCCGAGTACCCGGCCCTGCTGGCCCCCCTGACCGCCATGGACAAACCCTGCGTGAACGCTGGCGTGGATCTGGTCTGGCTGGAAGAACAGCTGGCCACCGTGGCCCGCCCCCGACCCGCCCCCACCGAGCAGGGGCCCGCGCCCCTGGCCGGCGCCCCGGAAGGATCCTGATGCCGCCCAGGGAGATACGCGACGCCGCCCGCCTCATGCGACCCGATCAGTGGACCATCCTCACGCTGCACTTCCTGGTGCCCCTGATGATGATGGCCCCCGGCGCCCAGGGCGGCGGCTGCTGGCTGAACCCCGCCAGCGCCGGGGTCCTGCT
>JGI12109J20283_11663875_pt1 | contig 10008 bp, 10 predicted proteins | sample ElkSlonscriptome_12_FD_20283 | JGI IMG/M metagenome (IMG submission 20283) | reverse complement strand
GAGGCCTTCTTCTTGGAGGCCTTCTTCTTGGAAGCCTTCTTCTTGGAAGCCTTCTTCTTGGAGGCCTTCTTCTTGGAAGCCTTCTTCTTGGAAGCCTTCTTCTTCCTTGCTGGTTTGCTCGCCGGCGGTTTGGACGCCGCGGCCGTTTCGCCAGCAGGCGCAACCGGCGGAGCGCCCGAGGCAGCGGTACCGGCTGCCGGCTCTTGCTCGGCGGCCTGACTCACGCTGTTTTCAGAATTGTTTTGCATCGTTGCAACTCCCTGATCGAATGTGTGACGCCGCTACCGACTTGCCGTGCGCTCACGCGTTTGAGCAATATGCTTTAGCCATTCGCGGGCGGCTTCACGAAGTGTGCCATAGTTTGAAGCCTTATTAAAGACCTGTTCGGCTTGCTCATATCGACCGAGACGGAAGTAAGCGATGCCCATCAGCACATGCGCGTTACCTTCCTGCCGCTCGCTCAGCCCGCCTTTTCTCAATGCTCGGACAGCCGCGTCCTGCACGCCATCCCAGTCTTCTTCAGCGCTCAGGATCGACGCACGCTGGAGATCGATCTTTCCGCTGTCCGAAAGCGCACCTGCGGCCTCGAATGCAGCAAGCGCCCGATCCAACTCGCGCGCCTGGTACCAGGCACCGGCGGTCATTTCCCAGCTCCTGGCCGTCGCTTCGATGTAGCCATTCTCGATTCCTTCCTGCATGACTTCGCCTGCCTGTCGCGGCGAGTCCATTTCCTGAAGCAAGCCCGCCAGCTGCATGTATTCGCTGCCCTGATCGAGCAAGCCGCGACGATAGGCAAGACGAAGCGCCGCCATCGCTTCGGTGTTGTCTCCAAGTTCGGAATAGGCGCCCGACAACTGCACCCAGTATTCCTTGCGGTCGGGATCGAGGCCCACAAGAATCTTGAGTACCTCAACGGCTTCTGCGAAGCGATCGAGTTCCATCACTACGCCGAGCTTCAGGCGATACCATGATTCTTCCGCCTCGTCGGCCAGTCGGATCGCCGCATTGATCGCCGCCAACGACTGTTCGTAATCCTCCATTTGAAGATGGAGGCTGGCTTTCAGCACCCAGACTTCGGCAACCTTTCGGGCATCCTCGTCGGAGACGCAGAACCAGAAATCGAGTTGCTCCAGCGCCTCGTCGTATTCCTCCAGCGCGTTATGCAGCTGTGCGACCTGCAGGATCATCGAAAAATGCGCCTGGTTGCGAAGCCGGTCGAGACGAATGGCCTCTCGGAAATGAGCGATGGCGGCGCGGTAATCCTCGCGCTGCGAGGCAAGGAAGCCCAGTGCCTGTTCGACCGTCGCGCGCTCGAAGTCCGATAGGCTCGAAGCGGCCAGATCCCGGAATCGCTCCAGCGCTTGCGGGTACGCCTCTTCGCCGATCAGTTCGAAAGCCGAGCTCATTCGGTTGTAGGCGGCCTCGGACATCAAGCCCGGCGCCACATCGCGCTCCTCGCTGCATGCCTGGGCCCGAGCCGCGGTCTGGGCTGGAAGCGAACCACTGGCCAGACCGGCCAGGACCCCGAGGCACAGCATCAGCGCCGCCGTGGAACGCGCCGTGCTCATTGATCGTCCAGGTTGAATTCAACCGTCTGGGTCGCCTGCCGCTCGACGGCGACGCCATCGATCACGCGCGGCTTGAACTTCCAGCGCAGAATGGCGCGGATCGCCTCCCGGTCGAAGATGCGCGGCGGTTTCGAGTCGATCACGCGCGGATTACGAACCGAACCGGTTTCGGTAATCGTGAACTCGACCTCGACGTAGCCTTCGATCATGCTCATCTCTGCATCTCTTGGGTACTGCGGCGCAATGCGGACCAACGGCACCACGTCGCCCTCGGCACCTCGATCCAGACCGACGTTGCCGATCACCGGCGGGCCGGAGCCGATGCCCAGGTTCAGCTCGGGCATCTCCATTTCCGGCATTCGCATGCGATTGCGCTGGACATCCAATACGTCGATTTCGGGCGGCGGTGGCGGTTCATCGCGAGGCGGCGGAGGTTCGGGCTTGCGGCGATCCTTCTGCTGAAGCTCGGCCTCGATGTCGACGGGCCCGAACCGGATGCCGGGCGGTGGATCGAGTCGCTCCCGCTCACCGTCGGCGCCGGAAATCAGCCGGTGCATCAGATAGAACGCCGCCACCGTAACCACCGCGGCGAGAAACAGCGAAACCAGATAGCGAATGCCGCTATCCACCGGGCGGCCTGCCCGCGCCGACCCGCTCGGCTGAAATCGCCATCCGCGAAACGCCGGCGGCCTGTACCTGGTCCATGACGTCGACCACCCTCCCGGTCGTCGCTCCCTGGTCGGAGACCAGGATCACGCTGCCCTCTGGATTTTCCGATCGCGCACGCTGGACTCGAGTCCGAACGTCGCTGAGGCCGATCTGACTGCCGTTCATCCAGACCTGGTTATCCGAGTCCACGCCGATCAGTATGTTGCCCTGCGGCCGCGCTTCGGCGGTCATCGCTTCGGGCTTGTCCACGGTCACGCCGGTCTCCTGAACGAAAGTGGTCGTGACGATAAAGAAGATCAGCATGATGAAAACGATGTCGAGCATCGGGGTGATGTTGATCTCGGGCTCGTCCTCCGTTACATGCTTGCGTGGCATACGGTCTCGATCCTCGCCGCTACTGGCTGGACAAAAGGTCTCTGATCTTTTCGGTCTCGAGCGCCGCCTTGCGATCGAGGTGAGACGCGAAATACACGCCGGATAGCGCTGCGACCATGCCGGCCATGGTCGGAATCGTGGCCTTCGATACCCCGGCCGCCATCGCTCGGGCATTACCGGTACCGAAGAACGCCATGACATCGAATACCGCGACCATTCCGGTGACGGTCCCCAACAGTCCGAGCAGCGGGCAGATGGAAACCAGCGTCTGGATCATCGCCACGTTCTTGCGCAGTTTCTGGCGAGCATCGCTGACCAGCTCATTGCGGATTTTCCGCGCGTGCCAGGAACGGCGATCGGCACGACCTTCCCATTCCCGGATCAGCGTGCGCCGATGGGCTGGAAACACGCGCAGCAGATACCAGTAACGCTCGATGATCATCGTCCACATTGCAAACAACACCAAAAGAATTGCCCACAGCACGTCGCCGCCGAGCTCGATGAAACCGCGAATCGACTCCAGCAGGTTATACAGCGCGACCATCTTTTTGCTCCGCGATGCGCGCGATGATACCGGCCGCCTGCTCCTCGAGTATCTGGACGAGATGTCGGCTTCGCGACTGGAGCAGGCTGTGGATCACGGTCAGCGGGATGGCCACGCACAGTCCCATCACGGTCGTGATCAAAGCCATCGAGATGCCGCTGGCCATCATCCGCGGATCGCCGGTGCCGAACAGCGTAATCTGCTGGAAAGTCTGGATCATCCCGACCACGGTGCCGAGCAGACCGAGTAGCGGCGCGACCACGTACAGCACCTTGATCAGCGGCAGCCCCGATTCCAGCGGCGCCGATTCGCGCAGGATCGCCTCGTCCAGCCTGAACTCCAGGGTCTCGACGTCGGATGCGGGATTATCGCTGTAGACACCGAGCACGCGACCGAGCGCGTTGCCGCCGCTGGCTTCTTCTCGACCCATCTGGCGCTTGATCGCATTCCCGCGAACCCAGAGCGTTATCGCCTTCCACAGCGCAAACAACAGGCCGAAGGCGCCCAGCGCGAGGATCACGACCCCGACCAGACCGCCCTGCCGAATTCTCTCTCTGAGCGTCGGAGCACGCACGACCTGGGAGAGAATATTGCCCCGCGTGAAATCGACCGCCATGTCCTCTACCGAGCCCGGCGCCGCCTGCTGGAGATTCGACGCCATGCGTTGAAATCGTGAGGCGGGCTGGCGCGGCAGTTCGAGCAGCCGGTTCTGACTCGGGTCCCACTGCAGGAACTTGCCGTCGGAGACCGCGTTGAATACACCGATCCGTACAACCGGCCGATCCCGCTCGAGCTCGCCGTCGGCATCCGTGATGTCGGCCGAAAATTCGACGACGCTCCCGCTCTCCGCGATTTCCTCGACCATGCCCGCCCACATCTGCCTGAGCTCGTCGACGCTCGGCAACTCGGTCTCTCGGCGTTCTGCGAGATGGGCATAGAAATCCTCGCGGCCCGGAAATTGGGCCGAGACCATCGAATCGTTGATCGTCGAGCGCATATCGCCGGCGACCTGGCGCACAACGCCGAACAGCTCCCCGAGGTTCCCCATCCGTTCATCCAGCGTCGTCGACAGCTCTGCAAGACGCCGCTCGTTCTGATCGAACGCCTCGTTGAGTCGATTGCTGCGCTGCTCCTGAGCGCGTAACTCGGCGCGCGCCTGTTCGAGAAGCTGCTGGCGACGCTCGCGCTCGGCGCGAAATTCCTCAAGCCGCTGCTGATCGATGCGCGCTTCGCGGTCGGCCGCTGCTTGAACCTCTTCGAGCAGGTCCATCAGCGTCTCCGAGCGACTGTCGCGGACAGCCTCCGGGGCTCCCTGCGCAACCGCTGTCCCGGATACGACCAGCGCGGCGATCAGCGATCGCTGGATCCATTGCTTCATCGATCGACCTCGGTCGGTGCGGGAACGGGGAGACGCACCAGGTCCGGTGCAACCTGGTTCTGCGCGATGGCAAGACCGTCGGAGACCGGGAGCCGATAGCGGTCATCGAGACGCTCGAAGCTTTGAGTATTCGAATTCCACCATCCGGTCACGGCGCCATCGATGCTCTGGTAGAACAACAGGGTGCGCCCGATGCGCAGGAAATCGACCTGCTGCCCGTCGGGAAGCTGACCTCGATAACCCTCCGTGGTTCGCCCGAGCTCGATTTCACTCTGGTAGGCCTCGAGAATCCGCCGAAATTTTTCCGAAGTCGTGACGTCGGCGAGATCCAGCGCATCGATCAGCGACTCGGCACGGGACATCCGCTGCTCGACTCGGAAAGGCAAGTCGGCTTCGACCAGGCGGGGCAACATTTCCGCCATTTCGATCATCAAAGGCACCACGTCGCGATTGGTCTGCTCGAGGTTCGCCAACTGGTTGTCGATGTTGGCAATCTCGGCTTCCTGGCTATCGACGGTTCGCTCAAGCAGGTCGTTGTAGATCCGCAGGCTATCGATCTCGCTGAGCACGACGCGGTATTCGCTGACCAGCGAGTCGGTCTGTTCGCCGACTTCGTTGATTCTGGCCTGCGCCTCAGCGGCGTCTCGCGCGATTCGCTCTTCTTCCTCGATGCTGCGGTCCAGAACCTGGGCAGACAATAGCTGCACCAGCAGCAAGCCGAAAGCGAGCGGGATCATCCGAGAGGCCCGGAGCATGGAACGTTGGGAATCAGACATAGTCGAGTCTTCTGCTGTTGCTGTGTTTCGAATCGAGCCGGAATTCAAGGCGGCTCGGGAATCTTTCATCAGCGAGCGCATGAGCCACGCGGCCGCAGAGCTTGCGGGAAACAGCGCGTCTCGCGGCATCGGATATCCGGAAAACACAAACCGAGCGCATCCGCATTCGATGACCACACGACCCGAAGAAAACCGCGCCCCGCTGAATCGCCGACAATTACGGAATCGACGTTTCTCGGTTGACGGTGCGACGGTGGCGCTGGTTTATCATCGCCGCTTCGCTACATGATAAGCATTCTTAATGACCATTTCCCGGTCTCCTGCCGATTTTCGACCCTGTCCGTTGCTGCGCCGGCTTGCCGCGATGCTCTACGACTCGATGGCGCTGATCGCGATCTGGATGGCGGGCGGGGCACTCGCCGTTGCGGTGTCGAACGGCGCCGTTGAAAGCGGTCGTATTTCGTTCCAGGTCTTTTTGCTTGTGCTGTCCTTTCTTTACTTCTGGCTTTGCTGGCGTCGCGGCGGCCAAACGCTGGGTATGCGCGCCTGGCGAATCCAACTCGACCCGGGAGTGGAGCCGTTCGGCGCAGTTCGAACGCTGGCGCGCATGCTCGGTGCGATCGCCGCGATCCTGCCGCTGGGCCTCGGTTATCTCTGGTCGCTGGGCCGGCCCGACCGCGCAACCTGGTCCGATCTGGCCAGCGGTTCGGCTCTCGTCGTGGCGCACTCCGGAAAAAAATCGCCTTCCGGCGATCGACCAGACCCCGGCTCGCCATCGCAGTAGAAATCGCTCCGGACGCGCACGCTCTACCGTCGGAGCAACGCCAGGCCCAGCACTGCGAACATCGCTGCCGGAACCAGGTGCGTGATGCCCAGGGGTACCGGCAGCACCGGCGCCATGCCCAGCACCAGACGGTGTACGACGAAGAAACCGATCCCGAACGACACGCCGGCGAACACGCCCAGCGCAGGCGGCAGGCGCCGTCCCCCGTAAAGCAGCAGTGCAACGCCGGAAAACACCATCGCGAACAGGTTGATCGGATACATCACGCGGCGCCAGAGCGCCTGGTCGTAAGCACCCGTGTCCTGATCGTTGGCTTCGAGGTATCGCCGGATCGTCAGGATGTCGGCGATCGGCAGCAGCCTGGGTCGCGTGGCGAGTGCGCGGAACACGTCCGGCTGGAGATCCGACGAAAGATCGAGCGAGCTGCTCCCGTACTGCGTCAGCGTGCCGCTCTGCGAATCCAGCGCTGAGACGCGGTCAAGGACCCAGCGGCCTTCAACGTGTCGAGCGGACTCGGCTTGCAGCACGCGAACCACGCCACCGTTTTCTTCGAGTTCGAAGATCCGGAGATCGGCGAAACGCACCCGATCGTCGCGCTCCCAGATCACCAGCCCGGCCCGGATCATCAGCCGGCCGTCGCGCAGCCATAGCGAAGCACCCGATGCAGCACCGACCTGGCGGTCGCGCGCCTGCTCACGGTCGATCCGGGCATCGAGTTCCAGCGCCGGCGCGACCGTCTCCCCGATCAGCATAACGGCCAGACCGAGGCTCAGGCCGGCCAGCACCGCCTGGGCGCTGATCCGGATCTGGTCGAACCCGCAGGCGCGCATCGCGATCAGCTCGGAGCCGGAGACCAACCGCCCCAGCGCTACCATCGTGCCGATCAGCGCGGCGAACGGAAACAGGTCGTAGATTCGAGCCGGCAGCGTCCGGATCAGGAAGGCGAACACCTCGATCAGCCCGTATCCACCGGCCATGTCGCCGGCCTCGCGAACCAGGTCGACGCTGAAATACAGCCCGGTGAGCATAGCGGCAACCGCCAGCACCGAGCCGATCACCGTGCCGAGCAGGTAGCGACTCAGCCGCGTCGGCAGCGCGTAGGAGAGCATTGCGGGCCTCACCAGCGTCGCCACCAGCGCGACACCGGCCAAAGCACGGCGATCAGCGCGGCTCCGTGCAGCGGCCAGATTCCCGGCCACTGGCGCGCCGCCTCCGGGAGTCGCGCGAGCATCAGACTAGCCAGGTTGCTGTAGACGAGATAGGCGACGATCGCGACCAACACTACCGCGAAGCGGCGACCGCGGGCATCGGCCAGCGTAATCGGCAGAGCAAAAGCAGCCAGCAGCAGGCTCATGACCGCCGGCATCAGGCGACGCTGGATCTCGACCCACGCCTCGCCCGAGCCCAGTTCGATCAACGCGCCGGGGCCGAGTCGACGGATCGGGTCGCCGGCGCTCGATTCGGTCAGCGGCAGCTCAATCTCGTTGCGCTCGAACTCGATGCGTCGCATCGGCAGCAAACCCGACCCGGCGGCGTGCCCAAGATGCATTCCGTCCTTCAGGGCAAGCACCCGCCGACCGTCTTCGGAGCGCCGGTACAGCCGACCGGACGTCGCCGAGACGACCTCGACACCGCCGTCGCGCTCGAAATGAACGAACACACCGCGCAGCTGACCCAGCTCCAGATTCGCGTCTCGGACATAGACGCTCAGCCGGCCGCCGGCCAAAGACTGGAATCGACCCGGCTGAATGCTGGCCACCACCAGGTCGTCGGCCATGCGCTCGGCCAACGCCTGAGACCGCTGTTCGGCCCACGGCGCGACCCAGCCGCTGACCGCGCCCAGCAACACGGCCCAGGTCAGGCTCAAACCCAGCAGGGTCCGGACAACACGGCCGGGCGTCACGCCGGCGGCCCGGATCACGCTGAATTCCTGATTCTGGGCCAGCTCGCCGAATCCCATCAGCAGCCCGACCACCAGGGCAAGCGGCGCGGTCAGCACCAGCGCCTCGGGAAGTCTGAGAATCAGCAATTCCAGCAGCGTGGACAGCAGCACTTCGCCGTCGGCCACGTCGCCCAGCAATTCACCAAGGAACAGCGCCAGCGTGATCGACACCAGCACCGCAAGCGCCATCAAGCTGACGACCAGCGCCTCGCGCCGCAGGTGGGCGGCCAGTCTGGGGCCGGGCATCAGCCGGCTCGGGCCGAGGGCAACGATCGATCCATGAGCGCAAGGTTACAATGCCGAAGACAAACAAACGCTGCTGCTCGCTCTATTCGGGCGATTCCTTAACGGACGCGATGCCATGCCCCGGCTCAACCGGCCGTGGTAACGCCGGGCGGCTTCAAACCAAACTCTAAGGAAAACAATCGCGATGGAACTCCGCACGATCCGATTCTCGACATCCAACCAACCGACCGCCGCGGCGGAATGCGGCTGCCTGATCATCGCGGCGTTTGCGCAGCAGCCGATCGCCGAGCAATGGAGCGATCTGGACCAGGCCACCGACGGGCTTTTGTCGCGACTCGCCGACGCCGACGAGTTACCCCGCGGAGCCGGAAAGACACTGATGGTCCACGAACCGGCCGGACTGGCAGCACGACGCCTGCTCATCGTCGGCCTCGGCAAGGCCGGAAAGTTCTCCGATTCGGTGTTTGTCAAGGCAGCGCGAGCCGCCGGCAAGGCACTGCGCCAATCGCGTGCGACCGACGCAATGTGCCTGCTGGCCGAAACCGAACTCGCCGGCCGGGATAGTGCCTGGAAAGTGCGCCAGGTAGCGCTTGCGCTGGATCACGGAGACTATATCTACGATGCGACCAAGAAGCCGGACGCGAGCGCGCCGCCGGCGACCGGGTCGGTTCGTTTTCCGAATGCGCCGGGCACCGAAGAAGCCTTGCGCGGGGCGGCGGCGATCGCGCGCGGCGTGCGGCGCGCGCGCCTGCTCGGAGATCTGCCGCCCAACATCTGCACTCCGGCCTACCTGGCCGAAACCGCCGCGGCAATCGCCGGGGAAATCGACGGACTGGAAGTCGAGGTACTCGAAGACGACGAAATGGAGCGTCTGGGAATGCGCTCCCTGCTGGCCGTGGCCAGCGGCAGCGTCAATCGGCCGCGTCTGATTCGCATGCGCTGGCGAGGTGGACCCGAGGGTTCGGCGCCGGCGGCCATGGTCGGCAAGGGTGTCACCTTCGATACCGGCGGCATCTCGATCAAGCCGCGCGAACTGATGGAGCAGATGAAATTCGACATGTGCGGTGCAGCCACGGCGATCGGCGCGATCGAGGCCGTCGCGCTGCTGGGGCTGGAATCGAACGTCGATACGATCGTGGCGGCGGTCGAGAACATGCCCGACGGCAAGGCCTATCGCCCCGGCGACGTGATCGAGACGATGTCGGGCAAGACCGTTGAAGTGCACAACACCGACGCCGAGGGCCGGATGATTCTTGCCGATGCATTGACCTGGACCGGGAAGGAATCGCGGCCGGAAGTGATGGTCGATATCGCGACCCTGACCGGTGCCTGCGTGGTGGCGCTCGGCCACCACGCCAGCGCCGTGATGACCCACGACGACAAGTTGGCTGCCGATCTGCACGGCGCCGGCATCGAATCGGCCGATCGAACCTGGCGCCTGCCGCTGTGGGACGAGTACCAGGAACAGATCGAAACGCCGTTCGCCGACATGAAGAACATCGGCGGCATGCCGGCCGGTTCGATCACCGCCGGCTGCTTTCTCTCGCGCTTCGCCGAAGGCCAGCGCTGGGCGCATATCGACATTGCCGGCTCGGCGTGGCAGTGGGGTAAGCCCGAGAGTGCATCGGGACGTCCGGTCGGCATGCTGGTCCAATGGCTGATGGATCGGGCCGGAAACTAGCTCACTGCGGTTTCCGGTTTCCGGTTTCCGGTTTCCGGTTTCCGG
>JGI12109J20283_10191257_pt1 | contig 10009 bp, 6 predicted proteins | sample ElkSlonscriptome_12_FD_20283 | JGI IMG/M metagenome (IMG submission 20283) | reverse complement strand
CGCCACCGCCACCAGAATGCTCGGCAAACGCCACAACTACAATTTCTGGGTCATCATAAGGCGCATAACCCCCAAACCAAGCATGAGCCTTTCCGGGAGGCGCTTCGGCTGTACCACTTTTTCCGGCGGCGGGTAATCCAGCCAAGGCTTTCCCGGTTCCCGAAGTGACCACTGCTCGCAATCCTTGTTTCAAAGAGTTAACCGTCGAAGATTGCAGATTCAACGATTCTCTATAGGCAGTGTAGTCCTTACCCTCCTCTTGCAGTAAATGGGGTTTGACTCGATAACCGCCATTAGCCGGAACCGCGAACATCACCGCAACCTGTAATGGCGTGGCTTGGGTAAAGCCTTGACCGATGGACATATTAATCGTGTCTCCGGCTGTCCACTCCCAATTGTAGTTTTCCTGCTTCCAAGCATCATCCGCAATCAAACCCGGCACTTCCGAGCTTAATTCAATCCCGGTTTTCGAGCCAAAGCCAAAACGCCGGGACCAATCAATTAAACTGGGGCCGCCAATTCCGCGGCCAATTTGACCAAAAAAGGTATTACTACTCCAAGCCATGGCGCGAACATAGCCCATCGGCCCAAATCCGGCGCGATTCCATTCCCCGAAGCGAGTCCCCCCCACCGTGAGATAAGCAAAGGTACTCAAAACGGTATCCGGTGGATATTGCCCGGTTTCCATACCCGCCGTTGCCGTCACAATTTTAAAAGTAGAAGCAGGAGGAAAGCCACGCAATGCGCGATTTACAAAAGGATTGCCTTCTCCTTGTAGCTCTTTCCACGTTTGGGGGGTGATGCGACTAGAGAAAATATTGGGGTCGAAGGTGGGATAGCTGGCCATGGCTAAGACTGAGCCATCGCGGGGATCCATCGCGACAATGGCCCCTTTACGAGTTCCGAGGGTCGCTTCTGCTACCTTTTGTAACTCGGCATCAATGGTCAGGGTGACATCTTTTCCGGCTTTGGCTTCTTTTTGACCTAAAATCCGCAAAACTTGGCCTTTACCGTTGACTTCTACCTGTTGTCCGCCCCATTCTCCCCGTAAGCGCGGCTCAAAGGCTTCTTCTACCCCCATTTGACCGACGATATCGCCAAGACGATAACCTTCTGTCCGCCGTTCGTTGAGTTCTGCGGCGTTTAATTCCCCGGTATAACCGAGAATGTGGGCTGCGAGTTTTTTGTTGGGATAATCCCGCAGGTGTTCGATATCGACTTCTACGCCTTCTAGTTGACTGTTGTATTCTTCGATGGCGGTGATTTCAGCCGCCGTTAAGTCGCGGGCTACGCGGATGAGGGTGGGGGAGTCGTAGCCCGCTTGTTCGACGGGGCCGCGGATGGTAGATTCTGACACATTTAAGATTTTGGCGAGACGCTCAACGGTTTCGGGCCAGGTGTCTTTGGTTTGAGCAAGGGGCCAGATAAACACGGAATGGGACAAGCGACTGCTGGCGAGAATTTTGCCGTTACGGTCAAAAATTGTGCCGCGCACGGGTTGTTTGGGAATGACCCGAATGCGATTATCATCGGCTAACTGGCGATTGGTTGTGCCTTGAGACACTTGCAGATAAGCCAAACGCGAGCCGACTCCTCCTAAAAGGAAAATCGAAAGCAGAGCCATGATAGAGAAGGCTCGATACCAACCCCCAATGTTACGCTGACTTTGTTGGCGATTGACTTTGGAAATGGGTTTAACTGGGCGGATAGGGGCAACTCGCGTCATGAGTCAAAATGAATCAGTAAGGATGGGTCTTTAGGGATGGATGTTACCACAACTTTTCAGGTGGTTTTTGGGGTCACGGGAGGGGAAGGGCTGTGATGGGATCAGTCCTACCCCAAGTATTATTACTTATTCGGTGTCGTCTTCAACATTTATTGCTCCGTTACTTCGTCGTACTTGAACTCGTTTAAGATTTCAGGATGGGGGGTGGGGTTTGATGCAAAAACGTCTGAGTTGGAAAATGAGGCTAAGGAAGGATTGGCACTGTCAACTAAAATAACAAATAAATCCGGATATTTGATGGAGGCGACCAACTCCAAAGCGCTATGGCTCAAACTGTTACGTCTGATTCTCGCTCCATTGCGGCAGATTCGACTCTGTGCGATGTTGAGCTACACCAATTGGTAAAAGTGTTTGATGGTGAACCTGCGGTTAAGGGGGTAGATTTAGCGATTCGCAAAGGCGAGTTTTTTAGTATTCTCGGGCCGTCAGGATGTGGCAAAACGACGATTTTACGAACCATTGCGGGGTTTGAACGACCGTCATCGGGAGAGGTGCGGATTCAGCAACAATGCGTGAATGATGTGCCGCCTTATCGCCGTCCGGTTAATACGGTTTTTCAAAGTTATGCTTTGTTTAATCATCTCACCGTTGCTGATAATATTGCGTTCGGCTTGAAAATTCAACGGCGACCGAAAGCGGAAATCGAGCAAAAAGTGATTGAGGCGATCGCGAGTGTGCAGTTGTCGGCGATGGCAAATCGCTATCCTCACCAGCTTTCGGGGGGTCAGCGTCAACGGGTGGCGTTAGCGAGGGCTTTGATTAATCGTCCTTCGGTGTTGCTGCTTGATGAGCCTTTAGGGGCGTTGGATTTGAAGTTACGCAAGGAAATGCAGGTGGAGTTGTCTCGCTTGCATCAGGAGTTGGGTTTGACGTTTGTGATGGTGACTCACGACCAAGAGGAGGCTTTGTCTCTGTCGGATCGGATTGCGGTGTTGCGATCGGGGTCAATCGAGCAGGTGGGGACTCCTAGCGAAATTTACGAGCGTCCCCAAACGGCGTTTGTGGCGGATTTTATTGGCGATACGAATTTGTTTGCGGGCCAGGTTGCACAACAAGATAATGGGATGATTGAGGTGGTGTGCGATCGCGGCTTGTCCATTACGGTTGCTTCGACTACGCCTCCCGCCACGAAAACGGTCACTGTCAGCGTCCGACCGGAAAATATCCAACTTAGCCTAGCGCCTTGCGATCGCCCCTACAATTGCTTTGAGGGACGCTTACAGCACGTTATGTACTTGGGAACCCATGTACAGTATGTGGTGGCGTTAACTGGGGGCGATCGCGTGATGGTGATGCAGCCTAAACCGAGCAGTATTCCTCAACCCAACACGCAAATCTATCTTTATTGGTCCCCAGATGATTGTTTGGCTTTACCCACATAAAAGGTGGGTCTGGCTATTCTTGATTTAAGGTCATTTGCATTTGTAAAAGGAGTTGTTGCAAAGTGACGGCATCGGGGGCTTGGGGTAAAGCATTGAGATAAAATTTTAGGTCTTGTACCGCTTGGTTAAAGTTGCCGATTTGATAAGAAATTAGCCCGCGATCGCGCCTTTCCTGGGGAGATTCAGGAAACAGCAATAACAGCCATTCAATGATTTCTAAGGCTTTCTCAAATTGGCTTTGATTGAAATAAATCCCTTTAAGATTATTGAGCATTCTGGCTAAAAAGGAATGCTTATCAATCGGCTGTAAAAATTCGGATTTTAGGGTAACCGGACGTTGATAAATACGGCTTAAAATATCCTCGCAGTCTTGGGGAAATAAAACCTCTCCCTGATTAAAAGCATCTACAAAAATACCCACATCTTCAAATTGAGGTCGAATTAAAAAGTGACCCGGCATTCCAATTCCGACCATCGGAAAATCGAGATGCTTGGCAATTTCTAGGTAAACTAAAGATAAAGTAATCGGAATCCCAACACGGCGCTCTAGGACATCATTAAAGAAGCTATTGCGCCGATCGTAATAATCATTCTTATTCCCCGAAAATCCTAATTCTTCGTATAAATAACGGTTGATAGTTTGCACCGTTTTTAAAGGATAGCGATTTTCGGGCAGGCGATCGCGCAGTTGCTCTGCCATTTTGCTGACAGACTCTAAATAATCATTAATATCTAGATTGGGATATTCGGTTTGCGCGATCAAAAGGGCAGCTTTACCTAAATTTATTTCAGGGTCTGGTTGACTTATTTCAATTTTAAAGTTTTGTCTTACAGATAAATCACTCATATTGAAAGCCAATATTATACTTTCGGGTTATGTCATTTATAATCATAACCCGCACCGTATTTCCAGGCCTCTAGCCAGCGATGGTAGTAATATTGTTGTTTAGAAGGCAGAGTAGACGCGATCGCATCCAAACCTTTGCCCACGGGATACAAACCACTATAAATTCCTAAACTGAGATAATGTTTGAGCCAATCTAATAATAAGGGAATCCCCACTTGGGGCAGAATCGGTAAGACCAACTTGGGATCAACGCGGGGTAGGGTTTTGGCAAGGGGGCCAAACTGAATCACATCCTGCAAAAATGGTTTTAACACCTCATCCCCTAAGTCCTCCATCACCGCAAAAACGCCATTCATCAAGTCATTGATTTGATTCGGGGGGACGGCGCGATCGCACTCTACGCTCATGGTACGCTGAAACAACCAAGTCACGGAAATATTGGGCTGATAGGGTTGCAGCAACGCCAAATCCTCGCGACTCAAACTATCGGTTTTGAGGGCTGCTTCAATCCCCACCGTCAACCGCTTGAGATGACGCACCATCGAGCCAAAACCGCCAAAACTCACCGGAGATTGTGCGCCGCTACTATCCCCCACGGGTAAAAGTCGATTCCAAGGCACTCTCAAGGGGCTTTGACGGTAGGAAGGAAAGAAACCGAATAGAAATCGCTTAAAGTCCAATTCAGACAGGTTTACGCCCTGATATTGGGGGAGGAGGCGCAGATATTCCGCCATGAAAAATTCTAAGCTGAAACGGTCTGGATGTGCGTCGAGATAGGTAAAAAGATAAGTGGTGCGGCCATCTCTCGCGGGAAACGCCTCCCAGAAATACTGACATTGGTTTTCAATCGGGGTAAAAGATGCGATTAAATCCCCTGTTTTATTCTCAGGATAACCTTCTGCACAACTGCCCACCACTAAACATACTCCTTCTGGTTTTTCGCCGTTACGGGCTTGGGCTGCAATGGGGGAAAAATTGCCCATTGCGTCGATGAGTAAGCGAGTCGTTAGGGTTTGATTGTCGGTTTGAATTTCTACACCGTTGGAGTGAATTGTAGCATTTTGAAAGGCGGTTTCTTCGAGGAGTTGGCCGTTTGCCGCCAGGAATTTTTGCTTGAGGATTTCTAACAGAAAAACCGGGTCAACGCCGATATTAAGGACATTTTCGACCCAAATCTCTTGACCTTCATAAAAACTGACTCTACCGGGATTATACTGGGTGGCGATCGCGCTTTCTAATTCCCCTTCACTTAACAAGTCTAACTCACAAAATACTTCCAATTCTGAGCGCGAAATATTCCATTCTTGATCCCGTCCTCGCAGTTTTCCCCGTTCAATAATTGCGACTTTCCAACCTCGCTGCTGTAACGCCGTTGCCAGTAATATACCCAATGTGCCGCCCGAAATAACGACATCCCAATCTATCGTTTCTAAGGGTTTCTTCTTTGGTTTTATAACTTGCGGAATCGGAATGTCGCCTTGTTTTAAAGCTGTCCATTTTTGGTCTGCTTTTTGCAGTCCGATTCGGGTATTTTGGGGAAGATAATCTAAAAGTTCTGGTGCAGAAGTCATTTTTTCAGTTATCAATCAACAGTCATCAGTTATCAGTGTTTTGGGCAATCGGCAATCGGCAATCGGCAGTAGGGAGAGAGTGGAGATTTTACCCTAGAAAGATGTCAGAAACTTAGCTTATCGAACAGGGTCTTAAAATGGCTCAAAACTAGAATATACTGGGGTTTTAGCATCAAAAAGTAAATTTTGGTTTCTAGAGAGCATAGAGTGACGCAAAGATTTTCATTCCACTTTCAAGGCGGTGCGAACTGTGCGATGAATCAGGAAGTAAAGCCTGGGAGAGATTGCTTAATTTTATTGTAAGGCGATCGCGCAAAAGAATTCTGACTTAACGCGATATGCCACTAAAAAGGCATTGAGGGGAAACGCAGATAAAAACAAGTACCTCGATCGGGATGGGAAACAAAATCAATTTCGCCACCGTGAGCATCTATAATGGATTTCGCGATCGCGGTTCCTAAACCCGTCCCGTTGGCTTTTCCGTGGGTCACGAAGGCTTCAAATAAACGGGCTTGAATACTCGCAGGAATACCGGGGCCGTTATCGCGGAGTGTCATTTCGACTTGGTTGTCTTTCTCAACTGCCTTAATTTTAATATGTCCTCCTTGTTCCTTGAAGGCATCTACCGCATTGGTGGTCAGGTTTTGCAAAACCCGCAGTAACTTGTCTTCATCGGCGTTAATCGTAATGCCTGAAGGACAATCAATTTCCAACTCAACCTGAGATTGTTCTAAGAAAATGCGATTGAGTTTTTCCAAGCGTTGCAGCAAGATAGCAAGATCGAGGGGTTGTTGGTGCATTACGGTATGACCCCGCGCAAATTCGAGGAATTCTTCGGCCATTGCTGTCATGCGTTGGGTTTGTGCCGCAATCAGTTCGCACCATTCTACCGTGTCTAAGTCGGGATGCTGTTCTTTGATGATACTGCTGGCTAAATTGATGCTGCTGAGAGGGCTGCGGAAGTCGTGAATGACGGTGTTGAGCATTTCCCCGTACAACACCATTTTTTCTTTGTGGACGAGTTGGTGGACGTATTCTTCGGTATTGCTGCGTAGTCGTTGAATCATATAGCTACACAGTTGAGTAACGACAGTGCCTTTAGTTTCTTCAAGGACGGCCATGAAGCCAGCCCCAGGAATTTTGGCGACGGTGGCAAAACCTGACGCGATCGCTTGCATACTGCGGGGTTTACCGTCAAGTAAGCCCAATTCCCCGAAAAAAGCGTTAGGAAAGGCTTGAGTTAGGGTTTGATATTGGTCGGGGCTGATTTGTTTGCGAAATTCAACAGTACCTTCTAGCAGGAGACAAATAGAATCGGATTCTGCACCTTCTTCAAAAATAACGGCGCGATCGCTAAATTTCTCGACAATCGCGATTTCGCGCAATTTTGCCGTTTGTGGAGGTTCAAAAAACGATAAAAATTGATGTGAATCCAAGTCCATTGGACTTTATCCTATTTTCTAATATTAAGGGTTAACTTGGCGCGATCGCATCCCATGATTGTTAAAGCGTCCATTGGCAAGATTAAAATATTAAGCCACTCAGTCAGCCCTAATAACACCCTAAAATTAGGAAGGACGAGGGAGTGAAGGCGCGATTTGTAGCGGTAAAGTTGTCGCGTTTTGAGTTTCGGTGGTGTAGGGTAAGTTGAGGAAAAAGGTTGTCCCTCGGTCTTCGCTGGTTTGGAAGAACAATGTACCGCCATGAGCATCTATAATGGATTTCGCGATCGCAGTCCCTAAACCCGTCCCATTGGCTTTTCCGTGGGTAACAAAGGATTCAAAGAAAGTCTCGCGAATTTCTGCGGGAATACCGGGCCCGTTATCAGTAATGGTAATCTGTACCCACTCCGGACGCGGTGTGACTTGAATTTCGATCGTCCCTTCCTGCTGATTAAAGGCTTCGACAGCATTCACCACTAAGTTTTGTACCACTCGTATCAATTTCGCTTCGTCGGCATAAATTTCTACCGTTTCAGGACAAGCCACTCGCAGTTCAACCCCTGCATTGGTACAATACACACCGTTGAGTTTTTGAAAGCGCTGTAATGCTGAATACAAATTGAGGCGATCGCGCTTTAAACTCGGAAGTCCCTTGGCAAATTCGAGCAATTCTTCGGCCATGCTAGTCATGCGTTGGGCTTGTTCTTGGATCAGTTCGCACCATTCGGCAGTTTCTTCATCTTCGTGCAGTTCTTTAATCATGCCACTGGACAGATGAATCCCGCTTAAAGGACTTTTTAAATCGTGAATAATGGTATTAACCATTTCCCCGACTAACACCATTTTTTCTTTATAAGCGACTTGCTGCACATAATCTTTAGTCGTCACTCGCAAGCGCTGAATCACATAGTTAAACAGTTTTAAAACCACTTCGCTGCTGGCTTTTTCTAAAATTTCCATTAAGATCGCTCGCGGAATTTTCGCTACAGTTGCGGTTTCGCAGACGATGGCTTGAGCGCTGCGGGGTTGGCCATCGAGTACGCCAAATTCCCCGAAAAATTCATTGGGTTGCGCTGTTGCTACGATTTGATAATGGTGTTTACGAATCCATTTCCTAAAGTTAACTTGCCCTTCTAGGACTAGGTATAAATAATCGGGAATCTCTCCTTCTTCAAAAATAATGGCTTGATGGGAAAATGTTTCAATTGTTGCTAGTTGAGCGAGTTTAGCGGCGGATTTTGCATCGAAGAAAGTAATAAATTGGTGTGATTGAATATCCATGAGAAGTACCCAATAAAGGGAAAATGAGAGGAACTAATCGAGGATCGAGATCGAGTCGAGATTCACTGGGGCGATCGCCCCGATCAAATATCTTTTTCTGGCGCTTCTGTCGCCCAAAGCATCAGTCGAAAGAAATCTCGAAATGTTAATTGTAAGATGCTAACCGGATGAATGAGAATCTTGTTAATACTTTTTTATTGTGCAATTTATAATCGTCTCACTGTATTCGAGAATTTACGGAAATTGTGGCAAAATTGACTGATTTTTTCCGTGAAATTTCCTATGACAAATTCATCATATTGTGCTAAACATCCAACATTTGCAGTTTAGCCTGTGGGTACTGTCGGGAAGACTTAGTAAGCCCAAAATTGTCTTCGGGATAGCCCCCGCACTCAACCTCATTTTCTCGATCGCGATGCTTCGATTCCGTCTCAAGGCGATGGGGGATAGCCGATCTTCAAACCCGGTGAGCCAGGGTTTTCTATTGTAAAGAAACATTGCGAAATATTTATTTATATTAAGCAAAAGTGCGATCGCCAATGGGTTGCCATTACGGCGACTGAGGGCATTTTAAGACAGAATGCTTCACTCAAGACTCAACCCTGGTCGGCAAAATAGTCTGGTTAAAGAAATGATTTTGTAAGAATTTATAATATTCGGCAACGTTGCGCCCCGCACTCCTTTATGATGTGTATTAAAGTTTTTAAGATTTCGTAAAAAAATACGGAGGTTCTTTCAGTTGGCTATCCCTTTACTCGATTACACTCCTAGTTCTCAGAATCAGCGCGTTGCTGGCTATGAAGTCCCTGGAGATGAGCAACCCAAGCAATACAACACAGAAAACGTCTTGTCGTCGTCTGCGATGGATGAACTCATCGACGCAGCTTACCGTCAGATGTTTTTCTACGCCTTCAAAAGCGATCGCGAACCTTTTCTCGAATCGCAACTACGAAACAACAGCATTACAGTCCGCGATTTTATTCGTGGTTTAGCGCTGTCTGAAACGTTCCGCAACAGCTTCTACGAAAAAAACAGTAACTACCGTTTCGTCGAACAATGCGTACAACGGATTTTAGGCCGCGACGTTTACAGCGAACGGGAAAAAATCGCTTGGTCGATTAAAGTTGCCACCAAAGGCTACCAAGGCTTTATCGACGAATTGCTCAATAGCGATGAATACTTAGATAACTTCGGTTATGACAAAGTACCTTTCCAACGTCGTCGCATCCTGCCGGGCCGCGAAGAAGGGGAACGTCCGTTCAACATCCAATCGCCCCGCTACGATGCTTACTACCGTAGCATTCTCAACTTCCCTCAAATCATCTGGCAAAACGAAATCCGCCGCTTTACCCCCCAAGAGAAGAAAGCCAAAGCTGGCGATCCTTCTATGTATATGGGGATGGCCCGCGGCCTCTCCAGCGCTCAAGGGAAGACTGTACCTCGCGTCTCAGCGATGAATATCGACCTCAATGCGGTTCCTTATCGCAAAAAATAAATAAAGCGCTCAAACTCTAGTTAAAGCGTTGTCATAACATGGGGAAGTTACATTCCTCGCAGATTCTTCGGGACTTAGCCTCGCTGAATTTGTGGGTTCGTAACTTCCCCCTAGTTTTTTCAGTTATCAGTCTCTAAGGGGCAGCTTTGCTGTAGGGGGGAGTTGAATTCTACCCCAGAAAGAGGATCAGAAACTTTGGTTTTTA
>JGI12109J20283_10502198_pt1 | contig 10010 bp, 9 predicted proteins | sample ElkSlonscriptome_12_FD_20283 | JGI IMG/M metagenome (IMG submission 20283) | reverse complement strand
CGTCGCGTTCCCTGGCAGAGTAATCGCTAACCACAGTCACAGACCGGCTGGCTGATAGCTGAGTTAGCTACCTAATCAGGTAAGTATTAGTGAGCTTGCAGAGCCGGCTTCAATCCGATGAAGCGCTTCAGCGCTCGATCGTTACCCGAACCTGCAGGTTGCTGAACTGGTCGGCGACTTCGGAATCGTCCAGGCGGATCCGAACTTCCACGACACGTGCATCGACGGGTGCGGCCGGATCAATATCGAGGACGTCGTTCTTGAACACCAGCTGGCTGATGCGCTCTACGGTTCCGGCGATCGGCCCCGGGAGCGCCGGGCTGTCGATGATGGCGCGTTGCCCCAGCTCGACAAAGCGTGCATCGCTTTCATAGACCTCCGCGACGGCAAACATCTCCTCGGTGTCGCCGAGCTTCAGGATCGGGGCTTCGGCCAGGCGCTCCCCTGGCCAGGTCAGGATCTTGAGCACCCGGCCCTTCACCGGGGCCCGCACCAGCATGGCTTCCATTGCCGCCTGCGCCGCCGCCAGTTCTGCCGTGCGGGTTGCAACACCGGCCGCTGTCCGGGCGCGATCCATCGTCGCGCGTGCCGAACGAATGGCCGACTCGGCGCGCGCACGGTCGATTTCGACCGCCGCGCGAAGTCTCTCGAGCTCTATCTCTGCTCGGCTGAGCGTCTCGATCAGGATCGAAACATCGGCCTGCCGATCGTCGAGCGCCTGTTTGGTGGACTGACCGGCCTCATCGAGGGTTTGCAGCCTTTGAAGTCGACGCTCGGCGTTGTCCTTCTCTGCCTCGACCCGCCGCACCTCGGCCTCCTGGGCGCGGATCGCCAGCGGACTCAGCCGAATGATCTGGCGCAGGCGCAGCTCGGCGGCCTCGATCGCTGCTTCCCCGACCGCAATTTCCGCGTCACGCAGCCTCGAGGCATCGCTCAGCCGGGCGCGCGCCGCATCCCGGGCCGCCGCTCGCTCATCGAAGCCGTACAAGCGGGCAAGCACGGCCCCGCGCTCGACGTATTCGCCTTCCTCGGTCTCCAGGGCCTGAACGCGGGAACCGGCAACGCCGCTGACATCGATGACCTCGCTGCGTGGCTCGATGCGACCGAGCGCGGTAACCTGCGCAGCACCTGAACGATTGTCGTCGCCCCCGGACCTTGACCCCGCCGCCGCGGCCTCATCGTCGCCATCGAACGCCGCGCGGAGCGCGACGCCGACTACGGCGAGGGCGACAATGACGGCGACAGCAGCGACAACCCGACGAGGGCTTGCGACAGCGCCGGAGGCACGTTCAGTCAATATGCGGAAGTTGATGACGCATTCTCCCTGATTGTCTTTCAGCCTGTTCGAGCGAACATGGCAGCGCGTAATTGCTCGGCGAAGCTATGGCTTCGGTCCAACGCTCCACGAAATGACCGGGCGTCCAGTGAAAACAGTTCGACCGGACCCTGGGCAAATACGCTTGCATTGCGCGGAGCCCCGGTCAGCAGCGAAACCTCGCCGAAGTAATCCCCCGGACTGATCGTAACTTCGGTGACGACTTCGCCGCCTTCCTGGATCGAGACAAGCGCATTGCCTCGCCGAACGACATAGAACTTGTCGCCCTCGTCCCCTTGACGAATGATCCGCGTCCCGGATTCGAAGCGCTCCAGCCGCGTCGCCTGCGACAGTTCAGTCAGAACTTCAGGCGTCATGTTCTCGAACGCGTCACACTTGACGAGGAAATCGCAGACTTCCAGCGACTGCTTGACGTGGACGTCCGACACGATGCGGCCGTCGATCATGTTCACGACCCGATCGGCCGCATCCAGGATCCGATTGTCATGAGTGACGATCAGCAGCGTCGCTCCTTCCTCGTAGGCCAACTCCTGGAGGAGCGCCATGACCTTCCGTCCGGACGCCCCGTCCAGCGCTGCGGTGGGCTCGTCGGCAAGGACGAGCTTTGGCCGAGCGCCAAGGGCGCGCGCAACCGCCACACGCTGGCGCTGCCCACCGGACAGCTTTGCCGGTTTGTAGTGCAGCCGATCGCCCAGACCGACTCTGCGCAACATGTCGGCGGCGAGCCTGTCGAGCTGGTCCCGCGGATAGCCCTGCAGCTCGAAACTGAGGCGAACATTGCGAAGCGCCGTGAGCGAGGCAAACAGATTATGGCCCTGAAAAATGAAGCCGATATCCCGGCGAGACAGCACGCTGTCTGCATCGGCCATTCCCGAATACTCATTTCCGAGGACCTCCAGTGTGCCTTCCTGTACGGAGCGCAGGGCACCGATAAGCGTCAGCAGCGTGGTCTTGCCCGAGCCGGATGGGCCCGTCAGCAGCACAATCTGCCCGCCAAAGAGTTCGAGATCGATATCGAATAGAACCTGCTTGCGACTCTCACTCTCACCGAAGTAGTGGCAGAGCCCCTGAATACGCACCGTCGCGTCACGATGAGCCCAGTTGTCGCTGGCTTGTCCCGGCCTGTCGGTCAAAGTAGTGGTCCTTCAGAATAGATCAGCAGGGTCTGCGGTTCGCGTTTTACGCGCGGCAAACCGGCCCGCCAGCACACACATCCCGATCGACAGCACCAGGACCATCGCCGCGCGCGGGCCGGTCAGCCACATGCGAATGCCGGTCCATGCTTCCAGCGAATTGTACAGCGCCAGACCCAGCAGCGTCCCGGGCAGGAAACCGAGTAGCGACAGCATCAGAGCCTTGCAGATCACGACGCGACTCAGAAAGCCATCCGTGTACCCCATCGCTTTCAGGGTCGCAAGCTGCGGAAGGTTATCCGAGATGTCGTTGAACAGGACTTGGTAACAGATCGTGACTCCAATGGCGAAGCCAATCGCCGCACCCAACCCGAAAATGATCCCGATGGGCTGATAGACGCTCCAGAAGGTGCGGATTCGACCAGCGAAATCGTCTGCCGTCAGGACGGCGACATCGTTCGGCAGAAGCTTGTCCATGGATTGCCGAACGGTATGCAGATCAGCCTCCGGCTCGAGTCGAACAATACCGATTTCGACCGCGTCAGGGTCCGGGCGACCGGTTACCGGGTCCGGAAAATAGCGCAGGAAATTGGAATCGGACATCACCGCGACCCCATCGTTGCGAAAGCTGGGGCCCATCTCGAAGGTCCCGACCAGGCGGACCCGGCGATTGGCCAGCTCGGCGACATCGCCGACCGCGGGCCGTCCGTAGAGATCACGCGAACGCAGATCGAATAGCGCCGTGTCGGGCAACTGCAGCGCCGCTTTGGCCGCCTGCACTTCGGGAATCTTCAGCACATCATCGGCCGGATCAAGGGCCAGCACCAAGATCACGTGGCTGTGCCCGCCCCCCGGACTTTTCCAGACTCCGGTGAACTCGTTCATGTAGAGCGGATGGACCGACCGGACTCCGGTGACTCCGCTGGCCTGGTGGAGCCGGGCGCGCTCGAAGGGCCGGGTCGGAAGAATGTCGTCTTTGAGACGATTGATGAGAAACAGGTCGCCATCGAGACGGTACACCAGTTCGGTCTGGGTGTCATAGATGCCGTTCAGAAACCCGACTTCGATCAGGATCAGGAAGACCGCGAATCCGACACCGCTGATCGAAGCCAGCAGACGCGCCCGGTCGTGGACCAGATCGCTCCACGCGAGCCGGAAGGACATATGCCAGATGTTCAGAGGCTTCAAGCCGCTGCCGGGACCGCCGGGAGTTCCTCTACCCGATTTCCTCATCCGAACAGGTCCGCTGGATCGGCGCGATCGACCTTGCGAGCCGCGAGTATTGCCGAAACCAGACACATCACCATGGTTGCAGCCAGCACCGTGGCGAAGGTTGAAAGCGTCATGCGCGTCGGCAGGGTAGTGAAAGTTTCGATAACGGCGTAAACGGCCCAGGCCAGAGGCACTGCGGGTAGAAAACCGAACAACGCGAACAGTGCAGCCTGGTGCCAGACCACACGATAGACGTCGCGCGATTCATAGCCCATGGCCTTGAGCGTTGCATACTCGGACAGGTGGTTGACCACTTCCGCGGCAAGGATCTGATAGAGCACGAGAGCACCGACGAAAAATGCCATCCATACGCCGGTGGTAAAGATGATACCGATCGGTTTCTTGCCCATGACGAAGCGAATTTCGCCCTCGAGATGTTCGGCGCGCGTCAGAACCCCGACGTCGGCCGGCAGGGTCGCCTCGAGCCGCGCCTTGACGATCTGCGCGTCGGCCCCCTCCTCCAGCCAGACCAACCCGATCGTCGGACGCTCGAGGCTGGTGCCCGGTATGACCCGCGTAAACGTCAGATCGCTGACGATCAGGCCAGCATTGGCCGCAAAACCGATTCCATGAGAGTACTCGTCCAGCACCTCGAGCTCGACCGCTCCGACTTCGGTCCGGGTGCCCCGGCGATAAGCCTCGTAGCCAAGACCCGTCTTGCGGTCCACGATCGCCGTGTCCAGAACGTTGAGGCGAGTCAGCATCCGATCCAATTCGGGGCGCTGGAAGGGTCGGGCGTCCGGGCGCAGCCCGAAGAGCATCAATTCCCGGCGCAGGCCCTCGGCCGGATTGCGCCAACCTGCCCGACCGTAGTAAAGCGGTTCGGTGCGACGCACTCCTTCGATACCGGCCGCCTGAACCACGCGTTCACGGGTGATGCGTCCGGCCGATCCGAGAAAAACGTACTGGCTGGAGACGAGCACCACGCCGTAGTCGAACTGCTCGAGAACCAGTGTGGAGGATCGCTGAGCGGCACTGTGAAAGCCGAACTGCAAGAACATCAGCAGCACCGCTGCCGATACGCCGGCAAGCGCGGAAGCGGTGCGCGACCCGCGATGAAAGAGATTGAACCATGCGAGCGAGGTGACGATAACGGCTGGTCGGGTCCCGGCATCAGCTTTGTCTGGCCCCGGCAGAACGCCGCGCTACAGCGCATTGCGCCGCTCTCTCCGGAGGACTCGCCGCAGTATGGCACGAAGTGTGGCAGACTTGCCGCTGCGAAAACCCGGAATCCCGAATGGCGCTCCACTCACTCTCTGACAGCCACGACGTCACGGTCGTGGGGTCCGGCCCGTCCGGCGCCAGCGCTGCTGCGGTGCTCGGCGAAGCCGGCCACAGGGTTCTTCTGCTTGACCAATCAGGTTTTCCTCGGGAGAAGACCTGCGGCGACGGCATCACCGGCAAGTGCCTCCCTCACCTCGAAAGACTCGGTTTGCGCGAGCAGTTCCTTGAACAGGCCCAGGTCATTATCAAGGGCTACTCTCTGTTTTTCAGCGACGACACCGAGATAACGATGCGGGACCATTCCGGCCGCCGCGAACCGTTCGCCTACATCATGGCCCGCTTCGGTTTCGACGATATGCTGTTGTCGGCCGCGCGGCGCCACGAAAGCGTCGAGTTCCGGCCGAACACCCGGATCGACCGTCTGCTGATGGACGGCGACCGAGTAATCGGCGTCGCCGGGGTCCGGAACGGACAAGCCGTCGAACATCGCGCGGAGCTCGTTATCGATGCCACGGGAGCCAACAGCCCGTTGACCCGACAGCTCGGGGCGGGCTATCGGGACGCTACTACTTGCGCCGTCGCAGCACGCGGCTATTTCGATGACGTCCAGAATCTGTCCGACACGATCGAGCTCTATTTCGATCCGGTCCTTCTCCCCGGCTACTTCTGGATCTTTCCGACCTCAGCGAACAGCGCGAACGTCGGCTGCGGAACATTTCAGCACCTGGTCGAAGAGCGTCGACTGAACCTGCGCGACGTGCTCAACGACTTCATTGCCAAACATCCGGTGGCGCGGCAGAAACTGGGAACAGCCAAAATGCAGGGTCGCCTGCGCGGCGGCAAGATTCCGCTGCCGCTCGACCCATCCGCGACTCACGTTCGGGATGGGCTGATCATGAGCGGCGACGCCGCTGCCTTCGTCGATCCGCTGACCGCCGAAGGCATATCCTTCAGCATGTTTTCGGGCATCAAGGCGGCCGATACAGCCACCGAGGCCCTTGCGAAGGGTGATACGAGTTGTGCGAGCCTGGCCGGATTCGACGCCTGGCGCCATAGTGAATTCGATTCGCGTTTTGCCAAAGGTGTGTACTTTTCGGAGACACTGCCGGCGGATTTCTACGCCAAGCTGATCGCCGACAAACTCCGGGACAGCGGCGCCGTCGAGCGTGCAACTGCCGATCGCGGGCAGCAATACGAATTCGGCGTCAAGCTGAAAGCCCTGCTGAAGGCGTTGTAGCTTGGCCTTCCGGTCGAGGCCATGCCGCGGGGGGAAAGCCTCTTGACGCGCGCTTACGTGGACTCCCGAAGCATCGGCCGGGAGTATGACCAGTGGACACGGGACGGAATTCTGGAGCACTACTGGGGCGACCATATTCACCATGGCTATTATCCTGGCGGCCAGTCCGGCGTCGGCTTCAAAGCCGCCAAGGTCGACATGATAGAGCGCCTGCTTGAATGGGGCGAGGTCGGCAGCCCGAGAACGGTTCTCGATGTCGGCTGCGGCATCGGCGGCAGCTCGCGGCACCTCGCCCGGCGCTATGATGCTTCGGTGCTCGGCGTCACTCTGAGCCCGGATCAGCGTGCGCGGGCCGAAGAGCTGACCCCTCCGGAGCTGGACGCTCGATTCGAGATCGCCGACGCTCACGCGCTCCCCTACGAAGACAACCGCTTTGATCTTGTCTGGGCCTGCGAATCCGGCGAGCACATGGCCGACAAGGCCCGGTTCGTGGCGGAGATGACCCGCGTTCTCAGACCCGGCGGCGTACTCCTCGTGGCCACCTGGTGCCATCGCAATGCCGAGCGCAACGTTCTGGAGCGATGGCTCCTGCGCCGAATCTATCGGGAGTGGACCCTTCCCCATTTCATTTCCATCTCGCGCTATCAGTCGATTCTGAGAGACTTGCCCTTGGTTGACGTCCGCACCGCCGACTGGTCGAGTGAAGCGGCGCCCACGTGGTGGCACCAGATCCGCGAAGCGCTCGGAAGTCTTGGCTTTCTCGCCCGCCAACCCCTGTCTGTTCTCTGGCGCTCGCTGCGGGATACGTATGCGATCGCGTTGATGATCACCGGATATCGCACTGGGACCATTCGCTACGGACTACTCCGGGCGCGCAAGCAGGACGGGGCGCAATCGGAACAAGCGCCGTGATGAACCCGCGACGCTACCTGACCGGAGTTCTGCACCCCGAGGGATTTCATGGCGAGCGGACCCCGCCGCCGTACTTCGAGGCGTGGTATATCAAACTCCAGCCGGCATCCGGGCCCTGCGTTGCTCTTATTCCGGGTTTGTTTCGAGGAGAGCGGGAGCAGTACAGTTTCGTACAGGTGGTCTATGAACAGGCCCGAACCGTTGCCATGCACAAATTCCCCGCTGCGGACTTCGAAGCCGCGGCGGACCGCTTCGAAGTTCGGGTTGGCGATAATCGCTTCGGCCTGGACGGGGTGCAGCTCGCGTTGCCCGAGGACGAGACCCATGGCCGCATCGAATTCGGGCCACTGACGCCCTGGACCGTGACCCTTCGCTCACCCGGCGCCATGGGATGGTACGGCTGGATGCCCTGGCTGCAGTGCTATCACGGGGTCGTGAGCCTCGACCATGACCTCGCCGGCGAGCTCACACTCCGAGGAACGCCCACCTCGTTCGACGCGGGCAAGGGTTACATCGAAAAGGACTGGGGCCACAGCTTCCCGTCCTACCACGTATGGCTCCAGTGCAATCGCCTGACCCGGCCCGGAGACTGTCTCACCGCCGCGATCGCCCGCGTACCGTGGATGGGCGGCAGTTTCCAGGGGTTCATCATCGGCCTGTACGCCGAAGGCACACTCTACCGGTTCGCGACCCATACCGGAGCCAGAATCACATCGATGCGGTGCGCCCGTCCGGCATTTTCCTGCGTGGTCGAGGACCGCCGATTCCGTCTCGAGTTCGACGCTACCCAGGGCGAAACGCTGGAAGTCCTCGGACCGACTCCGAGCGGGGTCGACCGAGTCATCGACGAGGGTCTCGCAGGGCCCACGTCTTTTCGCCTGTTTCGAAAACACCGCGACGGCGACGAGTTGCTGTCCGAAGGTCAAAGCGAGTTCGGAAGTCTCGAGCTGCAGGGCAGCCAGGAGGAACTCGACGCGCTAGCCGATGGCCGCTGGCGTCGCACGCGCAGGTCGACCGTGCGCCGGACAGACGCTCCGCCATGATAAGTGCACTCTGGCACTTTACCCGCCCCCATGCCTTCATCGGCACTCTGGCAGCCATTGTCGGACTATATGGCATCGCCCTGGCCCAGACCCCGATGGACCGGTTGGCGCTCGGACCGCTTGCGCTGGCCCTGGCCGCGTGCCTCTCGGCCGCCGTATTCATCGTCGGCCTGAACCAGTTTTTCGACCTTGAAATCGACCGCATCAACAAGCCCGAGTTGCCCTACGCGGCCGGTGAGCTTTCGCGAATGTCGGTTCTGGGAATTCTGGCGATCACGCTCGGTATCGCGTTGGGTCTGGCCGTGCTGGGCGGTGGCTACCTGCTCGCGACGGTTGTCAGCTCGATGGCTCTCGGTATCGCCTACTCGGCGCCGCCGGTTCGCCTCAAGCGCTATTTCCTGTGGGCTGCACTGTGCATCCTGGCGGTGCGCGGCCCGATCATCAACCTCGGGCTCTATCTCTACTTCAGCGGAGTGCTGTCGGGCAATCATGAGATACCCGAAAGCATCTGGTTGTTGGTGGCGCTGACGGTGCTGTTCGCGCTCGTGATTGCCTGGAGCAAGGACATTCCCGATACCACCGGCGACGCTCGCTTCGGCATCCGAACGCTGGTTATGCGGCTCGGGCCCGACACCCTGTTCCGGGCCGGTCGCTGGATTCTGACCGCAGCGCTGCTGATCGGCGTGGCGGGCGGGCTTGGACCGTGGATGGACGAGTTGAACGGCACCGTTCTGGTCATTACCCAGCTGATGCTGCTCGCCGCGCTCTGGATTCGCAGCCGTCGAGTGGATCCAAGCGTAGACGACTCGATCAAGCCTTATTACCTGTTCATCTGGAACCTGCTTCAGCTCCAGTACGTCGCTTTCCCCCTGGCATGCCTGACCGCTTGAGGAACCACAAGAAATGAAACTGAACGACGGCATTCGCCGCTTTTACGATGCGTCCTCGGGGATGTGGGAAACACAGTGGGGCGAGCACATGCACCACGGCTATTACGGCCCCGACGGAAAAGCACGAGTTGATCACCTGCAGGCTCAGATCGACCTGATCGAGGAGGTCCTGCGGTGGGGCGGCGTGGGCGGCGCCAGCACGATCCTCGACGTCGGCTGCGGTATCGGAGGAAGCGCGCTCTATCTCGCCGAGAAGTTCGGGGCGGAAGTTCACGGCATCACCCTCAGTCCGCGCCAGTGCGAGCGGGCGGAAGAGCGGGCTGGCGAAAGGGGGCTGGCGAAGCGCGCAAGCTTTCGAGTCGGGGACGCGCTTGACATGCCCTACGAGGACAACAGCTTTGATCTGGTCTGGTCCTGCGAGTCCGGCGAGCACATGCCCGACAAGGCCCGCTTCGTCTCGGAATGCACGAGGGTCCTGAAACCCGGCGGGCGCCTCCTGATCGTCACCTGGTGTCACCGCGGCGTACCACCGGCGCTTTCAGCAGCGGAGGAACGCCACCTGGCGCGAATTTCCAGTGCCTACTACCTGCCACGCTGGGTCCCGGTTTCGACCTATGAAGAACTGGCGGCGGCGCAAGGCCTTGAGGCGGTGAGCAGCGCTGACTGGAGCAACGCGGTGAGCCCCTTCTGGCCCGCAGTAATTCGTCGAGCACTGAGCCCTTCGGGCTTGCTTGCCGTGCTGCGCGCGGGTCCCGTGGTCTGGTACGGCTCGTTTGCAATGGGGCTGATGCGCTGGGGTTTCCGGCGGGGGCTGATCAAGTTTGCGCTGATCAAGGCCCGCAAACCGGCTGGGGCGGCAGAGTAGAGCTTTGTTCGGCCGCGCTGGATCAAGGATCGAAGCCGCGTATGACCGGCCACTCGGCAGGTTCGGTGTCGTTCTACTGACCGGTCCGGACCGCTCAG
>JGI12109J20283_10408448_pt1 | contig 10010 bp, 6 predicted proteins | sample ElkSlonscriptome_12_FD_20283 | JGI IMG/M metagenome (IMG submission 20283) | reverse complement strand
GTACCCCGCGCTGACGCCGCTAGCGGCCGTCTGGCGGACGCCCACCTCGACCGAGGGAATGAACTCCTTAGGGATCGAGCCGCCGACGATCTTGTTCTCGAAGGCCACGCCGTCGACGAACTTGATGCCGTCTTCTTCAGCTTCTTCCTTCGTGTAGGGGCGCAGGTTGATGGTGACGTCGCCGAATTGACCGCGGCCGCCCGTCTGCTTGACGAACTTGCCGCGCACGTCCTTGGCCTCGCCCTGGATGGCCTCGCGGTAGCTCACGCGGGGCTTGCCGACCTGCACGCCGATCTTCATGTCGCGGGTGAGCTTGTTCTTGATGATCTCAAGGTGCAGCTCGCCCATGCCGGCGATGATGGTCTGGCCGGTCTCGTCGTCGTAGTGGCTCTGGAACGAAGGATCCTCACGGCGGATGGTGACCAACGCCTCGCTGAGCTTGCGCTTGTCATCGCTGGTGTTGGGCTCGATGGACATCGAGATGACCGGATCGGGGAAGTCCATCCGCTCGAGCAGGATCGGATCGCTCGTATCGCACAGCGTGTCGCCCGTGATCGAGTCCTTGATGCCGATGACCGCCACGATCGAGCCGGCGTGGGCGGCGTCCAGGGCCTCGCGCGTCTTGGCCTGCATCTGGTAGATGCGACTGACGATCTCGCGTTTGCCGTTGCCGGGGTTCAGCACGCGGCTGCCCTTCTCGAGCGTGCCCGAGTAGATGCGGGCGTAGGTCAGGTCACCGTGGCTGTCGGCCACGACCTTGAAGACCAGGGCCGAGAACGATGCCTTCGAGTCGTGCGGACGCGTGATCTTGTTGTCGGGATCCTTGGGATCCACGCCCTGCACCTCGGGCACCTCGGTCGGGTTGGGCAGGTAGTCGATGACGCCGTCCAGCAGGCGCTGCACGCCGATGTTCTTCAGGGCCGAACCACAGAACACCGGATTGCATTGGAGGCTGAGCGTGCCCTTGCGCAGAGCCTTGCGGATGTCGTCGACCGTGACCGAGTTCTCGTCTTCGAGGTACTTCTCGGTCAGATCATCGTCGAGCGCGCTGGCCGCGTCGACCAGATCGTGCCGCCACTGCTCGGCCTCATCCTTCAGGTTGTCGGGGATGTCCTTCTCGGTCACCACCGCGCCCTGCTCGTCGGCGTCGAAGTAGTACGCCCGCATGCCCAAGAGGTCGATGATGCCCTCGAGCTCGTTGCCGGCACCGATGGGGATCTGCACCGCGATGGCGTTGGCGCCGAGCCGCTTCTTGATGCTCTTGAAGCTGAACTCGAAGTTCGCGCCGATCTTGTCCATCTTGTTGATATAGCAGATGCGCGGCACGCCGTAGCGGTCGGCCTGGCGCCAGACCGTCTCGCTCTGGGCCTCAACGCCCTCTTTGCCGTCGAACACGGCGACCGCGCCGTCCAGCACGCGAAGCGAACGCTCGACCTCGATGGTGAAGTCGACGTGGCCGGGCGTATCGATCAGGTTGATCTGGTACTCCACGTCGTTGCGGACCCACGCGCATGTGGTCGCGGCCGACTGGATCGTGATGCCGCGCTCCTGCTCTTCCTGCAGGAAGTCCATCGTTGCGGTGCCCTCGTGCACCTCGCCCAGCTTGTGGGTCTTTCCGGTGTAAAAGAGGATGCGCTCGGTGACGGTGGTCTTGCCCGCGTCGATGTGGGCGGCGATCCCGATGTTTCGAACCCTATTCAGCGGCAACTCGGCCATGTCGTCGTCCTCGCGTCCTCTGTCTGTCGGCCCGCACGGGCGGGCGATTCTGTCACCATTCACCACGCCCGGGCACACTCCCGAGCCGAGGCGTTCGCTCGCCCACACATGCGGACGCTCGTGCACTGCTTTTCATCGGCCCTTCGGACACCTGCCCCAAGGCCGATCCCTTCCTGTAACCCTCAACCCGCGGCATGGCAGGGCACACGCAGCCAGTGCATGTCCCAAGGGACGCGGTCGGCATGCCATCAGATGCATCACTACGCCCACCGTCTGGGAGCCCGCTGGACCCACGCGGCAAGCCTCGAATCGACACCCTGACGGAACACTGACACCACCGGGCCGCCCGTCCGCGGCCGCGAGTCGAAGCGTAATGCTAGAGCCCGCCGTGAGAGCGTCAAGCGACAGGCATTGCTAGCTGCCCTCCAGATAGAGCTCGAGTTGCACCCGCTGCCGATCGTCCAGCCCCGCTCCCAGGCGATCCAGCCGCATGTTTTCGTCGGCCCGCAGTGCCGCCTCGGCGCTCCGGCGGGCCCGATCGACCAATCCTGCCCGGCGTGCAATCTCGTGCTGTCGATACTTCAGCAGCGGGCTGGCCGGGTTCAGGGCTTCGGCCCGTTTGAGGGCCTCGAGTATGGATTCTGCGGCCGTCCCTTCACGATCGAGGGCGGCCAGCACGGTGGCCAAGTACGAAAAGTTTTGGCCCGAGTCGGGCTTGGTCTCGGTCGCTCGGGTCGCCAACTCCAAGGCCCGCTCCTGGGCCGCTTCGTCGCCGGCCATGCCAACCACCAGCCAGGCCCGGGATGCGGCCCGCAGCGTGGGCCCATCTGCCGGCGCCGCCGCAACAGCCCGGTCCATCGACTCAGCGGCCTGGCGAGCCGTCTGCGCCGCCAACGCACGCAGCCCATCGCCGAGCGAACTCGGCCCGACGCGGCGGCCGATGGCCTGGGAGACTTCTTCGGCCACCGCCCGGACGACGCGTGGGTCGCCACCGCTGGCCTCAAGGGCCGCTCGATGGGTTGCCGGTTGCTGGGCGCGGTCGGCCGCGTGCAGCACCGACCCCTGCCACCGCCAGAGCGATGGCACGGCGAGCATCGCAACCAGCAGCGCAAGCAGGACTGGCAAGACACCTATGAAGCGACCGACGGCATGACGCGCCTGAGTGGGCGCTTCTGGACAGTCGTCGCCGGCCAGCCCCAGGCCGAGCCAAGCCGCGAACAACGCCGACGAGCCCATCAGTACAGGCGTCATCTCGATCTGGCCGTGGGCCACGAGCACGAGCGCGGCGGCCGCCGCCGCGAGGCAGGCCGGACGGACCGAGGCGTTCCACGCGACCCAGGCGAGCGTTGCCCAACCCGCCAGCCCACCGATCCAGGCCATGGCCAGCGAGGGCGTAAGGCCGCCGACCGAGACGATCTCGAACCGGGCCGCGACGGCAACAGCCAGCGCGGGGCCGGCAAGCAATGCAAGGCGAGGAAAGGGCGGCATGTCCTGCAATGACGTCGAGGCTACGACAACATTTCGTGATCCGTGCACAGCCCGCGCGCTGCGGTAGCAGGCGAAGGCGAGGAGCACCGCGACGCCAAAGCCTACCACCAGCCCCATGGTGGCCGCCGCATCGAACAACACGCTGTGCGGACTGGCGGCGTTCTCCGGACTGATGGGGTTCTTGGCCATCGCATAGGCGTCTTTGAATCCGCCCGGGCCGACACCCAGCAGCGGATTGCCGATCGCGATTCGGCCGGCCGCTTCGACATAGAACCAGCGGAACAGCAGGCTGAGCTCTCCGACGCGCTCGCCAATCATGCCGCGGAGCACAAGCGCCAGCAACGGGCCCAGCAGGACGGCAACCGCGAGCAGGCCGGCAATGCGACTTCGAGACCCACCCTCGTGCCAAGCCACCGGCGCGAAGCGGCCTAGGGCGACGACCGAGAGCCCCAGTGCGCCCGCAACGACGGCTCCCTTGCTGCCGCCGTATACGACCAGGCCCAACGAGACCAACGCACCGACGCCGGCACACACCGTGACCATGCGCCTGCCGCTGAGCGCGAGCGCCGCGAGGGCCACGCCGGCTGCGGCCAGGAATGACGCCACCACGTTCGAGAAGCCGATCCATCCCGTGATCTCGGGCTGACGCAATCGTCGCTCGAATGCTCGGGCGCCCGCACTGCCCTCTTGCAGCCCCTGGGCCGCGAGCATCTGCGCCCGGTTGGCCTCGAACTGGGCGAGCGTCGTTGGATGCTCGACGAGCAGTTGCACCAGGCCCTTGGCGATGAGCATCGCCGTGAAACCAACGAGCAGCGCGAGGATGGTCCGACGTGTTCCCTCGTGCGCAGCTCCGCACACGATGGCGCCCGCGCCGGCAACGGCGGCCAGCCAGGCGAGCGCGGGCGACAAATCGGCCGGGCGTGGCCCATCGGGCAGGCCGTGCACGAGGCCGACTGTCGCCATCACCAGCAGCAGCACCGCCCACACGGTCCATCGCTTCCAGCGTGCCGGCGGCAACAGCAGCAGCACCACGCCGCTGAGCAAGAGCGTGAGCACGTCCAGCATTGCCGCCTCACGAGGGCCGAACGCGCCGGCGGGTGCGGCGATGGTGTAGGGATCAAGCCCCCACCCGGGCATGGGATCGAACGCGAGCAGGGCGCGCACGCAGGTGAGCAGGGCGATGAGGATGGTGAGCGCCCGCGCGATTGCCGAGCGCCGCGATTCACCGTTCATCGGCTTGCCCCCGAGGCCAGAACTCCAGCACCCCAAGCACCGCCATCAACACCACCGCCTGCACACCGATGATGACCGCGCCTGTCGCGCTCACGGTCATCAGCAGCAGGCCCGAAGCGCCGGCGATCATTGCGAATGCCCAGAGCAGCAAGACCGCGCCGCGACGCCCGAAGCCGCGGTCGGCCAGGCGATGGCTCGCGTGCTGCAGGTCGCCCACCAGCGGGCTCTTGCCCTGGCTCAGGCGCAGGCCGACAACGGTGGTCAGGTCATAGAGCGGCACCGCCAGCACCAGCACCGGCAGCAACACGCCCCACCACTGTGCACCACCCTCGGTCACATACGTACCACGCACGCTCAGGAAGCCCAGCACGAAACCCAGCACGAGCGATCCGCCATCGCCCATGAAGATGCGGGCCCTGGGGAAGTTGTGCGGCATGAATCCGACGCACGCGCCTACGACGCACGCGCTCAGACCTGCGACGAACCACTGGCCGCCAAGCAGCATCGCGATGGTCAAGAAGACGCCGGCGATCGCCGCCACCCCGCCGGCCAGTCCGTCCATGTTGTCCAGGAAGTTCAGCGCGTTGGTCATCGCCAGCAGCCACAGCGCGGTGATGACGATGCTCAGGGCCTCGCCGCCGGGGAACTGGTCGAGCAAGGTCAGTAGACGCGAGTCGGTCAGCAGCGGAACCGCAACCGCGGGCAAGGCCATGAGCCCAAGCTTCAGCCATGGGCCCAACGGCTTGCGGTCGTCAAAGAGCCCGAGCACGTGCAGCAGCAGCATTGCCGCCACAAGCACCACCGCGTCCAGCACGACCGCCGCCGGATCGGTCAACTCGCGGTGCGGGCCATAGATGGTGGGCGCGAGCACCAAGGCCCCGATGATCGGCAGCAGCAGGCCGGCGACTACGCCGATGCCGCCGATGTTGGGCACCCGCCGAACCTCGGCCTTCACCTGACCAGCCACGCCCTGGGCATCGAGCGTGTGCAGCCTGCGGCCGAGCAGTGTTGCCAGACGCGTGGCCACGAGGCTCACCACGAGCGCGACCAACCCCAGGCCCAGCACCAGCCACGGCATGGGGCTGTTGTAGGCCCCGGCCGGCCGCTGGCGGCGATTTGTCAAGTTTGCTTGACACAACGCTGGTGTCAAGTATACTTGACATCATGTCGTCAATACTTGACAGTTCTTGGGTGAGGAGATAGGCCATGCTGCCGTCGTTCGAGGAGCGGAGCGTCTGGGTGCAACTGATCGCCCTCGGGCTGGGGCTGGGGGGCTACTTCGCCGCGGCCGGGCCGATGCTCGCCCGCGGGGTGATGGAGACGACGCCGTACGTGGCCGTCTTCGCGGTGAGCCTGGTGCTGCTCATCGGCGTGATGATCGCTGGGCACATCATCGCGGCGGTTTTCGGCGGGACCGAGGAGGAAGACGAGCGCGATCGCCTCATCGGATGGAAGGCCGAGGCGCGGTCGTCGTGGGTGCTGGGCCTGGGCGTCTTCGGGGCGATCGGTGCGCTGGTGTTCGGCGTCGAGGGCGTGTGGGTGGCTAACGGCCTGCTGCTCGCGCTGTTCGCCAGCGAGATGCTCAAGCTGGCGCTGCAGGCCGTCTCCTATCGCCGGGGCGTGTGATGGCTGGGAGAGACAAGCCCGGCGGCGGCCGCGTCATCAACCACATACGCCTGCTGCGGGCGGCCGCCGATGGCATGACCCAGGGCGAGTTGGCCACGCGCGTCGGGGTGAGCCGGCAGACGCTCAACGCCATCGAGGGCGGCAAGTACGCACCCTCGCTCGAAATCGCCTTCAAGATCGCCCGGGAATTGGGGCGGCCATTGGCAGAGGTGTTCGAGTTCGTGGAGCGCTAACGGCGGCGACGCCAAGCAAGCACACCACCCGCAAGCACGAGGGCCGAGGCCGGGGCGGGGACGACGCGGATGGTGGCGGCGCCCTCGGTGAGTTCGGCCAGGCGGGACTCGGTGGCCGCCCGGTCATAGTCGAAGTACACGTCGTAGCGTTCTGTGTCCGTCATCAGACTGATTTCGAACGGCCTATCGACGATGCTCGGAGCCGTGTACGTTGCTCGCCAGAAGGCGATGGGGTTGGTGTCATCCGCGAAGATGCCGGAAGTCGGAGGGAAGTGCAACTGTCCCGCTGTGATGGCGTCGAACCCAGTGGCTGACGGACCGCCCGGATCGCTGCCGGGCCCATCCATCGGAGCAACCAGCCGGTCGTCGGCCCAGCCAGTGCTGCCGACCGATGTAAGAAGGTCGGTGATCACCAAGGCCATCGCGTGATCTGAGGGATCAAACCCCGCATACATCGTCACCACCGTGCTCTCGCCCGGCATCAGCACCGGGTTCTCGACGTCGATCGTGATCGCCGTCTGGGCGAGGGCGGCCTGGGTGAGCGCGGCGGCGGCGAGGCACGGGGCGGCGAAGTTGGCTGGGGCTCGACGAGGCATGCAGGGTCTCCCCTTGGTTTGGGCGGATCAGGCGCGGGATGGCACGGCCCGCCCCTTCCAATCTACCACACCGGGCCCCAAGTCCCAAAACAAGATCCAAGAAGTTCGCCGCGGGTGTTCCCGGGCTCCGAACGGGCACCGAAAGACCCGAACAAAGGCCTCTGGGCGAGAAATCGGCCTCGGAGGCGGCTTCTGGCTGGGCGAGGTCCGGATATCGCTCGCTCGACATCATGTATGGCATGCCCGAGACGATGTTTGGCATGCCTGAGACGATGTCTGGGATGCCAAAGACGATGCGTGGCGTCCCTGAGATGACATCTGCGCTGCCAGACGCTTCCTCGGGCATTCCGGATGCAGTCGTTGGGTTGCCTGGTGCGGCATCGGAGCACGCCGGCTGAGCGTCTGGATCTCCCCGGAGCCCGCCGCGAGACCTGCGTTCGAGCCCTCGTGCGGCCGAGACAATCGGGCCCAGCGCCGCTACCCTTGGCACCCGTTTCCTCCCGTGAGCCCGGCGGTGGTGGCCGATGGCTCGCGCGACGCCTTCTTGATAAAGGGACAGCCCGCCGTGAAGATCCGAACCGACGAGATCGCCAGCGTCATCCGTACCGAGCTCGAGCAGTACTCCAACGAGCTCGAGGTCTCCGAGGTCGGCCGCGTGGTCGAGGTCGGCGACGGCATCGCCCGCATCTACGGCCTGGCCAACGCCATGGCCGGCGAGCTGCTCGAGTTCCAGACCGAGAAGGGCGCCGTCATGGGCCAAGTCATGAACCTGGAGATGGACACCGTGGGCGCGGTCATCTACGGCGACTATCTCCAGATCAAGGAAGGCGACCTGGTCAAGAGCACGGGGCGCCTGCTCGAGGTGCCCGTCGGCGAGGGCCTGCTGGGCCGCGTGGTCGACCCGCTCGGCCGCCCGCTCGATGATGGCCCCGCCATCGAGGCCGCCGAGTACCGCAAGGTCGACATCATCGCGCCGGGCATCGCCGACCGCCAGCCGGTGAGCGAGCCGCTGCAGTTCGGCGTCAAGGCCGTCGACGCGATGATCCCCGTGGGTCGTGGCCAGCGCGAGCTGGTGATCGGTGATCGAAAGACCGGCAAGACGGCGGTGTGCATCGACGCGATCATCAACCAGAAGCAGTACTGGGGCACGGACGACGCGGTCGTGTGCATCTACGTCGCCGTCGGCCAGAAGGAGTCGACGGTCGCCAGCGTGGTCGAGAAGCTGCGCAAGCACGGGGCGATGGACTACACCATCGTCGTGAACGCGGCAAGCTCCGACCCCGCCCCGATGCAGTACGTCGCGCCGTACTCGGGCTGCGCCATGGGCGAGTACTTCATGTGGCAGGGCAAGGAGGGCAACGGCAAGCCCAAGCACGCGCTGCTCGTCTACGACGATCTGAGCAAGCAGGCCGTCGCGTACCGCCAGCTCTCGCTGCTGCTCCGCCGCCCGCCCGGCCGCGAGGCCTACCCCGGCGACGTGTTCTACCTGCACAGCCGGTTGCTCGAGCGCGCCACCAAGCTCAGCGACGAGAACGGCGGCGGCTCGCTGACCGCCCTGCCGATCATCGAGACGCAGGAAGGCGACGTGTCGGCATACATCCCCACGAACGTGATCTCGATCACCGACGGGCAGATCTACCTCGAGCCCGAACTGTTCTTCAGTGGTGTTCGCCCGGCCATCAACGTGGGCATCTCGGTGAGCCGCGTGGGTGGTGCCGCCCAGATCGGCGCGATGAAGAAGATTGCCGGCTCGCTGCGACTGGACCTGGCCGCCTTCCGCGAGCTCGAGGCCTTCGCCCAGCTCGGCACCGAGCTCGATAAGGCCACCCAGAACCAGCTCGACCGCGGTGCCCGCATGGTCGAGCTGCTCAAGCAGCCCGAGTTCACGCCCTTCCACGTGGTCGACCAGGTCATCTCGATCTTCGCCGGTACGCGTGGCTACCTCGACGAGGTGGCGCTCGAAGACGTCCGCCAGTTCGAGAAGGACCTGCTCGAAGCATTCCAGACCAGCTACAAGCCGCTGTGGGACAAGATCAACGAGCAGCGCAAGCTGACCGACGAGATCAACACCGAGCTCGAGGACGCGCTCAAGGCGTTCAGCGGAGATTGGTTGCGGAACAAGAAGAGCGGCGAGCGAGCCGGCGAAACCGCGACCGCCGGCGTCTGATCGCCGAGCACGACCTTGAAGACTGCGTGAAGCCCGCCGGCCGGCGGGTTTTTTCGTGTTCGTCTCACCTTTGATGCGCGAGGAGGAGTCCATCCTCGCACCTCGGAGCAAAGGAGAACAGCGATGCGAAACAGCAAAACGAGCGGAATGATCAAGACGGTGGTTGCGGCGGCGGGTCTGGCGATGGCGATGCCTGCGATGGCGCAGTTCGAGGGCTTCAGCGAGATCCAGTCGCAAGTGACCGGAGTCGCCGGCGTCCTGCAAGATCTTGAAGGCGGCGACATCACTGGCGACGGCCTCAACGACATGGTGTTCATCAACGAGACCGGCAGCGTCTGGTACTTCGCCGGATTCGATGACGGCCTGTTCGATGACCCGCCGGTGCGTGTCGTCGAGCCCGACGACGCCGGCCGGGCTATCGAACTGGTCGACTATGACAACGACGGCGACCTGGACATCGTCCGCGTCGCGGCCATCAACGCCGGCGACTTCCGTGCGTACAAGAACGATGGGTCGGGCAACTTCGAGTTCGACTTTGCCATCACGGGCATCGGCAACGTGAACACGCGCAGCGGGCTGGAGTTCGGCGACTTCGACGGCGACGGCGACCGCGACCTGTTCGTGCTCGTCGAAGACGGTGTCGTCATCATCGAGAACATCGGCGGCGACTTCTCACGCAGCCCGATCTTCAGCGGGCTGGTGAACTTCACCGCTCGTGGGCTGGCCGCGGGCGACTTGGATGGCGACGGGCGAGCCGAAGCCGCAACCATCAGCAGCTCGAACGACAGCGTGTACATCACGCGCAGCACTGGTGCGGGCGTTGTTGAGATCGATCGGTTCTCACCGGGTGCGGGCGTCGAAGACATCAAGCTCATGGACATGGACGCCGACGGGGATCTCGATCTGATCGTGGTGAATGATGGTGCCCCGTTCTCTCGGGTCTCGGTCTAT
>JGI12109J20283_10105456_pt1 | contig 10010 bp, 5 predicted proteins | sample ElkSlonscriptome_12_FD_20283 | JGI IMG/M metagenome (IMG submission 20283) | reverse complement strand
CCGACTTCCAACAAGACGCCACCCACCCCGCCGAGCGCAAGGCGCCACGCACTCAGCAATCCGACCAAGGCCTCGGGGTCAGCGTTTTCGGAAGGTACAGCGGATGTGCCGGCTCGCCCGAAGCGTTGAGACGAATCACTTCCAAACGATCTCCGAGCACCCCGCGCGCCCGCGCGGAGCGGCCGAGGAAGGCGCCGTCATTGCCCCAGCAGGCCACGATCCGCGCGCTCTGCCCGGCGATGCGGCGCAGCCATTCGTCGTTGCGCGGGCCGACCGGGTCGGCGGCGGCCTTCAGGTCGTCCGGATAGGTGGCGCGGAACGCGAACAGGTTCAGCACCCAGACCCCGCCGAAGCCCCAGTCGCGGGCAAACACGATGCAGCGGCGGATGGTCGGGTCGTTTCGCTGCGCGTCGGCGGTCGACGGATTCAGACCGATCAGCATCACGCGCGGACGCGATGCGTCCCACTCCCGCCACAGCGCGTAGCGCCAGGTGCGGCAGCGTGAGAAGTGAGCGCCGGACTTCATTCCGGGAGTCCAGTGGCCATTCGTTCCGCTCGCCTCAGATCCCGGAGAGCAGCAGCAGTCCGGCGGTCAACAGGTAGATCACCACAAACGGAATCACCAGGTAGCCCATCACGTCGCGCGCCGAGATCACGACGCCGGCGCCCATGATCGGCAGCACCGCCAGCAGGAAGAAGGGTTGAAGCAGATTGGTCGACGTCTCGCCGTAGGCAACCGCCATTGCAATCCGCGCGACGTAAGCCTGCTGCTCGGCCGGCGTGAGATGCGCCGACAGCTCCAGCGCCGTTTCGGTCAGCGATGGACCGATGACCGCCCACTCGCCGCCGGCCGACGGAATCGCGAAATTGACCAGGGCGCCGGCGAACTGGGCGATCAGCGGCAGCGTTTCGAGGCTCGCGCCGCCGGCCAGCCAGGTCGACACCAGCCCGCCCAGCCCCGAGAACATCATGATGCCCATGATTCCGGCATAGAACGGATACTGGAAGATGATCCCGGAAATGTTCGCGCAGGCGCGCTTCATCGCGACCACGTAGCGCATCGGCGTGGAATGGGCCAGCAAACCCAGCGCGAAGAACGCGAAAATCATGATGTTGAGATCAAGATCGAAGCCGTTGTCGACGAAATGGCCGACGATGTACCAAAGTGCGGCAAATGCCACCAGCGCCTGCAGCAGCCAGCCGTTGTTCAGCCGATCCGAAACGCTGACCCCGTCGATCCGGTGCCGGTCGGCCTCTTCGACCACGGTCTCCTGGGCAACGGCCGCTGCATCGCGCAGTTCATCCATCGACCGGGCGGCCTGCAGCGATGGCCGCATCCACCACATCAGCAGCGGCACCACCGCGAAATACAGCGCAATGTAGGCCGTGTTGAGCGTCGAACCGAGCGTGGCGGTCGTCGAAATTGTCTTTTCCAGCACGCCGGATTCGATCAGGAAGTTGTTGTCGGTGTTGAGCAGCAGCGGAATCGAGCTGGACAGGCCGCCGACCCAGGGCTGGCCCGATACGTAAACGCAGGCGACCAGGTAGGCATAATCGATGCCGCGTACCCGCCGCGCCAGCTCGCGCGCCAGCACGGCTGCCAGCACCGTCCAGCCCCAGCTGACCAGGTTGAACAGTCCGCCGGCGATCAGCACCACGATGTAGACCGACCCGGGCGTGCGCGCGAACCGGGCCAGACCATCGATCGCGCGAGAAGCGATCGGAGTCAGCGCGATCGCATAGCCGGTGGTCAGGATCAGCACCATCTGCATGCCGAACTCCAGCAGCATCCAGAAGCCCCGATACCAGTGGTCGGTTACATCGTCGGGCGCGGAGTCGGTGAAACCCACGGCCAGCAAGGCAACGATCAGGGTCAGCACCAGCGCGAACACGAACGGTTCGGGGATCCACCGGCGAAGGTGATGGGAAAGCAGGCTACCTATTGAAAACGACATGCGCTTGCCGTCCTGTGCATGGACCGAGGCCGTCGTTTCGGCTTGAAGCGCGGCACTTTGGTCATTTTGCCGCAAGCGGCGGTGCCGACCGATACGCGTTCACGAACCGCCGAAAGATCAGAGCGGGCGAGACACCAGCCTCAGATCGGCATCGTCCGGGCTGGTGCGGGCGTCGAAATTCAGCCGCTTCATCAGGCCCATCATGTTGTGGTTGGCGCCCAGCACCTCGCCGTGGATCCGGCGCAGCCCGCGCTGCCGGCCGACCTCCATCAACTCGCTCATCAAGTGGTAGCCGATTCCCTGACCCTGCCACTCATCGGCCACGGTCAGCGCGAACTCGCAGGACTTGCGGTCCGGATCCATGGTGTAGCGGGCCACGGCGACCTGCAGTTCTTCGCCGTCGTCGTCTTCGCGCACCGCGATCAGCGCCATCTCGCGGTCGTAGTCGATCTGCGTGAATCGCACCAGCATCTGCGGACTCAGTTCCGAGACGGTCTGCATGAACCGAAAATAGCGCGACTCGGGCGAAAGCCGGCGCACGAACTCCTGCTCGATTCGCGCGTCCTCGGGACGAATCGGACGGATCGTCAGACGCGTGCCGTTGGCGGCATGGTAGTACCCGATCAGGTCCGCCGGATACGGGTGGATGGCCATGTGGCCGTAGCGATCGGTCGCCGGCTCGGCCAGATCGACGGTGATCCGTGCATCGACGGCGACCAGCCCGCGCTCGTCGATGATCAGCGGATTGATATCCATCTCCCGGATTTCCGGCAGTTCGCAGACCATCTCGGAGACCCGCAGCAGTACGCGCTCCAGTGCCGCTTCATCCACGGCCGGCATGTTGCGGAAGCGCTTGAGCATGCGCGCGATGCGGGTGCGCGCAATCATGCCTTCGATGATCACTTCGTCGAGCGGCGGCAGTGCCACGGCGCGGTCGCGCAGCACCTCCACCGATGTGCCGCCCGAACCAAAGCTGATCACCGGGCCGAACGCCGGATCGCGCATTACGCCGATCATCAGCTCACGCCCGAAATTGGCGCGATGCATGCGCTCGATGGTGACGCCGCGTATTTGGGCACCGGGCTGCAGCCGCCGTGCGTCGTCGATCATCTGGCGATAGGCGGATCGCACCGAATCGGCGCTGTCCAGGTTCATCCGCACGCCGTTGACGTCGGACTTGTGGGTGATGTCCGGCGAGTCGATCTTCATCACCACCGGGTAGCCGAGATTCGCCGCCAGCACCAGCGCCTCGCCGGCATCGCCGGCCTGCGCGGTCTGCGTCACCGGGATACGGAACGCGCGGAGAATGGCCTTGGACTCCATCGTGCTCAGCAGCGTGCGGCGCTCCGAAAGCGCGGTCTCGATGATGGCGCGAGCGGTATCCGGGTCGGTCGAACCGCGGTCGGAAAGGGGGCCGGGCACCTGCAGCAGGAGCCGCTGGTTGCGCTGGTAGGCAGCCAGGTAGCCGAACGCTTCGACCGCATCTTCGGGCGTGCGGAAGTGCGGCTGGCGAGCCCGGGTACTGATCTGTCGCGCCGACTCGACCTGTTTCTCGCCCATCCAGCAGGCCAGCAACGGTTTGCGTGCGGTGCTGGCCAGCGACGCGGCAACTTCGGCGACCCCGGCCGGATCCGTCATCGCTTGCGGCGTCAGCATCGTGATCACGCCGTCGACCCCTTCGTCTTCCAGGCAGGCTTCGATCGCGGCAGCGAAGCGATCGCTGTCGGCGTCGCCCAGAACGTCGACCGGGTTGCCGTGCGACCAGTGATCCGGCAGCTGCTCGTCCAGCCTTGCAATCGTGCGCGGATCGAGCTGTGCCATGTCGATGTGGCTTTCCAGCGCGCGATCGGTAGCCATGACCCCCGGCCCGCCTGCGTTGGTGACGATGGCGAGCCGGTTGCCGGCAGCGCGCCCGCCCTCCGACAGCACGCGTGCGGCCGAGAACAGCTGCGCGATCGTTCCGGCACGCACCGCGCCGGCGCGCTCCAGTGCGGCATCGAACACGTCGTCGGCCCCGACCAGCGAGCCGGTATGCGACATCGCAGCCTCGGAACTCGCCTGGTTCCGGCCCGGCTTGACGACAATCACCGGTTTCATGCGCGCCGCAGCGCGCAGCCCGCTCATGAAGTCGCGCGCATCCCGGACGCCTTCGATGTAGAGCAGGATGCTTCGGGTCCCGGGATCCAGCGCGAGGTAATCGAGCACGTCACCGAAATCGACATCGATGGCGTTGCCCATCGACAACACTGCCGAAAAGCCGATCTGCTGACTCGCCGCCCAGTCCAGCACGGCGGTACAGATCGCGCCGGACTGCGACACCATCGCGAGGTTGCCCGGCCGCGCGTAGTTGTTGCTGAACGTGGCGTTGAGCTTGCTGCCCGGGCGCATGATGCCCAGGCAGTTCGGCCCGATCAGACGAATGTCGTGTTCGCGCGCGACCGCCAGCGCTTCGCGCTGCAGCCGCGCACCGACCTGACTGGACTCGCCGAAACCGGCCGACAGCACCACGGCACCGGCCACGCCCCAAGCGCCGCACTGCCGCAGCACGTCGGGCACGGTGCGGGCCGGCGTGGCCACCACCGCCAAGCCGATCGGCTGGCCCACCGCGTTCAGGTCCGGGTAGGCGCGATGGCCCTGAACGAGCTCCTTGCCCGGGTTGATCGGAAAAAGGCGTCCTTCGAAGCCAGCGGAAATCAGGTTGGCGAATACCACCTGTCCGAGCGATCGATCGCGATCGCTGGCGCCGAATACCGCAATGCTTTCGGGGGCCAGTATGCGGTGCAGAAAATGCGGCGCCATCGGAGAAGCCCCCGGACTCGAAATTCAGCGATCAGTGTAAACCGGACCCATCTGCCGGAAGCAGCAATCCGCGCGGGATCGAGTCCGATGTTTCCCGACGGGCGTACAATCGAGACAAGCGTCTTCGGTTGTCCCGCATGCCGTTCGCCCTGATCAGTCATTCCGATTGCGCACGCCACCGCGTGGCCCTGCACCATCCCGAGCGTGCCGAGCGTCTGGCCGCGATCGACGACCGCCTGATCGCGTCGGGGCTGGATCTAGTCGTACAGCATCACGAAGCGCCGCTGGCCACGCACGATCAGCTGCTCCGTGTCCATTCACGGGACTACATCGAGTTCATCGAGTCCAGCGCACCGGCAGGCGATGAAATGATCTGCATCGACGACGGCGACACGGTGATGACCGAACATTCGCTGGCCGCCGCCCGACGCGCGGCCGGCGCCGCGGTACTCGGCGTCGACCTGGTTGCCACCGGCCGCTCCTGGGGCGCATTTTGCAACGTGCGCCCGCCCGGCCACCACGCCGAGGGCGCGCGCGCAATGGGGTTCTGCATCTTCAACAACGTGGCCGTGGGCGCGGCTCACGCACTGGCCGGTCACGGTCTGGAGCGGGTCGCCATCGTCGACTTCGACGTCCATCACGGAAACGGTACCGAGGCGATCTTCGCCGGCGACGAGCGCGTGCTGTTCTGCTCGACGTTCCAGCATCCCTTCTACCCGCATACCGGTCACGAAGCCGAAACCCCCAACCTGGTCGACGTGCCGCTGCCGGCCGGTACCGGCGGCGATGCATTTCGCGCCGCGATCGCCGAGCACTGGTTCCCCGCCCTGGAGGAATTCCAGCCGCAGATGATCCTGATTTCCGCAGGCTTCGATGCGCACGTCGAAGACGAGATGTCGGGTTTTGCCTTGACCGACGAAGACTATGCCTGGGTCACCCGGGAGCTGGTCAGGATCGCCTGGAGTCACGCATCCGGGAGGATCGTTTCGTGCCTCGAAGGCGGTTATGCACTGAACGCGCTGGGTCGGTCCGCCGTAGCCCACATCAAGGCACTGATCGACTGACCGGCCGGCGGCAGGCGATCTGCGGCCTTTCCGACTGAAACGCGCTCCGAGCAGAGTGATTCAGAGGTTCCCTCGCGTGGAAAGCGCCGCCCGAGGCCGATAGCCCGGCCCGGTAGACAAGCCGAAGCAAGCGCTCGATGTCGATCCTTGGATTGTTATCTCGCGTAACGACGACCAGCGGTGATGCCCGATCGTTATGACGAGCGCTGCAGGTGCGCGATCCGGTTGAAGACCTCATTGAACAGTCGCTCGGTCGCTGCGAGATGCTCGGACAGTGGCTCCTCGGCACGAAGCGTCATCTCCAGGTTCTCGGCGGTTGCGCGCAACTCCTCGGCACCGATCGTCGCAGAAAGCCCCTTGATCGTATGGGCGATTCGGATCGCTTGCTCGCGATCGTCATTATCGAGCGCGATACGCAGGCGCTGCATTGCGTCGCGCTCCGTTTCGTACATCTTCCCCAGCACGCCCCGGTACAGCGACTCGCTGCCCAGGCGCCCGATCGCCGCCTCGGTATCGAAATCGGGCAGCAGTTCGTCAAGAGCCCGCGGCTCGGATTCCGAATCGGACTCGAGGGTTGCGTCGCCGCCCACTTCCTGGCGCGGGGTGATCCAGTCCGCGAGCGTCGCGTAGAGCACGTCGGGCTCGACCGGCTTGGCGACGAGGCCTTTCATACCCGCCTGCCTGCATCGGTCGTAGTCCTCATCCAGCGCCCCGGCCGTCATCGCGATGATCGGAGGTGCATCATCGAACGAATCGCAAATCCTTCGTGTGGCTTCCAGGCCGTCGAGCGTCGGCATCCGAACGTCCATCAGCACCAGATCGAATCGATGACGCGAAACCGCCGAGACCGCCTCCTCGCCGTCGTTCGCGACCGAGACTTCGATGCCCACATGCCGGAGCAACTCACAGGCAATCTGCTGGTTGACGGCATTGTCTTCAGCGAGAAGGACCCGGGCGCCCGCCAGATCGCCGCGCAACCTGTCCTGATCGTCGGCCGCCTTTTGCTCCGGCTGACGCTCCAGCCCGAGCGCCCGACGAATCGCATCGAGCAGCGCCGGGCGAGCGACGGGTTTGTACAAATAGCCGGAAAGACCGAGGCCGCGTGCGGCCTTCTCCGCCTGCTCGCGGTCGTAGCCGCCGATCATCAGCACGATCGCAGCGTCGTCGAGTTGCGAGCTTCGGCGCCAACCCCTCACGATTTCCAGGCCGTCGGCGCTTTTCAGCGTCCAATCCATCAGGACCACGTCGAAAGACTGCCGCTGGGCGGCCACGGCGCGCCGGGCTTGTCCGGCCGACGCCGCAACAGACGTCTTGATCCCCCAATGCTCCAGCGTCTCGGCAATCATCGCCCGAGCCGCCTGATGATCTTCAACCACCAGCACGCGCAGGCCGTCCAGCCCGTCGAGATTCCAGCTCGCCCCGTCTTCGCTGCTCTCGTCGATGCCCCAGCGGACCGTGAAGCCGAAGGTACTACCGCGGCCCGGCTCGCTATCGACCGAGATCTCGCCGCCCATGAGTTCGACCAGTCGTTTGCAGATCGCGAGCCCCAGGCCGGTGCCCCCGTACTTGCGGGTCGTCGACGAGTCGGCCTGCGAGAAAGACTCGAACAATCGACCGGTCTCCTCCTCGGTCATTCCGATGCCGCTGTCGCGGACCTCGAAACGGAGCTCGACCGATTCCGCATCGCGATCCAGTTCTTTCACCGAGACGACGATTTCGCCTTCCTCGGTGAACTTGACCGCGTTACTCAACAGGTTGGTCAGAACCTGACCGAGCCTCGTCGGGTCGCCCACCACCCGAGCCGGCAGCCCCGGAGTGGTGTAGAACATCAGCTCGACGCTCTTGTCCAGCAGCTTGACCTCTACGAGTTCGGCGGCTTTGCGCAGGGCGGGATCGATATCGAAACCGATTTGCTCGATATCCAGCCGACCGGCCTCGATCTTGGAAAAATCGAGGATGTCGTTGATCAGTCCAAGTAGCGCGCGGGCCGCCGAGTCGATCTTGGTCACGTAGTCGGTCTGAACCGGGTCGAGGCCGGTATTCATGGCCAGGTGCGACATCCCGAGAATCGCGTTCATCGGCGTTCGGATCTCGTGACTCATGTTGGCGAGAAAAGCGGATTTCGCACGCGTCGCCTGTTCGGCCGACTGGCGGGCTTCCTCCAGTTCGGTAATATCGACCATCACGCCGATGATGCCGCCGAGCCGTCCGCTCGAATAGTTGAACGCCACCTTCCAGTAGAGAACCGAGCGAAGACTGCCGTCGGCAAAGCGAACCTGGAGTTCGCAATGGCGGCTACCCCCGTCGCGCAGCAGCTCGCGATCTTCCTGCTGGAACGCAGTCTGGTCGCATCCGTGCAGGTCTTCGGTCTCCGTGGCGATCTTGCCGTGGAGCTGCCGGCGAGTGACCCCGAAAGCCTCTTCGTAGGCACGATTACAGTCGAGAAACTGAGCTTCGCTGTCCTTGATGAAAATCGGGTTCGGAATGGTGTCGATCAGCGCCTCGCGAAAGTCGAGCTGATCCTGCAGCGCACGCTCGGCGCGCAGGCGCCGGTTGACGTCGCTGATGACCCACAGGACGCCCTTCTCAAGATCGGCCGGCCGGCTGTCGTCCATGGCCTTTGCCGCAAGCGAACACCACAGCTCGGAGCCGTCCCGGCGCGACAGGCGGTACTCGGCCGTCACCGTTTCGCCGGAATGCAGCGGCTCACGAGCGCGGGAAACCAGGCGCTGGTAGTCCGTGAAATCGAAGAACAGGTCCGGAAAGCGGAGTTCGCGAAATTCGCTGCGATCCGAATAATCGAAGATTTCGGCCATCGAGTCGTTGCACCGCACGATCGCATGCATCGATCGAGTCAGGACGATCCCGACCTGGGCCGTGTCGAACAACCGGCCGAGCTCGGCACGCGTGCGCTCTGAATCGGCCTCGGCTCGCAGTCTGGACTGGGTTTCGGCGACCAGGCGTCGGCGCCCCCACCAGGCGAACCCGAGCGCCGTTCCCGTCACCAGTACGGCGACGGCCCAGCCGATCCAGGCGCCGGATGCGGCCAGCCCTTGCTGTTGCGCCATAGCGGACGGGGCGGACACTAGCAGGGTGAGCGCGGCGAGCCCGACGATCGAACGCGGACACTGGCGCGCCGCGACGGCAAGCAATCGTTCGCCATCGATCCGGGAAATCACGCGCGATGGAATCGACTTCATCGCCTCGGCCAAACGTCTCTCCGACCGAAGCAGCATACTCCAGGTAGCGGATCGGGCCCGCTCAGCGGTGCCGATCCAGCCATTCCTCGATCAGGTATCGCGCGATGGAGTCGGGGCGAGGAAGGCAGAGCTCGGCTTCCGGGTCGTCCCACTCGCCGGCCGCGCGCACCTGATCGGCCGAATACCAGCCGGCGTCGACCAGTTCTTCATCGTGGCGCTGGATATCGAAGGTCTCGGCGACGGCGTGGAAGCCGATCATCAGCGACGACGGAAACGGCCAGGGCTGCGAGGCGACGTAGCGGACCTCGCCGACGTCGATGCCGGACTCCTCGGCGACCTCGCGACGAACCGTCGCTTCCAGGCTCTCGCCGGGCTCGACGAAACCGGCCAGCGTCGAATAGGCGCTCTCGGGCCAGTTCCGCGCCCGCCCGAGGAGGCAGTGCGTCTCGTCACGGTCGAGCACCAGCACGATCATTGCCGGGTCGGTTCGCGGAAACGCCGGGCGCGCGCAGTCGAGGTTGCTGCATTTGCGCAGGTGGCCGGCGCGGCAGGCTCGCGTGCGCGCACCGCAGCGTCCGCAGAAAGCGTGGTTTCGATGCCAGTGCAGAATGCCGCGCGCATAAGCCAGCAGCGCGGCATCGGGTGCCGACAACAGTGGCCCGACTCTGCGAAGGTCCACGAACTCGCCACCGCCGAGCGCCAGCGCCCGCTCCTCGTCGAGGCTGGAGAAATCGCCGGCAAACACCGGTCGCCCGGCCTCCAGCCCCAGCAGAACGACCTCGTCGGCCTCCCGGTGCAGCGATATCGGCAGCCGGCCGGCAACCGGTGCGCCGGAATCGGCCGGCTCGGCAAGATGGCTGCGATCGCGCCACACCGGCACCAGTCTGGCTTCGGGATCCGACAGCGCCTGCTCGAACCCGGCATCGTCTTCGCGAAGGTGGGCAGCTCGATCCAGCCCGCCTTGCGCATATTGGAGCGGTCGCTCGCGTGAT
>JGI12109J20283_10483637_pt1 | contig 10014 bp, 6 predicted proteins | sample ElkSlonscriptome_12_FD_20283 | JGI IMG/M metagenome (IMG submission 20283) | reverse complement strand
CTTTCCTGTATGTGGGATTAACGCAACAGAGCCCTTAAAATTTCGTGATTGCGGTCAGCCACTTTGTCTTAAAAATATCGCTATTGCACAAAACCGTCATCGCAGGGGCTAAGTCGCGATGTCAGATCAGGGGGCTTTCACACGCATTTTTGCGTGGGGGGTGTGTTTGGCGCGATGCAGGCTCTGGTTGTTGCAACTGGAGTAATCACGAAGAAGTTTCACACCAACTCGGTCAAGGCGCTCACCTTCTCCGCATCGGCTATCGCGTTTGTGATGGCTGGACCGCTCGCCGCTCAGGATTAGCCTGAAGAGGAAGAGGAAGAGGAGCAGGTCGAGGAAGAGGAAGAGCAGGTCGATATCACAAGCGGAGACAGCGGCGAGGCCGGTGAGGAGCGCATCACCGTCACTGGCTCGCGCATCGTTCGTGACACCTATTCGTCGATCGCGCCGCTCCAGGTTATCACCGCCAGAGAACAGCGCACGGTAGGGGCCTTTGATCCCTCACAGATTCTTCAGCGCGACCCGGCTGCTGCAGGTACACAGATCGACGCGACCTTTCAGGGTTTTGTGCTCGACAATGGTCCGGGTTCGAACACGCTGAACCTCCGGGGTCTCGGAGCGGACCGTACCCTGCTGCTTCTTAATGGTCGTCGGCTTGCACCGGCTGGTGCTGAAGGGGCGCCTACCAACCCGTCGATCAACCTGATTCCCGGCTCGCTTGTAGACCGCTACGATCTTTTGCTTGACGGTGCTTCTTCGGTGTATGGTTCCGATGCCGTCGCCGGCGTTGGCAATATCGTGCTTCGCAAGGATTTTGACGGACTCGAACTGTTTGCGCGTGGCGAGGTCAATCCGGCCGGGGCGGGTGAAGATTACACCATCAGTGGTGCATGGGGCTTTACCAACGATCGCGGCGTTTTCGGGGTCGGGGTCGAGTATGATTATCGCGACGAGATCAGGTTAAGAGACCGAGATTTCTTTACAGGATGCACAACCAACCGCGAAATAACGCAGGATGGGGAAGTCCGAACTCTCGGAATTTCAGCGGATGCCGTTGTTCGCGCCCGCAACAACAACCAAATCGGTGTTGTGAATGATGAATGTGTTCAATTCGTCGGCACCGGTGCGTTGCTGATTGACGATACTTTCTCGTTCTCGGTCTTCCGTCAGCCAGGTCAGGGCAATTTCGGGATCCCCGGCTTTAGCGACACGCAAGACGCCTTTGGTCGTGACATTGACCGTGACGGCGACGGAATCCGTGATGTTGATTTCCGGTTCAACAACCTTGACGGCCTCAACCTTGACCAGACATTTCTCAGTGAGCAAAAGCTCCTCAATGCCATGGCATTTGGTGAATATACCTTCCCTGGTGAAGCGAACATCACCCCGTTTTTCGAGGCAAATTTTTCGCGCGCGGAAATCTCGTCGGAAAATACCGGTATCAGCCAGTTGACCCCGGTGGCTCCGGCCAACAATCCGTTCAATCCCTGCAACGTCAACAACCCGAATGGGTTTGATTGTGGTGTTTTGGATAACCAGTTCTCAGGCCTTGTTCCCGGTTCCGGATTTGAGCAATTTGCAAACGCACCCGGCCAAAGTCGCGAGGTTCGCTCATTCTTCTCGATCCGTGGCGACCGTGACAATTTCGAGGTGACGCAAGAACAATATCGCGGCGTGCTTGGTGTGCGCGGTGATTTACCCTTCCTTGGCTCTTCCTGGACCTTCGAGGCGGCCGGTGTCTATTCGCGCTCTATCGGGGTTTCGAGCCGGATCGGCGTCCGTGCCGACCGTCTCGCTCTAGCACTGGGCGTGGACCCGACCGTTCCCGGCGGAGTTGAACTTCGCGCCTTTGGTAACACGCCACTCGCCGGTGGTCCTTGCGATGTTGCGGGGCTGTCGAACCCCGACAATGCGCAACCCGATCTGACGCAGGGCTGTGTGCCGGTTAATATCTTTGCCGACAGCAATTTCAACGTGCCGTTTGGAAGTTTTGAGAACCCGGAATCTGCGGCTTATTTACTTGATTCGCGGGACTTTCGCACCGTTTACGAGCAAACTCTCATTTCCGGTTTTGTGACCGGCGATCTGTTTGAATTGCCGGCTGCCCGGTCGGCGTTGTTGTGGGTGCCGAATGGCGCGAAGACAGCATTGACTCCCAGCCTGACGCGGTAGCTGGTCAAGGGCTTCTGTTTGGCTTTTTCGCCGATCAAGGCGCGAAGGGTTCGAAGTGGATCCGCGAACTGTATGGCGAAGTTTCGATGCCGCTGATTGCCGGAGAAACGCTGGTTGAAGAGCTTAATCTCGATATTGCCGGTCGCCTGACTGACGAAGAGTTCTACGGGACTAATGGAACGTATTCGATCAAGGCTGGGTGGCGCCCCGTCACACCTCTGCTGTTGCGTTTCACTTATGGAACCTCGTTCCGTGCGCCGAACCTGCGCGAGAACTTCTTGCGCGGTCAGACCGGCTTCTTGAACCTGGGCGATCCTTGCGCCGTACCTGATATCGCGTTCGAAGCACTTAATGGTGGTTACAATCCCGCTCTGGATACTCGTGATCCTGCGATTTTGGACAACTGCCGCCGCGAAGGCCGTGATCCGACGCGAGTGGGTATCAACCCGCAGGGAACGAATGTCGATAACTCGCAAAGCGTGGAAATCCGCACCGGAGGCTCGCTTGATATTCAGCCCGAAACTTCAACTTCGCTGACTGCAGGTTTCTCGTTTGAAGAGACACTTGGCGGTGGTTGGGACATCGCTTTGGGCGCGACCTATTTTGATATTCAACTTCGGTCGTCGATCGTCGAGCCAAGCTCTCAATTTGTGGTAAATGACTGTTTCTTGCGGCAAGATGGTCAGCGCAGCCCGTTTTGTGAGCGTCTTTCCTTTGATACGGACGAAGCAAACACACGCCTTCTCATCTCGGATGTCAATTCCGGCTTCATCAACCTCAATCAGGAAGCTGTCCGGGGTATCGACTTCAATGCTGCGATCGACAAGGACGTCACGATCGGCGGAGAAGTGTTCGAGCTTGGTCTAAACTTCCGCGCGAATCATCTGATCGAACGCTCCACTCTGTTTATTGACGATCTGGGTGAGGCAAGTTTCGATGACGACGCCGGTGAATTTGGACTGCCTCAGTGGACCGGTCTTGGTGTGGCCACCGTTGGGTGGAAAGATTTCCGCCTCACTTATCAGATCCGCTACGTTGGAGATGTGGCGCAGGATCCGCTCGGCGTTGATCCGTTCTCTGATGCCTTTGGTAATGGTCCAGATGGAAACCCTGCTGGTGTGGTCGGCAATACGTGCCTCGGCGGCGGGTCGGACAACGGCGTTGTCGCCGGTGACGGAGTATTCTGTCGCGATATCGGTTTCGCTGATGAGATCTTTTATCACACCGCCTCACTGCGTTATCGCACCAATGATTTCACAATCATCGTAGGTGTCGACAATCTGTTTGACACCGCGCCACCACTGATCAGCGGCGGCCAGGGCATCCCGCAGATCGCCAACACTGCTCTGGGTGTGGGTTACGATTATGACGGAACCGAGTTCTTTGCTTCAGTCAGCTACAACTTCTAAGTTGTAAACCGCGCAATTGAGCCAAAAAAGCGGTTTCTCACACTTGCTGAGGGGCCGCTTTTTGTTTTACTCTGATTGAACGAATGGGCCGGAATGGAGGCTGGCCCGTCTCGCCCGATCACTCACTGTAGATAGAAAAAAAGGGTTTCACCCGATGAAGTTTATGAAAGCTCCCGCATTGGCCGCGATGGCCGGCGTATCTGTCCTGGGCCTCATCGTTGGCGCTCCGATGGAAACGCAAGCGTAACAAACTGCCTCCGTTCCAATTGATGTCTGGGCCCTTCGCGATGTCGTGAATGCTGTCGACCTTTCGCCTGATGGTAAGCATCTGTTGGTGCACAAAGTGGAATCGCGTGAAGGCGAATATCTGCTTGAAATCTATAAGACCGACGATCTGTCAAAACCTCTTCGCCGCCTCAACGCCGATCCGATGGAAATCATTGGCGCAAGGTGGGTCACGGATAACCTCGTCTTCGGCACCGCTTGGCAGCAGGTCCGTGAGAGAGTGCGCGGCCCCGAAGATGATACGCGCAACTACATCTCGTATTCGTACGACCTTGAAAAGAACAAGTTCAATACGATCCGTGACAGCTTCTCGATTGTCAGCGAGCTGCCCGATGAGCCGAACAAGGTGATCGTCGCCGCGTCCAACCCTGTGAAGGGCGGCGCAGGCGTTGACCCGTTCGAAGCCTTTCGTCCGCGCAGCTATTACAAGCTCGATCTGGTCAAGGGCACGAAGAGCCTGGTTCTCAAAGGAACCTCGAAATACGGGAACATCACCTTCGACAACAATGGCTATCCGCGATTTGCGACCGGCTTTGACTCTGACAACACGGTCAAGACCTATTACCGCAAGCCGGGCGATGGATCGTGGACGCAATTTGGCCCGGTTTATGATGCCGACAAGCACGAAAACCTCTATCGGTTTCTCACCGGTTTTCATGGTCTTGCGCATATCGATCCCGGAAACCCCAACAAGGGATATATGATTGAGGCGCGCAATGGCGATGATAAGGCTGCGCTTTGGGAGTTCGATTTCGACACCGGCCAGTTCGGCAAGAAAGTCTTTCAGGACGAAAACGCCGATGTCATGTCGGTTGGCCTGAATTCGATTCCGGGCAACGACAACATGGCGTTTGTCCAGTATCCGGGTGCAAAGTGGGAGCGTCACTGGTTCGACGAAAACGAGAAAGCTCTTTACGAAGCACTCGAACAGCAAATCCCGTTCGCTCACCAGATCCGCATCACGAGCCGTTCGCGCGACGGCAAGCGGATGGTTGTGACGAACCGCGGGCCGCATGATCCGGGCTCCTTCTGGCTGGTCAAGGAAGGCAAGCTGGCCAAGCTTGGCAGCCGTAACCCGCTGCTGAATCAGGATAATCTCGCTGATGTGAAATACATCCGTTATCCTGCACGCGATGGTAAGATGATTCCGGGTTACGTCACCATGCCCAAGGGCGAAGGCCCGTTCCCACTCGTTGTTATGCCGCATGGCGGTCCTCACGTGCAGGAAGTCGTCAGCTTTGACGAATGGGGGCAGCTGCTCGCCAGCGCGGGATACATGGTTCTTCAGCCGGGCTACCGCATGACGGTGGGCTGGGGCAAAGAGCACTTTGATGGCGGCTATGGCGAACATGGCGGCAAAATGCAGGACGACAAGGACGACGGCGCGCTCTATCTGGTAGAGCAGGGGCTGGCCGATCCGGATCGCATGGCGATGTTCGGCTGGTCATATGGCGGCTATGCCGCCTTGGTCTCGCTCAGCCGTGAAGAGCAGATCTATCAGTGTGCTATTGCGGGCGCAGCAGTGGCTGACCCGGCGAAGAGCTATCGCCAACGCAATGGTGGAGGAAGCTCTCCCAAGGCGTTGGATGATTGGGCTCAGCGTCGCGGAATGATCGGTATCAACCCGATCAACGAAGTTTCCAAGGTCAACATTCCCCTTCTGATGATCCATGGAGAGGACGATAGCCGCGTGCTGTATTTCCACTACGAGGATTACAAGAAGGAGTTCGAGAAAGCGGGCAAGGAGGGCCAATTCGTGACCCTTGAGGATGCAGATCACTTCTACACCACGCTGATGTATAATCACCAGCAGCAGTTCTACACCAAGATGCTCGACTTCCTGGCGAATGATTGTGGTCCGGGTGGTCTTTGATCTGAACTGAACCGACTTGTCGCATAAACGAACGAAAGCCCGGCCTGCGCATTGCGCGCAGGGCCGGGCTTTCTTGTTGAAGATGAGCCAGTGTGTCTGGTGGCGGCGCACGTATTGGTGGTCAAGAAAATCGTGGCTACCGTCCATTTTCGCCAGTCCAATCGCCTCGAAAGACTGCTTTGCGCTTCAGAAATGCACGAAAAAGAGGCCTCCGGTCAGGGGCGGCGTTTCCGACGATTCAGCGTCTCCCTGGCTCAGGCTCAAACGCTTGGCTCGGACCAAAAGCTCCGGTCCGGCAGAGAGCGATGGCTGAAGGTTCTGGGGCCATCTAGCCGCATCAGCCGTCTGTGGTGAGGGTAGCGTCAGCATTACTGCCAACGGCACCTTCGTTCCTCAAGAGGTCCGCTCCCGAGGGTCAGCCGATGCGGTTTCCGCGCGCTCCCTTGCGGCCGTTCAGGCGGATCCAATAGGTGTTCATCGTGGCCGGTTTGAATTCGACTTCATCGCCAACCTTGGGTGCCCGAAAGCGGATCGAATTGCTCTTCACCCGCCACTTGGCGTTGCCTTCCTCAATCCAGAAATGCCATTCCTTGGACGAAACCTGTCGCACCTTGGTGATGGTGGAGCGGAGGTCCGTGACCTCCTGTTCGTCGCTGTCGCCAAACAGTCCGACTTTCGGGATGAGGAAGCCAAAAAGGCGGCGGCGCGCTTTCGTGATGTCCTCCGTTTCGACAACCTTCACTTCGCCCTTGTCACTCGCACCAACCAGTGCCCCGACTTCGCGGTCAAAGCATGCGAGGCGCTCGTCATTGTCAGTGATAGCAGTGCAATTCTCGAGCTTTCCGATGATTGGGCTGGTGCCAATCTCCGTCTCAGAGCTGGGCTTCTCCTGAGCGGCGAGGGGAGAGGCTCCCAGCATCATGATAGCGACACAAGCGCCGAGGGAAATGAATGAGCGACGCAGCGTCATAAGTATCCTAACAAAGTTTCATTTTGCATCACATGGGGTCGTCCCACAGGCGCGGATGAGTTGCAACCATGCGGTTTAGCCGCAGGGGGAATCATCAAAGATACGGGCAGCGCACCCCTCAAAACAGGGTGGCGAAGTCTTATCATATGATTTGCTCGGGTCTCGCTTAGAGAGACCGCAAGCGGTCAGTTTTGGCCCGAAACTCTGTTAAAGCCGGGCTGATTATCGGCCATGAAGTCACGGGTGGCCTCATTGTCACGGCGTGAAGTGAGCGCCCATTCCCTGTTCGTCATACAGGTGCGCTTGCGCTTGGCACGCGAACCAATGACGGATTCGCTCTTGCATCGGACATGTCCGGGATGCCTTCTATCCGTCATTCTTCCAGCCTTTTTTCAACTACTTCAATTTCTGTTTTCGAATTCGGCTCTATTGAGGTTTCCGGACCTGCTTGTGGACTTCAGTAACAGCGCTGAAAGTAAAGTGCTGGTGACGAAGATTGATATACTCTTTCATTGAAAAAGTCGGGAGGTTTGGCGCATGTCCTGCGCGCGCCTAATTGTTACCGCCCATCATTCCGGGCTGATTATCGCCCACAAAGTCTCGGGTCGCTTCGTTGCCGCGGCGTGAAGTGAGCGCCCAGTCCCTGTTCGTCATGCAGGTGCGCTTACGCTTGGCTCGTGAACCAATGACAGATTCACTCTTGCAGCGAACATAGTCTGGATGCTTCTTGTCGGTGATTTTCTTGGGTTTTTCCGGCCTTTTGTCGACAACCTCGATTTCGGGGTCGGTCGTTTTGACATCATTGGGCTTTTCGGCCGTTGCGACGGGAGTTGCCTGCATGACCATAAGGCTGGCCGCGATAAGTGTGAAAGACATATGGGGTATCCTCTTGTTGAGTACCTTGGCGGACTAACACAGCTGGCTTTGGCAAGAAAGGGCGCAAAAAAAGGGCGAGCCTCGCGGCCCGCCCCCTTTTGTATCCAGCGTGGAACGCTGAATGATCCTTAATATCTTAGAAGCTGAAGCGGAGCGCCGCGTTGTAGCGACGGCCCAGCGAATCATACGTCGACGGGAAGATGTTGCCCGAGTTAAACGCAGTGGAGCCAATGTTGGAGCCAACTACTTGAGGCTGGTTATCCAGTAGGTTGATCACCGTGAAGGTGAACAGCACGTTTTCAACCACGTCCCACTGGAAGGTCAGATCGAAGTAGCTTTCGTCCGGGATCTGCGTGAAATCGACATCGCCGAACAGTGCGGTGTTGCCGATAAACGCAGGGCCTTGCGACGCGATATCTGCCGGTTCTTGCTCAACACCGGAGAGGTAACGCCAGCGCAAGGAGAGGGAATACTCGTCCATGAAGCTAAGCGTTGTACGCTGGTTGAAGACGAACTCAGGCTGGATCGAGCCGCAGTTGACCGAGAAGAAGCCAACACAGTCACGGCCATTGAACAGGTTCTCGTTGGTCCACGTACCCTCGAAGTTGAGGTTGAGGGCTACATCGTCGGTCAAGTCAGTGCCGTAATTCACACGAACGTCGATCCCATCGGTTTCGATGAGGCTGAGGTTGGTGAGGTTGAGCAACAGACCCGGAACTTCATCCGGCGAACCAGCAAGTTCACCAGTGGTCTGGCTACGCTGGATCAACTGACAGTTGAGATTGGTCGCAAAATCCAGATTGCCACTGGTGTAGCAACCATCGATCACGTCGCCAATGTTTGGCGAAGCAATCGCGTCCTCAACGGTGATGTTGAAGTAATCAACCGTCAGAGACAGTCCCGGAAGGAAGTCAGGCTGCGCAATGAATCCAACCGTCCAGGTTTCAGCCTGTTCAGTATCCAGATTCAGGTTACCGCCGGTTGTGACGTTGATCTGACCAGCGGGCGGCTGGTTGATCAGGCCATTGTTGACAACACCAGCGGGGGCGCCCTGTGCGGTGCAGACCGCTGCAAGAGCGGCGTTACCGACGGGAGCTGCACCAGCGCAAGGATCGATTGCAAGGTTGTCCAAACCGGTCGTGACCGGGAAGAACAGCTCGCCGATGTTCGGAGCACGAGCAGCGCGTTGGAAGTTACCACGGATTGAGAAACCGGGAACCGGCTCCCAAGTTGCACCAACTTTCCAGGTAAACTCATTACCCGACAGCTCGTAGTTCGAATAGCGTGCACCAAGGTCAAGCGTCAGCTGCTCGGCAAAGGGAACGCCTTCGAGAACCGGAACAATCAACTCGCCATAGACGTCAAAAACGTCATACGAACCCGAGAAGTTAGGATCGGCACCGCCGCCGCCAACAACCGCGCCGGGGGTCTGCGAAGCTTCGTCCGAAACCTGGCTTGCCGTAAATTCGCGATATTCCGCACCAACTGCGAAGTTGACCGGTGTGTCAGCAAACAGATTGACGGGAAGATCCCCGAAGATCGTACCCTGAACCGTGCCGATGGTCGACTGGTCGATGACCTGTTGCGTCAGGTTAAAGACATAGTCCTGCGCTTCTTGGCTGCCGAGGTCGCCAGAAAGACCGAACAGGTTGATGGCAGCACAGCCGCCCGATGTGTCAATACACTGAACGCCGCCAGCGCCATCCGGAACAGCGAGCAGCGACTGCTGCAAGCGATCAAAACGGGCAAAACCGGACTGACGCTGAATACGCTCGGATTCGCCGTAGGTTGCGAACACATCATATTCGATGTTGTCCGTAATCCCGCCGCGAGCACCAACGACCATGTTGAAGATTGTCGTTGTGAAGTCCGAATTACGCGTACCGGCTTCGATTGTGCGACGACGCACCTGCGTGCCGAACTGAACGTAGTCGGGGTTGGCCGAGCCATCTGCCAAAGTGGCACCAAACTGGCTGTTGCGCGCGGCTGTGAATTCCGCCGCGGACAGGCCCAGTGCGTTACCAAAGCGCTGTGCAATCGCATCAGGGATGGTCGGGTTGTTGAGGTTCAACTGGTACGTGTTGAAGAACGAACCGCCCGGGGCGATGATTGTCGAAACGGTCTGTTTCGAGAACACGGCCTGCGAGTAGAGTTCCAGCGAAGGCGAGATTTCGTAATTCGCCTGACCGAAGATGTTGAAACGCTCAAACGGTGTCTGGAAGATGTTGAACGGGTTGAAGTTGAACGGACCCTGGGCGCTATTGACGCCCGGGCTGATGTCCGTTCCCGCGCCGTTAATCTGGCCGGTGACGGTGCCAAACGGCGCACCAGTTGCCGGATCGATCGGACCGGTGAAGACGATGTTAGCCGGAACCGAGTTAGATGAACCACCGGCGGTACCCGTGAACGAGTTCACGTTGAAGATCGAG
>JGI12109J20283_10425780_pt1 | contig 10019 bp, 6 predicted proteins | sample ElkSlonscriptome_12_FD_20283 | JGI IMG/M metagenome (IMG submission 20283) | reverse complement strand
AGAAAGATCTTCTTTCTATGGGAATGTTTTTCCCACAAAAGGGGCATCAAATGATTGTAGAGTGATAGCCCGATCATCAATTTGATCCATTCGTAAGGGATTATCTGTTTTCGGATTCATCCGAATGCGAGTTCGCGGGTTATATATTCCTATCTGTACCGTCAAGCGTTTCAAAGAACCCAGACCATTCGTAAGGGTTGCACGGTGCACTTTTTGTTTACCACCAAGATACGATGCTTGAAGAAGGGGAATATCAAGTGCTTGAAATAGAGAACCATCCTCACCAAGCAAGTGAATGAAAATAACGCTTTCTTCGAAAACACTCGAAGAAAACCCTTTTGGAAATTGAGCCTGAACTCCCCAAGTGATTTTTCCGGTTAATGAATCAGGAAAACGTAAAAGAAATCCAGTGAGCTTCAGGCCATTATCATAAGTAAGGTCTAAAGGATGAAACACACGTGCTGGCCCCGATTCTGAGGCCAAAATTTGCTGATCAGGAGCAGGGCGAAGCGACCACTCCTTGAGAAGTAGTCCCTTATTTTTCGTCAATAGAGATAACTCAACCTCAAAGGGCTCAAAGGGTTTATGAAATACAACTTGTTGACTCGAAAGTCCAACGGGCACAGTCATAACAGCACTATTGAGCATGGCCGCTTCATCTGATTCAGCTCCCAATGCAAACTGAACTTGAGCCGTTTTGGAGGCGGTATTAATAAAGGTTGAGGACAACGTGTAACTCCCCGCAGGCAAACCTCTCGAACGGGAAAACAGCATGGTTTCCGCATCGTCTATCTTTGCGATTGACGCTGAACCCAAGAAACGTGTTCTAGATAAAACAGTTACAGACCGTTCTGAAAGTAAAGGAGGGGCACTCGCAGGAGTTGGCCCAAACATTTTGTATGTTTCTAACTGCTTTTCGCTACGTATCACGTCTACCCAGGCAGCACCGGGGCTTGCTTCAACATCTAGTTCGTAAACAAATGTAGCCGGATGATCTTTGGTAGAAGGAAAGGAAAATTGAGCATCTGATATGGAAACTGTAAGAATCTCCTGTGAATGAGGAGGGAGAAATGCACTGAAGTGGTTATTTCCGATTCGCCCGGAAAGATAGGTAGGTCTGATTCCACTTCGTAGCCCCAACTGTAACGTTTTGATCGGAGAGTCTTCCTGAACAAGATTCACAGTGGACCTGTTGGAAGCATCCAGCTTAAAACTATGGTCGTTGTTAGGGAAGAATGGCCCATTCAGGAAAATCCAACCCGGCACATCATCACGTAGGGGTCGGCTAGGCAGAGGTAACTGTTGATGTGTGTTCCACCAAGCTGCATCGCGAGAAGATAGGGTCTTAGGCCGATTGCGAAAAACAGAAAGTCCTGATGGGTGAAGATAAAAGGATTTGATTATATCTGAACGAGACGAATCACGCGAAATGTGTAGAGCCGCTTCTGTAGATCCTACGGCAAAATTGTTATAAGCTGGTACGATACTGGGTTTCCTCCAAAAAGCATCCTCCAAAAGCGCGACCCAAAGAGAACTCAGAAAAATGATTACGCCTAGAGAGATAGCTAGTCCTCTTCCCTTCCGTCCAAATCTCGAATGAAGATCATGAAAGATAAATCCAACGGACAAGATGAGAGGCAGCAACACAAAAGAAAAGTGAAAGGGTTGCACCATGGGTTTCATCGCGGTGGACAATAAAATAAACATGAATGGAAACGAGGCCAGTGCCAGCCAATAGGCATTCAGTTCAACCGCGTCTTCTGTTTTAGATCGGGTGATTTTGCGATACACCACCAGGATCAGGCTCAACATTCCAGTTAAGACCAGAAATAGATTCAAGGCTGTAAACACCACTGGAATATTCTGAGTCAATCCCGTGTAAATACGTGTAGATAATGGCAGGTCCAAAAACTCGGTCGGTACACCGTAATTTTTGATAAACTCAAAGTTTTTTCTCATTAACTTCCAGGTAACAGAAGGATCCACCCATAAGCCTGGTGTCAAAAGAAGAACCCCTGCAAAAAATCCACCCGCAGAGAGCACCCCCTTTTTGAAGAAATCTAAAATTGCGTTTAGTTCCCAAGAGAAAAATCTTACAAAAAGATACAGTGCAACAATCCAAGCACCCATGGCGCCCTGATATTTACATGCAAAAGCCATGCCCACGCTCAACCCAGCCACCACGAGATAAAAAGGTTTTGGCTTAAGGACATGCCGAGCAAGCACGTAGAGAGTTATGGAAAGAAATAGATCCAGTCCGATATCGCCAGATGCCGCATGAGTAACTGTCGATGCCAATGGTGCTACAGCATACAGCAACATCACACATAGCGGAACGAAAGGTTTAGGAAAGAGCAGGAAGCTGGTGCGGACAAGCAGGCCAAAGGCAATCATTCCATATAACAGCCTTAAAACACGTACGATATAGTAGTGTTGGAGACGTTCAGAAAAAGGAAACGGGACTCCATCCCCATGCAACAGATGGTGCATAGGAGTCCAGGCAATCCGGAGGCCACGCACGACGAGCTCATCAATACGATTCAGTCCATAAGGGTAGCCATCGTAAAAAAGGCTGCCTGTGTAATGAATATGTTTCCCTAATAATCCCTGTTCTAAATTCACCACCTGCTTGGGAGTATCCGGATGAAACACAACCCCATCATCTAACCCATGAAACAAGCCTGAGGCTCGGAAATAGAACGCTATCAAGGTAAAAGAACCCAGAAATAATAGCTTTGTCACTTTTTTCATCAAATTAAACCTCTACATCTTTCAACCAGGCTCGATTAGAAACATACCAATCAAGCGTTTTTTGAAACCCTTGCTCTGGAGGGGTAACAGGTTTCCATGAGAGAAGACGCTCAGCTTTTGAAATTTCAGCGGATGTTTCTTTAAGATCCGCCTTATGGAAAGGTAAATGATTGATGTTAGCCTTTTTACCGAGGCCATTTTCAATGAATGCGATCAATTCATTTAAGTCAATGGGGCGATTCCCGCCTCCTAGATTTATCACTTCGTAGCCTACGGGTTGTAAGGCGGCTATGGTTCCATACGCGATGTCATCGACATAGGTGAAATCTCGGGTTTGAGACCCATCGCCATACATCTGAATAGGGGTTCCTTCATCAATCCACTTGATAAACCTGAAGGTCGCCATGTCAGGTCGACCTGCGGGACCATACACTGTAAAATAACGCAAAATGGAAACATCGATATCGTAAAGATGACTGTAGGTATAGGCCATCATCTCAGCTGCTTTTTTACTCGCGGCATAAGGACTGATTGGTTCATTTACAGGTAAATCCTCTTTGAAAGGCATGGGTTGACCTGCGTAAAGTGAAGAGGTGCTGGCCAGTACAAGTTTAGGGCACCCATAGGTGCGCATGGCTTCTAACAGATGTAGAGTTCCCATGGCATTTGTGGACATGTACACTTCTGGATGCTCCATACTGTAACGTACGCCTGCCCGAGCCGCTAAATTCACAACCGCATCAATTTTCCTTTCAGAGAATAAATGAGATAGAGCCTTTTTGTTTTCAATATCGAGATGCACGAATTGGAACCGACCTGATTCAAACCGTTTGGGCCCCATATACCTATCAACCCTAGCTGTGGAAGGATCCAATTCGTTCAAAACTTGGCTTTGCGGATCTGCAGTCCGAACCAGCTTCTGCAACCGATTTGTTTTCAAACGGACATCATAATAGTCATTACAGGTATCTACTCCAAGTACATGATGCCCCTCCCGCAAAAGGAATTCAGCCGTACGTGAGGCAATGAAACCTGCCACACCAGTAATTAAATACGTTTTCTCAGTCATGATGCCTCAACAGGAAGATCCCGCGATTCTATGGGGGAATTTGATAAAGCACCATTACCATGATCCCAGCTACAATACAGCGTTTTTTTGGCTCTCTACAAGTTTTCTCCTATCACATTCTTTGAGAAACACAGTCCGTATAGTGCAGGAATGAGAAAGATGAGCTGATAGTCCATTGGATATCCGGGCGAGAACGCGATGGTGTGGGCAAGCACGCTGGCGACAGCCATATGATAAAACGGGTGCGGAAGCCTCCGCATAGCAAATGATGCAAGTAGCGTTATCCCCAGCACTAGCGCCGTACTTCCAACGGTGCCTTTAGGTAGAGCCTCAAGTGCCGAGGAAAGCGTCGATGACACTGGGTTACTTTCATTATGTAAGGCACCCATTTTGGAATTTCTCCAGAAATTCTTTTCCAAGAATTCATGTCCTCCTATAAGCCAGAACACACCTAGCATGCCCAGAACATAACTACTCCCCCCAATGGCCACACGCAGCAGATGTTTGACAGGAGGGCGTTCTTTCAAGATCCACCAAAAGCCGACGGCGATGACTGCCGGAGCATAACTGAGCCGAGCCAAGGCCATAGCCCCGCCTATTCCTCCTGCGATAACAAGTTTTTTTCGAGACAACGCCAGCCACAATAAAGGGGAAAGTATGGCCGCGAAGTAGAGTTCATCCAGACTCCAATGTAACGAGTGACGAAAGCCAAACCATGGAAAGAAGAGTAAAAGACAGGCGGTAAAAAACGTATTGTTGCGGTGCCGGATGTCGGCAAATGCCAACAAAAGGATGAACATTCCCCATATCGCGAACGTCATCACATTTATTCCCCCAAATACAGCCATAACTGGAACCGCCATCAGCACACTTGTGGGACCGGTTGTAATCGGCAACCCCAGAATACTGCGCTGACTCCATGGATTTGTACCATTCAAAACCGCAGTAGCCGCAATCTCAACAGCATCATCTCGGTCAGAAGCTGCGTCATGTCCTCCATTCGCATCCACAAACGTTGCCCAAGCCAGAAAGAGAAGGATGCCACACACCGCCGCGCTATACCAGGCCCAGCGAGGCGTTTTCACGGCTAGGAGACCGACCAGAAAAACCAATCCACATAAGATCCACCCGGCAGGCGGTGTGGCCTTGAAGTAGGTATAAAAAAACAGCAGGCACAGTACACTGGCTGTCGGCGTCATGAAAGCCGTTTCATGCAAGTACCGCTGATGGGGAGAGGACAGTTTTCCCCAAAGAGAACGGAACATATGACGCAACCTCTTGCGTAAGACCACTCCTAAAACCAGACCACCAAGTGCCAGAGCCGCGGCAGTTGAGATAAAGCGAGCACGGGCCTTAGCCTGTGCTCTTAACGCACGCCCTTCGTGAGACTGTTGAAGAACCTCCCGGAGCCATTCCTGCCCCTTTCCTTCATCAAGAATTTGTTGCGTGTAGGTTTGCAGCCCCCCTGCATCCGGCTCCCGCTGCAGGACTTCCAAGTAAGTCTCGCGAATCATTTCTTCGACGCGGTTCGGAGCGGTCGTTTCAGGTAATAACATTTCCTGAGCCGCCAGGGATGAAACCATCTGCAGCATTAGAAGGAAACAACAATGAACCAAACATCGCTTCACTTTAGTTTTACAGATCATGGTTCACTCCTTTTTCGTAGCTAAGACAGTAAGATTCGCGGTATCCTCATGCAGTGCGGAAGATAAAGAATGAAGTCTGCAATTGCTTGTTAATTCTTTGTTTTTTCTGCTCACCTTTATTTGACATGAAGCTTGAAAAAAGACGAAGAAAAGAAGAGTCGATATGAATGTCCGACCTGGAGATTCATGCTGTTTTACTCATTCCCGCTTTCAATGAAGAAGCGTCCCTGCCTGGACTGTTGCATGAAATCAGGGACATGTACCCCGAATTACCCATTGTGGTGATCAACGATGCCTCGACCGACTCAACCTCAGAGGTGGCCAGAGCGGCTGACGTCACCGTACTGGATCTTCCAATCAATTTAGGGGTCGCAGGGGCGATGCAAACGGGTTTCCGATGGGCGTTTGAACATGGTTTTGCATATGCCATCCGGTGTGACAGTGACGGACAACATCCTCCTTCCGCAATTCCGACTCTGGTCCAACATATGGCATCACACGATGTGGATTTAGTCATTGGCTCCAGGTTTCTCGGGGGTACCGTTTTGTCATCGAATCTTATCCGCAGGATCGGCATCGGTTATCTGGGCATCTTTTTGAGCCTGGTATGTCGGAACAAAGTGACGGATCCCACATCGGGATTTCAGGTGGTGAATCGCTACCTGATGTATTATTTTTCCAATGAGTATCCTGAGGACTACCCTGAACCGGAATCCCTGGCCCTCCTGCGCCGCCAGGGATACACCTTCAGCGAGGTGGGTGTTCCCTTTCGGGAGAGAACAGGAGGCACCTCTTCTTTAAATGGGGTAAGGAGTTTATATTTTGCCTTAAAAGTAACGCTGGCTCTGATGGTGGACCGTGCCCGCGGGGTCGATGAAAGCTATGCACGACACGAACTGGAGAATCGGCTCATATGAACCTCTGGTTCACATACGGCCTTCCGGGCGGACTATTGATTTTGATCGCCCTGGTGCTCTATGGTCAAAACCGTCCTGCACGGCTCCCCGCTATGTTTCTCACGCTCAGTGGATTGCTTCTTATGCTTATTCCGCTGTTTCCCGGATTGGAAAAAGCCGTCCTACCCAATAAAATCCGTATTTTCATGGCGGGTCTTGCGCTGGCTCATCTCTTTATCACTCTGGAATTCTTACGAAGAAACACGCTTAAAGAACGGTATGCCCTGCTGTGGCTTGGGACTGGAGGTATACTGCTTATTATCGCAGTTCAGCCTGATGTCATTGGGTGGCTGGTATCGGTTACCGGAATGCACTACACTTCTGCGATCATGCTGGTGGTGTTCGGATTTCTCATTATGATCGCCTTTCATGTCTCCCTCATCTTGTCACAGTATGAAGATGACAGACGGAAAATAGCTCAACACATTTCCCTTTTGCAAAACCGCATTGACGCGTTGGAATCAAAAAGTACTGCGGCACCTCATTCCGATGAACCCTCAGACTGAGGGATAACTACCAGCCACCTCGCCAGCAACCCTAAATTATCTGGATAACGTCTGTCATCCGGATCAAACGGCGTCGAGGTACGTAGGCGAAGCCAAACCGGCTCGTTGTCCCGCGTCTCTCTATCCATCAGCGCCGACTGCCATGACCATTCCCGCGTGGGGATCAGGACTCCGGCCTCGTGTCTATTTTTCAGAATGGTGACGCTTGGTGCCTCATCCTCTTCAGGCCGGAAATGACCGCTGAGCATCCACACCCGGGCAGGCCCTGCCGGGAGCGAAACAGATATCCCCGCCCTGTCCAACAACCACTGGCAATGGACACCGGTAAGCAGAACCTCCTTAGGTGTTCCGGGAAGTTCCACTTCACCAAATGACCCGTCCGCTTCCTCTTTGAAGAGAGAGTTCAGGTACACCTCACTATCCGTACGAATAGTGGGGCCTCCATTCCGGTCTACTTTCAAACGTAGGAAGGTCCATACCTTCCCCACCGGAACCCGGCTGATTTCCTGCGCACCCTCCAGCACTATCTCCCCAGGTGTCCCTCCAGGATGTAAAAGGATCAACGTCCAGAATGAGTGAGCGGTGGCCTTTGGCAAATCCAGGGAGGTCTTTTCAGGGATGTTGATGCCGGAAAAGGTTAGCGTGCGGTCACGCATGACTGTCGAGCCCCCGCGCAGCCCCAGCCGACTGCCCTGAAACTGCCGAACCACCGGTCCCTGATCATCCGTGTCTGCTCCCGAGGGGTGGATCCTACTGACGTGCAGGGTTCGGATCCGGGTCGAACTTTCCCTGGGTACCTGACCACGGGAGCGGTTGAGGACATTCGTCTTGTAGGTGGATTCAAACCAGGGTTCCACTACTGTTCCCGGAATCGTGGCACCAGGAAAAGGAGAGATCAGAACATGCCGTCTCTCGGGCTTTTCCTCCACCAGGCGTCTGAACACCTCTTCCGCTTCACGAACCTCTTTGTCGGTACGATATTCCCAGGAGACGGGCAGAAGCGGCAACCCGGTAAAACGCTCGATTGGGACTGAGCTCTGAGTGTATTCACCAAACAGAAAATCGGCCTCCGACTGAATGCGTTCAGAAATGTCTGTGTAGTACCTATAACTGCCTTTGAGATTCCAGGTGGTGTAAAGTTCAACACGGCCTCTGACACCCACGCCAGCCAGAATCAGCACCCCGATTCCCCACACAGCATTCTGCAGGATGGGTTCTGTTTTCGAGACGTACCGCGCAGCTTCTTTAAGTGCCCAGACACACCCCATAACCAACCACGGAGTCAGAAAGGCCAACATACGACGAGTTTCAAACATGTAATTCACCATCCACCCGATGGTAAGTGCGGCGGGAGTCAACCAACAGAGTATCCACCGTCCGGCAGTACTCTGATAGGCCATCAGCCCCAGACCCATCAGTCCAACCGTAAGAACAGCAGGAGATATCACTCCCGCTACCCCTGTGAAGTCAGTAAGGCTCAGATAGGAAGACGTCCACCCCGGGAGACCGGGCAAGGTTCCTAGGTCGTCACGAAAAATGATGGCATAGACCACCACCAACAGAATTCCCACCCATCCCGCGAGGCCCAGCCATTTCCATATGGAGGGAGGAAGAGGCTTTTTGTGAAGTACAAAACGAAGTGCCACCGCTCCCAATACCCCTGCGGCCAATATGATGATGGGGATGGTTCTGCGATCGGGATCGGCAAAAAGTGGCAGAATCCAATAAGGATCCGTCACCCAGATAAGCTGGGCCAACAGAAGAAGGATTCCGGTAGACACGCCCGACCACCACCCCAGCCAAAACCGGTCACGCCGGGTGATCAGTCCGGAAAAAAAACAGGCCGGCACCAGCACATAAACCGCGGTGATATGAAAAAGCACTGCGGCAGACAAACTAAACCCGGCAATCCATCCTGTTACGCTATGATTCCTGGATCTCCGCGTTACATGGTCCAACCACAGAATCAGGGCCGCAAGCACCAGAAAAGAAGCACCCCATTCTGCACGCAGAGCACGGGCATTCCAGGCAATTGCGGGGTGTAGCATAAACAACGCAAAGCCAGCCAAGGCTGCCTGCCCGGACTCTGTGATCGTTTTGCTTAGGCAGGCCAGGAGCACTGCGGTAGCGATGGCCAGCATACCACTCAACCAAAAGGCGGCATATGGAATCCCCAAAAGCATGGGAAAGGCCAAAAAAACTGAATAGGCGGGGAAAAACCAAACACCCACCGGGTCCATGGTCTTTCTGTCCCGGGCCCACAGGGCCACATCTTTCGTCATTAGAAACGAATGATCCCCGTAACGGAAAAGCCGCCTTTCAGATGGCTCAATGTCCATCAGTGCAGGATCACTCACCGCGAAACGACCTTCTTGAGAAATCCAGTTTGCCGCATTCAAATAGGCGCCTGCATCTTCACCAGACTCTATTTGCTCCTCCGGCCGCATGATATACAGCAGAGTCCCTACTCCCGCCACGGCCAGCAAAACACCTTTCCGGAACGTGCAAGGTCCAAGGAGGCTCTTATTCCATACAGCAAAGAAAAAAGAGGCTCCCAGGAATACAGGCAGCAGACAGATAAGAAGATACAGCAGGACAGTCATAAAACGTGTGCCTTAGCGAATTAATCTTTCGATACAGCCTGTCCGCTCTGCTGCATCCATTCCCAGGTTCTACGGATTCCATCCTCCATGGTCACCTTGGGAACCCACCCCAAAACCGCGTCGGCAAGTCGGGCATCTGCCAGAGAATCTCTCACCTCGCCTTTTAATCCCTGACTAAACTCGAGTTGAATCTCATTGTCACCAAAGGTCCCAATCATTTCCGCTAATTGGCGAATACCCAGACAATGCCCGCTCCCAATATTAAACACCCGTCCAATCGCGACTTTTCCCGCATGACACGCTGCCAGATTCGCCTGAACCACATCATCGACATAGACAAAATCACGGGTCTGATCTCCATCACCATTAATAGGCAAAGGAAGACCTTTGCGACAGCGGTCCAAAAAAAAGGGAATGACCGCCGCATAACTGGAGTCAGGACGTTGGCCCGGGCCATACACATTGAAGTAGCGTAAGACGCAGGCGGG
>JGI12109J20283_10495428_pt1 | contig 10029 bp, 7 predicted proteins | sample ElkSlonscriptome_12_FD_20283 | JGI IMG/M metagenome (IMG submission 20283) | reverse complement strand
CGCGCGACGGCGGCGAGTACTGGACGCAGCTCACTGGCGCTCTTCCCACCATCGCGTGCCGCGACCTGGAGATCCAGCGTCGTGAGAGCGACCTCGTGGTCGGCACCTTCGGCCGCGGCTTCTGGGTACTCGACGACTACACTCCGCTGCGCCATGCCGATCCCGAAGCCATGGATTCCGACGAGGCCTCGCTCTTCCCCGTGCGCAAGAGCTGGATGTTCTTCGAACGCGCGCCCTGGGGACTCACCGGTCAGAGCTCGATGGGCCACCAGGCCTTCCTGCGTGAGAACCCACCGATCGGCGCCGTGTTCACCTATCACCTGCGCGATGGCCTGAAGACGAAGAAGGAACTGCGTCTGGCCGACGAGAAGGAAGTCTGGCAGAAGGGCGGCAACCTCGAGTACCCGAGCTGGGACGAGCTGCGCGCGGAGGACCGCGAGAACGCCCCGCGTATCGTGCTGACCGTGCGTGACGGTGCCGGCAACGTGGTGCGCCGGATCGACGGTCCGAAGAGCGCGGGCACGCATCGCATCCATTGGGACTTCCGCTATCCGTCGCCCGAACCGACGAACCTGAACCCGCCCTCCTGGACGAGCCCCTGGTCGGATGCCTACTCCGGTGCGCTGGCCATGCCCGGTACCTACACGGTGGAGATCGCGAAGGTCGTGGACGGGCAGTGGACCGACCTGGCGGGTCCGGTCGAATTCGAGGCCGAGGTTCTCGCGCAGGCGTCGCTGCCGGCGTCGTCGCGCGATCAGCTGACCGACTTCCAGACCGAGATCACGGAGATGCAGCGCGTGCTGCTGGGCGCGAACCGCTCGCTGCGTGAAGCGCACGACCGGATCGACCACGTGCGTCAGGCCCTTCTCGACACGCCGGGCGATTCGGTGCGCGACCTGCTCACCGATCTCGACGCCGTCGAGGACGACCTGCAGGATCTCGAGATCACGCTGAACGGCGACGCCACCGTCGCCCGCCGCCAGGAAGCCACGCGTCCGGGCCTGTCCGGCCGCATCGGCCGCGTGGTCTTCGGCTACTGGACGAGCAGTTCGTCGCCGACGCAGACCATGCGCGACAACGCCGCGATCGTCCGCGACGAGCTCCCGGTTCTCCTCGACTCGCTTACGGAGATCGTCGAGACGCGTCTGACCACGATCGAGAGCGAGCTCGAACGTCGCGGCGGTCCGTGGACCCCGGGGCGCATCCCCGAGTTCGACGGCGACTGATCCACGGGCTTGAAAATCCCGTGAAAATGGCCGGACTCCGCTCCCCACGGGGCGGAGTCCGGGCTAGACTCCACTCGCAGTTCGAATTACCTCGCGCCGCTCGCGAGACCCCTCTCGAGGTCCATCCATGATTCGCCCCGTGGCTCCCGTCCGGCGCCCGCTCTCGCCGCGCGCCGTCTCCTCGCCCCTCGTCCTGATGTGCGCCGCCGTGACCCTCGTCGTCGGCTCCGGCTGCGCGGCCAAGCGCGTCTCCGAAGGCATCTACCACGCGCGCCAGGGCGACTACGACCAGGCAATCGAGTCCTTCCGCGACGCTGTGCGTCGCGACCCGCAATCGGCGATCGCCCACTACAACCTCGGGTACGCACTCAGCGCCCACGTCCGCGAACGCTGCCAACGGTCCGAGTTCGGGGGAACCACCGACGACCTGCGCGAGGCGAACGCGCGTTTCGCCGAGGCGGTCGCCCTGGACCCCGACGACTACGCCTCCGACGTCGCGACCGCCCGCTCGTTCAACTTCACCGAGCTGTACAACCTCGCGATCGACACGAGCGGGCGCGGCCAACTCGATGCGGCGGAACACGTTCTCGGCCTCGCCGCCATCGCCACCGACGACGCGCTGTCCGCCCAGCGCGCCCGCGTCCTCGGCCTGCAGATCGAGATGAGCCGCGCGCTCGCGTCGTCGGCCGCCGATTCCCGCGAGCGCTACATGCGGGTCCTGGCCGATCTCGAACGAATCAAAGCGGACGGTCCCGTCGACGACACCCTCGTCGACGAGATCGAGAACACCCTCGCTCGAGCCCGTGCCCTGCTCGACGCCGGCCAACGCTGACCGGGGATTGACGCCGAGACGTCCCAGCACACATTGTGTCCCGATTCCGGCGCCGGCCCTGCCCGGCGGCGCCTTCCGGTTACCCGTCAGCGAGTTGCGCCATGAACGAGAAGACCTCGACCGATTGCCCCTGCGGATCGAAATCCGCCTACGCGGAGTGTTGCGAGCCCCTTCACAAGGGTGTCCGCGAGGCCAAGACCGCCGAAGAGCTCATGCGGTCCCGTTACGCCGCTTTCGCGATGCAGGAGATCGACTACATCGTCGACACCGCGCATCCCGACGCGCAGAAGGACCTCAAGCGCGACGAGATCGAGACCTGGTCGAAGAACTCGACCTGGAACGGCTTCGAGATCATCGACGTCCAGGGCGGCGGCGAAGACGACGACCAGGGCCTGGTCGAGTTCATCGCCTGGTACGACGACCCCGAGGGCGAAGAGACCGAGCACCACGAGAAGAGCGTCTTCACGCGCGAAGACGGCGTCTGGAAGTTCCTCGACGGCATGCCCGGCCGGCAGGAGCCCTACCGTCGCGAAGAGCCGAAGGTCGGCCGCAACGATCCCTGCCCCTGCGGCTCCGGCAAGAAGTTCAAGAAGTGTTGTGGAGCGACATAGCGCCACGAACGTCGGAGTGCATGGCCGTGTTGCGGAGCAGCACAACTCGGCTCAGCGCTGGACGGGCGCACTCCCCGTGACGTCGATCGGCGCCTGCAGATCGCCGAAGGGTGTCGACAGGGACGCGCTTCCGTTCAAACCGTAGTCCGCCGACGATCCACGGAAGATCTGCAGCAGCGCCGACCCGAGGTCGACGGTGCTGAGACTCATCGGGATCTCGACGAGCCCTTCCCCTTCTTCTGCCAGACGAAGCGGCTGCAACGCGCGCAAACCGCCGACGTCGCGACCACCGAGCCGCAGTCCGACGTCGAGACCTTCCAGACCCACGGCGAAAGCATTCGGGTTTCCGACGCGCAGGACCGTCGTTCCCGTCACGCCGGTCAGGCCGACGTCGTCCATGCGGAAGGCATCGATCGACACTCGGGGCACCGCCGGGATCGGCAGCTCCCCGTCTTGGACCAGGGGAAGCCGCTGGCGCCCCATCGCGGGCACGTCGATCGACAGACCGAGCTCGGCGCGGTAGTCGACCACCTGCCCCGGCCGCACGCTACTCAGGGTGCGCAGCGTCTGCAGCAGATCGACTTCGACCGGGGCCTCGAGCGTCCGCGTCGCGCCCGCGGCCACGACGCCTCCGAGAGGAAGCGCGGCCGAAGCGAAGCTCCGGTCGCCGCTCGCCAGATCCAGATCGAGGTCCAGCAACGGAAGCGCCACACTCAGCGGATTCGTCACCGCGACGTCGAAGACCAACGTCGCGCGTTCGAATCCCAGCGAACCGAGACGAACGCCGGTGACCTCCGCCGACGGGCGGGAAACGTTCTGCAGGACCTGCTGGACCTGCGCACAACCGCCGAAGAGCACGGCGACGCCGAGCGCGAGGACGGACCAGGATGCGGATCGGACGTGCACGGCGGGGCCTCCGGAAGCGTAGAGAAATCCGCCGGCAGCCCACTTCGACTGGCCCCCGGCGCGACGCGTGGCGATCCTAGGGTCCGCGCCCCTTCCCGACAAGAGCCCGACGAGAGCACCCGACGATGATCGACACCGCATGGGACGAAGCCTCCCCACCCGCCGAGGCTCCGGCCGATGGCAGCGGCGGCATGACCGTCCTGCTGCCAACCCTCGGAAGCGCCGGCGACGTCCACCCCGTCCTGGCCGTGGCCCGCGCCCTGCGCGCACGAGGGCACCGCCCCGTGGTCGTGACCAGCGAGTGGTTCGAGCCGACCTGCCGCGCCCTGGGAGTGGACTTCGAAGCCCTTCTCGATCGCAATGCCTTCGAGAGCGCGGCCCGCAATCCGGACATCTGGCATCCGTGGCGCGGATTCGGCGTGCTCGCGCGGGACGTGATCGTGCCGGCCATGCGGCCGCTGTACCACATCATCGAGCGCTGGGCCGATCGGACCGACGATCTCGTCGTGGCCTCGTCGATCCTGTGCCTGGGAGCACGACTCGCCCACGAGAAGCTCGGCGTACCGCAGGCCTCGTTGCACGTGCAGCCCGTGGTCCTGCGCTCGCGTGCCGACGAGATCGGAACGCCCCACCTCCGCTACCCGCGACGCGGACCGCGCTGGCAGAAGAACCTGGCCTACGCGATCGCCGACGCCACGATCGCCGACCCTGCCCTGTGCTCCGACCTGAACGCCTACCGGAGCTGGCTCGGTCTACCGCGTGTGCGACGCCCGTTGAATGGATGGATCCACTCCGAGGAGTGCATCGTGGGCATGTGGCCGGAGTGGTACGCGCCGCATCAGCCCGATTGGCCAGCACACGTGACGTTGACCGACTTCCCGCTCTTCGATCCGGGGGAAGACGAAGGCTTGTCGAACGACGTCGAGGCGTACTTGAACGCGGGCGCTCCACCGATCGTGTTCACCGGTGGATCGGCGAACGTGCACGGGCAGGACCTCCACACGATCGCGCGCGCGACGTGTGCACGACTCGGCGAACGAGGCCTTTTCCTGGCACCCGAGCCGGACCGCCTGCTGGGCAACACCCACGACTTCGCGACCTTCGGCTTCACGCCGCTCGGCGCTCTGCTGCCGCGCTGCCGCGCGATCGTCCACCACGGCGGCATCGGGACCACCGGCCGTGCACTGCAAGCGGGGCTTCCTCAGGTCGTCGTGCCCCATAGCCACGACCAACCCGACAACGCGCTTCGCGTGCACCATCTCGCAGCCGGCAACTTCGTTCCCGCGGAGGGACTGTCGACCGACCGGCTCGCCATCGTGTTGAAGACCGAACTCGGGCGCGACCCGGCCGAGCGTACGGACCACCGCGCCGGGTCCACGAACGGACCCGACGCGGTAGCTCAGACGATCACGCAGCTCGCCCGGGTGCCTCGGGTCTGATCCCGAGGCGTTTCATCTTCTCGTACAACGTGTTGCGCCCGATCCCGAGCAGACGCGCGGCCTTCGTGCGCTGCCCCTCGGCACGCCGCAAGGCGTCGAGGATGAGCTCACGCTCGAAACGGTCGAGCGCCCGGGAGAGATCGACGTCGGGTGCGTGGAGTCGACCTTCGGCCCGCGCACCGCGCAAGACCGTGGGCAACGCGTCCACCGTGATCCGACCATCGGCCCCTGCCCGCGCACACGAGGACGACACGGCCGACTCGAGCTGCCGGACGTTGCCCGGCCACCCGTAGCGACGCAATGCGCGCCATGCGCCGCGATCCATCCAGAAGACACGTCCAGCCTTGCGGCCCTCACGCGCCAGGAAGGATTGCGCGAGTGCCACGACGTCCTCCGTGCGTTCCCGCAGCGGAGGGATCGCGAGCTCGAACCACGACAGCCGGTAGTAGAGGTCCTCGCGGAAGGCGCCCTGCTGGGCACGCTCGAACAGGCCCCGGTTGGTGGCCGCCACGATACGCAGATCGACCGATCGCTCCGCGACTTCCCCGACACGACGGAACGTGCCTTCCTGGAGCAGACGCAGCAGCTTCGGCTGCATCGCCATCGGCATCTCACCGATCTCGTCGAGGAAGAGCGTACCGCCATCGGCGGCCTCCACCAGCCCCGGGGCATCGCGCTCGGCACCGGTGAACGATCCCCTGGCGTGGCCGAAGAACTCTCTCTCGAACAGCGACTCGGGAATCGCCGCACAATTCACCGGAACGAAGGAATCCTGCGCCCGCGCGCTGCGATCGTGCAGTGCGCGCGCCAGGACTTCCTTGCCCGTACCCGTCTCGCCCTGGAGGAGCACCGGACCGTCGCTGCTCGCGGCCGTGACGAGTTCTCCGAGCAAGGCCCTCATCGGCTTCGAGGCGACGATCAATCCGGGCCCGAAACTCGCAGCCGTGTCGTCGACCGCACCGTCATGACGGTCGTGGGAGTCGAGGACGTCCTCCTCCTCCGTGCAACGGACCGCCTCGTCGGGCAGGTCGAGCACGCGGAAGAGATGGGCCGCCTCCGCGAGGGCCTCCCGACGTCGCGCCGACTCCGAGACCGCGTCTCGCCCGCGGTCGGAGAGACACCGCGCGAGCTCATAGCGATCCCCCGTGCGTCGAAGAACGCGTTCGGCACGATCGCGGAGTTCGCCCGCCTCCCGAGGACGTCCGCTCGTCGCGGCCACGAGCGCGAGGACACGAAGCAGATGTCCCTGTTCGAGCCACTGCCCGGTCCTCTCGATCGACCCCAGTGCGGCCTGACCGACCGACCACGCGTCCGACAACCGATCGAGGGCCAGCAGGGCCTCGGTCCGCCGAAGCTGCAGCTCGGCGCGTTCGTAGGACACCACGCCTGCGGCGTCGATCTCGGAGATGGCCCGATCGAAGGTCTCCAGAGCACGCTCCGGATTTCCCTCGGCCATCTGGACCATGCCGCGGTACTCCTGGGCGATCGCTCGCATGGGCGCCGCGTGCTCGGCCAACACCCTGGGCTCGAGTCGATCGAGCGTCTCCCGCGCTCGTTCCACCTCACCGCGAACCAGTTGGAGCCGCGCGAGGTGCAGCAGAGCCGCCACGCGCCACCGTTGCTCGTCGAAGGTGAGCGCGATCTCTTCGGAACGCACGAGAGCGCGCTCGGACTCCTCCCATTCACCGCGCCGGAAGAGAGCGATGCCGAGAGCATTGAGTCCTTGCACGACCAACCGCGGATCGGCCGCGCCGCGCGCACGCTCGACCGCGCGACGCGCGTCGTGGACCGACGACTGGAGTCGTCCGGCGATCGCCTGCGTCCGCGCGAGCAGGACGCGCGCCTTGACCTCGGACGAGATCTCTCGCGTGGTGGCGTACAACTCGGCAGCGAGAGTCGCCGAGGCGAGCGCCGAAGAAAGATCGGCATCACACACGAGAGAACGATAGCCATCGATGTGCGCGAGATCCGCGAGCAAGGGAACCGGACCCTGCTGACGGTTCACGGCACGACGAATCGCATCGAGCGCGGGGACCGGGCGACCGGCGAGAACGTCGATCCACGCATCACGCACCTGGATCCGGCGCGCCTCCACGGATCCTCCGGCTGCGGCAGCGCGAGTACTCGCCGCGAGTGTGCGCACATCGTCGCGACGGCCCGCATCCCAGAGCGCGCGGCAACGCGCCCAGGTGAGACGAAGGTCGTCGGTGGTGTCGCCGTGCCGATCGAGGCAGCGGAGCGCGAGCTCCGGCAGTCCGCCTTCGAGGGCTTCGTCGACGAGGGAAAGGACTTCGACGTCGGAGGATGCTTCGTCGATCTGCTGGAGGCGAACCCGCAGATCACGACGCTCCCTCTCGACCTTTGCGTTTTCGAGAGTGGGAACTCGGTACGACATGTTGGGCCTCCTACGATCAACGGAAGAAAGAGGCCCAGAAGGTCATGAAACGCGACCAGAACTCCTCGAGGGTCCAGGTCGGGACGGACACGTCGTGCGACGTGGCCGCGCTCGTCTGGATCTCGGGCCCGTCGTCTTCGACGGGATCGGAGTTCCGTTGTTCGCCACCCCAAGGGTCGCCGGCGATCGGGGCGCTTCCGCCCCCACCGCGCGTGTCTTCACCGGAGGCCATGCCATGGCCGTCGACCCAGTGGACGTTGCGCGCCGCCTGCGCGTCGGGCGGAGAGATCGTGACGGCGCCGAAGGCCGCGAGGGTGAGGACGAAGGTGAAGACGATCAGTTCCGGCATCATTCCCGGACGGTATTGGTTCCGAACGAATCGGGAGAACATGGAGTCTCCTGGTTGTGTCGAGGCGAGTTGAAGACACACGGCGGCGGATTGCAGCAGTCGATCGACCGCACGCGTGCTCGGAACACGTGTCCTAATGGGAGGCAAAACTCAATCGTGGCGGCGAGCGCCACGCTCGGGTCCAGTGGGAGGCGAGACACGAGGCCACGATTGTGCCTGATTTCAGGCCTCGATGACAAGCCCCTCTCGAGATCCGGGTCACATATGCGCGCTTGCTCGTCCCTGGGGCACCCCCTAGCGTGCCGTGGAGGAATGGTCGAGCCCCCTCTTCTCGATCGAAGGCCCGTCGGGCCCGCGCTGCATTCGACGTCGCAGCCGGGGAGCGACGGAGCCGCGACGACGTGACATACGGCCAGGGGGTGCCCCGGCCGGATCCGGGGGTCGGTCACGCCGTGGGTCGCCGCTGAAGCTGCGCCCGGGGCATCGTGGCGCGACCATCCCTCTTCGGATTCGACCGGGCGCCTCCTCGCTGTTCGAGCCCGGAACGATACGTCGCTCAGGGCGTTCTCCCGACGGCCCGCGACTCCACGGAACCACCGGAAGCATGGGCGTCGACCAGGTCCCCCCTGTCTCCTTCCGGAGGACTGTCCGTGAACTATCCCGTATGGGATCTCCCGTTCGCCCACGGAATGCTGATCGCGGTCGTCGCGATCCTGCACGTCTACGTGTCGCACTTCGCGGTCGGCGGCGGTCTCTATCTCGTCGTCGTGGAACACATGGCGCGGCGCCGCCAGGACGAGGTCCTGCTCGGAACGCTCCAACGCCACTCCCGCTTCTTCATGCTGCTGACGCTCGTTTTCGGGGCAATCAGCGGCGTCGGCATCTGGTTCACGATCGGGTTGATCAACCCGGCCGGGACCAGCGCCCTGATCCACGCCTTCGTGTGGGGCTGGGCGATCGAGTGGTGCTTCTTCGTGACCGAGATCGCCGCGGCGATGGTCTACTACTACGGATGGAAGAGACTCTCACCAGGCAAGCACCTGGCGATGGGCTGGATCTACTTCTTCACCGCATGGATGTCGATGGTCGTCATCAACGGCATCCTCGCCTTCCAACTGACACCGGGCGCGTGGCTCGAGACACGCAGCTTCTGGGACGGCTTCTTCAACCCGACCTATTGGAGCTCGCTGTTCGCGCGCACCTTTTACGCGATCGCGATCGCGGGTCTCTTCGCTCTGTGGACGGCCGCGCGCTCGAAGAGCGACGGTGAAGTCCAGCAGCGTCCCTGGCTCGTCCGGTACAGCGGCGTGTGGGCGATCACCGGCGTGGCATTGACCGCCGTGTGCACGCTCTGGTGGTGGTCCGACGTGCCCGCCGCCGTCCAGAACGTCACGCGCGGCGACATGCCGATCGCGACGGTCGTCACCCAATGGTCGGTGTGGTTCACGATCGCCCTGGCGGCACTCGTCGTGATCGGTCCGCTCGCCATGCCGAAGTTCGTCACCCGACCCTTTGCGGTCGTCATCCTCCTGGTCGGCCTGTTCGCGATGGGCGCTGGTGAGTGGGCGCGTGAAGGCATCCGAAAGCCCTGGGTGATCTACGAGTACATCTACTCGAACGGCATTCTCGCGTCCGAGGTCGAGGATCTGCGCCAGGACGGCATCGTGGCCAACTCGCTGTGGATCGACCCGGCAACGCACGACGACCCGGTCGCGCTCGGCAAACAGGTCTTCCGCGCGGCCTGCCAGAACTGCCACGCCGAGTCCGGCTACAACGGCATGGCCGAGCGCGTGCAGCACTGGGACGAGGAGTTCGCCGCGTCGATGGTCCCCCTGTTCGAGCACACGCGACGGCTGATGCCGCCGTGGGTGGGTACGCAGGAGGAAGCCGACGCCGTCGCCGCGTATCTCATGACCCTGAAACCGGCGGACGTCACGCCGCCGCAGACGGGCCAGGAGGTCTACGCGGTGCGCTGCAGCCCCTGCCATGCGGACGCCGAGGGCGGCGCCAAGTGGATCGTCGAGTACGTCGAAGGCCTGACCGCCGACGACATGTGGGACCTCTTCGACATGATGGACGGTGAGTACATGCCCGTGTTCACCGCTCCCGAGGAGCAGGCCGAGATGCTGGCCACCTACCTCGAGGCCCTCGGCAACGGCGAGTCGATCGAGACGGCGGCGCGCATGAGCGATCCGCGCGTGGCCTCGACCCCGAACGCGAACGATGAGGAGGGCGCGCGATGAATCCCGACGGAACCCTGGCCGTGCCCAT
>JGI12109J20283_10420788_pt1 | contig 10030 bp, 8 predicted proteins | sample ElkSlonscriptome_12_FD_20283 | JGI IMG/M metagenome (IMG submission 20283) | reverse complement strand
GCTTAGTCCTCAGTTGTGTAGAGCCACTTGTGAAACCGTTTAACGAGGGTCGCTTTCTTGTCATCACTCAGGAAAGCAGCATGGGCTGCGGTCATGGTATGCTTTTTGATGTCATCAAGCGTGAGATCAAAGTATTGCATAGCACGCACCAACTCATCGCTGAGTGTGATATTACTGACCAATGGATCATCCGTGTTGATTGTGATTTTGAGATCGGCGTCAATCAATTCGCGCAGGGGATGTGCATCAAAACTTGGCACCGCACCACTATCCACATTGCTGGACGGGCATACTTCCAGCACGGTACCGCGTTCCTTGAGAATGCTGATAACACCAGGGTCTTCTATAGCACGGATGCCATGCCCAATGCGTTCTGCGCCGACGTTGCCGACGGCGTCCCAAACGCTCTGTGCGCCTTCCCATTCACCGGCATGTAAGGTGATGTTCAACCCGGCTTCCGCCCCTTTTTGGAAAATGTGTTTGAAGGTTGAGGCGTTATAACCCGCTTCTACACCGGCAAGATCCAGTGCGACAATACCATAATGGCACAGTCGGATGGCTGCGTCTGTCGCTTGTTCTGCGACATCAACCCCTTCGTGACGGTTTACAGAGACGATCAACCCGACCTCAATATCGTACTCCTGGGCTGTTGCCAGAGCCGTTTCACACACCCATTTGATGGCGTCTGCCGGATCACACTTGATAATCTTACATAGGGTGTTCGGGGTGAAGCGTAATTCCATATATTTGATGTTATCTTGTGCGGCATCAATGACCACCTCACGGGTTAACCGCTGGATGATCTCCGGGGATAGGTAGAATTGCCGCAACGTGCTGAATTTGCCGATGAAGTTCTGCGGTGTGCGTGGTTGATTCGGCAAGACTTGCACAAATGGCCGCAGCGTTTCGACCTCGTACTCTGGCATCATAATGTTGTGGGTTTCGGCAATGTCAACCAGCGACTCAAGCCGCAGTGCCCCCTCTAAGTGCCGATGCAATTCGATTTTTGGCATCGCGAATACGATGTCGCGTAGATGATCTGCCAAGGACCGACCCCAATAGTTAATTTAATAAGACTTAGTTTCGCTCCGCCAGGAGCCAACTCCAATACCGCCAGGCAAGCACTAACCCCAATGTAATGCCCAGGGCTGGTGCCCCATTATACAACATCACCCACGTCAGGTTGTTACTCAGTTCGATTTGACGATCTACTGAACTACCTAGATGCATGATCCTGGCGATGACGCCAAGGATAACCAGTGCTGCCGCAATGTAAAATCCAAAAAAATAGGCTTTGGCCTTGGTAACTCGCCCCAGACGACGGCTCAAGCTACCCATAACGGCCAAGCATAGGCTGATGGATAACCACCCAAGGATGCTAAACAGTCCAAGCCAATCCATACCGTAGGTCTCTAACGCCGAACGATCATTAACCAGTATAGACGAGTACACAGGAATAGCAACGTAATGCCAGCAATACCCATGACAGTATCGCCAAATATATCACCACCGATTTGCTCGGTCCCTGCATAACGGACTGCGCCAATGCCAAAGAGGATCACGGGAAGTAAAAACAGACGGAAGTATGTCTGTTCACCGGAGAATTTCTCAAAAAAGCGGGCAATGAGGAAAATCAACATCAATAAAGCAGCTAGCGGAAACCACATGTACAGCACTAAAAACTGATTGAGTGATAGTGACATGATTCGCTAGCCGCTCTATATATATCGTCTTGACCTTAGAAGTCGTGCCGAGGGGAGAATTGCATACCTTCGATCACATGATGGATGGCTGCCACACGAAATTGCCGATCATGGCAGGCTTCCATAAACTCATCCAGTAATTTGAGGATGGTTTGATTTTGAACCAGTGTGTAAATTTTTGTGCCGGATACTGAGGTTTCTTCTAGAATATCGGCTTCGACTAACCCCTGTAATTCTTGTTTGACCGTTTGCAGGTCACGCCCGGTGAAGCGTGCGATGTTCTCGGCTGGCTCACGGGTATGTGGGTTATCATGGAAGAATCGCACCAAATCCCACTTGATGAAGGAATTGACCCGATTCTTCAGGAAATCGAGCAAATGATCGTCAATCGAACTCCAGGATGATTCAGAGATCGGTTGGAATTTTGCCATGTTTGTACTTCCCTTAAAATCTACACGGGTTAGTCAAAGGTGTTGGTTAAGTTGTTGTGCGGGAGCGGTCTGATTTCAGGTGACACTGCTTGTACTTCTTACCGCTGCCGCACCAGCATGGGTCATTACGACCCAGGTCATGCATCGTCCGTACTGGCTCCGGCTTGGATTTGCCGCTGTTGACACTCGGCTTAACCGCTTGCATCTGCCGACGAACGGGTGTGCGCTGGACCTTATTGGTGCGGAAAATATTCTGAACCGTAAGCCGGTCAATCTGCTGACGCATCCCGGTAAATTTGGTGAAGGCTTCGCGTTTGTATTCCACCACCGGGTCACGTTGTGCCACAGCCATCAGGCCAATGCCTTCACGCAGAATATCCAGGTCGGTGAGATGCCGTTGCCAGTGTGCGTCCAGCGTGCGTAACAACACTTGCTTTTCCGCAACGGGCATCAGCTCATCCAGTTCTTCGCCTTTCTTAGCAAATGCGTCGTGTGCAGCGTTGATAAGCAGTTCTTCAAGCTCATCAACGGAGAGACCCCGCAACGTATCCACGCTAATATCTTCGGGTACCGGGAAGATGGTGAATAACTGTTTATAAAGGGCTTCAATATCCCATTTATCCGGGGTCACTTCTTCCGGTACAAATTCGTCAAGTAGGTCAACGATGCTATTCTCGATCAGTTCGATATAATGATCGTGGAGTGTATCTTCGTTGCTCTCTAGCAACTCACGCCGTTGCTTGTAGATGATCTCACGCTGACGGTTGACCACATCATCATATTCCAACACTTTCTCGCGGATGTCAAAGTTGTGGCCTTCTACGCGTACCTGGGCCTGGGTGATTGCCTTAGAAATCATCCGATGTTCGATGGGTTCGTCTTCGGGGATGCTGGCCCAGTTCATGAAGTTTTTGACGCGATCTCCACCGAACCGATGCACCAGGTCATCCTCCAGGCTGAGGAAAAAGCGCGTTTCACCAGGGTCACCCTGACGACCAGAACGACCGCGTAGCTGGTTATCAATACGCCGTGAGTCATGGCGTTCTGTACCTAGTACGTACAAGCCCCCAGAATCAAGCACTTCCTGCCGTGCTGCTTTTGTGATTGTTTTAGCGTCTTTAAGGGCATCAGTCCATACACTAGGATCAACTTCTGTCAGGTCCAGCCCTTGTTTGCGCAATTTGTCGCGGGCTAAACCTTCTGGATTACCACCCAGCAGAATATCTACACCACGTCCGGCCATATTGGTTGCGATGGTCACTGCACCAGGGCGGCCCGCCTGGGTGATGATTGATGCCTCGCGCTCATGTTGTTTGGCGTTAAGCACTTCGTGGGGCACGTTGTTCTTTTTCAAGAATTTGCTGAGGCGTTCTGAGGTCTCAATAGCAACTGTACCGATCAACACCGGCTGGTTTTTCTCGTGTCGCGCTTTGATCTCTTTAACGATGGCATTCCATTTGGCTTCTTCAGTCGCGTAGATCAAGTCGTTTTCGTCATTACGAATAACGGGGACATTTGTTGGGATAGCGACTACATCCAGGCTATAGATCTTTTCAAATTCTTCGGCTTCGGTCAACGCGGTACCCGTCATGCCGGAGAGCTTGTTGTACATGCGGAAAAAGTTCTGGAAGGTGATTGTCGCCAGGGTCAGGTTTTCCCGGCGGATTTTGACGCCTTCCTTCGCTTCGATGGCCTGGTGCAACCCTTCGGAGAAGCGGCGACCATGCATTAAGCGGCCCGTGAACTCATCAACGATGATGATCTCACCGTTTTGGACGACATATTCTTTGTCGTTATGGTAGAGGGCCTGGGCACGTAAGCAGTTATCCAGGTAAGGGATCATCTCAGCATTATCAGGGTGATAGAGTTGTTCCAAACCCAGGCGTGTTTCGATCTTTTCTACGCCAGCTTCGGTGAGGTAGGCCACACGATCTTTCGCCTCGACGACATAATCGCCATCGGGTTCTTCATCGTCTACACTTTTTTCGCTGCTGGGCTTCAGTGTTTTGACGAGAGCTGCGAACTGCTGATAATAGTCTGATGGCGCATCTGCCGGGCCGGAAATAATCAGAGGTGTACGGGCCTCGTCAATAAGGATGTTATCGACCTCATCAATGATGGCGTAGTACAGGCCAGCCTCGCGCTGTGCGAGTTGCTTAACATCCATCACCATGTTGTCACGCAGGTAATCAAAGCCAAATTCGTTGTTGGTACCGTAGGTGACGTCTGCCATGTATGCTTCATGGCGGGTGATGGGGCGTAGATGTTGATAGCGGTCGTCATCTGCTTCAAACTCGGAGTCGTATAAGAACGACCCACTGTTAGGGTCACCAGCAGAACTCTGGATCACTGCGGCAGACACACCCAGGAACTCGTAGATTGGTCCCATCGTCTGCAAGCCGTATTTACTCAGGTAGTCGTTGGGTGTTACCAGATGCACGCCGCGCCCGGTAAGGGCGTTCAGGTAAAGGGGGAGGGTAGCAACTAGCGTTTTACCTTCACCCGTTTTCATTTCCGCGATGCGACCTTCATGCAGGACAATCCCGCCGATCATTTGCACATCATAATGGCGTAAGCCAATTGTGCGTATTGATGCCTCACGGACCAGTGCGAACGCCTCAACCATGAGATCATCCAGCGGCTTACCATCAATCAGGCATTGCCGAAATTCATCGGTTTTTGCCCGTATTTCGGTGTCGGATAGCTTTTGCATCGCCGGCTCAAGTGCATTAATATCCTCGACAACCTCACGATATTCGGCAAGGGCACGTTCTACAGGGTCGCCAAGGACCATTTTTACCAGGTTTTTAAACATGTGACCTCTTGATGAGATGGTTTACCACAATCAGCACGCTATTGTAGCATACTCGCGTAAGCACCTTGTTAGAATATACTTGTGATGTTAGTGCTGTTAGGAGTAACTTTCGTATTTTTTGTGTCGGAGTTTAGTTAACTTATTTCACTATTCACATCCATCATAATCAGAAGGAGATAAGGATGCAATACAAAAATTTAGGGGCGACAGGGTTATCGGTCAGTCGTATTTGCCTGGGAACGATGACATTCGGTTGGTCGGCAGATATACCGACATCACATGCCATTTTAGATACGGCCTTTGATGCGGGTGTGAACTTTATAGATACTGCGGACATCTATTCCCGTTGGATAGAGGGCAATCCGGGTGGTGTTTCCGAAGAGATTATCGGGCAATGGTTGAAGACCAAAGATCGGCGGCAGGTTATCGTCGCGACTAAAGCACGGGGCCGGATGTGGGATGGTCCGAATGGTGAGGGGTTAAGCCGCCATCATCTAATTCAGGCAGTTGAAGATAGTTTACGTCGCCTCGATACAGATTATATTGATTTGTACCAAACCCACTGGCCGGATGAAGAAACACCCCTTGAGGAGACTTTACGTGCATTAGATGATCTTGTTCAAGCTGGTAAAGTGCGCTACATCGGCGCGAGCAATCACCCGGCATGGTTGTTGATGAAAACGCTTTGGGTCAGTGATGTGCAGGGTATCGTCCGATATGAGAGCCTACAACCGCACTATAGTTTGTTTAACCGTGCCGAGTATGAACGCGAGTTGGCCGCCGTCTGTGCGGATCAAAAGATTGGTGTTATCCCGTATAGCCCGCTGGCAGCCGGTTTCCTCACTGGTAAGTACACGCGGGAAAACAAAGAAGCGGATACAACTCGCGCAAGTGGTGGGCTTATCCGCCGTTTGATTGATGACGAGCAAGCCTATGTGGTCTTGGATGCCGTCCGTTCAATTGCAGAGCAGCATAAGGTGCCGATGGCACAGATCGCGCTGGCGTGGTTGCTGGCTAAGCCAACTATGACCTCACCTATCATCGGTGCGCGGACGGTTGATCAACTACAAGCCGTGGTTGGTGCAACGGACGTGATATTAACCGAAGAGCAGGTCAAAACACTCGATGAAGCGTCTGACGGCTTCTAGGCAAGCATAATCTGTGACAATTGTCCTAATTTTGACAAATGTTTAACACCTCCCTAAAATTTAGAGTGAGATTAAAATAGACATATCTCGACACTTAAATTTTTGACGGAGGTTACACCCCTTATGAAAGAGTATACAACGGACAAGCTCAGAAATGTCGCTTTAGTTGGCCACCAGGGATCAGGTAAGACGTCTCTGGTGGAGGCCCTACTGTTCAATGCCGGGGCGATCAATCGCCTGGGCCGGGTCGAAGACGGTACAACCGTTTCCGACTGGGAAGAAGATGAACATTCCCGTGGCATTTCTATCTCTACCTCACTGGTACCGGTGGAATTCGAAGGGCACAAAATCAATGTGCTGGATACACCCGGTTATACCGACTTCCAGGGGGAAATGAAAAACGCGATCCGCGTGGCTGATGCGGTCATCGTGGTGGTTGATGCAGTTGCAGGTGTAGAAGTCGGCACGGAACTGGCCTGGGAATACGCGAAAGTATACCAGCAGCCGATTATTGTGGTCATCAACAAGATGGACCGCGAAAATGCTGATTTTGAAGGCACGCTGGAGCAACTGCGCACCTCATTTGAAGATCACAAGTTTATCCCCGTGATGCTACCCATTGGTAAAGAGGCTGATTTCAAAGGCGTTGCCAACGTGATGACGCAGAAAGCCTATTACGATGCGGGGGCAGATCGGTCTGATTTACCAGAAGATATGGTGGATGCGGTTGAAGACGCCCACATGGTACTGGTAGAGGCCGCCGCCGAAGCTGATGATGACCTGATCGAAAAGTATTTCGAAGAGGGTAATCTCGAAAACGATGAGATCCGCGATGGTATGCGTAAGGCCGCCCGCAACCATGAATTAAACACTGTGCCCGTATTCGTAACCTCCGGTACCAAGAATATCGGCACGGTGCCCTTGATGGAAGCGTTAATCGTCTATACGTCATCGCCAATCGTCCGGCGGGTAGGTGTGCTGCGTGGTGAGGGTGAAGATCTTGAATATATCACCGCACCGCAGAGTGATGATAAGCCACTGGCCGCTTACGTGTTCAAGACAATCAATGATAAATATGTTGGCACACTCAATTTCTTCCGTATTTTTGCGGGGCACATCAATTCTAATGATGTGTGCTATAACGCAACCAGCGAAACCGAAGAACGGTTTAACTCATTGATGAGTATCCGAGGCAAGGAAACAGAGTCAGTCGCGTCCTTGCATGTGGGTGATATTGGTGTGGTCGCCAAGCTTAGCAACACAAAAACGGGTGATACGTTCAGCACAAAAGCGGATCCCTACCGGATTGTGTCACCGGAGTTTCCAGAACCGTTATATATGGTCTCTGTAACGCCGCGCACCCAGGCAGACGGCGCGAAGATGGGGGCTATCCTCACCAGCTTGACGGATGCCGACCCGACGCTGCAATGGCGGCAAGATGGTGATACCAAACAGATGGTACTTGAGGGTACGGGTGATGCCCACGTTTCTGTGGCGATTAGCCGCGCTGAACAACTTGGTGTGGGTATTGACACGGGTATGCCGCGAGTGCCGTATCGTGAGACGGTAACCGCTGAGGCCGAAACCACTTACCGTCACAAGAAGCAATCGGGTGGGGCCGGCCAATTCGCGGAAATCTCGCTGCGGGTATTGCCCAATGCAGGTGCTGGCTTCGAGTATGAGACGAAAATTTTCGGCGGGGCCATCTCGCAGAACTTCCTCCCCTCGATTGAAAAGGGTATTCGCCAGGTTTTGGGTGGCGGGGTTATCGCTGGGTATCCGGTTGTGGATGTCAAGGCTGTGGTCTTTGATGGCAAAGAGCACCCGGTAGACTCCAAAGATATTGCCTTCCAGATTGCTGGACGTGAAGGCTTTAAAACGGCTTTCAGAGAGGCTTCCCCGGCACTGATGGAACCCATTATGGATGTAAAAATCACTGTGCCAGAGAGCATGATGGGTGATGTAATGGGTGACTTGAATACCCGGCGCGGGCGTGTGCAGGGTATGGATACCATCGGCCTGAAAAGTGTGGTCAGTGCCCAGGTGCCACTTGCCGAGATGCTGCGCTATGGGAATGATTTGCGGTCAATGTCGGGTGGGCGTGGCATTTATGAGATGACATTCTCCCACTATGAACGGGTGCCGAATCACTTGATGGATGATATTGTCAAAGCACATGAGGTGGAACCCGCATAATCCATCTGTGCTGTTATTGAAATAAGCAAAAACGGGCACTCAACTGTAACAGTGAGTGCCCATTTGTATTTACAGTATGTAGGTCGCCTAGAGGATGGCGTTGATGCCAGTCAGCTCACGCCCAGTGATCATCATGTTGATTTCGTTGGTGCCCTCATATGTGTAAATGACTTCTGCATCGGTTAACCAACGGGCAATGTGATTCTCCGTGAGGATGCCATTACCGCCCAGGGTTTCACGGGCTAGCAGGGCAACCTGCCGCGCTTTGCGAGCGTTGTTGTACTTCGCCATAGATGCCATGCCTTCGGTTAGCTCATTGCGCTCATATAGCTCTGCCATACGGTAGCACATGAGTTGCATCTGGCTGACTTCTGTCGCCATTTCTACGAGTTTTTGCTGGACAAGCTGGAAGCTAGCAATCGGTTTGCCAAACTGCTCACGTTCCAGGGCATAGTCCAGAGCGACTTCAAAGCAGGCGGAAGCCACACCAGCCGCTTCCCAGGCTACACCATAACGACCACCGGCCAGCACCCGTGTTGCATCGCGGAAGGATTTGCCCAATGCAAGGCGATTTTCCACCGGGACGCGTACATCAGTAATGGTGATGTTGGCGTTGAGGACGGTGCGCTTACCGATTTTACCGGGGATGTCCTCAATCAGCATGCCTTCTGTTTCGTTCGGGTTTTCCACCACGAAACCGCCGAATTTACCTTCCTCATCGCGTGCCCAGATCACGATTAGATCAGCGATAGAGGCGTTACCGATCCAGCGTTTGGCCCCGTTGAGGATGTAGTGATCCCCATCACGGCGGGCGGTGGTCTTGATGCCACCCGCATTGGACCCCACAGTTGGCTCTGTAAGGCCGAACGCACCGATCTTTTCCAGCTTAGCCATTGCCGGTAACCAACGCTGTTTTTGTTCTTCGGAGCCAAGCCCGGCGATTGAAGTCATTGCCAGGCCGGATTGCACACCATAAAACGTACAGATGCCACCGTCACCACGGGCCATTTCATAGCTGATAATGCCAATAGATAGCGGGTCCAGGCCGGGGCTACCATAGCCTTCGATTGCACCGCCAACGATACCAAGACCCTTGATCTTCATGGCAATATCCCAGGGGAATTCGGCTTTATCCCAGAACGGGTTGACCTTTGGCAGGACTTCAGTCTCGTTATATTGCCGGATTGCATCGCGCAGGGCACGCTGCTCCGCGTTGAGTTTTTCGTCAAGCTTAAAGAAATCAAATCCCTTGAGGACAGTATTTTTATGGTCGTTTATCATTGCGTGTTATGCCTTTTTCAACAAGTAATTGAATCATGATTTGATTAAATTCTAGCATAGGTTTGCACTATCTCAATGACTTCTTTATCTGCTTTTCATGATGCGTGAATCAAAACACCCCGCCACAGAGCGAGGTGTGATTGATGTATGTGATTCTACAGTACCGTGCTATTAACGGGTTAAGTTAGTCCACATCGGATGGGGTGTTATCAGGCCGTTCCTCAGCTTGATGATTGCCATTCTGTGGTTGTTCTTCGGTGTCACTCTCACCTTCGTGACCAAGTGCGAAGTGATTGCCGTTGGTTTTCGTTGGCTCATCAATTTCAGTATGTTCTGGCTTTACATCGTCCAGGCTCATACCGATGAGCTTCAGCATCTCACTCTGCTCGATGACTTCACGCGTCAGCAGAGCCTCTGCCAGTGATTCCAGTTTGTCCTTATTTTCGGTGAGTAGCT
>JGI12109J20283_10242089_pt1 | contig 10030 bp, 6 predicted proteins | sample ElkSlonscriptome_12_FD_20283 | JGI IMG/M metagenome (IMG submission 20283) | reverse complement strand
CGCGGATCGCCCGCTTGGCGGCCACGCGGACGTGGGCCTTGCCGACCTTGCGGCCCACGCTGAGCCCCAGCCGCGGCTCGGCCAGCGGGCTGGGCAGGGCGAAGACCGTCAGCGGCCCCGCGCTCTTGCGACACCGCGCCCCATACACGGCCTGGAATTCGCGCGCGTGGGTGAGGCGGTGTCGGGGGCGGAAGGTGAGGGGCACGGGGGAGGGTAGGAATTCCTTCCGGCCTTGCTCCCGGTCGTAAACTGGCTAGCCCGACCGGGGCCGGTGGATGTGCGTGCTCGAACGGACAGGAGGCCAGATGGCGGGCTCGAAGGGACGATTCCTCGTTGTTGCGGGTGTCATCGTTGTGGTGCTCTGGATCGCGGTGGCTTTGGGACTCTTTCTGCTCGGGGGCAAGGAACGCCGTGCCCCGGGCTATGACACCTTCGACACGATGCGCATCATCGGTCTTCGCTCCTGGGGTAAAGTGAAGGATCGCGGAAGCCAAGCGCCCGAGAGCTGGAGCGGGATGACGGGCACCGACCGTCTGGACGAATGGGGGCGGGTGTTCCAGGTGGAGATCGACAGGATCCCCGCCGGCGATGCGCCCGAGTCATTCTTTGAAGAACGCGAACCAGAGGCCCCCGCCGACATGATGGTCTGGCTCATCCAGGTGCGCAGCATGGGCGCCGATGGGCAGCCCGAGACCGCCGACGACATCCTCTTCTGGCGCATGAACAGCGTCGACGACGGAATGGCCGTGGACCAGGGCCTGGTGTGCGATGAAGAAATCTGGGTCGAGTTCGTGGCCCAATATCAATACAACATCAATTCATGGACCGGTTCCTTAGGAGGCAGCTGAACCTCCGGACGCTTGACCGGTGTTGCCAAACCGAAGCGTCGCGCCCCTACCGCCGCCCCTGCGGCCCCACCCCCGACACGATCCCCACCAGCACCGTCAACGCCCCAAGCCCGAGCAGCCAGGGCCTCAGCCGGTCGCTGCGGCTGAGGCGGGCCAGCGTCGAGTCGGTCGGGCGGATGGCCCGGATCGTCACCGGGGCGAGCCCGCGGTCTTCACGCAGATTTCGTTCTCGTTCTCGCGAAACCGCGGTACATTGTGTATGGAGGCATGCGCAATGATGGGTGCACAGAACACCGTCCGTTGGTCCGTGTTCGGCTTGGTTTTGGCATCGATCGCCGCAGCGCCGGCCGCGGCCCAGCCCGTCGAGTGCCAGTGGGCCCCGCTGGGCCTTGGGCTCACCGAGGGCTTCAGCCCCCCGCCCGACGCCATGCACGTGTACGACGACGGCACGGGGCCGGCGCTGTTCGTGGCTGGCTTCTTCCTCCGTGCGGGCGGACAGCCCGCCTCGGGCGTGGCCAAGTGGGACGGCTCGGCGTGGTCGGACCTGGACGGCGGGACGTTCTTTGGTGGGCCGCAAGCGCTCCAGGGCTATGACGACGGCACCGGCCCGGCGCTCTACGCCGCGGGCGAGTTCTTCGAGGCCGGCGGCCGACCCATCGAAAAGATCGCGCGGTGGACACCCGTGGGCGGCTGGGAAGAGGTCGGCGGCGGACTGGACGCCGGCGGCGGCTTCGCGCTCGCGCTGGCGACCTTCGACGACGGCACGGGCGCGGCGCTTTACGTCGGCGGCATCATCGACGCCGCCGGCGGCGTGCCGGTCAACAACATCGCACGCTGGGATGGCACGCAGTGGACGGACGTCGGCGGCGGCGTCAGCGGCACCGTCGACGCCATGACCGTCTTCGACGACGGCAGCGGCCCGGCCCTGTACGTCTCGGGGCGGATCACCGCGGCCGGCGGCGAACCGGTGAACGGCATCGCGAAGTGGGACGGCACGCAGTGGATGGCCCTCGGCCCGGGCTTGCGCAGCGACGACGGCACAACCGTCGTTTCGAGCCTCACCATCTACGACGACGGCGCGGGGCCAACGCTCGTCGCCGGCGGCAAGTTCGATCGCACGGGCGACGGCGGGGTGACGGACCTGCACAACATCGCCCGCTGGGACGGCTCGACCTGGTCGCCCCTGGGCGATGGCGTCGTCGGCTGGTCGGACACGCTCGTCACCGTGCAGGCCATGACCGTCTTCGACGACGGCGACGGCGACCGGCTGTACGTGGGCGGCTACTTCCTGCGCGATCGCGGCGGGCCCGGCGACAACCTCGCCGCGTGGGACGGCCGGCACTGGTCCGAGGTGGGCGACGGGCTGGAGGGCACCGTGTTCTCGCTGGACGTCTTCGACTCGGGCGATGGTCCACAGCTCGTCGCCGGCGGTTCGTTCACGGAGGTCGATGGCCAGACGGTCAACCACATTGCCCGGCTGACGGGCTGCGCGCAGGCCTGCCGCGTGGACCTGTTCGCCGACGGCGTGCTCGACTTCTTCGACGTCCTGGTGTTCCAGAACCTCTTCGATGCGCGCGACCCACGGGCCGACTTCGACGGCAACGGCGAATTTACGATCTTCGATTTTCTGATCTTCCAGAACGAGTTCGTCGCGGGGTGCTCGTTCTAGCCGCTCTCTTGTCGCGCACGAAGACGGGAAGCAGGCCCTCCGGCCTCCCTCCCCTTCATGATCTTCAATCTACCGCTCCTTCCTGAACTCTACCTCGCTTCGCGGCGGCGGAGCCAGCGCGAAGCGAAACTACGCCACCCTCGCCAGCGGCCCGCCCTGGCTGCCCTGGCTGCCGAAGTTGGCCGTGGCGGTCGTGCTCCAGGGGCTCTGGCCCGTGCTGATGCGCACGCGGACCTGGTAGTTGACCGCGCGGGCGCCCACGGGCACGGCTTCGTCGATGAACCGCTTCTCGCCGATGAAGGCGATGGTCTCCCACGGGCCAAGGTCGCCGGCGAGCGGGCGGACCTGCCGCTGGACCTCGTACATCGCCCCGCCGCCGCTGGCGACCTCCCAGGCGAACAGCACCGAGCCGTTCTCGACCAGCTGGGCCGAGAGCGCCGTGGGCTGGGGCGGCGCGGGCCGCTCGCCGCCGGTCTTGGGCGCGGGGATCTCGGCCCGCTGCCACACGCCCGGGTCGTCGGTGTTGCGGGCGTAGCCGTCGATGGTCGTGATGAGGCTGCCCAATTGGCGGACCATCTCGTCGAGCGATTCGTCCTTGGCTTCGGTCGCCGCGCGAGCCGAGCTGATGGCCGCGCCCTGCGCCGCCAGCTTCGCCTCCACATCGGTCACGGCACTGTCAAAGGCATCGGCCTGCGCCTGGCTGACGCCGATGTCGGGCACGCCGCTCTGCCCGCCGGTCCACACGTCGGCCCGGATGCGGGCCCAATTGATGAGTTCCGCCTGTCGCGACGGATATCTGTGCGTCGTCATGACGTCTTCTCCAAACAGGTGGACCGGGCGCCGAATCACGAGACGAACGAACCAAAGAGCCCGAGCCACGTCCACCCGGCGGCCCCCCGGCACACACGTGTCGGGGCGAACACCGCCGGCTCAACCTGGTTTCGGGACGTTGCGGGGGCGACTTTACTGGTTCTGAGGTTTTCGAAGAACTTTTTTGAGCCAGCGGAGCGGATGGGCTCAAGGCCGGGCATACTCGCGCAGCGCAAGTCATGCAAAGCCGAGAAGTTATGAGCCCGCCGGGCCGGTCAGTCGTGCCGGGCGAGCTTGGTGAAGGACGCGGCGAACAGGGTTGCCATGACCACTACCGATCATGATCGACGCGGAAGAAGACCGAGAGCGGGCGGTTCGCAAATTCTTTACGGGCTCGCCGCGCTCCAAAGAGAGCGACCGTCTGGCTCGTAACGATTGTCGCGAGCGTGGGCAATACCTCAATGCGGCCGGTGGCGTAAGCGCTCGCTCCTCCGGCCACCACCCCGGCAGAAACGGATCCAACGAAGCCCGTCTTGACGAGATTGGCGTCGATCTGACTCCAATCCTTCTTGTACTCTTCATACTCGTGCTTGAGCTGCTCGGCAGCCTCCTTCTGATCATGCTCGGACATGTCCGTGATGGATCCGCCGGCGGATTGCGTGATGACGCCCGACAGGTACTCCCGGAAAGAACGAACGGCTCCCTGCTCACGCAGCGTCAGGGCGTAGTCCAAATCCACGTTCTCGAGGAAGCCGAGGCGGAGATGGGCGAACGCGTCGGCGATCGTCTGTAGCTTCTTGTTGCCCTGTGGCCGGATACTGCGAATCTGGTCAGCGATCAGGTGGCTGTCGGTGCCAATGGCCAGCCCTCGCAGCCCGCTGATGTAGGCCGCAGACTCACCCGTTATCCCGACGCCACCGTTAATGAAGCCAGCGGAGCCAAGAGAGCGCACGTACTGCAAGATCGGGTCGGAATCGTGGAGCTGCGTCAAGAACAAACGAATGCGGTCTTCCTCGCCTGCATCCATCTCATCCTTGTGCCTTGCAAGGAATCTACTGATGAACTCATTCGAGGAAAAGGCCAACGAGAAACCCCACGATTCCGGGTGTCTGCTGTGTCGTGCCACCAATTGATCGCGGTCGATCCTCGCCCGTGCTGTAGTCCGAAACTTGGTGCGCAGCCTCCAATTCGTGTACATCGGATTAGATATCAGCACGACGAATCCGGACTCGATCCACTTTTGGAGAGCGGCAAGCGTAATCGCGTAGTACGCGTACAGCTTCATGTGGTCTGCGGGCCGGGCAAGCGGGCCTATCTCCGGATGGAACGTATACGAGTTGATGTACCGGTTAGAAAGGTAGATCCGATCGCAGTACAGGCACGATCGTTTCACCATGCGGATCGTGTCCGACGGATACCCGCGTCCCCAATACAGCACACCGTGGCTACGAGTCGCCGGCGTGCCAAGCTCGATGCCCTGATCCCGAGGCCAGAGCCGCATGGCCTTGTGGGCGATCGCTTCGACGTGCTCGGGCGTCATCTCGCCGTCGAGGATGGGCGGGTTGTGGCTCGTGTCGATCTGGAGCGTGTCGATCAAGAATCGGACGAAGCTCTTTGATTTGTCCTCGTCGGTGGCGGTCCATTCGTTGCCGTCCGCCGTCGTCGGGCCGATGAGGTGCCGCTCTTCCAAGGGCACGCTGTTGCGATCGTTGGGCTTGCCAAAGACGAGCTCGTCATGCGGTGGTAGATCGGGCACACCTGACTATACCCGCACAAGACACGATCACATGAGCACACGCTCGCTCGGCTCGCCCTTGACATCGCACCCGCCACACCCACCGCGCCCCACGACGCCCCGGCCGCCCCCCGGACGCCCCAGGCCACGGCCAACGCCCCCCGGGCCGTGGCCGACGCCCTTGGGGCCACCGCCCACGCCGTCCGGGCCGTGGCCCGAGCCTCCCGGGCCATGGCCGATGCCTTTCAGGCCATCGCCGGAGCCTCCCGGGCCATGGCCGGCACCCTCCGGGCCGCGGCCGGAACGCCTTAGGCCATGGCCGAAGCCTTCCAGGCCATGGCCCAAGCCTTCCAGGCCATGGCCTGAACCGTCTCCAACCCCTCTGAGCGCCCCCCAGCCGCGATCCCATATCCGGACGCGCAGGAACTGCGCGGGGGCGTCTGCGGGCTCAGCAGCCGTCGTCGTAGGCCGTGAGGAATGCCAGGAAGTCAAAGAGGGTCAGCGCCCCGTCGCCATCAAAGTCCGCCGCCGGGTCGCCGGCGTCGAAGGCGTTCTGGAACGCCAGAAAGTCGAACAAGCTGAGCACGCCGTCGCAATCGAAGTCGACCGGGCAGCCCAGGGCCCGGTAGGCCCGACGCTGGGTGGCGTAGGCGTCGCGCAGGACGTCGGAGACGTTCGTGTCGTAGACCGGCGGCGGGTCGGCCAACTCGAGCAGCGTGCCCGTGGCGTCCTCGACGGCCACGCGGAGGATGGCCTGCTTGTTGCCCACCGAGCCGCGAAGCTCCAGCCGCAGGCGGATGGGCGCCCCACCCGCATCAGCGGCCGAGATCTCCTCGAGCCGGTCCTCGTCGGGCCCGCCGAGGGCGATGGGATCAATGAGATCGTCGTCGAGTTCGTCCAGCACACGGAAGACCCACCGATCCGGGTCGGTATCGGTCTCGATGGTGTCGGCGATGCGGAGTTGGATGGGATCGGTCTCGACCCACGACGGCTCGATGGTCCACTCCTGGTACCAGCCGTCGAGGGTCTCCTGCCCGCCGGGGTAGCGGGAGGTGAACTGGTATGGGTACAACTCGGGGTCCATGCCTGGCAGCCCCCACGCCATCGTCCGGCTCCCCGCCGGCACGGGCGAGGGATCGAAGAAGACGCCCCGCTGCTCATCGAGGAACTCGATCCCCAGCGGCTGGGCGAACAGCAGCGTCATGGGCGCGCGCTCGCCGCTCACGGCGATCTGGCGCTCCAGCACGTCGGCGTCGAAGACCTGCGGGCCGGTCGGCCAGGGCGTGGCGCGGAGGATCATGGCCAGGCCCCTGCCGTCCATGGTCCTGACGAGGCTGTCGATCGCGTCGGTGAACCCGTCGTCGTCGTAGGCGTAGGCGGGGAAGTCGTAGAACTCGCCTGGATCGCCGTACTGGCAGCGCTGCGTGGGGGTTGTCTCCTGGCGGTAGAAGCAGGCGATGACGCCGTCGACGACGCCGCGGATCGAGTACGCGCCGGTCGGCCCCGCGACGATGCGCCGGGCCAGCAAGCCCAGCGCCGGATCGTCGGGCAGGTCGCCGTCCGGGCACCGCAATTCGCCATTGCCCACAAGGTCGCTGCGGGGGGGGTACAGATAGCTGCACGCCTCGCGCTTTGGCATGCCGCTGGTGTCGTGCCGGTACGTGGCATCGAAGCCTCGCAGGACCGTGGGCGGCCCGATGGGGGGCTGGATCACCAGCGACACGTCCCAGATCTGCCACCACGCGCGGGCGCAGCCGTTGTGCGTGCGATCGACGGGAAAGTCGGGGTTTGGCGCCCCCGCGTCGATACGGAACGTGATGGTGTTGTCCGCCAGCAGACGGTCGTCCAGCAGATCGGTCACGTCGAACCGTTCGACGCGGACCGACTGCGGCTGGACGATGTTGCGAGGCCACGTCTCGGTGTACCTCGGATCGGTAGGCGGTGCCCCATTGACCAGCACCCGGCGCCAGACGTGGGCCCCGGCGCAGACGCTGTCGGGGAGCACCGGAGCGCCCTCGTCCTCCGCGTCGGCGTGGGTAAAGCGCAGCGATGCCCGAGTTCCCGGTCCCAGAATTAAGGGGGGCAGCCGAACGTCGAGATCGACCGCCGCGAACTCCGTCTCGTCCATCCGAACGCCGCGCTCGCCCCCCAGGATGTGCCCATCGGTCGCCAGGAACTCGCCGAAGCGCTCGGGGTAGACCACGGGCCAGAACTCGAAGTCGGGATTGCTGTCCTTGCACGCGTCGTAGATCTCGCCGACATCACTGGCGGTCATCCGATAGCCGTACAGGCACTCGGGCGTGGCCGCGGAGGCGACCGAGCTGTCAAAGTCGTCGATGACCATGCCCTTGAGGGCCGGATAGTCCAACGAGATCATGCTCAGGTGCGCCGCCATGGCGACGTAGGCTTCCTGGTACTTGAGCATCCATTGTCTTCCGCAGCGGACGAACTTGGTCATGTCCTTGTCGGCCTCGCACCGATACGCCGGAGCGTCGAACAACTCGACATCCTCGCCGGGTGGCACCGGGAATTCGGGCACGATCGGCTCGCGCATGGCGTCCCGGCCCAGCCAGATCGCCCCGCGCAGGGCCGTGGGATCGAACGAACCGGACGGATCGGGGATCTTCTGCAGCGCCGCGTAGACGTCGATGCCCTTCGCCTCGGCCTCGAGCAGGAACGCCTCGAAGGCCAACCATTGGTCCGGGCGGTTCACGTCGTAGATGCGGACGTTCTGGTTGTTGCAGCGCATCGCGTCGATGGTCGCAACCGGATCCAGGGTCGGGTCGTCGGCGCGAGGGTCGTCGGTCGCCGACGTGAGCACGCCCTGACGCCACGAGCCAAGCCGAGGATCATCGTCGGCGCTCGCCTCGAGCCCAGCACAACACAGGAAGACGACCACGGCCGCGACAACGACCCAACCATCGAGCAAACGTTGCATGGCAAGTGCCCCCTTGCAGAAGTTATCTTTGCGGAGGCTAGACACCACACGGCCAATCAGGTCACGCGAAGGAGCTCTCAACGCCTTGAGAGCCCGCCAGCCCCGTTCCCAAATCCGGACGCGCAGGGTTTGGGGGGCGCGCTGCGGCGCGTGAGCCGGGGGCGTGCTTCGCGCTGCAGGCCTCGTGGGCCCGGCCAAACGTCCGGCCGAACGCCCAAAGAAGGAGCCCGCGAAAGCAGCCCACGAAAGGAGCCCGCCATGCGTCGGCATTGTCGTACCACCCCGTTGCTCGCGCTCGCCCTGGCCGCCTGGGTCCCCGCGCCGCCCGCCCACGCCGACGCGACCGAGGTCGGCAAGGCCGGCGCCACCATCAACCTTGGGGCGCGGGGCCGCGTCACCACCATCGAGATCAAGAACACCACCGGCGAGGTCGCCAGCGACGTGACCCTCGTCATCCTGGACGCCAAGGGCGCCCTGATCGAGGAGATCGATATCAATGGAGCCGTGGACGCCGCCGACGATGGCGGCAACGGCAAGCTCGAGGTGGGCGAGGACGACAACACGGTCGATCCGCCCGCCGCGACGGCCAAGTCGATCATCATCGGCGGCACGATCGCCAAGGATGCCGAGCGCGAGATCGTGGTCACCTTCGACAAGCCCCTGCCCAGGGGCTCGCGGCTCAAGATCCTGCTGTCCAAGGAGATCCTCGGGCGCCACGCCGACATGTACGAGGAGGCCGAGGCCGACGCCACGAGCCAGCGTGCCGAGCCCGTGGGCCTGGGGCCGGGCGCGGCCCAGGCGGCCACCGGCGTGCTGAACGTGGGCGATGCGCCCATCGAGCGGCTGGAACTGCGCCGCCGCGGCTCGCCCGCGTCGGCCGAGTGCTGGCCGCCCATCGCCATCGAGCACGACGAGCCGGATCGCTTCCGATGGTTCGTGGACAGTGACCGGGCCATCATGTTGTTCGACAAGCCGGTCGATCCGGGGGAAACCTTCGAGTTCGGGCTGGTGCTGCCGCGCCCGATGGATACCGATGGCAAGGCGTTCACGCTCGAAATGGTGCCCTCGGCGGGCGCCCAGCCGTGCTACGCCGACTTCGACGGCGACGGCAAACTGACCATCTTCGACTTCCTTGCCTTCCAGAACGCCTTCGCCGACCGAGCGCCCGCGGCGGACTGCGACGGCGATGGCGAGCTGACGATCTTCGACTTCCTGTGCTTCCAGAACGCATTCGTGGTCGGGTGCGGCTGAGGCTCCAGAGCGCACGCGGGCCGGATCCGACCGGTCGTGACGCCGCTTGCTACGCTCGAAACATGCGTGATGACCCCAGCGAGCGGACCGGCGGTGGCGATGGCGAACAGCCCGACGCCGGCTACGGCCTCGAGCCCGAGGCCGAGGGCGGCCATCCCGCGCCGCCCGTCCCAGAGCAGCTCCCCGAGCACCTGCGCCCCAGCGCCCCGCCCACCACGCCCGGCGGCCTGCCGAGCGGGCCCGTCCGCGCGGGGGCGTTGTGCGTGGGCTGCGGGTACGACCTGGCGGGGCTGGCCCCCTCGGGCCAGTGCCCCGAGTGCGGCACGTCCATCGCCCGCTCCTTGAAGGGCGACCTGCTGGCCTTCGCCCCGGCCGAGTATCTGGCGAAGCTGCACCGCGGGGCCACCATCGTGGTCGTGACGATCCTGGTGATGGTCGTGTTCGTCGTGCTGAGCTTCGGCGTGGGGATCTACTTCGCGTTTAGCAACCCGAGCGGCACGGCCCCGGCGCTGGTCGAGGGCGTGACCGGCCTCATCGGGCTGGCCATCGGCCTGGTCCTGCTCTACGGCTGGTGGCTGCTGAGCACGCCCATGCCCATGCACGAATCGACGCGCATGGACAAGGCCCGCATCTGGGTGCGCGGGCTCTTGATCGCCAGCGCGGGGCTGACGGCACTGCAGTTCGTGGCCGGCCTGGCCATCGGCGTGTCGACCGCGCCCACCACGCCCACCGGCCCGAGCGCGGCCGGGGCGAGCGTGGGGGCGTTCGCCTTCGTCGGG
>JGI12109J20283_10131535_pt1 | contig 10036 bp, 8 predicted proteins | sample ElkSlonscriptome_12_FD_20283 | JGI IMG/M metagenome (IMG submission 20283) | reverse complement strand
ATTGGTGCTAGTGAGAAACCGGTGGCGGTGGCCCTGCGCGCAGATATGGACGCCCTGCCGGTGAACGAGGAGACCGGGCTTTCCTTTGCTTCCCGGCGGCCGGGCAGTATGCATGCCTGCGGTCACGACGGCCATGTGGCCATGCTGCTTGGTGCCGCAGCCCTGCTGGTTCGCCAGCAATTGCCAGGCAGGGTCAGGCTGCTTTTCCAGCCGGCGGAAGAGCACGGCAACGGCGGCGAGCGTTTTGTCGATGCCGGTGTGCTTGAGGGAATTGACGAAATATATGCCGGTCACATTGATACCCATTATCCCTTGGGAACCGCAACCATCGACGAGGGCATCATCTGCGCCTGGGCCGATCCTTTTTCCGTAAGAATAAAGGGGAGCAGCGGACATGCCGCCAGACCACACGAGGCCGTGGACGCCGTGGTCGCTGCCGCCAACATGGTTATGTCGGTGCAGACTCTGGTCTCCAGGGAAGTCGATCCCAACCGGGCCGCAGTCATTACCATCGGCAGCATGGAGGCCGGCACGGCTCAGAACATCATCGCCGGCACCGCCCTGCTGAAAGGAACCATTCGCTCCACCCATTGCCAGACACGCAAGAGTACCATAGGGGGCCTGAAACGTATTGCCGAGGCCATTGCCGGGATGTACCGTGTTGAAGTTGATCTGCGTTTCATGGGGGCCATCCCGGCGGTCAGTAATGAGAAGAGGACGGTGGAAAACGCCCGCATAGCCTCTTCGCGCACCCCGGGGTTGCGTGGTGTTGTCAGCCAGGGGGCGCCGAGTCTCGGTGCCGAGGACTTTGCCTTTTATCAACAGAAGATTCCGGGATGCATGGTTCGCTTCGGCAGTGCACCGTCACATGCCGCCGGCGTTGCCCACAGTTCCACCTTCGATTTCAGCGAGGAGGTTCTGGCTCTTGGCGCCTCATGGTATGCCAATGTCGCCTGGCAGGCGTTGAGTCGCCTTGCTGACGGTGATTCCTGAAGGACGGCGATGGGCAAGACAATATGGCCTGGCCTCCTTTGTTGCTTCTGTGAGTGGTATACTTCAGTATAGCCAGTCACAGGTCTTTTCGTCGAGCTTACCATCTCAACCCCCCGCACTGTTCGGGGCAGGTGGTGGAAGACCTTCCCCATGTCATTGACAACATATAATTTTTACCATGAATACACATTACGATAAAGCCGTGGTTGCCTCCGGGCATCGTCTGGTCAGTGAAGCCGGGGCGGAAATACTGGCCGCCGGGGGCAATGCCTTCGACGCTGTAGTCGCAGCCGGCCTGGCTTCGACGGTGGTGGAACAGACCTTGACCAGCCTTGGCGGCGGCGGATTTCTGCTGGGCTACGACGGAGCCCAAAACCGGAGCCTCTGCTTCGACTTTTTCGTCGATACGCCTGGGCGCGGCAGTAGTGAAGCTGGCGGTTCACCGCATTTCTTTCCGGTGACTGTCCACTTCACCGGTGCGCCGCAGGTCTTCAATATCGGCCTGGGAGCAGTCGCCGTTCCCGGTGTAGCCAAGGGCCTGCTCCATATTCACCGGCGCCTTGGCCGCATGCCTCTTGGCGAAGTGGCAGCGCCGGCGATAGACTATGCCCGCGGCCACGAACTCAACAGATTCCAGGCCAGCTTTCTCAGGCTTCTGCACCCCATAGTCACCCAGACGGAGACGGGAAGGAGGCTCTACGGATGCCGGGAAACCTTTGTCGGCGAGGGCGATCGTCTGGAAAACCATGAACTCGCCGTGTTTCTCGAAATGCTGGTCGAAGAGGGGGCCGAGAGTTTCTACCGCGGCGATATTGCCGCGGCCATGGTCAAGGAAATGAAGGAAAACGGGGGACTGCTGACCGCCGAAGATCTCGAAAAATATCGGGTAATCGAGCGTAAGCCCTTGGAGGTGAAGCACCGCAACAGCATTTTCCATACCTGTCCGCCGCCCTCCATGGGCGGGTCCCTTATTGCCCTGTCTCTTGAACTTTATGCCGCCTGCACCACTCCCGGCTTTGATTGGGGCAGCCGTGAGCATCTGCTGCAGACCGTGACCATCATGCAGGAGGTTGAGAGACTGCGCCGGTGCGGTATTCTTTCGCCGGAGCACCTGCAGTCCCACGACGCCGATGAGGTCGCAGCTAGCCTTGCTTCCGTCAGGCTGTTTTCCAGAGGCACTACTCATATAAGCATAGCCGATAAAGAGGGAAGTTGCGCCGCCATGACGTGCTCCAACGGTGAAGGCTGCGGCTGGTATGCCCCTGGCACCGGTGTCATGCTCAACAATATGATGGGTGAAGACGATCTCCATCCCGAGGGGTTCCATACGGGGCCTGCCGGTCAGCGGGTGGGCTCGATGATGGCGCCGTCGATGCTCATGGACGAAGACGGTGTCAAACTGGTACTCGGCAGCGGCGGATCCAAGCGCATCCGTACTGCCATTACCCAGGTGCTCAGTCAGGTGCTGGATTTTGATCGAGGCCTGCAGCAGGCGGTGGTCGCCCCCAGGCTGTATTGGGACGGCGATCGTCTTCAGGTCGAACCGGGCTTCGATAGCACGACCCTGCAATCGATGGGGATAGAGCTGAACGTCTGGCAGGCTGCGGATGTCTATTTCGGCGGCGTGCATGCCGTCATTCCCGGCAGCGAGGGGGCGGGCGACCCGCGCCGTGGCGGCTACGTCGTTGAAGTAAAATAGCATTGAGAATGGTTGTGCAGGCAGAGTACAGAGATGGCAAGATACCAGCGGCCCTGATACGTTAGAGAAAAATCTTCTCGCCACCTCATTGCTCAGGTTGTGTATTTGTGTGTTACTTTATTTCAGGAAGCAGCGGATCGGAAGAGATCTTTTCACGGGACGTCCATGAACAGGAACCTGAATTCCATACGTGATCAGATAGAAAGATGGCCCAGGAAGAAAAGGGGGAATAGTTCATCCCCGGCGGTACTCATAAAGGCAGACGATAGCGAAGGTACCGGGCGATATTGCTTTTGGGAAATACTCAATGAAACGATTTCGACGGGTTGACAAAAAACGGTTCAAGGAGCTTACCTATCCTCACTTAGAGTTTCTCTACAATGTGGCGTTAAAGTACTCTGGTGTTTCCTATGACGCCGAAGATCTGGTGCAGGAAACAATGTATACCGCCTATCGCAAGTTCTCCCAGCTGCGGGAGGAGAGCAAGTGCAGGGCGTGGCTGTTCATGATCCTCCGAAGCCATTTTCTCAAGGAAAGACGGCAGTGGCTCAAACGACCCTATCTCGATGACGGCAGTGGCTACTTAAAAAACGTTACCCTGGGAAAAGATTCGGAAACAGCCAGGATATATGAAAAAAGCGTTGATAAGAAGCAGGTGCGTGAAGTGCTGTCGCGACTCCCGGAAAAATTTCAATCGGTACTTATCCTCTATTACATGGAGGAGATGACCTACCAGCAGATTGCCGATTATCTCGATATTCCCATCGGCACGGTGATGTCCCGTCTTGCCCGTGGAAAGAAATATATGAAAAAGGAATTGATCCAGCGGCTCAAGGGATCGTCTTCGGCCAAGAAGATTGTTCCCATTGCAGGGTTGTTCGGTTGAGGAGGGTGCTATGGATTGTCTGCAATTTTGCCGATGGCTCGAAAGCAGGGACACACATGATGTTTCGGTAGCGGACCAGGCCATGAAACATGCGGCTTCATGTTCGCAGTGCCAGGAAAGACTTCGTTTCGACGAGCATCTCGATGGTCTTATTTCCAAGACGATGGCAAAAGAGGCACCGCCCTCGGGGCTGGAGGCCAAAGTCGATATGATTCTGGAGACAACGGCGGTAAAACGAGCGCCTCGGCTTCTGGGGCTCTATGGGGCTCTGGCAGCGGTGCTGGCGGTGATGGTTATCCTGGTGGTGCCATTCTGGCCCGATACCTCCAAAATCCATTCCATGGATGAGATGGAACAGTACGTTATCGCCGATCACAACGGTCACGGCGATGATCAGCTGATCATTGATCATCCCGGCAATCTCGGCAGTCTCGGCACTCTTGGCGTTGATTATGAGACAATCCGCGGAGAGTTGCCGCCATCCTTCGTCTTTGTCGGGGCCCGTATATGCCCTCTGGGAGAGTGCGAGGCCTTCCATCTGGTTTTCCGTGACGGCGGCAACAGGGTTTCGCTCTATCTCGTCAAAGCAGAGGATGTTGGTTTTCCCTTATCCCTCGACAAGAGGTATAGCATCAGCGCCGGTCACCAGACAGTGCAGCTCTGGCAAAAGGGCGGCTATGTCTATACCCTCATAGCCTGAGACTCGACATCATGATTTTTTTTACCTGATTACCCCTGAAATTCCGCCTAGCCAGCTATGGGAAGACAGGGGTGGTCTTTCCACGGCCGTCTGCAGCCTGGACGGCTGCAGACAAGCCCGCAAGGACGGGTTATGGCGTCCCGTGCAAGGAGCAATCCGGTCCCCCCGACGCGTAGCTGAATTTCATTGGTAATCAGCTAAGGGCTGATCCTACCTGGAAAACCGTCACGGCCAGGACAAAGGCGAAAACGGTATTGAAGATGATGGAAAACGATGCCCATTTCCAGGAAGATTCCCTGGCGATGCAGACAACGGTGACGAAGCACGGAGCATAGAACATGATAAAGAGCAGTGCTGCTATGGCGACGTTTTTGTTCCAGTTCTTGTCTTCCTTCAGCTTCTTGCCCAGCGGTTCGGCCTCTTCCACGTCAATATCCCCCATGGAATAGGCCGTTCCCAGCGTTGAGACTATCACTTCCTTGGCGGCAAAGCCTCCCACCAGAGCGATGTTGGTCTTCCAGTCGAAGCCGGCCAATGAGGTTACCGGTTCGAGGAAGGTGCCGAATCTGCCGGCCAGGGAATAGCGGAGCTCTTCCTCTTTCTGGCGGCGCTCGAGGGCATTGAGGTTCTCTGTGGCATTTTCCGTAGAGGCTGTCTGTAACTGCACCCTTTCCGCCTCGAAAGAGGCAGCCTTCTGCTCGGGCAGTCCCGGAAAGGTCATGAGTGCCCAGAGCAGTATGGAGATGCCCAGAATAACTGTGCCGGCCTTTTTTATATACTGCCAGGTCCTTTCCCAGGTGTGGATGAGCAGACCGCGCAGGGTAGGCAGACGATAGGGCGGCAGTTCCATGACAAAGGGGGTGGAGGTTCCCTTGAGTACCGTTGCCCTGAAGAGACGGGCGGCGAGAAGGGCGACTACCCAGGAGATGAGGGTGAAAATGAACATGTAGCGGGCCTTGTCCTCACTGAAAAAGGCGCCAATCAGAAGGGCCAGCACCGGCAGTTTGGCGCCGCAGTTCATGAAGGGCACGGTCAGCAGCGTGGCCATGCGCTCCTTTGGCGAGCGCAGGGTTCTGGTGGCCATCACCCCGGGGACCGCGCAGCCCCCGGCAATTCCACCGGAGACGATAAAAGGCATGACTGAGGAGCCGTGGAGGCCGAAGATTCTGAAAAGCCTGTCCATCATATAGGCCACTCTTGCCAGATAGCCGGTATCTTCGAGAATGGCGATGCTGAAAAACATGAACATAATAAGCGGGACGAAGCCGAGGACCCCGCCGACGCCGTCGATAACGCCGGAGATCAGCATTGATTTCAGCAGGCCGTCATCAAGGGCTGAATCGATGATGGTACCGAGCCAGCCGAAGACATTTTCCAGCCAGATCACCGGAACTTCACTCCAGGAAAAGGTGAACTGGTATACACCGAAAAGAACAGCCAGCATGATCACCGGCCCCAGAAGTCGGTTGGTGAGAATCATGTCAATTTTGTCGGAGGTGTAGAGGCGGTCGCTCTCATATCTGTGACTGATCACCCCCTCGCGCAGCAGCGACTTGATAAAGCCATAGCGCTGATCGGCGAGAATAGACTCCGGATATACGTCCAGGGTCTGTTGGGTGTGTCGGCTGAGTTGAGCGGCGGTTTCTTCAAGTTCCGCCGCCACTGTGGCGTCGGCCTGCCGGCCTTTGGCCAGAATCTGCTCATCATCTTCGAGGTATTTAATGGCGGTGAACAGAGGGGGGGTGGTGCTTGTCAGAAAGGATTTGTCGCTGATGACCGCCATCATCTGCTGCAGGGTGGCATCGAGATCCTCGCCATAGGAAATTTTCGCCATCGGTTGTGGTGTCGGCTCTGCGGCTACTTCCAGGGCGACCTTCATGAGTTCGTCCACCCCCTTGCCCGAGCGGGCGATGATGCCGACTACGGGTACGCCGAGCAGTTCCTGGAGTTTTTCCGCCTGGACGGTCATGCCGCGGTCCTCGGCCACGTCGATCATATTCAGCGCAATGACCATGGGAACGCCGAGTTCCAGGAGCTGGCAGGTCAGATAGAGGTTGCGCTGCAGGTTCGAGGCATCGACGATATTGATGACGGCCTGCGGCTTTTCCTCGGTGAGATGGTCGCGGGCGACGATTTCCTCCATGGAATAGGCGGTGAGAGAGTAGGTCCCGGGCAGGTCGGTGATGCTCAGTTTCGCGCCGCCGTGCTGCATGTAGCCGACTTTATGGTCGACGGTAATGCCTGGATAGTTGCCGACATGCTGCCTGGCGCCGGTGAGATAGTTAAACAGGGTCGTCTTGCCGGCATTGGGATTGCCGGCCAGGGCCATTGAAATTTCGTTATTCATTATCCTGGAGTGAGGTTAAGTGAGAAAGAGTATGAAATGTTTACTCATTCAGGAAAATATCGATATGATCTGCTTCGTTGTTTCTGAGGGTGAGAACCGAATCCATGATGCGCACGGCCACCGGATCTCTAAGCGGCGCTCTGCCCTGGATTTTGATGGTGGTTCCGGGAACCAGGCCCATTTCTCTCAGCCTGCGGCCCAGTTCGCCGGTTGCCTTGATAGAGGCTATGGTGCCGCTCTGCCCCTTTTTCATCTGTCGCATTGAAATGCTTTTCATGATTCTGCTCGTGATATTTCTTTTCTTAGCGCCCCTATCTGGAGCAGCTCATCTCGCCTCTCTGGAATTGGATATGCTGTATGTTGAGGCTAGTCCGATTTCTTTTTCAGTCCTTTTCCCGATGAACAGCCGGCGCAGTCGCCGCTGCAGTCGAGATCCGGGTTTTTGCCGGCGGCGTTCCGCATTTGTCTGACAAATCGTCGGCCGACGAAGAAGACGCAGAGGACGAGAATAATGATGACCAGTATGTTCTCCCACATTTTTGCTTACCGATATAAAGTTAGAGCAGGCTAACTGAGAGCCGCGAAAAAAACCCGGGTGCCGCTCGGACAACCGGGGACTACAGAGATTCTACCAGTATGTTGTCGCTGATGGCGGCATCGAGGCTTATGGTTGTGTCGGCAATGCGGAAAAGGCATTGCGACCCTTTTTCACCACAGAGCAGAATAATCTCCTCTCCGGGGAAAACGCCCATGGATGCCATTCTGGCACAGAGCTTTCTGTCGCCGGTAATCTTGCAGATTCTTTTTCTGCCGGCTCTGCAGTCCTGTGAAAGAGGTGCAATCGTCTTTTCCGCCGGGGCGGTGCAGAAAGCTGATTGCAGCATGTTTTTGATATGTCTTTTTCTGCATCGTTTCTTCATTATCAACTATCCTTCTCTGTAGTACGGGTGTCATAATTAGGTACACCAAACTCTAGGCCTCGTCAATGAAATTGTAAAGCAGATGGAATAAAGTTAGCACAACCTAACTGAACGGGGCGATGGCTGCCCGGATCCGGCCGGTGATAGACCATAACAACCGGCCCCCTCTCAACCATCTCCCTTTTCCGCAGCAGGGGGAGACAAAGAGATGTGAGGAAGACTCCGGCAGCCCGTCATCGCCGGCTGCCGGAGCAAAATCTGCTATCTGTTGGCCTTGGTCCAGGAATCCCGCAGGGTGACGATACGGTTGAACACTGGTTTTCCGGACTCAGAGTCCTCCGGGTCTATCGAAAAATAGCCCTGCCTCTCGAACTGGAATCGCGATCCCGGCGGGTGGTCGACAATGCCCGGTTCCAGTCTGCAGTTCTCCAGCACGATTTTGGATTCGGGATTGAGGTGATCGATGAACTCGGTGGTTTTATCGCCTTCGGGATTCTCGGTAAGGAAAAGCCTGTCATAGAGTCGAACCGTGCAGGGAATGCAATGGGTGGCGGAGACCCAGTGAATCGTGCCTTTGACTTTACGGCCGTCGGGACTTGAGCCGCCTTTGGATTGTGGATCGTAGGTGCAGTGAATTTCCACGACTTCACCGGTCTGTTCGTCCTTGACCATGGAGGCGAAACGAATGTAGTAGGCGTAGCGCAGCCGTACCTCCCGGCCGGGGCCGAGGCGGAAATATTTTTTCGGCGGATCCTCCATGAAGTCGGAGCGCTCGATGTAGATTTCCCGGGAAAAGGGCACCTTCCTGGTGCCCATCTCCGGTTTCTGAGGATGATTCTTGGCCTCGATCTCTTCACTCTGCTCTTCAGGATAGTTGTCGATGACGACTTTGAGTGGGTCGAGAATGCCCATGACCCGGGGCGCCGATTCGTTGAGATCCTCACGGATGCAGTTTTCCAGCACGCCCATGTCGATCCAACTCTCTTTTTTACCGACGCCGATGGTTTCGCAGAACCTGCGGATAGAGGCCGGGGGGCAGCCTCGACGGCGCAGTCCGGAAATGGTAAGCATGCGCGGGTCGTCCCAGCCGTCGACATACCTGCCTTCAACCAGTTTCAACAGCTTGCGCTTGCTCATGACGGTGTAGGACAAATTGAGCCTGGCAAATTCTATCTGACGGGGATGGCAGTCGGTCTCCAGGGTATCGAGGACCCAGTCGTAGAGCGGACGGTGATCTTCGAACTCCAGGGTGCAGAGCGAGTGGGTAATATTTTCGAGGGCGTCGGAGAGACAGTGGGTATAGTCGTACATTGGATAGATACACCAGGTATCGCCGGTGCGGTGGTGGGGAACTTTCATGATCCGGTAAAGGACGGGATCGCGCATGTTGAGGTTGGGGGAGGCCATGTCGATTTTGGCCCGGAGGACGTGGCTGCCCTCGGTGAATTCCCCATCCTTCATGCGTTTGAAGAGCTCGAGGTTCAGGGCGATGCTGCGGTTGCGGTAGGGGCTGTCTTTCCCCGATTCCTTGAGGGTGCCGCGGTATTGGCGAATCTGTTCGGCGGTGAGTTCACAGACATAGGCCTTGTCCATCTCTATGAGGCGGACGGCAAAGTCGTAGAGCCGGGCAAAATAGTCGGAGGCAAAAAAGAGTTTGTCCCCCCAGTCATATCCCAGCCAGTCCACATCCTTTTTTATGGACTCGACATAGAAATCCTCCTCCTTGGTCGGGTTGGTATCATCGAAACGAAGATGACAGATGCTGTCGTTTTCTTCGGCGATGCCGAAATTGAGACAGATGGACTTGGCGTGGCCGATGTGGAGGAAACCGTTGGGTTCCGGAGGAAAACGGGTAATCGGCTGCTGGTGTTTGCCGCTTGCACGATCGTCGGCGACTATCTGACGGATGAAGTCGAGCGGTTTGTCCTTCTTGATGTCATTAGTATCCATAGTATGCTCAGTCGACGTAGAGTTTTAGCCCGAATATTTCATGAAAAATAGACGGGATGTTGCAGATAACGTTAAATATCGATTTGTTAAAACCAATCTCAAAGTGATATTGGATGGTGCAGTTTGTACAAAGAGAAAACACTCCCGGTTATATCCATTTTCACCCTTCGGGAGAGTCGATATGGCCTGCTATCCTTCGTCGCTTCTGTGATTGGCATGCTGCAGTATAGCCAATCACAGGTCTCCTCGACTAGCAGACCATCTCAACTCGTGAAATATCCGTGTCTAGGCGTAGAGTGCGGGTACGGCTCGCAGGCGGGCCACGACTTTTTCCCGGCCGAGGGCCATGAGTATATCGAACATCGAGGGGCCGGCAAGCTGTCCCGTCACGGCCGTGCGCATGCCGTTGATGATGACGCCGGGCTTGACCTCTGCTTCGTCGGCCGTCTCTCTGGCGATGCGTTCGGTCTCCAGGGCGGTGAAATCATCGAGCTCCTCGTAGCTATCGGCAAGCAGCGGCAGCCACTTTTGGAGATCTGGG
>JGI12109J20283_10009538_pt1 | contig 10038 bp, 12 predicted proteins | sample ElkSlonscriptome_12_FD_20283 | JGI IMG/M metagenome (IMG submission 20283) | reverse complement strand
CGAAACGGGGCCTTCGGGGAACTTTGCCCCCCTGGCTCAGTCGTCCTCGTAGTCTCCCCGCTCGGCGGCTTGGTGACAGGCAGGGCAGTTGGATTTGGTGACCACCTCGGGGCGCTCCCAGACCGATGGGCGGAAATCGTGCTCGCCCAGGAACTCCGGATTCTCGGTGATGCGCAGCGGCACGCCGCCCTCGCGCACCCAGCGCATGTATTCGCGCGCCATCTCCGAACGGATGCGGTCGCCGGCGTTGGCGGTCAGGTAGGCACGGATGTGGTCGGCCTTCTCCGGGGCGATGGTAGCGTCGTCGCCGAAGTGATCGGCCAGGCCGTCCATCATCGCCTCCCACGAGCGCGCCGGCAGAAAGCCGGGCTGGAACGCCATGTGGCAGTCGCCGCACTCGGCCATGGTCAACTCGTCGGTGACCGGCGGGATCCAGTCGTCATCGGCCAGCGCGGGGCCGGCGGCGACCAGGGCCAGAAGGGCCAGGGTGATGGGAAACGCCTGTCTGGTCATCGTCACTGCTCCGCCATGAACGTGATGTAGTCGCCCTTTTCCTGGGCGGTGCAGGCGCGGCCCAGAACGGCCTTGCAGTCGCGGCGGAACTGCTTGGCCACTTCGTCCGGGTCGGTGAAGCGGTCGGGCTTGACCGAGACCGCCACGGGCTCGATGGGCCGGCCGGTCTTGGCGTTGCGGCCCATGGCGCGCGGATCCTCGGTGTGGCAGGCGGTGCAGGACGGGGTGCGGTCGTCGCCGCCGGCCCACGCGGTGCGGAACAGGGTCTCGCCGGCGGCGGCCGAGAAGCCGGCGAAATCGGCGTTGGCGGCGCGGGCCTCCTCGGCCAGGGCATCCAGAATGGCATGGCGGTCGGCGGTCGCATCGGCGAGGGCCGGGACCGGAGCGGTCAGCATGGCCGCGAGACCGAGACCGGCGGCAAGGGACAGGGCAGATGGTCGGGGGGACAGGCGGATCATGCCTCGGGTCTCCTGTGACAGGGGTGGGCTCAGGCTTCGCGGGGGCGCGGCGCTCTGCGGTCGGCCAGCGCGCGCAGGCGGCGCAGACCGCCGAACACCGCGACGATGAACAGGGCATGGGCGGCGATGACCCACAGCGCGGCGTCGGTCAGGGCGCCGTGCAGGTCCTCGACCTGGGGCAGCCAGTGCGCGGCCATGCCGGCCCCGGCGGAGGCGCCGACGGTGATCAGCAAGGCCACCGCCAGCCAGGCGAAGCCCGGGTTGCGGCCCCGGCGCTCGGCCAGCCAGCGCCGGGCGGCGGCGGGCGACGGACTCGGCAGGCGCCAGGGCGCCCGCGTGGCCACCAAGCCGACCAGCAGGCGCAGGACGACGGCGATCAGCACCGTGTAGCCGGCGACCTGATGCATCATGTACAGGTCATCGGAATCGCCGGTCAGCCAGGCCACCAGGAACCCGCCGAGGATCACGGCGTGCCAGACCCGCATGGCCGGCAGGGCGAGGCGGTTGCGGCCGCGCCGGGGGGCGGCGGGCTCAGTCATCGTCACAGTCTCCGTCGCGGTCGGTGTGACGCCCGGCCCGGCGACGGTCGTCGTCGTCATCATCGCCCGTACGCCAGCCGTCGCGGTCGGATCCCGCGCGGTCGGTGACGGCCCGGTATCCGGTGTCGGTCGTGGTGGACGCGGCCTGAAGGCTCGGCTGGCCGCTATCGGCCCAGGCCATGCCGGCGCCGGCGATCAAGCCGGCCGCGACAAGGCCGTGAAGAAGGGTGCGGACGATCATGGGTCTGTCTCCGTTTGAGGTCTGAGATGAGAGGGGACGGTTTGGGTGGAGGCGCCTCACGCCCGCTTGCGGCCGTGGACCATGGCGCGGACAAGGTTCTCGCGGTGGGCCAGGCTGCTGGCGATGACGCCCATGATGTGCAGGGCCATCAGAGCCAGGGTCAGGTTGGCGAAAAACTCGTGGATCTCTTCCCACTGCTCGCCGGCCTCGCCGTGACCGCCACCGTGCTCGCGGTGCTCCTCGTGCTCATCCTCATCGGCCAGCGCAGGGCTGACGACCGCGACCTGGGCGGTCGGCCCCATGACGGAGGCGAGCGGCCCCTCGCCTTCCTGGGCCAGCATGGCCATGCCGGTGAACGTGGTCGCGCCAAGCGAGGCGAGCAGCGCCAGTGCCATCAGGCCGCCGGCCGGGTTGTGGCCGATGAACCGTTTGGCCGAGCCGCCCATCTCGTCCTTGATGTAGCCGATGGCCGCACCCGGTCCGCGCACGAAGTCGGTGAAGCGGGCGTGTTTCGGGCCGATGAAGCCCCAGACAAGGCGCAGAATGACGGTGATGGCGATCAGATAGCCGACGTTGTTGTGCAGCCATTCCGGCTCGCCCTCGGTCAGGTAGCAGGTGAGGAATCCGGCCACCAGCACCCAGTGGCCGATGCGCACCACCGGGTCCCACACCTGAATCATGGAGCGTTTTTCCGGGGCTTCAGGGCCGGAGGACAGAGTCTCGGCGGTCGTGTCGGTCATGGGGGTGTGGCTCCCTTGTGTGTCGTGAAATCTCGTGGGGGTGCAAAAACGGTGACCGGATCGCCGCGCCCTGTCGAGGTTGTCCGATTCACATGTCTTTTCTTCACGTCGTCATTGCGAGGCGCGAAGCGACGAAGCAATCCAGAGCGTATACTTGCGTTTTTTGCTCGGGATTGCTTCAACCTCGTCTTGCGACGAGGGTTCGCAATGACGAGGCACATCACCTCGCGAGCGAAGAGCCGCCGCTTCGGCGGAAAAGTGTGGACACGAAAGGCTGACGGGGCCGGTCCGGCTACGGCGCCGGGCCTCAGTCGGCCGGCGACGTCTTCAGGGTTTTGCCGGACAGCGGATGGACGTAGAGTTCAAGCGCGTTGCCGTTGGCGGCGGTGGCTTCGACCTCGTACACGCCCTCCTCGGCCGTCACGCAGGTGACGGTGAGGTTCTGGCTGCCGACGAGCTTGGCGATCTGAGCCTTGCTCATCCATTCGGCGCGCGGCGCGCGGGTGCCCTCCGGCGCGTCCGAGGACGCCAGCGCGGGGCCGACGGCGAGCAGCGTGAGGGCGGTGGCGGAGGCGATCAGGGTCTTGCGCATGGCAGGGGTCCTCTCCAATGGGACGCGGCGGGGATCACCGCGTCATGGAAGGGACCCTGCCACACCGATGCTGACAGGCGTCTGAGCGCGCCCGTCAGGGACCTGTCAGGGTGGAGGTGTCACCATCGACTCATGACACAGAATCGCGGCGCCGCAGTTCTCCCCCGTTCGTTTGCCTTGGCCCTGGCCTGCGCCACCGTCGGCGCGGCCCCTGGCGCCATGGCCGACGATGACGGCTACATCCACCCCAATCGTGGCGGAGAGGCCGGCCGCGACACCGGATATATCCGCACGCCGCGCGGTCACGAGGGCGGGCGCGGCCACGATGGTCATGACCATGACCGCGCCCGCCGGCTGCTGGAGCGCGGCGACATCCGCCCGCTGGCCGACATTCTGGCGCGGGTCGGGGACGACCTGCCCGGGCGCATCATCGGCACCGAGTTCGAGCGCGAGGACGGCGTGTATGTCTACGAGTTCTACGTGATCGATGGTCGCGGCAGGGTCCGCGAGGTCTATGTCGACGCCGCCACGGCACGGATTCTCAAGGTGGAGGACGAGGACTGATGCGGGTCCTGCTGGTCGAGGACGACGCCCGCATTGCCGACGATGTCGCGCGCGCGCTAGAGGCCGCCGGCTATCGGGTGGAGACCTGCGCCGACGGCGAGGAGGCTTGGTTCCTGGGCGACACCGAGGACTACGACCTGATCGTGCTGGATCTCGGGCTGCCCGGCATGGACGGCTTGGCGGTGCTCAAACGCTGGCGCGCCGGCGGGCGGACGACCCCGGTCCTGGTGCTGACCGCGCGCGGCACTTGGTCCGAGCGGGTCGAGGGCATCGACGCCGGGGCCGACGATTATCTGCCGAAACCGTTCCAAATGGAGGAACTGGTGGCGCGCGCCCGCGCGCTCATCCGCCGCTCGCTGGGGCACGCGGCGGCGGTGCTGACAGTGGGGCGGTTGTCCATCGATACGCGCGCGATGGCCGTGTCGGTGGACGGGGTGCCGGTGTCCGTTTCACCGCTGGAATACCGGCTGCTGGCCTATCTGGCACATCACCGCGACCGCGTGGTGCCGACGCCGGACCTTTTAGAGCATCTGTACGGCGACGACGACGCGCGCGAGGCCAACGCCCTGGAGGCCGTGGTGGCCCGCCTGCGGCGCAAGCTGAGCGCCGGGATCATCGAGACCCGGCGGGGATTCGGGTATACCCTGGCCAGTGGTCCATGAGCGTCACACGTCTCCGCCAGCGTTCGCGTGAGCCGACGGGACGGAACAGAACCCCTTCCCGACCTTTCCCGTGAAAGGGGAGGGAGTGCGGCCCGCACCCTTTTTACGGCCTGCTCTCCGGCCTATCTGAGGGCGCGAACCAGACCCCTCCCCCATTTATGGGGGAGGTCGGGAGGGGGTTCAGGCGGAAAGCAGCGGCTTTGGATGTGTGCGACTCAGATAGGGTCGGTGGTAGCGGCTGACGGGATCCCTCTGCATGGTTCGGCTTTCCCTTTCGTCCGTGCGCCTGCGCCTGCTGGCGGCCGGCGCCGTCTCCATCGCGGCGGCGCTGGTTCTGGCCGGGCTCGGGCTGGCGTTGCTGTTCGAGCGCCACGTCGAACGGCGCGCCGTGGCCGAACTGTCGGATCATCTCGACCAGGTGATCGCCGGCCTGGACCGCACCGCCGACGGCGCCCTGATCGAAACCCGCCTGCCGGCCGATCCCCGCTTCGACCGGCCGCTGTCGGGGCTGTACTGGCAGGTCAACGCCGGGACGGAGGTGCTGCGGTCCCGCTCGTTGTGGGATGCGCGGCTGACCCTGCCGGACGACGTGCTGGCCGACGGGCAGGTGCATGAGCACACGTTGACCGGCCCGGCCGGGGAGGCGGTGCTGACCCTGGAACGGCGGGTCACGCTGCCGGCGCGCCTGGGCGGGGCATACGTGCGTGTGGCCGTGGCTTTGGACCGGGCGGAGGTGCGCGCGGCAACGGCGGCGTTCGCCACCGACCTGCTGCCGTATCTGGCGGTTCTGGGGTTGGGCCTGATCGGGGCGAGCTGGGTCCAGACGACGGTGGGCCTGCGGCCCCTGGCCGCCATTCGCGCGCGGGTAGAGGCGGTCCGCTCGGGACGCGCCACGCGCCTGGGCACGGACTTCGCCGACGAGGTGCGGCCGCTGGCCGCCGAGGTCGATGGCCTGCTGGCGGCGCGCGAGGAGGACGTGCGGCGCGCGCGCGCCCGGGCCGCCGATCTGGCCCATGGTCTCAAGACGCCCCTTCAGGTGCTGGCCGGAGATGTGGAGCGGCTGAGGGCACGCGGCGAGACGGTCGAGGCCGACGAGATTGAGCAGGTCGCCACCGCCATGCGCCGTCACGTCGACCGCGAACTGGCGCGGGCGCGGCTGGCGGCCGGCGTTTCGCCCGCGACATGCCGTCCGGCCGAGGTGGCGGGGCGCGTGGTCGGCGTGGTGCGGCGAACGCCGGAGGGCGCGCGGCTGACATGGCGTCAGGACATCCCCGCCGACCTGGTCGCGCCCATCGACGCCGATGACCTGACCGAGGTGCTGGGGGCGCTGATCGAGAACGCGGCCCGCCATGCCGTGTGTGACGTGGCGTTGGTCGGTTGGCGGGACGGGGACGGCGTGGTTCTCACGGTGACCGATGACGGTCCCGGCATTCCCGCCGACCGGCGCGCGGTGATGCTGGAACGGGGCGGCCGCCTGGATACGCGGGGCGACCGCACCGGCCTGGGGCTGGCCATCGCCCAGGACACCCTCGCCGCGTGGGGAGGGAGGCTGACCCTGGACGATGCGCCGAGCGGTGGCCTGTCGGCGCGCGTGACGTTGATTGGCGAGTGATCGGGGCGGATCATCGTCGCCGTTGGCCGTTCCCTGTTACGAGGCCCGCGATACCATCCTCGCCTCCTTATCCGGATGCGCCCGGATCACGGTTCCGTCGGAAACAACTCGGTGGGGTCGGCGATCATGGCCGCGCGACACAGAAGCGGACGCAGGCCCTCGTTCGGCACCATGGCAAGCCGATCACGAATCCCGGCGTCGACCGCCCTGAAGCGCGTTTGGAGAACTGTGGCGATGCTCTCCCGCAAGGTGGCCGCCTCGGCCTCGGCACGCCCCTCGGCGCGACCCTCGGCACGCCCCTCGGCGCGACCCTCGGCCATCCATTGTTCCGCTGCCAGTGACACCATCCTCGCCTCCTTATCCGGACGCGCCCGGGACACCACCGACCGCCAATCCTCGGTGGTCAAGGTCCGGGCCACATGGACAATATAGTGCACCACCTGCCGTTCCAGAAGCGTTCCGTCCGGCAGCGCGGCCACGATTTCGGCCAGCACGTCGACCGAGGCCCTGCCGTCCCGCCCGACGGTGGCCAGCGCCCGCAGAACGGCCCGCACCGGCGGGGCGTCGGCCAGCGACTCCGGCGGGATGTGGCCCAGGTCGCGCACCACGTACCGCAAATCGCGCAGGAGACCCCGCACCGCCTCGTCGGCGTCCAGGCAGTCCACCACGGATGTCGGAACCGTCCAGGGCGCCCGCCCATGATACAGGACCAAGGGCAGGATTGGCACCAACCTGTCCGGCGCCTCGGCCGAGTCGCGACCGAACCGTTCCCAGATGCGCAGCATGTACCCCAGAAGCTGCAGGGGCGTCCGTCTGTCGGGCTGGCTCTTGTGTTCCAGCAGCACATAGAGGAACGCGGGCCGCCCGTCCGTCAGCGTGACCCGATACAGCCGATCACTGGTTGTCGCCCGCAGCGCCTCGTCGATGAACGAGCCCTCCTCCAGCACCGGTGGCGCGTCGGAGAGCCGCTCCGCCACCGCCGGCGGCATGTGGGCGCGCAGGATGCTCGCCGCGCTGGCGGGGTCATCGAGCACGGCGCGCAACAAAGCGTCATGCGGGTTCGTGGGTGGCGGGCCGGCGGCGGCCATGGCGCGGCGGGTCTTGTCAATCCAAAACGGCCCCAGGAAACAGGGAACATCGCGCGATGACAAGAAAAAGGTGCGCGGTGCCTGGCCGCCCGATTATTCCATAGACGCGTCGACCGGCAAGCCGGTGACCCGCCCCATCACCACGTCGCCCTCGACCGTGCCGAACACCAGCCGGGCGGGATCGGCGGTCGGGGTGACGAACGGACGCGCCCGGAACGGCAGCTTCGGGGCCGCCACCTCGCGGCCGTTGGCGCGATCCAGCCCATGCAGCCGGTGGCCCATGTCCAGCACCCACAGCCAGGGACCGGAGGCCCGCACCTCGGCCATGATCGGCGCCCAGTCGGCGCGGCCGTCGGAGCCGAAGCGGTGGGTGCGGGTGCGCCAGCGCCTGTCTCCGGTAAAGGCGTCCAGGCCGATCACCCACCCCGTGGGTGACCAGAAATACACGCCGCCGTCTTGGACAAGCTGGCTGTTGATGAAGTTGCCGGCCTCGAAGCGCCACAGAATGGCGCCGTCGCCCGGATCCAGGCCGTAGACGGCATCGTCGTAGCCGCCGGCGACCAGCACGCCGCCGTCGCCCGTCAACACCAGTTGTCGCAGGTACTGCCAGCGCTTCGTGCGGTTGACGGACCACAGCACCGCGCCAGTCTCCGCGTCCAGCGCCGTCAGGTGACCGTCGCCAGCGCCCAGGAACACCGTGTTGTCACGAGCGGCGGGGGCATAGAAGATGCCGGCGGTGCCGTGGACGGTGTAGCGCCACAGCGGCGCGCCGTCCGCCATGGCGAAGGCGGCCAGGTCGGAGCCGTCGCCGACCAGCAGGCGGTTCCCATGCACCAGGGGCGCGCCGAAGGCCTCGGTCGGGGTCGCCCGCCACGCGGCGTTCCCGTCGGCCGTATCCAGCACGGACAACCCCTTGCGCCCGGCGATCACAACGCGCTCCGACGCCGGACGCGGCGCGAAGTTCGCGGGCGTGGCCAGGGGCGATGTCCAGGCCCGGGCCCCGTCCGGGCTCCAGGCCTCGGCCGTCGCCTCGCCGGCAACGATGATCCGATCCCCCTGGATCACCGCCGGGGCCAGCGTCCTGTTTTCGCTGCGTCCGCGCCACGACACGGAAACGGCGGGCGCCGCGCTGGCCGCCCACGCCGGAGCACGACCGGCCAGCCCGGTCGCCCCGAGGGTCGCGAGGCCTCCGAGCACGGCACGGCGAGAGGGGCGGCCCGCGCCGCCCCTCTCCACGGACGTTCCGGGGGACGTCACTCGCACTTCGCCCCCTGGTCGATCCACTGCATCAGGATCTGAATGTTCGGGTGGTCACGGTTCTCGCTGGGCTCGATGCCGGCCGGCATACGGTTTTCGACCAACCTCTGGTACAGGGCCGAGCCTTCCGCGTCGCCGGGATGAACGATGATCTCCGGCGGCTCACCCTCGGCCGCATTGGCGATCGGGTCCGCGCCCAGCATGATGCCTTCATAGCTGGTCATGTCCAGTTCGTGGAAACTGGGCGGTTCCTGGTTCGACATGTGGCAGTCGGTGCAGGCCTGGAAACCACCGAACGCCCGCGGATCCTCGAACAGCGGCAGGACTTCATTCCGGAAGACGTCGTCGTTGTTCGCGCCCTCGTCGATCCAGGTCTTGATGGTGCGGATGTTGGCGGTATCGCGCGGCGCGTCGAACGGCACGCCGTAGGGCATACGGTTGTTGCGCAGGTAGCGCCGCAGGCGGCTTTCCCCGGCGTCGCCCACCTCGAACAGGGGCCGTGCCGGCTCTTCAGTGGCGCCGGTCTTGATGCCCTCGCAGGTGGTCAGGTCGAGGCCCCGATAGCTTTGGTCCGGATCGCTCGACGAGTGGCAGACCACGCACGCCGCGCCCTCGCCAAAGGCGTTGGGAATGCGCATCAGCGTGGCGACATACTCGTAGGGAATGGCGATATTGCGGTTCTGCACCAGCTTGGCGACCGCCTCCTCGTGACTGCTGGCGTAGGACGGTTCTTTCTCCAACGCCAGGTAGTAGGCATCCAGGCCGGTCAGCGGCGCGTCATCATCATCATCATCGTCGTCATCAGCGAGGGCGGGCGAAACCCCGGCCAGGCCGAGCCCAAGGGCGCCAACCAGGGCCAGCGACAGCAGGCCCCGCATCGGCCGGGACCGGTCCGCATCAGGAAAAAAACGACTCATGGCAAAGTGTCCTCCCGGTTCGTTTTTGTACTTGTCACGGCCAGGAGAGACCAATCATCAACGCCGCGTTCGGCGCGATGTCAAGATTGCTGCGTTGCGAAAGCGCCGGAAGCTAAGGCTCCCGTCCTCCCCCTGGCTCGTTACGCGCGTATGCCGCGCTTGTATTATGTGCCCCTCGTTTATCAAGGGAATATATACCCTGTCACACCAGATCGCCCAAGACCAAGAGAAATTGTTTCAACCGGCGAAAAAAGTGGGCTCCGCTCGGCACGCGCTGGAGCGCTTCGGTCCAACCCGTTTACACAACCGCCGACACGGACGCCCTCCGCATGATGAAACGGACTCGAGAGCCAAATGCCTCAGAGCTGTGAACGTGAGACGTCTTGCCCGGTCCTCGCCCCTCAGCGCGGTCTGGGCCTTGATTCAGTGGCAACAGTCCAAATCCCACAGTTGGGCGCCTGACTTGGGCACAGAGCCTTGACGCCACTCGGGAAAACCAAGCGCGGTCACACCCTGGTCCAGGGCCAAAAACCCTTAGTCGCGCAAAGCCTTGGCGCCCAACTACGGAAACTGGGATCAGATGGACTGCCCCACGTCCACGACCGCGTGATCTTTCAGTGTCCCGGCGGTCAAAGATGCCTCAGGCAGTGGCGACAGCAGGCCACAGACTCAGAGACGAACGGCCCGGAGAGACCGATTTCGGCCCGAACCGCGATCCGCCGGTGAACAGCCCCACCCCCATATCCCTTTGAAACAACGCAAAAACCCGGCCGAAGCCGGGTTTGGAGAGCGCGCCTGCAATGTAAGGTGGCGGAGGGGGTGGGATTCGAACCCACGGTACGGTTGCCCGTACTC
>JGI12109J20283_10713491_pt1 | contig 10039 bp, 5 predicted proteins | sample ElkSlonscriptome_12_FD_20283 | JGI IMG/M metagenome (IMG submission 20283) | reverse complement strand
GGAATCTTGGAATCAATTCCAGTTTCACAAAAGCCATTGTAAGATTCCAAATTGAAGGATTCCAAATTAGTTTCTTGAACTAGGCTCAAGAAACCACAAACCTCCCCGTACTCCTACTCCTCTGCTCCAAAAATACCTTCTTCTTGCCGATCAGTTTTTCAATGATCTCTTCAGTGTAATGGCGAATGGTGACAAGGGTTAAGCCCTGGTTATACGTTACCTTATAGGATTCACTCAACTGCTCGATCAGATTATCCAAGGCCGGCTGCTCGTCTACGCAGACTGAAAAACTAATCGCCGAGTTCTGCATCAAATTAATGCTTACTCCTGCCTCTGAAAAGAGTCTGAAGATCTCGGACAATTGGTGTTCCACGATGAAAGCATAATTGCGAGAAGCGATAGAGATCAAGCGCTGATCAGGTTTGTGAATGTAAGAAGGCACGATCTTGTCGGCCGTATTGTTCTCATTGATCAAACTTCCTTTACGCTCGGGATTCATGAACGACTTCACATAGAGGGGTATGTTCTTTCGATGCAATGGCTGCACCGTCTTTGGGTGAATCACCGAAGCTCCAAAATAAGCTAACTCGATCGCTTCTTGAAAAGAGATATTATTCAGCTTTACCGTATTCTCAAAGTATTTGGGGTCGGCGTTGTACATGCCTTCCACGTCTTTCCAGATCACCACTTCATCAGCTTCCATGGAGCAGGCCAAAATGGCCGCCGAATAATCTGATCCTTCTCTTCCTAAGGTTGAGGTAAAGTTCTCTGAAGTGCCCCCGATGAATCCTTGAGTAAGCACCACCCCTTTGGGTTCCTTATCGAAGTAGCTGCCAAACTTTTTACGGCACATCTGCTCGGTCTGCTGCCAATCTACCTGTGCTTGACGATAACGGTTGTTAGTGCGAATCAGATCACGCACATCCATCCACTGATGGGCGATCTGGATCTCTTTTAGATAGGCGCTAATGATCCTGGTCGACAAGACCTCACCCAGACTTACCATTTGATCATATTCGAAATCGAAGGTGCCTACCGGATCGTCCTCGATCTGCCATTCTACCTCCACAAAAGTGTTGTGAATCTCTTCGTAGATGGGGTGACTTGAATGGGGAAATAGTTTCTCGATGATTCCGAAATGAAAATCTTTGATCTCCTTCAAAATTTCATCGCAGCGATCTCCCCTATTAAAGAATTCAGCGTGTAGGTTCTCAAAGGCATTGGTCGTCTTTCCCATGGCGGAAACCACCACGATCAGCGCCTCCTGTTGATGATTGGCAATGATCTCCCCAACGTTCCGTACTGCCGCTGCATCCTTTACCGATGCGCCGCCAAATTTGAATACCTTCATGCTTGGCAAATTTTGATGATCTGCTCTTTAGAAAACCTCCCATTCAACCATTCGTCTTCGATGGAGGCTCCCAAATTCTTGTAAAAATCGATGGCCGGCTGATTCCAGTCTAACACTTGCCACTCCATTCTGCCTGATGCACGATCGTAGGCCTCTTGGATCACGGCTTTAAAGAGGGCTAAACCTAAGCCTTTTCCTCTCGCGGATTCGGTCACGATCAGGTCTTCTAAATAAAGCGCTCGCCCCTTCCAGGTGCTATATTTTTCATAGTAAAGTGCCATTCCCCTGATCTTGCCATCCAATTCTCCGATCAATAGGTCATAAATGGGCCTGGTCCCGAAGCCATCTTCTTCGAATTGTGCAAGCGTCACTTCAACCGCCGCTGGTTCCTTTTCAAATACCGCCAACTCCTTAATAAGTTCAAGGGCAGCTGCACAATCTTCCCGCTTTGCTTTTCGAATGCGTATTTCCATGCGTCTCCTTTATGGTAAGTTCTCTCTAAATGCAATTGACAAAAGTGAGGAATTATCAGGAGATTGCGATATTTGCAGCTCCTCAAACCTCCATTCATGCAAGGCGTTAAGACATTAAGCGAGTTCATTATTGAACGACAAGAAGATTTTCCATTTGCCAGCGGCGAATTTAGCCGACTGATGAACGACATTGTGATCGCTTCCAAGATCATCAATCGAGAAGTGAATAAAGCCGGCCTGGTTGAAATTCTTGGATCTACTGAAAACGAGAACATCCAAGGGGAGACGCAACAAAAATTAGACGTTTTTGCCGACGAGCAATTCATTTCTGCCCTGAAAAATGGAGGCGAAGCCTGCGGCATTGCCTCCGAGGAGAATGATGATTTCGTAGCTTTTGATAATGCACGTTCGAGACAAGGAAAATACATTGTGGTGTTTGACCCTTTAGACGGTTCATCGAATATCGACGTGAACGTGTCCATTGGCACCATCTTTAGCATCTATCGAAGAAAGACCGAGATCGGCCAGCAGGCTGAACTGAAAGACTTTTTGCAGCCGGGCCGTGAACAGGTAGCCGCGGGTTACGTGATCTATGGTTCCTCTACCATGCTGGTATACACTACCGGGAACGGAGTAAATGGCTTTACCTTAGATCCTTCCATAGGTGAATTCTGCCTGTCGCACCCCAATATGAGGTGTCCGGAAAGTGGTAAGATCTACTCCGTCAATGAGGGTAAGCGTACTGAGTTTTCTGAGGCCATTCAGTCTTACCTGGAGTATGTGAAGGAAGATGATAAATCCACCAAGCGCCCCTACGCATGTCGCTACATAGGCTCCATGGTGGCTGATCTACACCGCAATTTGCTCAAAGGAGGGATTTTTCTCTATCCTGAAAGTACGCATGCAGCTAATGGTAAGCTTCGTTTGCTATACGAATGCAATCCGATGGGCTTTATTATGGAACAGGCTGGCGGAAAAGCCCACAGCGGAAAAGAGGAGATCATGAACATCCAGCCGGAATCGCTGCACCAAAGAGTTCCCATCCTCATCGGATCAAGTGAAATGGTAGATAAAGTGCTGAGCTATTACTAGGTTTCATTATTTTAGGTTATCAAACTCGATCCACTCAATGCCAGCTAACTACTGGAAAACCACAATCAGGATCTGTTTCCTGCTGATCTTACCTCTTCAAAGTTGGGGGCAGCTCGACAGTATTCAATACTTGGTTGATTCGGAAGACCGAATCAGGCACTATTCAGGTTTGATCGCTCTTGCGGAGTATTATTTCGATGAAGGGGATACCCTGACTTCTTACGTGCTTGAGCGCGCCGACCTTGAAGACGCCGACCTGCCCAACGAACTTTATCGCGAGTTGACCGAACGAAAGGCTGAAGTGATCAAACGATTATTCAACCATAAAGAAGGTCTAAAAATTCTAAATAAGGCCTTAGGGTATTCAGCTGAAAACCAGGATTCGCTTTCCATGGCGAAATGGCATGAACTCAAGTCGGGCTATTACTATTACCTTTTTGAATACGATTCTTGTCGGGCAGAACTGGATCGAGGCATTCAAATTCTCGAGAATATTGGCAGGCAAGAAGAAAAAGGTAACCTCATCTTGAAATCCGGCATTGTAGATTATGCGCTTGGCCACTATGAAAGGGCCATCAAAAGCGCATTTGAGGCCACTGATATCTTTAAAACCAGTAACGAAGACAAGCAATTGGCCGTGGCCTATTTACAATTGGGAAACATCTATTATTTTCTGAAAAGTTACACCGAAGCAGAAACTTATTACGATCTGGCAGCGGTTCATTTTAAAAAGGTCGAGGACGAGTATGGTTACCAGAATGCCGTCTCAAACAAAGGGTTGATCTTCATAGAAAAAGGCCAATTCAGAAAAGGCATTCAATTGCAACATATGGCGCTTCGGCATTTCCAAAAGGAGAAACGCTTCTTGGAGATCGGCAACAGCTATTACTACTTAGGCAAAGCGCACAACGGCTTAAGGAATTATGACAGTTCTGATTATTACATCGATCTTTCCATTAAGTCTAACCAACAGTCTCGTTACGACATTGGCATAGGGTATGGATATTTGATCAAAGCCGACAATCGCAAGACGCGCGATCAGCTGGATTCTGCGCTTTACTTTAATCAGTTGGGCCTCGAGATTGTCGAGCCGTTAGAGGTGTTCGAATTGGAGAAGCTCCTGCAAAAACAACGATCAACACTACTCGAAGACAAAGGAGATTATCAGGCTGCTCTAGCAGCCCTTAGAAGAAGTATTCAGATCGAAGATAGTTTGGATATTGATTATGAATCGTTGAACCAAATGGCCAGTAAGCAATTGGCCAAGTTCGAGGCCGCCGAATATGAATTGAAGTTGGCCAAACAAAGAGAAGAGCAGCAAGCGATCGAAAACAAGCGACAGCAGCAGTTGATCATCGCCATGACCATCATTGCCTTTCTCCTGATATTTTTCGTGATCGGACTGGTGAATACCAATCGCCGCAATCGCTACCTAAACAAGCAACTTGTAGCCAACAAGGATACCATTGAGCACGAGCTTACCAATAAGAAAGCCCTGCTGAAGGAAATCCACCATCGGGTAAAGAATAATCTTCAGATCATCTCAAGTATGCTCAGCATTCAGGCACAATATGCCAATGACCCGCGTCTAGACGGAGTGATCAGCGAATGCAGGTCACGAATCGTAAGCATGTCATTGATTCACGAGAGTCTATATAAGAAAGAAGATAACGAACAATCGCTTTTTAGCAACTACATTCGGCAATTGATGCCTCAATTGATCCACACCTATCAATTGGACCGCAATCAGGTAGATCTTCAAATGGATATCGAAGATTTTGAGCTTTCGCTCGACGACTCGGTGCCTTGTGGACTGCTGATCAACGAGATCGTTTCGAATTCGCTGAAACATGCCTTCCCCGAAGGAAAAAACGGAACCATCACACTTAAAATGGGCAAAGAAGGTCGGAACATGGCCTTACAGATCTCTGATGACGGCATTGGATTAAAACAAGAAATAGACCCGGCTGCCCAAGACACTTTTGGCTTTTTATTGATCTATACCCTGGCCGCCCAGCTGGAAGCAGAAATCCTGATCAGTCGCGAAGATGGATTGGCCTTTGATATTCGCTGGGAAACCAAGTTTGATAAATTGCTGAGTTGAGGATGTCTGCCAATAACCGATTGCTCTACTTTGGGCTGATTTTTTTGGCGACCTTCTTGGCCTATTTTCACTCCCTAGACCACCCTTTCACCTATTTGGATGACCAGGTACAGGTGGTCGATAACGCCAAGATCAAGCAGCTTACTGTTGAGCATATCAAGGCAATCTTCAGCAGTACTTCAGTGGGAATGTATCAACCCCTAACTAGTCTGATCTACGCCTTGGTATATGCAGTAAGCGGATTGAATGCCACTGGATTTCACTTGGCCTCACTGGGCCTGCACTTGATCAATCTTGCCCTGCTCATTCGCTTGCTTCGGCAGTTTAATCTCGACGACTGGACCATTTTGATCCTGGGCGCGGTATTTGCCTTGCACCCCATGCAGGTAGAAAGTGTGGCCTGGGTTTCTGCCTTCAGCAATTTGGTGTTTACCGCCTTTTATTTTTTGTCGGTCCTGGCCTATTTACAACATCTGAATGGCAAAAAGAACAGGCTCTGGCTTAGCCTTCTATTCTTTCTGCTCAGCTGTTTTTCAAAAGCTACGGCGGTAAGTCTTCCGCTGGTATTGATTTTAATTGATCAGTGGCATTTTGGCAAATGGCGATGGAAAAAACAGCTTAATAAGCTGCCTTTTCTAGTGATTTCGGTCATCTTTGGCGTCATCACCATCCAAAGCCGGGAATCAGCCGGACACCTTTCGGATCTATCCCAGACTTTTGAATGGCATCACCGAATCTTCCTGATCTCCAAATCCATTTTCTTTTACCTGGCAAAATTTTTGGCGCCGGTAAATTTAAGTGCGTTCTATCCCTATCCGGAACTAAATGAAGGTTACTTTGATCCTTTTATCTACCTCACTTTTCTCCTCATTGGCTTCATCATTTACCTGATCTACCGTTATCGAAACCACCAGAGGATCAGGCTTGGTAGTTTATTTTTTCTGCTTACCCTAGCGCCTACTTTACATTTTATTCCGGTGGGAAATCAGCTCACCGCCGACCGTTATCTCTATCTGCCCATGCTTGGCTTGTTATTATTGCTTTCTAAGTGGATCTCTCAATTGAGCCTGGGCTGGAAAAGAATAAGCTTCATTTTATTGGTGGCTTCCCTGGGTATAGGGTCTTATCTGCGCGTAGGCGTTTGGCAAAATGACCAAAAGATCTGGGAAGATGTCTTGGCGCAATATCCCCGGGTGGCGCAAGCCCATAACAATTTAGGAAGCTATTTACTGTTAAAGGATCAGCCGAAAGAGGCCTTCGCTCATTTTGATAAAGCCATTGAGTTCAAACCCAATTATGCGGATGCCTACAACAACCGCGGCAATTTGCTGGCTCAGGCAGGAAAGAGCAAAGCGGCGATGAATGATTTCAATAAAGCCATTGCACTTAGACCTCATGCTGATGCCTTCTATAATCGAGCAAATGAACTCAGCAAAATCGGTCAGCTCCGCTTGGCGATCGAAGACTACACCGAAAGTATAAAAATCAAAGCCGGTCCGGACGCCTACACCAATCGAGCTTTTGCTTACCTAAAGCTTAAGCAGCTGGAAAATTGCCGCAGGGACCTACAGCAGGCCCTTAAAATAGATCGCGGCTACCACCCTGCTTACTTTTTGCTGGCGATGGAAGCCAGGCAACGCAACGACTTTGATGCGGCCTGCCAAAACCTCAGACTTGCCGCCAAATACGGTAACCAAAAAGCCAAAAATGCCCTGGCAGAACTCTGTCAGAACAATTCCCCCTGATTGCCACTTATACAGTAGTTTTGCAAAGCTAAATGAAATTAGAGCAGCTAAAGCAGAGATACCGGGAGGATCGCAGGGTAAAGGAGATCGCTGATCAGTTTCGCGACCATCCGCTCTCCCACCTTCATCTTACAGGCAGTTCTGGAAGTATCAATGCATTTGTGGCTTATGGTATTTCCAAGCAAATTCCCCTACATCAATTTTTCATACTCGCAGACAAAGAAGAAGCGGCTTACTTTTTAAACGACCTAGAGACCTTGGTTGGGGAGAAAGCACTTTTTTACCCCTCCTCCTATCGCAGAGCATATGAAGTAGAGCAGACCGATAACGCCAATATTCAAATGCGAGCCGAAGTGCTCAATAAGATCGCGGCCAAAGAGCAGCAATATTATGTGGTAAGCTATCCGGAGGCACTCTCTGAATTCGTGATCACCGAAAAGAAACTGCATCAGCACAAGCTGGAAATAAACCAGGGGGATTCGCTGGACATGGAGTTCATGATCGAAAACTTGAACGAATTCCATTTTGAACGGGTAGATTTTGTGGGCGAACCCGGGGAGTTCTCCGTACGCGGAGGAATTCTCGATGTGTATTCCTTTGCCAATGAACATCCCTATCGGATCGAATTCTTCGGTGATGAGGTCGACTCGATTAGGCTATTCGATGCAGCCACTCAACTGTCGGTAAAAAAGTTGGAAGGCATTGCCATTCTACCCAATGTGCAGGAGAAGATGGTAGAAGAGAGCCGCATTCCTATTTTCGATTTTCTACCCGACAATACGCTGTATTGGTTAAAGGACTTTCGATTAAGTCGCGACGCCATCGAAAAGCTCTACAAAAAATCGGTAGAAGCTTACGAAAAGCTCGATTCCCCATTGAAGCATATCAAGCCCGAAGAACAATTTATCTCCAAAGACGAATTCATTCGTTCCACCCTGCACTTGAATACCATCGAGTTCGGTCAGCAAACCTATTTTCAGTCTGATCTGAAAATAGCGGTGCAGAGCAGTCCGCAGCCCGCCTTTAATAAGAATTTCGACTTGCTGGCAGACCAACTCAATGCCAATCAAAAGAAAGGTATCGACAATTTGCTGGTTGCGAACAACAGCAAGCAGATCGAGCGTCTCTACAACATCTTCGAAGACATCGGTAAGGACTTGAAATTCGAGACCATGCTTCTGAGTATTCACGAAGGTTTTGAAGATCAGGAGCAGGGCATAGCCATTTACACCGACCATCAGATCTTTGATCGTTATCAGCGCTTTAGGCTTAAAGAATCCTTTAAGAAAAAGGATCAGGCCATCACGCTAAAAGAACTACAAAATTTAAGTCCGGGCGACTACATCACCCATATCGACCATGGAGTAGGGCAATTTTCAGGTCTAGAGAAGATCAAAGTAGATGGCAAGGCACAAGAAGCCATTCGTATTCTTTACCGCAATAAAGATATCCTCTACATTAGTATTCATTCCTTGCATCGGATCTCGAAATTCGTAAGCAAGGACGGCACCACGCCCAAGGTCGATAAATTGGGCTCCGATAGCTGGAAGAAATTAAAGCAAAAGGCCAAAAAGAAGGTCAAGGAGATCGCTTATGACCTGATCAAACTCTATGCAGAGCGCCGATCAAAAAAAGGTTTTGCCTTCTCACCCGACACTTATTTGCAAAATGAACTGGAGGCCTCCTTTCTTTACGAGGATACGCCAGATCAGTTGAAGGCCACTCAAGACGTAAAAGCCGATCTGGAATCGGAAACCCCTATGGACCGCCTGATTTGTGGTGATGTAGGCTTTGGAAAGACCGAGGTCGCCATTCGGGCAGCTTTCAAGGCGGTAACCGACAGTAAGCAGGTGGCTATTCTGGTACCCACTACCATATTGGCCTGGCAGCATTACCAAACCTTTAAATCCCGTTTAAAGGACTTTCCCGCCAAGGTGGATTACCTCAACCGTTTTAAAACCCAGAAGGACATCAAATCTACCTTAAAAAAGGTAGCCAACGGAGAAGTTGACATCCTCATCGGTACCCACCGGATCGTGGGAAAGGATGTGAAGTTTCTGGACCTCGGCTTACTGATCATCGATGAAGAACAGAAGTTTGGCGTGGGCGTCAAAGACAAGCTGAAGACCATGAAGGTGAATGTAGACACCCTTACCCTCACCGCTACCCCCATTCCCAGAACCTTGCAATTCTCATTGATGCAGGCCAGAGATCTTTCGGTGATCAACACACCCCCACCTAACCGACAGCCCATTTTAACCGAGGTACATACCTTCAATGAAGAGTTGATCCGCGATGCGGTAAGCTACGAGGTCTCCAGAGGCGGACAGGTATTTTTCATCAACAATCGGGTGCAAAACATCAAAGAAGTGGCGGGAATGATCCAAAGGCTGGTGCCCGATGCCAGGGTGCTGGTGGCCCACGGTCAGATGAAAGGAGAAGAATTGGAAGAACGCATGATGGCCTTCGTGAATGGAGAATACGATGTGCTGGTGGCTACCACCATTATTGAAAGTGGATTGGATATCCCCAATGCCAATACCATCATCATTAACAACGCCAACAATTTCGGTCTCAGTGACCTGCACCAGATGCGCGGAAGGGTGGGCCGTTCCAATAAAAAGGCTTTTTGCTATTTGATGGCTCCACCCATGGTGAGTTTGACCTCAGAGGCCAGAAAACGCCTGCAGGCGTTGGAGCAATTCTCTGATTTGGGTAGCGGTTTTCAAATTGCCATGAAGGATCTGGACATCCGAGGGGCCGGTAATCTTCTGGGTGCCGAGCAAAGTGGGTTCATTGGAGAAATTGGCTTTGACACCTATCAAAAGATCTTGAATGAAGCCATTCAGGAACTGAAGGAAACCGAGTTTAAGGACCTTTACCAAAATGGAGACGAGGCCTTTATAGACGAATGTCAGATCGAGACCGATTTGGAGATACAGATTCCCGACGATTACGTGAATCAGGTGGCCGAACGCATCAATCTCTACAAGGAGTTGGATTCCCTGGAAGAGGAAGCCGAACTCAATCGCTTCGAAGACAAATTGATCGATCGCTTTGGTCCGATCCCTCCGGCCACACAGGAGATGATCCGCGCCATCAGACTGCGCTGGATCGCCAAGGAGATCGGAGTGGAAAAGGTAGTGCTAAAACAAAAGAAAATGATCTGCTATTTCGTAAGCAATCCGGATTCACCTTACTACCAGTCGCCGATCTTCAGTCAGGTGCTCCGCTACGTACAAAACCACACCGGCCTCTGCACCCTTAAAGAACG
>JGI12109J20283_10229068_pt1 | contig 10040 bp, 11 predicted proteins | sample ElkSlonscriptome_12_FD_20283 | JGI IMG/M metagenome (IMG submission 20283) | reverse complement strand
ACGACGAGCATGGTTGGGCCATCGACCGGCGAGAGATCGCCCGCATCTGGACGGCCGGCTGCATCATCCGCTCGACGATGCTCGACCGCTTCATGGCCATCCTCGGCGGCGCCGAAGGCCCGATGCTCGCCAGCGCGATGACCGAGGACTTCGCACCGCTCACCGCCGGCTGGCGCAAGGCCGTCTCCGCCGCGAGCGCCGCGGGCCACCTGGTCCCCGCGATGAGCGCTTCGCTGACGTGGTGGGAGCAGCTCACCACCGAGGTCGGCACCGCGCGAGTCATCCAGGCCCAGCGCGACCGCTTCGGCCACCACACCTTCCGCCGCGTGACCGACCCCGAGACCCCGGTCCACGACGACTGGCAACCCTGAGACGGAGCCGATGGGAACGTCCGTGCCGACTATCCGCCCCTACCGGGCCGATGACCTGCCTGCGCTCGCGGCGCTCTTCCATCGCGCCGTGCACGCCATCCCCGACGAGCTCTACGGGCCCACCGAGCGCGAGCACTGGGCCCCCTCCCCGCCCGAGCCAGACCGATGGACGGAGCGCTTCGCCGCTGCTCCGCCAGTGGTGGCGATCGTGGAGGGGGCCATCGCCGGCTTCATGACCCTCGAGCCCGACGGGCACCTCGCCATGGCCTACGTGGACCCCGCCCTCCAGCGCCGCGGTGTCGCGAGCGCGCTCCTGACCCATCTGGAGGCGCGCGCCGAGGAGCTGCGGCTCGGTCGGCTCTTCGCCGAGGTCTCGCTCGCGGCGCGCCCCTTCTTCGAGCGCCGCGGCTTCCGTGTCGTCCGTCCCAACGAGGTCGCTCGGGAAGGGCGTGCTCTCGCCAACTGGATCATGGACAAACGCACCATCGCTCTCGGCGATCGCGGCCGCATCTTCGTCATCGGCAACTCCGGTGCGGGCAAGAGCACGCTGGCCGAGGCCCTCGCCGAGCGAATCGGCCGCTCACGCATCGACCTCGACGAGGTGGCCTTCGTCGACCAGCAGGGCACCCGCCGCGCGATCGGCGATGCGCTCGCGATGCTCCGTGAGCGCGAGGGCCTCGAAGGCGCCATCGTCGAGGGCTGCTACGCCGACCTCATCGAGGCCCTCGCCGCGACCGGCGACCAACTGGTCTGGCTCGACCTCACGGTCGCCGAATGCATCGCCAACGCGAAGGCGCGGCCCTGGGAGCCGCACAAGTGGCCCTCGGCCGAGATGCAGGACAGCTTCCTGCCGAAGCTCCTGGACTTCATCGCCACCTATCCGGCGTCCACCGCACCCACGGGCCGCCCCGCCCACGCTGCCCTCTTCGACACCTTTGTCGGCACCAAGGAGAAGCACACCGAGCGCCCCGCGCTCGAGCTGTGATCCGGCACTCTTTTTTCGGTGCGACGCCTTCGACTACCGTCTGCGCAGCTGGAGGTGTGGTTTGGCTGACGATCCGGAGAAGCTCGCGGGCGCGGAAGAGGAACGGTGCGAGTCGACGCTGAGTCGGCGCGCGATGCTCGAGCGGACCAGCATCGGTGTCGCGGCGGTGCTCGTCGGCTGCGGCGACGGTGGCGGGGTCGACGACGGAGGCACGCTGCCCGCCGACATGAGCGGCACGGACAACGGAACCGTGCCGAGCACCGACGGTGGACCCGTTCGCATGGACGCCGGTCCGGGCCAGCCGGACATGCGCCCGCTTCCCGACGGCGGGATGGACGACGTTCGTTCGCTGCCCGCTTCGGACCGGTTCCCCCTCGGCGTGGCGAGCGGCGACGCCACGGAAGACTCGATCATCCTCTGGACCCGCTACGACGGGAGCGGCGCCCTCACCCTCGCCGTCTGGGAGCTCCTCGCGGACGGCGCCGATGGGGCCCGCGTGCTCGACCTGGCGGTCACCCCGGACGACGCGGGCTTCGTCCACGAGACCATCGCGGTCAGCGCCGGCCAGCGCTACGGCTACGCCTTCGTCGAGGACGCAACCGCCCGCAGCACCATCGGACGCTTCCGCGCGGCCCTCGCGAGCGACGCCATGGAGCCGCTCATCTTCGGCGCCGTCAGCTGCACCCGCAACGGCCGCAGCTTCGACACGCTGCTGCGCGCCGGCGAGCGCGACGACCTGGACGCCTTCCTCCTCCTCGGGGACACCACGTACAACGACGGCGAGTCCACCGTCGAAGGGTTCCGCGCGAAGTGGGCCGAGAACTTCTCCACCGAGGGCTACATCGCGACCCGCGCCGCCGCCTCGCTCCTCGCCACCTGGGACGACCACGAGATCGACAACAACTGGGATCCGGAGAACACCGCGACCCCGACGGTCGACGCGGGCCGCCAGGCCTTCTTCGACCATCTCCCCCTCGAGCGGCTCGCCGAGGACCCGGAGCGAGTCTGGCGCAGCCGCCGCTGGGGCCGGACCCTCGAGGTCTTCGTCCTCGACTGCCGTAGCGAGCGCCGGCCCTCCACCCGTGACGACGCCGACGCCGAGTACATCTCCACCGAGCAGATGGACTGGCTCAAGGCGGGCCTCTCGAGCAGTACGGCGGTCTTCAAGGTGATCCTCAACTCGGTCGGCATCACCGACTTCCCCTTCCTCCTCGATCTCGGCTCGAACGATCGCTGGGAGGGCTACGCGGCCCAGCGCGAGGACATCCTCGACTTCATCGACGACGCCGGCATCGGCGGCGTCCTCTGGGTCGCCGGCGACTTCCACTTCAGCAGTCTCGGTCGCGTGGGCGGGAGCGGGGACCGGGGCGAGAATCAGTGGGAGGTGCTCGTCGGTCCGGGCGCGCAGGTCTCCAACCCGTTGCACTCGGCGCTCACCGGAAGCCGCTGGCCCTACGCCGGCGGCACCAACAACTTCACCGAGCTCCGCTTCGATCCGTCCGCCGGTGAGATCCGCGTGCGCTTCATCGACGGCGGCGGCGGGGTCATCGCCGACGAGTCGATCGCGCCCTGATCTTTTCTCGCATCGCGCCCTACCCACTCGTGCCATCTACCCGCACACTTCTCCCAGCGTGAACCGCCTCGACCCCGTACCGCTGCTCGCCGATCGCCGGCCCGCCGAGCTGCTCGTGCATGACGAGGCGGAGCCTTGCCCCTATCTCCCGGGGCGCGTGGCGCGGATGCCTCTCCGCCTTCCGGTCCGCGCGCTCACCCACGACGAGCTCGACGAACGCCTCGCCGGCGGGGACCGTCGTCACGGCGCACTCTTCTACCGGCCGAGCTGTGACGGCTGCGACGCCTGCCAGGCGATCCGCATCGACGTGAACGACTGGGACTTCAGCAAGTCGCAGCGCCGCACGCTCCGCCGGGGCGACGCCGCGCTAAAGGTCACCCTCGGCACGCCCATCGTCGATGCCCGCCGGGTGGCCCTCTACGACAAGCATCGTTTCGGTCGGGGCCTCGCCAAGCCCGATACCCGGCCCATGGACAGCCAGTCCTACCAGCGCTTCCTCGTCGACCGCTTCTGCGACGCCTTCGAGGTTCGCTATTCCATGGACGGCGAGCTGGTCGGCGTCGCGGTCACCGACCGCGGCGAAGAGGCGCTCTCGGCGGTCTATTGCTTCTACGACCCGGACGTCACCGCCGTCGGCATCGGCACCTATTCGATCCTCAAGCAGATCCAGCTCGCCCAGGAGCGCGGCCATCGCTACCTCTACCTCGGCCTCTACATCGAGGACTGCCCGCCCATGGCCTACAAGGCCCGATTCCGCCCGCACCAGCGGCGGATCCACGGGCGCTGGCATCGCTTCGACTAGATTCCCCTCCAGGTGGACGACAACAGCCGTGCGCCACTCGTAAGGTGCTACCCGGCCGGCGCTGAGGCATGCTGAGGCCATGATTGGCCGCGCGCTCTTCGCTTGCACTCTCTGCCTCGCCCTCGTCGCCTGTGGCGACGACGACGGAACGACCGACGAACCGGGCATGGACATGGCGGTGCCTCCGGGTCCGGACGGGGGCCCCGAGGGGATCATCGTCGAAGAGGGCTGCGACAACACGCAGACGCTGCGCTGCTTCCTGCCCTGGCCCTCGAGCGTGTTCCTGGCCGAAGACAGCGAGACCGACACCGGCTTCCGGGTGGACATGCCCGAGAACGGCATGCCCTTGAACCAGTACGGTGAGAGGATCGATCGGACGGTGGCTTGGGAGAACTTCGACGGGTTCAGCCCGTCCGGATCGCTCCTGGCTGGCTTCTGGGGGAAGGTCGACGACACCCCGCTGGCCGACGAGAACAACATCCCCGACACCCTCGAGGCGTCTTCCCAGACCCTGCTCATCGACGCGGAGACCGGTGAGCTCGTCGCCCACTTCGCCGAGATCGACAAGTGGACCAACGACGAGGACGGCACGACCAGCCTCTACATGCGTCCCGCGACCCGGCTCGAAGAGAACCACCGCTACGTCGCGGCCATCAAGACGGGCCTGCAGCTCGAGGACGGCTCGCCCGTCGAGCCGAGCGAGTTCTTCCGCGCCCTCCGCGACGGCACCGACGACGACGTCCCTGCGGTCGCCGCGCGGCGAGCGGCGATGGAGGAGATCTTCGGCTTCGTCGAGGACCTCGGCGTGGACCGCTCGGAGCTGCTCCTCGCCTGGGACTTCCACACCGCCAGCGGCACCTCCATCCGCGGTGACATGCTCACCATGTGGGACGACGCCAAGGCCAAGTGGGAAGCCGGCACCGACGGCATCGGCACCTGCACCGTCGAGAGCGTCGAGATGGACGTGAGCGACACCCTTTGGAAGCGGATCCGTGGCACCTACACGGTCCCGAACTACATGACGGGCCCCGGCGGTGGCGTCGTCGCGAACCGCGACTCGGACGGCAACGTGGCCTACAACGGCCCCGTCGAGGCGCCCTTCGAGATCGCCATCCCGCCGAGCGTCCGTGACCGCGTGCTCGCCGGCAACGGCCCCGGTCGCGGCATGATGCACGGCCACGGCCTCCTCGGCGCCGCCAATCAGACCTCGAGCGGCGGCGTCCGCGTGCTCCTCGAGTACGCGGAGATGGTCGGCTTCGGCACCGACTACTGGGGGCTGAGCTCGAGTGACCTGAGCACGATCATCTCCGAGATCATGCCGGACTTCGGCAACTTCGATCAGCTGGGCGAGCGGCTCATGCAGGGCACGCTCAACCACCTAGTCCTGATGAAGGCCTTCGCCCCGGGCGGCTCCTGCGCCGAGCTCGAGGAGATGATGGTCGAGGTCGAGGGCGAGATGCAGCCCACGATGAACGCCGAAGAGCTCTATTACTACGGCATCAGCCAGGGCGGCATCATGGGCGGCACCCTCGCCGCGCTCAGCGACACCATCGATCGCTACGTCCTGCAGGTCGGCGCCATGACCTACTCGATCATGGTCCGCCGAAGCGTCAACTTCGGCGTCTACGAGGGCATCATGCAGATCTGGTACCCGGACAAGATCGACCGGGACTGGCTCGTGGTCTCGACCCAGAGCAGCTGGTCGCTGGCCGAGCCTGCCGGCTACGCGCCGCACGTCGTCGGTGAGCCCTTGCCTGGCGTGGACAACTCGAACCGGCGGATCCTCTATCAGACCAGCCGCTTCGACACGCAGGTGCCCAACGTGGCTTCGGACATCGCCGCACGCTCCATGGGCATCGGCACCTTCGACTCGAGCGTCTACGAGCCCTGGAACGTCGAGGTCATCACCGAGGACACGGCCGACAACGCCTACGTGATCTTCCACCTCAGCGAGGTGGAGCCACTCCCCGAAGGCACCATCAATGTCATGGGCGACAACAGCGCCCACGGCGATCTCCGCCATCAGACGCCGGTCCTCGAGCAGATCGACGAGTTCAGTCGCCCGGATGGCGTGGTCCGCGACACCTGCCCCGACAACAGCTGTCTGCTGGACAACGAGCGCCTCTGATTGCACCTTCCGCGCGGCATGAGCACCCGCGTCCGCTTCGAACCCTCTGGTTTCGAGACCGAAATCGATGCTCCGGTGGAGCTGATCGACGTCACCGACGAGCACCCGGAGGCCGACGTCCCCTACAGCTGCCGTTCGGCGAGCTGCGGCACCTGCCGCGTCGAGGTGGTGAGCGGGGCCGAGGCGCTGGCCCCGGCCGAGGAGGACGAGCTCGACGTGCTCGAGATCTTCGGCGACGAAGGTCCGGTGCGCCTCTGCTGCCAGCTCAAGCTGGCCAAGGACACCGAGAAGCTCGTGCTGCGGGTGGTGGACCCCTACTGATGGGAGCCTCCCTCCGATGGCTGGCGCCGCTCCTGCTGCTCTGCGCCTGCGCCACGACCGGCAGCGGCTCGAGCGGCTCCGGGCTCGCCTACGGCGAGAACGCGCAGGCCGACTACGAGCGGGCGCTGCTCTCCTTCCGCAAGGACAACTGCATCGAGGCCGAGCCGGCCTTCCGGGCCGTGCGCCGGAAGTACCCCTACAGCCGCTACGCCGCGCTGGCCGAGCTGCGGGTCGCCGATTGCAAGATGAAGCAAGACGAGTGGGCAGAGGCGATCACCGCCTATCGGCAGTTCGTGCGTTTTCGGCCGAGCCACTCCCAGATTCCCTACGCCCGCTTCCGCATCGCCCAGGCGCACTTCGAGCAGATTCCGAGCGAGTGGCTCCTCTCGCCCCCCTCCCACGAGCGCGACACCCAGTCCACCCAGGAGGCGCTCCGGCAGCTCCGCCGCTTCGTCCTCGACTACCCGGAGGACCAGCGGGTGGCCGAGGCGCAGGGGCTGATCGAGAAGGCGCTGAAGATCCTCGCCGCCCACGAGCTCTACGTCGCCCGCTTCTACCTGCGGCGCGACGCCTACCCGGCGGTGGTGAACCGGCTCCGGACCATGCTCACCAGCTACGATGGGAGCGGCCTCGAAGCGGAGGCCCTGCTGCTGCTCGGGGAGACCTATCTCGAGATGCGCGACCGCGAGCAGGCCCGTCGGGCCTTCCAGGAGCTCGTGGACCGCTACCCGGAGGCCGACGAGGCCGACGACGCCCGCGACCAGCTCGGCAGCCTCGGCGGCTGACGCGCTGACAAGTGGCCCCCAGATGGAGGGACCCGGCGCATCGGGGAGGTAATTTTGCTCCCGTGACCGGCGGAGCGATATCCTCCAGGCGGATGGACGACCGCACGAAGCAGCTGCTGGCCCTCGGGCGCGAACACTACGAGAAGCGCGAGTTCGACAAGGCCGAGCACTACCTGCTGCAGGTGGTGGACCGGGGTACGACTGGCTTCGCGGACGTCTACAACATGCTGGGGGTCATCTTCCACGACCGGGGTCAGTTCGAAGAGGCCCAGGCCAGGTTCGAACGCGCGCTCTCGATCAACCCCCGCTACACCGAGGCCGCCCTGAACCTCGCGGTCACCTACAACGACCTCGGCCGCTACGACGAGGCGAAGAAGATCTACCAGGGCGCCATCGCCGCCGGCGAAGAGGCCCCCGGCAAGATGGACCCCTTCGTAAAGGGGAAGATCGCCAACCTCCACGCCGAGACCGCCACCGCCTACGCCGACGCGGGGCTCATCAGCGAGGCCATGCACGAGTACCGCAAGGCGGTGATCCTCTGTCCGCATTTCGCCGACCTGCGGCTCAAGCTCGCGAACCTCTACCGGCAGCAGGGGGATCTCGACGCCGCCAAGTACGAGCTCAAGGAGGCGCTGAGCCACCGGCCCAAGTATGTGCCGGCTCGCGTCGCCCTCGGCGTCGTGCTGCTCGGACTCGGCAAGAAGGACGAGGCCCGCCAGCAGTGGGAGTCGGCCCTCGAGGTCGACGCCGAGCACAAGGCGGCGAAGATGTATCTGCGAATGCTCGAGGGCAGCCAGAAGGCCGACGGCGAGAAGGCCGACGAAGGGGGCTGAAGATGCGTGCCTCGATCGCCCTGTCGGTCTTCTTCCTCCTCACCGTCTTCAGCGGAAGCGCGGTGGCCCAGCGCGTCGTCGTGCCTCCGCCGCTCGGGGAGCCGAATGCGGACGCCCTGAGCACCGCCCGCGAACGCTTCGCCGAGGGCACGGCGGCCGCCGAGGAGGGTCGTTGGTCCGACGCGCTCAGCGCCTTTCGCCAGGCCTACGAGCTCTCCGGCATCTCCGCCGCCCTCTACAACGTGGGCACCACCTACCGCTCCCTCGGCCGCTACGTGGACGCCCGGGACACCTTCGCCCAGCTCCTGCGCGAGCACCCCGAGCTCTCGGACGACATGCAGGGCACGGTGGCGGGGCTCCGCGACGAGGTCGCCGCCCGGGTCGCGGCCATCGAGCTGCGGGGCGTGCCCCTCGAGGGCGAGCTCAACCTGCGTTTCGACGGCCGGCGGACCGACATCCCCGCGGCGCGTCCCGTGCGCCTCGAGACCCAAGGGGGCAGTCACGCCGTACGGCTCACGCAGCCGGACCACGAGCCTTTCCTCTGGGAAGGCAGCGTCGCCGAAGGCGACACCCGGGTGGTCGAGGTCGAGCTCGTTCCCATCATCGTCGAAGCGAGCCCCGAGGGCATGTCCACCCTCGGCAAGGCGATCCTGATCACGGTCATCGGCCTGGTGGTCGTCGGCGCCGCGGTCGGTGTGGGCCTCGCCCTGCGTAGCGACGGTCTGCAGCCGGAGAGCGAATTCACGGTGGAGCTATGAGGCGCGCGCTGCTGATCGGTCTCGCCCTCTGCGGGCTGAGCTGCGCCGAGAACGGCATCCTCGAGCTCATCGTCGAGCTGCCCCCGAGCGCCTCGGCAGAGGCCACATACGCGGTCATCTCCATGCGGAGCGCCGCCGAGTCGAGCTTCGACGTGGCCTGGGCGGCCGGCGAGCTCGACGGCTTCCTCCTCGAGGGCTCGGGCCGCACCGAGCAGATCAGCGTGGTTGCCCAACCCGAGGACTTCGGCGCCGACCTCCTCGTGCGCATGCGCTTCTGCTCCACGCCCCGCTGCGACGGCCTCGGCGACGACACCGCCGGCGAGCGGCGGCTGATCGTGGAGGAGCCCTTCTACTCGCTCGCGCGCACCCGCGTCGAGTGGGTGGTCCCGGCGGTCGAGGACACGGTCAACGAGACGCCGGACGTGCTGGCGCGCTGCGAGGTCATGGGTTGTCGCGCGGGCGTGACCGTGAGCTACTGTCGCTCCGATGGCAGCCACTTCTGCGATCGGTGAGCGCGCGACCGATGAAGACGGTTGACCACTCGCGGGTCGAGAAAACCGAGATCGTGTTGCCCCAGCACGCGAACGCCCTGGGCACCGCCTTCGGTGGCACCGTGATGAGCTGGGTGGACGTCTGCGCGGCGGTCACCGCCCAGCGGCACTGTGGCCGCATCGCGGTCACCGCGAGCATCGACGCGCTCCACTTCCGCGCACCGCTCCGCGTCGGTGACGTGGCGGTGCTCCGCTCCTGGATGAACGCCGCCTTCGGCAGCTCCATGGAGGTCGAGTGCATGCTCGAGCGGGAAGACACCGCCAGCGGCGAGCGCGTCCTCTGCGTCGACGCGCTGCTCACCTTCGTCAACGTCGACGACGAAGGAAAGCCGATGACCATCCCCGGGCTCCTGGCCGAGACCGACGAGGACCGGGCCCGAGTCGCCGCGGCCCACGCGCGCCGCGAGCGGCGCCTCGCGAACCGCTGAGCGACCGCTCAGCCGGGGATGCGGCTGCGAAGCTCCTCGATGGAGTTCGAGGGATCGAGGTAGTCGGCGAGCTTGCCCTTCACATAGGCCTTGCCCCCGAGCTTCTCGGCGAGGAAGCCGGTCTTCACGTTCGCGTAGACCCGGCCACCGCCGATGGTGACCTTGCCGTCGAAGCGCACCCCTTTGACCTTGCCGTCGAAATGGACGTCGTTCCCTTCCCAGGTGGCTTTCACCCCATGCTTCTTCTGCCAATAGTCGGCGAGGGCCTTCAGCCGGGCCAGAGCATCGTCTTCGTCGAGCGAGTACGGGTAGTCGAGAATCACGGCGCCGAGCATCGGCGGCGAAAGCGCCCCGGTCAACCTCTTCGGGCTGAGCCGTCGCAGCGCCGGTGCCGGTCCTCCCGGCCGAGGAGTCACCTCCGCCCGGCGTCCGCGGGCAAGGGGCGGACGGTCGTCCCTGGTAGCGCTCGGGCTCTCGGACCGTCTCACGGTCGTGAGCCGAAGGA
>JGI12109J20283_11417469_pt1 | contig 10044 bp, 8 predicted proteins | sample ElkSlonscriptome_12_FD_20283 | JGI IMG/M metagenome (IMG submission 20283) | reverse complement strand
CGATGGAAAAGCCGGGCTACGGCGTGTTCCGAATGTAGGCGGCCAAAATTTGATGGCAACCACGAAGGACACGAAGTGCACGAAGGAAGACAAGGATTTTGATTCCTTATCCGGTGTCGTGATTGGCTGCGCAATCGAGGTCCACCGTCACCTGGGTCCAGGACTGCTGGAGTCGGCCTATGAACAATGCCTGGCGCGAGAACTGAGTCTGAAAGGAATTCCGTTTCGCCTGCAGGTTCCCCTACCGGTTCATTACAAGGGGATGAACCTGGATTGTGGTTATCGAATGGACCTGCTCGTAGGTGAGCAACTGATCGTGGAACTGAAAAGCGTCGATAAACTGAACAACATCCACGAAGCCCAGTTGATCACCTACATGAAGCTCGCGAACATCAAAACCGGACTCCTGATGAATTTCAACTGCGAAATCCTGAAGAGCGGGATCAAGCGTTTCATGAATTAATCTTTTCTTCGTGTCCTTCGTGCCCTTCGTGGTTAATCAAATAGCATCCTTATGACGAATAATCTGACACTGAGCAAGGACGAACGCGGCGTAGCGACCCTGACGCTGAATCGTCCCGAGGTGCACAACGCGTTCAACGCCGAGCTGATCGAGGAGCTCAGCGCAACCTTCGACCGGCTTGCCGACGGGGATCGGGCGCGCGTCTTGATTTTGACCGGCGAAGGCGCCTCCTTTTCTGCGGGCGCCGACCTGAACTGGATGCGGGCGATGGCCGAAGGCACGGAGGCAGACAATCGCGCCGATGCGCGAGCCCTCGCGGCCATGCTGCGCAAGCTCGACCAGCTGCCCTGCCCGACGCTGGCCCGCGTCAACGGCGCGGCCTTCGGTGGCGGCGTCGGCCTGATCGCCTGTTGCGACATGGCAATCGCCTCGAGCGCCGCGACATTCGGCCTGACCGAAGTGCGCCTCGGCCTCGCTCCGGCCACGATTGCGCCATTCGTGATCAATAAAATCGGAGCGGGCAAGGCCCGGCGCTTTATGCTGACTGGAGAGCGTTTCGATGCCTCCGCGGCGCTGGGCATGGGGCTTCTCGATGCCTGCGTCGATGCCGACAAGCTCGATATCCAAGTCCAGGGCTGGTGTGAGCGATTGCTCGCCGGCGGCCGGACGGCGCAGGGCCACATCAAGGCGCTTATCCGACAAGTGGACGGCCATGCAGGTGCCTCCGACGAGCTCGATCGCAAGACCTCGGAGCTGATCGCCGCCCTTCGAGTGTCCCGCGAAGGCCAGGAGGGCCTGAGTGCCTTCCTCGAAAAACGCCGTCCTGGCTGGATCAAGGGATCGCAGGCGTCAGAGAGTGATTAATGAAACCACGAAGGCACGCAGGACACGAAGACAAGCAAAAGGAAGAGCTTAGGTTTTGAAAGCTTTGAACAGCGCTAGCCTTTCAAGGCGCACGATGCGTTGCTGTGCCGGCGCATGCGGCGATGAAAATTAAATTAATTCTCGCTTTTCTTCGTGCCCTTCATGCCCTTCGTGGTTTCAACCCAACAACACGAACAGCGCCTACAAACAGAGCGCCGTCGGAGATGAGATGTTCAAGACCGTTCTGATCGCCAACCGCGGGGAGATCGCCTGCCGCATCATTCGGACCTGTCGCCGTTTGGGCATTCGCTCGGTGGCGGTGTATTCCGATGCCGACGCGACGGCCCGCCACGTGCGCCTGGCCGATGAGGCGATGGCGATCGGACCGGCCCCAGCGAGCGAATCCTATCTGGTGATCGACCGCGTTCTAGCCGCCGCACGGGCGGCCGGCGCCGAGGCCATTCATCCTGGCTACGGCTTCCTGTCAGAAAACGCGAATTTCGCCCGCCGAATTCGCGACGCGGGCCTGGCGCTGATCGGCCCCAGTCCGGAGACCATGGAACTGATGGGGTCCAAGGCCGCTGCCAAGGAAAAGATGGCGCCGGCGGGGGTCCCGCTGATTCCCGGCTATCACGGCGAAGATCAAAGCGATGAGGCGCTGTCGCACGAGGCCGAAGGCGTCGGTTTCCCGCTCATGCTCAAAGCCGCCGCGGGCGGCGGCGGTAAGGGCATGCGCGTGGTGCGTTCGATTGAGGATTTTGGTCCGTCGCTGGCTGCAGCTCGCCGCGAAGCCGCTGGCGCCTTCGGCGATGAGCGCATGATCCTCGAGCGCTATCTTGAGCGTCCGCGCCACATCGAGGCCCAGATCTTTGCTGACGGCCACGGCAACACGGTGCATCTGTTCGAACGTGACTGTTCGAGCCAGCGCCGTCACCAGAAGATCATCGAGGAGGCTCCGGCGCCGGGCCTGCCCGAGGCCCTGCGCGGGGAACTCCTTGCCGCGGCAGTTCGAGCGGCCGAGGCCGTCGACTATCTCGGCGCCGGCACGGTGGAGTTCCTCGTCGACGGCAAGGAATTCTTCTTCCTGGAGATGAACACCCGCCTGCAAGTCGAACACCCGGTCACCGAGCTCATCACGGGCCAGGATCTCGTCGAGTGGCAGCTCCGCGTGGCCGCCGGCGAGCCCCTGCCGCTGGAACAGAATGAGATTCAAGCCAGCGGCCACGCGATGGAAGCGCGCATCTACGCCGAGGACCCCGAACAGGGCTTTGTCCCGTCGACGGGCGTGATCGAATCGATGGTTTTTCCGATAGACGATTCCGTTCGAGCCGATTCCGGGGTCGAGGCCGGCGACAGGATCAGCATGCACTACGATCCGATGATCGCCAAGCTCATCGTCCACGGCAGCGATCGCGAACAAGCCAGACAGAGGCTGATTCGAGCCCTCGGCGAGAGCGCGATCTTCGGTCCGGCGACCAATCTGGCCTTCCTTCAGGCATTGGCCGCTGCCCCCGCCTTTGCCAGCGCCAGCGTGGATACGGGCCTCCTGGACCGCGAGCCCGAAGCGCTGATCAGCGCCACCCCCCCTGAGAACAGCGACTTCGCCATGGCGGCAGGCGCCTGGGCCATGGCGCTGGAATCAGACGATCCGACGGACCCCTGGGGCGAGGCGGACGGCTGGCGCCTTGGACCCGCAGCTGCGCAGCGGATCGAGCTGGAGATCGATGGAAAGGCCGGCGTCGTTGAGCTGACCGGCACTCGCGGCCGTTATCGGGCCCGAATGGAGAGCGAGAACTTCGAGTTCGAGCTGACCTCCCTTGATGCCGGAACGCTGCTTCTGAGAGACAAGGTGCACAGCGAACGCCTCATTATCCATCGCAGCAGCGATCAGCTTCTGGACCTGATACGCGCCGGACGGCGCCTTCGCGTCCGACGCCACCTTCCCTTCGATGCGGTGGCCCAGTCATCCGCCGCTGAGGGCCAGCTGCTTGCGCCGATGCCGGGCAAGATCCTTGCCATCGAAGCCTCTGAGGGCGCTCAGGTCGAAGAAGGGCAAACGCTGGTCATCATGGAAGCGATGAAGATGGAGCTCAACATCAAAGCACCTTGTCAGGGAATTATCGAAGGCATCGCCATCGAAATCGGCGATGTCGTCGACGCCGATGCGGTTCTTCTGGAGGTGCAGGCGATTCCCTGATCGTCCGGGCCGCAAATTTTTCCTGGGAGAAGCTCAGTCGAGCTCGCGAACGCGGGCTCTCAGCGCCAGGGCCCGCTCCAGGTAGATGCGAGCAGACTCGAAATCCGGGGCCAGCATTTCAACGCGTTGCCACAGAGCAATTGCCTGCTGAAGCTCCTGGTCTCGATAGTGGGTCAGGGCCTGCTCATGGAGCTGGGCGACGATCACGTCACGAATCTTGTCGGCCTCGGCTTCGATGACGGCATTGTCGGGGTCGCGTTCGGCGGCTTCCTCGAACAGGACCAGCGCCGAATCGAGTTCTCCGGCGCGCCGCGCCTCAACGGCCTCCTCCTGAAGTTTGAGGGCCTCGATGGCCCGGCGGCCTGATCGCAGGACTTCCCTGGGGGCCTCGGAGGTCACGGCATCGATCTCATCGAGAAGGGCCAGCGCTTCGGCGAGTCGACCCTCGTCGGCCCGCGCCTCGGCGCGCTTCAGGGCCAGTTCGGCCAACAGGCGCTCGCCGTCCCCGTGCAGATTGCCCGCCCGGGCGCCGGCCAACAGCAGCGAGAATGCCTGCGTGGTCTGGCCCCGAGACTGAAGGTTGCGGGCCGCCAGCTCAAGGCCGGCGCCGGCGGGACCCTCGACCACCGGCGCTGGATCCGGCTCCCCGAGCTGATCGGGTGTCGATTCCGAGGACACGGCGTCACCGTCTGCGGGCCGCAGCGAGCGTGGGATTTTCAGGGCCGTACCGGGCGCCATTTGTCGCGGCGCCTGGATCGCGTTGTAGCGAGCCAAGGCAAAGAACTGCATGGCATCGCCTAGTTCGCGTTCGGCGATTTCAGACAGGGAATCGCCGGGCTGAACGTTCACCACATCGTAGGCCTCGCCCATCAGGACGATCGGATCGGACTGGATCTGTTCCAGGAAACGTAGCGCCAGGCGGCTGTAGGGCTGCTGATCGATGATCCGAAGAAGCGCCGCCTCCGCCGCGGCGACCCGTCCCTGATCGAGCGCCTCGACCACCTCGGCCAGGGTCTCCGGCGGGATCTGAGACGAATCAGACGCGCCCGGAGCCGTGCTCCTTTGCTGGCTTGGATCTGAGCCAGCGCTTTGTTCCTCATCGGGCATCGGCGGCGCATACACCTGGCAGCCGGTGATCAGAATAATCAGCGCCAGCAACAAGATCCGGAGGATCGTTGTCAGCTCACGGCTAAGGCATAACGGCGTCATGCAGATCTGGGGCTCCGATCGGTCAAGGTAAAAATGGCGGATGCGCCAGGCGCAACTCTTGGACGCCTAATGATACACAGAGCAGGCGTCAGCGCTCTCGTTGTTCGAGTCTCAGCGATCGATAAGACAGGTCAATCGGCCAGGCCGAGGCGGGAGACATTCTGAAAGCCTCGCGGCAGCTTCTTACCGCGCTGGCCGCGCTCACCCCAGTAGTTCTCCGTATCGGCCCAGCTCAAGCGCAGATAGCGCTGGCCGGCCCAGACAAGGCAATCCTGACCGGCAGCAATGGCTATCGCGCCGACGACTCTGACGCCGGATTTTCGGGCCTTCGGCGGAATATTGATGAGCTTGTTGCCCTTGCCCCGTGCCATTTCGGGCAGTTCGCTCAGATAGTAGGCCAGAAGATGGCCGTCGCTGCTGGCACAGACCAGGACGCCTTCCTCGGGATCAGCGACTGGCGAGATCGGCAGAACGGCATGGTCCTTGGGCACGGTCAGTGTCTGCTTGCCGGCCTTGTTGCGCGATTGTAGATTTTCCAGTTGGGTGATAAACCCATAGCCGGCATCCGATGCCATGACCACGCGATCGCCGGGGAGACCGATAGCGAGGCTCTTGAACACGGCCCCGTCGGGCGGTGAGAACCGACCTGTCAGCGGCTCGCCGAGGCTTCGCGCCGAAGGCAACTCATGCGCGATCAGCGAATAAGTGCGTCCCGTCGAGTCGAGAAAACAAGCCATCTGGGAACTCCGGCCCCGCGTCGATGCAAGGAAGTCATCGCCAGCGCGGTAATTCAGGTCTTCGGCCTTGACCTCATGGCCCTTGGCGGCGCGAACCCACCCGTTCTCGCTCAGGACCACGGTGACCGGCTCGGAGGGCACGAGATCAGTTTCTTTCAGCGCCTGAGCCGCCTCTCGCTGGACGATTCGACAGCGACGGTCATCGCCATACTGTTCGGCATCAGCCAGCAGCTCCTCCCGGATGAGTCGCGTCAGCTTCGCCTTTGATCCCAGGGTGGCTTCAAGGGATTTGCGTTCGGCATCGAGCTCGTCTTTTTCGCCCTGAATCTTGAACTCTTCGAGCTTGGCCAGATGGCGCAGCTTCAGCTCGAGAATGGCCTCGGCCTGGGTCCCGGTCAGGCCAAATTGCTCCATCATCACCGGCTTGGGCTCGTCCTCGGTGCGGATGATATGGATGACTTCATCGATATTGAGATAGGCGATGAGGAGACCGTCGAGCACGTGGAGGCGATCGACGACCTGGTCGAGACGATGTTCGAGTCGACGCGTAACCGTTGCCCGACGATAGGCCAGCCACTCGGTCAGGATTTCCTTGAGATTGCGAACGCCCGGTCGGCCGTCGTTGCCGATGACGTTCAGGTTGACCCGCGTCGACTTCTCCAGATCCGTTGTCGCGAACAGGTGATCCATCAGCGCATCGATATCGACCCGGTTGCTGCGCGGAACGATGACCAGCCGCGTCGGATGCTCGTGGTCGGACTCGTCGCGCAGGTCGGAGACCAGCGGCAATTTCTTTGCCTGCATCTGAGCAGCAATCTGTTCGAGAATCTTTGCCGGTGAGACCTGATGCGGGAGCGCCGTGATAATGACCTCCTCACCCTCTCGTTCCCAGACCGCACGCTGGCGCACGTTTCCGTGGCCGGTCTCGTAGAGCGTCATCAGATCGGCTTTCGGCGTAACGATTTCCCCGCCGGTCGGGAAGTCCGGCCCGCTGATATGCTCACACAGCTCCTCGACGCTGGTCCTAGGCGCTTCCAGCAGTCGAATGCAGGCGCTGACCACCTCTCGCAGGTTATGCGGCGGAATGTCGGTCGCCATGCCCACGGCAATGCCCTGACCGCCGTTGAGCAGCAGATTCGGCAGGCGGGCGGGCAGCAGTTTGGGTTCTTTCAGGGATCCATCGAAGTTCGGCACCCAGTCCGTCGTGCCCTGTCCTAGTTCGGACAGCAGGACTCGCGCATAGGGAGCCAGGCGAGACTCGGTGTAGCGCATGGCCGCGAAGGACTTCGGATCGTCCGGCGACCCAAAATTTCCCTGCCCATCGACCAGGGGATAGCGATAGGAAAAACTCTGGGCCATCAGCACCAGTGCCTCGTAGCAGGCTGAATCCCCGTGCGGATGGAACTTGCCGATCACATCGCCAACGGTCCGCGCCGACTTCTTGTGTTTCGACGCCGCCGACAGTCCAAGCTCGCTCATGGCGTAGATGATCCGCCGCTGTACTGGTTTGAGACCATCGCCGACGTGCGGCAGGGCTCGGTCCAGCACCACGTACATGGCATAGTCGAGGTAGGCGCGCTCGGCGTAGGATTTGAGGGGGATTTGCTCGAAATCCCCGCGCAGGACTTTTTCTTTTTTCATCCCCCTATTGTCGCCCAGCGGGCGAGCCGTGTCAGCGGGGCGTGCTTGGGAGACGGCTGGATTCGCGCAATCTTCAGCGCAGCCCGAATGCGAAAACCACAATCGCGGCGATCGCTGCAACCAGCGCACCGACCCCGAGGAACGCCAGAGGCTGGCTGTCCTCTACGTCGGCGTTGAACTCTGTCTGAGCCCGCTGCCAGTGCGGATCATTTTTACTGGCATGCTGCCGCTCCATCGCCTGCTGGAGCGCCTCCAGCAGTTCGGTGACAAGCTTAGTGTTGAACTGGTAGGGGTCGAAGCCCTTCAGACCGTGCTTTTTCAGGACTTTCCTGACGTCGCGGTCGAGGGATAGATATTTCATCGACCAGAGCTTGAAGCGTCGCTGGGCGATCGGTCTTTTCAGCAGCAGCGTCACGTCGCGATGCCGATCATCATTGCGGATGACGTTATACAGCTTCTCGACCTCATCTCGGCTTCCCTCGAGACACTGAAAGAAGTGGTCGTCGCCGAAGCACAGGACGCCGCCAATGCTGCGGGGCAAGTTGTTACGTCGAGACTGAAGGAGAATCCTTCCGATGCCGGGCTCAATCCCGTTGGGATCGCTGTAGGAGTGTAGATTCGAGCGACTGGCGTAGACGAGTTGAATCAGATCAGACATAACCGTAACTGCTTGAACGATTTGCCGAAGTCTAAAGAGTCGCCGTGACCGGCGGCGTGAAGAGCGAGGCAGATCCAATTCCCTGCGGGACCCGCTCCAACCCTCGCCGCCGGCGCTGGACTCATCGCTTGGCGAATTTCAGGGTGAACCGGTCGCTTTCCCCGATTGCACGGTATTGATCGGCCGTTTCGTCACCATCCCGCAAGGACGGCGGGAGGCTCCAAACGCCGCTCGGATGATCGGCCGTGTCGGCGGGGTTTGCGTTGATTTCAGACGCCTCGATCAGTCGGAAGCCATGCGATTCGGCCATGCCGACGATGAAGCTTTGTTTCAAATAGCCAGCCGTTCCCTCTCCCTCTCGGTCTTCGGGAAGACGATGACCGACGATCCCCAGGACCCCGTCGCGCTTCAGGACCTCATGCGCGGCTTCCAGCATGTCGTCAAGCAGGTCATCCCGCGTCCAGCCGTGAACGTTGCGGAAGCTCAGCACCATATCGGCCGATCCTGCATCGCCCAGGCGAGCTTTGGCCGGCGGATTAAAAGGCACGATCTCGATATCACCGTAGATGGCCTCATCACCGAAGCGTTCGGTAAAGGCCGCAAAACCGCGCACGGCATAGTCGGGGAGATCCTCCTGCTCCATGTCCCAGTGGCCGGCCACGTACTGACCCTCGTCCTTAACGAAGGGCGCGATCACGCTCGTGTACCAGCCGCCGCTAGGCGATAGTTCGACGACCGTCATACCCGGCTCGAGTCCGAAAAAGGTCAGGGTCTCGGCAGGGTTGCGTGCCGCGTTGCGCTCGACCCACTCGGCCGGGCGATGGTCGCCCTCGGCGATGGCAGCAAGGCGCTCGTCGACTGCGTGGTCGTCGGCTTGAAGCGAAGCAATGAGGCTGCAAGCCAGCATCGCGCTGCTCAGAGCAAAGTAGGAAGATTTCATTCGGTCGTCTCCAGATAAACAGTCAGTCGGAAAAGCTCATGCCCGGCCGCGGCATACTTGGCCTCGAAGGGGCTGATCGGTGAATCCGGGCAGAAAGATACCACTTCTCCCGCAGTCACGCCGGCCAGGCGCAGAGCCGCGTCGAACTCCTCGACGTAGAGGCGGAAATTCGAGCGCAGCTCCAGGCGCCCGCCGAGGGCCAGGATGTCGGGGAAGACCGGATGACCATGCCAGCGGCGCTGGAGCTGCCGCGCTTTCGGCCAGGGGTTGGGATAGAGAAGATAATGCGCCTGCAGCTGCCAGCCTGCTCGCCGAGCCAGGCGCCAGAAATCGGTCAGGTCGGCGCGAAGCAGGCAGGCGTTGTCGGGCAGGCTGGGTGCCTTGTCCAGGCGGTGTCTGGATTGATCGATACCCAGCACGAGCGAATCGGGATGACGTTCGGCAATCGCCTCCGTCGACCGGCCCGTGCCGCAGCCGGCATCCAGAATCACCTGCGATTCGCCCTCGACGCGTCCCTGGATCGAATCGAAGGCACGCTGGGAGTGATCCCTGATGGGTTGGCGCCAGGTTGCCGCAAGATGGCGCTTGACAACCCTCGCCAGACCGCCGTGAACGCCTCTCTGGCGGGTCCGAGGAACGCGCGAAAGTCTTTGAGTCAAGGGAATGGTGGGCCGTGAAGGATTCGAACCTTCGACCAAGAGGTTAAAAGCCTCCTGCTCTACCACTGAGCTAACGGCCCGTTTTGGGAAGGTCGGGAATGATACCCGCAATGGCAGGCAGGCTCAACAGCCGCTTTGACGGAAACCTGGGGTCGGGCCCCAGACGGATTGGCAGGATTTCTCAACGCTTTTCGTACCTGCACGGTAGTTTGTCTTTTCTGTCGACGTCTCCTGTTTCCGCCGCAGCACATTACAAGGATCACCCCATGCCGAAGAATTCTCATCAGCCGTCCTTCAAATATCAGGTCCATCAGACGGTCACGCCGAAGCTGGCGCCTCTCTCCGCCGCCGTTGGAGGCGTCCTGACGGCGGGAACGCTCCAGGCCGCGACGATCACCGTCACGACGCTGCAGGATGGCAACGTCCCCGGCGAGTGCTCCCTGCGCTCCGCGATTTACGCCAGCAACAACAACGCCGTCGTTGACAGCTGCATCGCCGGTGACCCGGGTGAGGACGAGATTGTTTTCGACGATGCCCTGAACGGCACGATCAATCTGGTCCCAGGCACTGGATCGATCTTCGACGGAACCACGCTTCGCATCACCGAGACCCTAGAAATCAACGGAGACTTCCGAGTCACGGTGCAGGGCGCAGGAGACGCGCCGGTTATTTATTC
>JGI12109J20283_10739659_pt1 | contig 10050 bp, 8 predicted proteins | sample ElkSlonscriptome_12_FD_20283 | JGI IMG/M metagenome (IMG submission 20283) | reverse complement strand
GCAATGATCCAGGACCGGGCACTCCCGGCACAGGGGCCCGCGCGCGCGGCAGACCACCGCCCCCAGTTCCATGAGGGCCTCGTTCCAGGTGCCGGGGTCCGTATCGGGTACCAGGTCCGTCGCCAGGTCGCGGACCTCACGCGGCTTCAACCGGCGGGCGGCTTCGGGATCGGCGCAGGACCAGCGGGTCAGCACCCGCCTGGCGTTGGCGTCCACAGCAGGCACGGTCTGCCCCAGGGCCTGGCTGGCGATGGCCCCGGCGGCGTAGTCCCCGATGCCCGGCAGTTGCCGCCAGCTTTCCGCATCGCCGGGAAGCTGCCCGTCCCGTTCGGCCACGATTTGCCGGGCGGCGGCATGCAGATGCCGGGCACGGCGGTAATACCCCAGCCCGGTCCAGAGGGCCAGCACCTCCGATTCGGGGGCGGCAGCCAGGGCCCGGACGTCGGGAAAAGCGGCCAGGAAGCGCTGATAGTAGGGGATGACGGTGGCCACCGTGGTCTGCTGCAGCATGATCTCGGCGATCCAGGTTCCGTACACGGTGCGCCGGCGACGCCAGGGCAGATCCCGGCTCCTGCTGTGGAACCATTCCAGTAACTGGGCCCGCAGGGTGGCGTGTTCAGAGAGAGGCAAAACAGGTCCTATTCGTTGACAAAACTCGGGTCGGGGAGTAAGGATAGTGGCGCGGCCCCAGCGTGGCCCTTCTTTTTTCCCTCCCCTTTTCCGGAGTGCTGAATGCCAGTCCAGACCCTGAGCGAACTTTTCCGTTCCGCCGTCCACCAGACGCCCCGCCCGGACCTCTTTTCCTACCGGGATGCATCCGGCACCTGGGTGGATATTTCCAGCACCGAGGCCCATGCCCGCGTGCGGGCCCTGCGCATGGGGCTGCGCAGCCTGGGCCTCCAGCAGGGCGACAAGGTGGCCATCCTCTCGGAGAACCGTCTGGAATGGGCTCTGGGCGATCTGGCGTGCCACTGCGGAGGCATGGTCACCGTCCCCATCTACGCCACCCTCATGGATGATACCATCGAGTTCATCCTGAAAGACTGCCGGCCCGCCGCCATCCTCGTTTCCAGCGAGGAACAGGCCACCAAGATCCACGCCATTCGCGACAGCATTCCTTTCGTGAAGGATGTCATCGCCTTCGAGGAAACCAGCCTGCCGGGGGTGATGCCTTTCGAGAAACTGCTGCGCATCGGACGCAACCTGGTGGAGCAGAATCCGCCCGCGCCCAGCGAGGAATGCGAAGATGTCGGCAAGAACAGCATCTGCAGCATCATCTACACCAGCGGCACCACGGGCAATCCCAAGGGCGTGGCGCTGACTCACTGGAACTTCGTGAGCAACGTGCAGGAATGCCAGAAACTGTTTCCCATCCTGCCCACGGACCGGGCCCTCAGCTTCCTGCCGCTGAGCCATGTGCTGGAACGCATGGCCGGGTACTACACCATCATCAACGGGGGCGGCGGCATCGCCTTCGCCCAGCGCATGGACACGGTGCCGGTGGATATCATGGACATCCGGCCCACCATCCTGATCAGCGTGCCCCGTCTTTACGAGAAGATCTACGCCAAGGCCAACGCAGTGGCCCTGGCCGGCGGCGGCCTGAAGAAAAATATATTCTTCTGGGCCAAACGGGTGGGCACGGCCTGCGCCGATCTGGAGGTCGAAGGGCGTCGGCCCGGGGCCTGGCTGAAGATGCAGAAGGCCGTGGCGGACAAGCTGGTCTTCGGCAAGCTGCGGGCCAAGCTGGGCGGCCGGATCCGCTTCATGGTCAGCGGCGGGGCGCCCCTGAATGTGCGCATCAACCAGTTCTTCTTCGGGGCCGGCATGACCATCTTCGAGGGATACGGACTGACGGAGACCAGCCCCGTCATCAGCTGCAACTACACGCACCACATGCGCTTCGGAAGCGTGGGGCAACCCCTGCCCGGGTGTGAGGTGCGCATCGCCGAGGACGGCGAGATCCTGGTGCGGGGGCCCCAGGTCATGGCCGGTTACTACAACGATCCCGAAGCCACGGCCGAGATCCTGGATGCGGAAGGCTGGCTTTCCACCGGGGACATCGGCCACCAGGACGAAGACGGCTACCTGTTCATCACCGACCGCAAGAAGGACATCATCGTCACCGCGGGCGGCAAGAATATCGCGCCCCAGCCCATCGAAAACCTTCTGCGCAAGAACAAGTTCGTCGCGCAGGCGGTGGTGCTGGGTGACAAGCGCCAGTTCCTGACGGCCCTGGTGGTGCCGGATTTCGATTCCCTGGCCGACTGGGCTCGGAACCGGGGTCTGGAGACCGAAGGTGCGGCCCGGATGCTGGCCCGCAGCGAGGTGCGCGATCTCTTCGACACCGTACTGACGGAAGTCAACGGCACCCTGCCGGGCTTCAACCAGATCAAGAAGGTCAGCCTGCTGGAGGAGGAATTCACCCTGGAAGCCGGGGAACTGACGCCCACCCTGAAGGTCAAGCGCTTCGCCATCAGCCGGAAATACAAGGACGTGATCGCGGCCATGTATCCCGAATCCCTGCCGGGCGAGGAAGACTGAATTGAGCGCCCTGCGGGAAAACCGTGAGGTGGAGACGACCTCCGCCCTGCTGCGGCCGCTGGTCTGCACCTGGGTCGGTCTGTTCGGAAACGCCGTGCTCTCGGCCGGCAAGATCATCGTGGGCATGCTGGCGGGTTCGGCCGCCCTGGTGGCTGACGGTTACCACAGCCTGGCCGATGTGCTCAGCGACATCGGCATCCTGCTGAGCCTCAAGGCGGCCTCCCAGCCACCGGACGAGAACCACCCCTACGGACACCACAGCTTTGAGACCCTCGGTGCCATTGCCGTGGCCGTCTTCATGCTGGCCACCGCCGGCGTCATCCTGGCCAAGGCGGTCTTCGCCATCCTGCGCGGGGAACTGACCCAGCCGGAGCTGCCGGCGCTGATCGCCTCCCTGGTGTCGGTGGGCATCAAGGAGATCATGGCGCGCTACACCCTGCACGCGGGGCGCCTGCACAACAGCCCCGCCTTGCTGGCCAACGGCGCCATGCACCGTTCGGACGCCTTCAGTTCCCTGGCTGCGGCCGCGGGCATCGGCGGAGCCATCCTTGGCTGGCAGTTGCTGGACAGCATCGCCGCCATCGTCATCGCCCTGTTCATCGTGCGCATGGGCTGGGAATTGTTGCGGGAGAACGTGATGGCCCTGATGGACACCATGCCGGACAGCGAACTGGTGGACAGCATTCACTCGGCCGGATCCGGGGTGGATTGCGTGCAGGAGATCCGGGATCTGCATGCGCGCCAACGCGGCAGCTTCTTCCTGGTGGATCTGCGCATCGCCGTGCACCCGGACCACACGATCGAATCGGCCCACGACATCGCCCACGACGTGGAGGACCGCATCTGCGCGATGGTGCCGAACATCGCGCGGGTCTTCGTCCATGTGGAACCCGGTACACGGGACAGCCACGCTGACGGCCCCACCCGGGGCTGAACTCAGCGCCGATCTTTTCTATTCCCCAGCACCACCGTGAAGTTCAGGTTGCGGCCCTCGCGCAGAACCGTGGCCTCCACCAGTTCCCCCGGATCGTGCGCCCGCAGGGCCGTGGTGAAGGAGGCCAGGTCGGTCACCTCCCGACCGCCCAGCCGGATCAGGACATCGCCCTTCAGCAGGCCCGCTTTCTGGGCGGGACTCCCGTCGAAGACACCTGCAAGCTTGTACCCCTGGATCTCCTCCGTGAAATCCGGCAGGGAACCGAACCAGGTCTCACGATTGGCGCCCTCGCCTGTTTCCGGACGCAGGTTACCGGCCACCATCACCCAGGGCATGGGTTCGGGCCGGGTGCAAAGGGCGGCGATGAGGCGCTCCGTGTAGTCGGAGATGAGGGCCATGGCCTTGTAGTCCAGGGTATCGGCCGTATCCTCGGGGGTGTTGTACCGCCTGTAGGGTCCGCCGAAGATGAAGAGCACCGGGACCTCGGCCGTATTGAAGACCATGTGGTCGCTGCCGGACCAGCCGCCCTCGGCCAGGGACAGATCCAGCCCGTCCTTGTTGGCCCCGGAAACCAGGTCGGGGAAAGCGCCCGTGGTGCCGATTCCGCTGACGTAGAGCTTGCGCTCCTGCATCTGCCCCACGGTGTCGAAGTTGATCATGGCGTCGATCCGCGCGAGAGGCACCGCCGGCTCGCGGACGAAATGACCGGATCCCTGCAGGCCCACTTCCTCTCCACCGAAGAAGAGGACCAGGATGCTGCGGCGGTCGTCGCGCGGGTCCCCGTTCAGACCATCCAGCAGCCCCAGCACCAGGGCCACGCCGGACGCGTTGTCGTTGGCGCCGGGGTAGTAGGTTCCCGGTTCGGCGGGGCCGGTGCCCGCCAGGTCGGCATCAAGGCGCCCGAGGTGATCGTGGTGGGCGCCGAGGACCACGTACCGATCGGCAAGGGCCCCGGTACCCGGCAGGATCGCACCCACGTTCACACTCAGCTTGCCCTCCAGATTCTCCCCCGTCCAGCCTTCACCCCGCAGTACGAACTCCTGCAGGTAGGACTCCGGGAATGCGGGCAGCAGCCCGGCGGTGGCCAGGCGTTCGGCCAGATAGTCGGCGGCGGCCCGGCCTTCGGGGGTGCCGCTGCCCCGGCCCGCCAGATCAGGTCCGGCCAGGACCTCGACCGTGGCACGCAATTCGGATTCCTGGGCATGGACCGGGGAAAGGGCCAGCAGCCAGAAGCTGATCATCAGAAGATTGTGGGGCCAACGATGCATGATGCTCCTGTTCAGAATCCTTCAGCCGATCCCATGCCGCGCGGGTCGCTGGCCCCGGTCCAGAGGGCATGCTCCCTGTCCCGGACGATGATCTGGGCATTGCCCATGGGGCTGCGTTCCTGCACAACCTGGCCGCGGCGCCGAAGTTCCGCCAGGGTGTCGGGACTGAGGCCGTAGGTTTCGTAGTAGAGCTTGCGGGGGTACCACTGGTGGTGCACCCGCGCGGCGGACACCGCTTGCAGCGCGTCCATGCCGTGGTCCACCACGTTGACAATGTTCTGCAGGGTGGTGGTGATGATCTTGCTGCCGCCCGGAGCCCCGGCCACCATGAAGACCCTTCCGTCGCGCAGCACGATGGTGGGTGTCATGCTGCTCAGGGGCCTCTTGCCCGGGGCGATGGCGTTGGCCTCGCCCCCGATCAGACCGAAGGCGTTGGGCGATCCCGGAGCGGCCACGAAATCATCCATCTCGTTGTTCAGAAGCACTCCCGTGCCGCGGGCCATCCGGCCCGACCCGAAGCTCAGGTTGATCGTCAGGGTGGCGGCCACCGCGGAGCCTTCCGTATCGACGATGCTGAAGTGCGTGGTCTCGTGGCTTTCCAGATCCACCAGAGGCGCGCCCGCTATCAGGGATTCGGGGCGGGCCTGATCCGCCCGAATGAAGGCGCGCAGGGAATCGGCATGGGCGCGGCTGATGAGCCTGCGCACGGGCACGTCCACGAAGTCACTGTCCCCCAGGAAACGGCTGCGATCGGCGTAGGCGAATTTCATGACCTCGGCCAGGTGGTGCACCGCAGCGGCGGAGCCGAAGCCCATGGCCGCCAGATCGTAGGGCTCGAGCATATTCAGCATCTGCACCAGATGCACCCCGCCACTGCTGGGCGGGGCCATGGACAGGATGCGCAGTCCGCGGTAGGAGCCGGTGATGGGAGCTCGCCAGCGGGGACGGTAATCGCGCAGATCGCGCAGCGTCAGTCCGCGACCGGCGGAGTCGCGGGAGGCCTCGACCAGGGCACCGGCCACGGGCCCGCGGTAGAAGGCGTCGGGCCCCTGTTCGGCGATGTTGCGCAGGGTGCGGGCCAGATCGGGCTGGGGCAGCATCTGCCCGACCTGCGGCACCTCGCCTGCAGGCAGGAAGACCTGGCGGGCGGCTCCGTTGAATCGATCCGCGTGGTAGGCGATCCGGTCCCGCAACATGGGCGAGACCCGGATGGTCTCCACCTCGCGAGCCGCCGCTTCGACCAGCACGGACCAGGGCAGGCGGCCGTGATCCTGGTGCAGTTCCCAGAGCCCGGCCACCAGGCCGGGCACCCCGGCGGAGCGGGGACCGTCCTGACTGAGGGCCGCCGAGGCTTGCCCCGCCAGCAGGAACATGTCCCGCTCCGCGGTCTCGGGCGCCGTCTCGCGGGCATCCAGACTGAGGGCTTGTCCGTTGGGCGCATCCCACAGCACAAAAAAGCCCCCACCACCCAGGCCCGAACTGTAGGGTTCCACCCCCGCCAGGGCGAAGGAAACGGCCACCGCGGCATCCACGGCGTTGCCCCCCTGCCGCAGAATACGCACCCCCAGATCGGTGGCCCGCGGGTGGGCGGTGACCACCATGCAGGAATCTCCCCGGGCTGGGCTTTCCGCCGCCAGGGCGGAAGTCCCGGGCAGAAGCTGCGTGAGCAGGAGCAGAAGCACAGGCAGAGGCAGCAGGCGCATTGAGGTATTCATCAATCCCTTCCCAGGCGTCCCCGGCAGACTTCGCGGGCCTCACAGTAGGCCTCGAAGTGTCCGGAGAAGATGTCCATGGCTTCGGTCATGCGGCCGGATTCGTAGCTGTCGGTGGCCATGATGACGGCCAGGACACGGACCGTATCTTCGGTCACGCAGGTGCGGAGGGAGTCGCTGGTGGGCGAGCCGAAAGGCCCCACCTCGTCGAACAAGCCCAGGCGGCTGTCCAGGTTGATCTCACCCTTGCGGATGCCGGGATACGCCTCGCCGGGGGCACCGGTGCGAAGCGTCACCGAGCCCTGCACCCTGTCCAGATCATACATGCCCACCGGCAGCAGGAACTGGAGGCAGGAGAGGTTGCAGGTATCCACCGCGTTATTGATGGTGTACAGCCCCTTGCCGGCCACCACCCGGCGCAGCAGGGCCTCGCTGCTGGGGCGGTAGCGGGTGGGTTCCATGGCAAAGCTCTTGTAGAGATCCCGTGCCTGCTCCAGACCCGGGATCTGGCTGGGTTTGAGCCCGGCATGCGCTTTCCGCAGGTCGGCCCCCAGCGCCTCGGTGGCCTCGGCGACGGCCGGGTTGGTAAAAATGCGCACCGGGTCAAAGGCCAGCACGCCGCAGCTGAGTCGATCCCGCACCTCCGGAGCGATGACCACGGTCCGGCCGTCCGGCAACACAAGAGGCGATTGGGCCATCAGCCCGCCTCCCCGTCCGTGGCGTGGCGTCCCTCCTGGCCGTACATGCGATCGTAGTAGGTGCGGTATTCCCCACTGCGGATCTGCTCCCACCAGGTGCGGTTTTCCAGATACCAGTCGACCGTGCGCTGCAGGCCCGCGGAGAAGTCCACCGTCGGGGCCCAGCCCAGGCGGTTCATGATCTTGCCCGCGTCGATGGCGTAGCGCAGATCGTGGCCGGGACGGTCCTTCACGAAGGTGATCAGGTCCCGGCTCTTGCCCAGCTTGTCCACCAGCAGGGTGACCAGATCGATGTTCTTCATCTCGTTGCAGCCGCCGATATTGTACACCTCGCCCGGCTCACCACGGCGCATGACCAGGTCCACGGCGCGGCAGTGGTCTTCCACGAAGAGCCAGTCGCGCACGTTGCTGCCGTCCCCGTAGACGGGCAGTTTCTGACCGCCGAGGGCGTTGGCGATCATCAGGGGGATCAGCTTCTCGGGAAACTGGTAGGGGCCGTAATTGTTGCTGCAGCGGGTGATAAGCACCGGGAAACCAAAGGTATTGAAGAAGGAGCGGCACATCAGATCGGCGGCGGCCTTGCTCGCTGCGTAGGGCGAGTTGGGCGCCAGAGGCGTCGTCTCGGTGAAAAGACCCTCATCGCCCAGGCTGCCATAGACCTCGTCGGTGCTGACCATGACAAAACGCTGCACACCCGCGCGGCGTGCCTCCTCGAGAAGAATCTCCGTGCCCAGGATGTTGGTGCGCACGAAGACCTCGGGGCCTTCCACGCTGCGGTCCACGTGGCTCTCGGCTGCGAAATGCACGACCGCCTCGATCTTCTCTTCGGCCATGACCCGGCGGACGATTTCCCGGTCCGTGACATCCCCACGCACGAATCGGTAGCGGGGGTTGTCCTCCAGGCCGGCCAGGTTCTCGAGATTGCCGGCGTAGGTCAGCAGGTCCAGGTTCACGATGCGGTCCTCCGTCCCGGTCAGGAGCAGACGCACATGATTGGAGCCGATGAAGCCGGCGCCTCCGGTGACAAGGATATTCATCGTTGGCCTTTCGCATTCTGCCAGGCCTGCTTGAAGGCCCGGGTCCTGTCCACGGACACCACGGGCAGGCCGCTGTCCGGATCGGTGGTCTTCAGGGAGGAGCCGATGATCACGCCGTCGGCCCCGGGCCGGAAGTCGGCCGCCGTGTCGGCCGTCAGACCGCTACCCACCAGCAGGGGGCAATCGGGCAGGGCGGCGCGCAGTTCCTGGATATGGGCGGGTTCGGCGGCGCTGCCCGTGGCTGCGCCGGTGACGATGACCCCGTCGGCCAGGCCGCGCAGGCGCAGATCCGCCGCTTCCTCGGGCAAGGGACGAGCCACCAGGGGGCGGGCGTGCTTGACGCGCACATCGGCCAGGATACCGATAATGTCGGCCTCCAGTCTGTGGCGCAGACGCAGGGTCCTCCAGGCTTCCCCTGTGATGGGGCCCTGGTCCGTGACGGCCGCCCCGGTGTGCACATTGACGCGGATGAAGTCGGCCCCGCAGGCCACGGCCACGGCCAGGGCCCCGGCCGCATCGTTGCGCAGGACGTTCACGCCGAGGGCCAGATCGGGGAATTCGGCCGCCACTGCGCTGATGACGGCCGTCATGGCGGCCACCGTCTCGGCGGGCACGGTCCCGGGATAAAAGGGCACATCGTGGTAGTTCTCGATCATGACGGCCCCGATGCCGGCCTCGACCAGGGCGGAGGCATCTGCCAGGGCGCACGTCTTGACCTCAGCCAGGTCCCCCCCGTAGCCGGGGCTGCCGGGCAGAGCCCGCAGATGGACCATGCCGATCAGGCCGCCGGACGTTCGTTCCACAAATTCTTCGCGGGACCACATTTCGGCCACCATCCTCGTTTTCGGCACGGGAAAAAGCTTTTCCAGGTTGAGTCGATCGATGTGATAGAATAACTTATTCGATCCCGGAAAAAACACCAGAAATGGAGAGCCATGCAGATCGTCAATGGAAAATCGGGCTGGATCGAGATCATTTGCGGGCCCATGTTCAGCGGCAAGAGTGAGGAACTCATCAAGCGGCTGCGGCGGGCCCAGATCGCCCGGCGCCGCGTCCAGATATTCAAGCACGGGATGGATGCCCGTTACGATGCCACCAGCATCGTCTCCCACAGCCAGATGAGCCTACCCGGTGTGGCCGTCAACGAAGTCAACGACATCCTGCACCTGGTGGATGACCGCACGGAGCTGGTCGCCATCGACGAGGGGCAATTCTTCAGCGGGGATATCGTGGCGGTGGCCAACAAGCTGGCCAACCAGGGCAAGCGGGTCATCGTGGCCGGCCTGGATCTGGACTACCAGGGTTTACCCTTCGGGCCCATGCCCCAGCTCATGAGCTGCGCGGAGTACGTCACCAAGGAGCTGGCCATCTGCATGACCTGCGGGGAACCCGCCAATTTCACGCAGCGTTTGACCAGCGCCACGGAGCAGGTGGTTGTCGGCGCCGACGAGACCTACGAGGCCCGCTGCCGGCGGCATTTCGAACCGCCCATGGAACAACCCCGAACCCCCGAAGCGGGCAAGGCCAAGGCCTGACCCCCCTCAGTTGAAGAAATGGGGATCGATGCGCAGCTCGGCCGCCTGGCACGTCATCTGCGCCAGTGTGGCCTGGCTAACCCCCAGATAGCGGCAGGCCGGGCTCAGCGGCGGGAGTTCCCTGTCCTCGGCGTCGTCCCCGGACTCTTCCGCTGAGGTGTTCGCCTGGCCGCCGCTGCAGGCCGCGATCTCCTCGCCCAGGGCGATCATGGCGGCGCGCCGCGGCTGTTGGGCATCCTCGTTCTCGAAGTCATGATGCCAGTGCACGGCCTCTTCCAGCTCCCGGCTCAGGTTCCAGTCCCGGATGAGCAAGCTGCCCAGT
>JGI12109J20283_10022918_pt1 | contig 10050 bp, 6 predicted proteins | sample ElkSlonscriptome_12_FD_20283 | JGI IMG/M metagenome (IMG submission 20283) | reverse complement strand
CTTGACGGCGGGCAGGCCCAATATTGCTTCGGCGGCGGCTCGCGGATCGGCCCCGCCCGAGCAGGCGGCGCGGATGTTGCCCACACACTGCGTCGCGAGCACCATGCAGCCCAAGCGGTCGCGTGCCGTCCGCATGAACGCCGGGTCGTCCTCGGGGTCGAGGAACTCCTGGAACTCGTCGGCCACGAGCACGACCGGTCGCGACGCATCGTCCATTGGGCGACGCAAGATCGCTCGCTGGATGGCCGTGAGCCAGATGCGCTGGATCGTGGCGCCCACGGCTCCATAGATCTGCAAAGGCGCATCGAGGACGAGCACCGGCGATCGCGTGAAGCACTCGTGCGGACGCCACGTGTCCGGTGCGCCGCACAAGGCCTCGCCGATCGGACCGCGAATCAGCGGGTCGAGTGCCGAAGAGATCGTCGCCACCGTCGAGGCCCGCGTGCGATCGGGCGTGATGGGGACGCTCGAGAGCAGAAACCGGCCGGCTATGTCGAGATCGGCGGCCTGTACCGTCGTCAGGGAGTTCTGGCTGGCGACCTGCAGAGCTCCGAAAGCCGGGCAGCGTCGTTGCCATGCCGGGTCGTGTAGTTCTTCGAGACTCGTCGGAAGCGTCTGCAGCGTCTCGTAGATCAACCGATAGCTGAGCGGCACCCCGGCGATCACGAAGATGGTCGCCAGGTGCCGCACGTACCGCTCGGCATCCGCCCGCCAGAAGCCGTCGACGCCAGAACCACCTGAGCCGCCCTGCCGGCGAAGCGGCAACGTGATGAGCCGCGTCAGGTCCTCGACCAGCCCGCCGCCCGCATCGGTGCGGAACTGTTCGTACGCAAGAACGTTGAACCGGTCCTTGCCGATCGACACACGCCGCACCGGCCGCCCCCAGCGCTCGGCCAGCGATGTCCAGTACGCCGGGTCGGTTGGCTTCACCGAGACGTGGACCAGCGAGCAGTCCAGGGCATGGGCCCCGCCGACCAGATGGGCGAGCACGCCCGAGGTCTTGCCCGAGCCGCTGTCGCCCATCACCAGCACGCCACCGCCCAGAATGTCGCGCACGCTCAAGCCATCCTTGCGGCGGTTGAAGGTGAGCAGTGGGGTGTCGAGATCGAAGCCGGGCCCTGCCGGCCTGGTCTTCTTATGTCGGCGCCATCTCATGTATCCGCCTTCTGTCTAATTCGTCGACCCGATCTCACGGACCGGCGTTCGACCTGCCGATGTCCATTCTGCCTGAAAAGCAGCCCGGCGAGCGGACAGAAATGGGACAAAAAGCGGACAATCGAGCGGCAAAGCGGACAACGACACCTGTCAGACCGGGTGTGGTGGCTTCCGTCATCGAGCCCAGGACGAGCTATCCCGTCGACCCGGATCGCCTGATCACCGCGCGCGGCTCACGCACCAGGGTCGAGATCGCCGCCGGCGTCGCCGGCTTCTCCAGCGAGAAGTACCGCAAGATCGAGTCGGGCAAGACCAGGACCGTCGTGGGTTCGGAGCTGCTCGACCTCGCACGCACGCTCGGCGTGCCCGTGACCAGCCTGCTCGCGAGCGACCATCCAGCACGCACCGGTCTGTCTGGTCGAGACGACGCTACGAGAAGCCTGCCAACGCTCTCCAGCACACAGTCTGGCCATGTCGAGCGTGTCCTTGAGCGAGTCAAGTCCGGAACACAAATCCAGTCCCTGACCGGCCCCCGCGGCGTCGGCAAGACGACGCTCGCAATGCACCTTCATAAGAAGCTGGAAAGAAGGCTTGGCTTAGCCGTTCGCCTGGTCTCGATGCTCGACCAATGCCAGCCCTGGGAGCTCTGGCGGGCCCTGGGCGTGCAGAGCATCGGCCGCGACGCAGACTCAGGCCAGACACGAGTCGAGGTCATCGATGCGTTGCGAGACGACACGGCCGTCCTGATCCTGGATGTCGATGGCATGCCCAGTGCTGCAACCATCGAGCAGATCGAGACGATCATCCAATTCTGCGACGAACTTAAGATCATCGCAACGGCCGATCGTCCGCTGGGTCTTCGAGACGAAACCACTCAGCCTATCGAGCCGGTCCGCTTCGATGCTCGGCACGTGTCTACAGCCGACGACCTGGGCCGAACCGACGAATGGCAACTCGTCGTGGCGGAGCTCAATCGTGAGCGGGCCACGGGGTTGCTCCAAGGCGAACGGCTCGTAGAACTAATTAAGTTACTCGGCATGGGCGACGGCACACCCCAGTGGTTCGTCGCGGTGGGGCGGGAGTTGCGTGAGCGCGAGCCCGGCGAGATCGCCAAACGCATCGCCACGCACGAGCTCTCCTTCTCGGCGAGCGAGGATTGCACTTGGGACTACCGGGTCCGAAGGGCCGGAGAGTCGCTCACAGCGGACCAGATTTCTTGGCTAACGATCTTGCCACGAGAATTCGCCGTTGAGGAAGTCCTAGGTATCGGTGGCTTGGGTGCGATCGAGATCGAACGCATCCTCCACGTCGCGGTCGACCACTGGCTCGTCGATCGAATCGGCGAACGATACTCGGTCCGCCGCGCGAGCCAACAGGCGTGCGTCAGGTTTGCCCACGGAGCCCACCAACGGACAATCGATGCGCTGCTCGCTCGGATGCCGTCGCACGACGCGCCGATGGAAGAGCTCGCTGCATTCGATGTGCACGGTCACATGGCCGCGTTGCATCTCGCCGTGATCAACGCCAGCAAGAACCAGATGCCCGATCTCGCTCGGCGGCTCATCGCCCTGCTCATTCCGGCCTGCCTCAAGCCCACCAGATGGAACGAGGTCACGGCCATGGCGATCGACCTCGAACGCCGCGTGGCAGACATCGAAGACATCAGTCGCGTGCCCATCACCCGCTGGGCGGGCACCGGTGCTTTGGTCACCGGCGATGCCAAGGCCGGAGAGTACTGGGCCGAGCGTTGCCTGGAACTCGCGACAAAACATATCGAACGCGGTGCTGGCCTAAATCTCCGTGCCGCCTGCCGACTTGAAGGCGGCGAACTGACCATAACGAACCTCAACGCTGCGCTCGCCGACTGGGTTGAAGCCCGAGGTCTTTATGAGAAGGTCGACGACACGATCAGCGTCCAGAGCATGGATGCCAATATCGCCCACGTCCACGAATCCCTTGGTGATCTGGACGCCGCCCTTGCATCGACGCACCAATGGTCCGAGATCAATGGCATCCTGTGTGTGCAGTTGGGCATCGTCCGAGCCCGGGTGTTGCTGCGGATGGGACGGACGCGAGAAGCTCTGAAGGTCGTCGAATCGATCCACGACGAAGCCGCCATGGCCAATCCCATGTGCTCGATCGCGTGCTGCACTGTGCTGGCCTTCGCGGCGCTCGTACGCGACGGCATCGAGATACCCAGGTCGCGACTCGGCGACGCGTCCGAAGCGTCATCGAACCACGAGTGCCCGCTGGCGGCCGAAGCCCTCGCCTGCTCGAAGCTCATCGCCACGTTTGAGGGGATCGACCCCGGGCAGCTCGATCGGATCGATTGGAAGTGGATCGAGTCGGTCGTAGAACGGAGCGTCGCTACCAATCTCCAAGACGCCAGCGACGTGGCCGGCTTCGCGAAGCGCGTGTTCGCCGCACTGGGCTGAGTTTCACGTCAACAGGACCTGGCGGAGAATCTGAAGGGACCCCACGCGAGGTTCAAAAAACGCCGTTTTGGGGACCCACTTGGGACCCAGGGGTGCCAAGACGCCGCAAAACCGCCCTGAGAGCCTGCAAACGCGGTCTTTTTCCAGAAAGCGGAGAGGGGGGGATTCGAACCCCCGATGACCACGAAGGCCATACCGGATTTCGAATCCGGCGCGTTCAACCGCTCCGCCACCTCTCCGATGTGGGGCCATATTTGTAGGCTCGTTGGCACCTGGGGGCGATCGGCACGGCCAACAATGATCGCCTATGGCCCAAGCTCCAGGACTCGTTCGGACGGAGAAACACGCCCTCACCCGAGGCCAGATCTGGGCCATGGGCATTCCGGGGTTCGCACTGCTGACGGCCGCCGGGGCACATATCGGCGTGCCATTGCCGCCCGATGGTGTGCCCATGACGCTGCAGACGCTCTTTGTGGTGCTCGCGGCCATGTGCCTGGGGCCGAGGGCCGGCACATTCAGCATGGTAACCTACATGCTCGCAGGCATGGTGGGCGTTCCGTTGTTCGCCGAGGGTGAAGTCGGGCTCGCGGTCATCTTGGGCCAGACCGGCGGCTACATCGTGGGCTTTGTTGCCTGCCAGCCAGTGGTCAGTTGGATCGTCAAGCGGCCGGATGGATACCCACGAGGATGGCTCGCGGTCGTGGCGGCTGTGCTGGCGGCTCATGCCATCGTGTTTGCCATCGGCGTGCCCTGGCTGGCGGTGGTTCGCGGCTTCTCGCTCGGCCGGGCGATCGAGGGCGGCATGGTTCCCTACCTGCCTGGGATGGTGATCAAGAGCATCATTGCCGTGCTTATCGGTCTGGTGTGCATGCCGTGGTGCATGCGACGGGTGTGGTAAATATTTTCGCCGCCGTGTCGAAACGTGCAGGGCTTGCTCGTCTACAGGATGGAATCTTGCGGCCTTTCCTCCCCAGCGGCCGCGAGCATCGTCCAAGTGCTTGAAAGGAGCCCGTCATGCCCAAGTTCGCAATGCTGCTGTTCGACAACCCCTCGGAGTTTGCCGATCTCTCTCCCGACCAGATGCAGGCTGTCGTGCAGGAGTACAACGCTTGGTGCCAGGAGATGGCCAAAGCCGGCAAGTTCGCCGGCGGCGAGAAGCTGGCCGACGAGGGCGGCAAGGTGATTGCCAGCAGAGGCGCTGGCCACGGCGTCAGCGTTACCGATGGCCCCTTCGCCGAGAGCAAGGAAGTGCTCGGCGGGTTCTTCATCATCAACGCGGGCTCATACGACGAGGCCGTAGACATCGCACGCTCGAGCCCGCACGCCAAGTATGGTGCCTCGACGCACGTGCGTCGGATCGATGACGTCTGACGACCATGCCCGAGCGATGGTCGATCACTTGCTGCGACACGAGTCGGGCAGGTTGGTCGCGTCGCTGGTGGCCATCTTCGGCCCGAGCAAGATCGACCTGATCGAGGACGTCGTGCAGGATTCGCTCGTGTCAGCCCTACGGCACTGGCGTTTTCGTGGGATCCCAGAAAATCCCAGTGCTTGGCTGACGCAAGTTGGCAAACGCCGGGCTTTGGATGCGCTTCGGCAAGATGCAACGCTTCGCCGGCACGAGCACGATTTGCGTCATCGCCTGGAGTCGCTCGCAAACCGTCCACGGCATGATGGGCTGGACGAACAGATCCGACTCATGTTCTTGTGCTGTCACCCAGAACTGCCGCAAGCCGACAGAGTTGTGCTCACGCTGAAGCTGGTGGCCGGTTTGAGTACGCGAGAGATCGCCCGCGCCTTCTTGGTCACCGAGACGGCAATGGCCCAACGTCTGCTTCGTGCCAAGAGAGCAGTCCGAGAGCGGCGACTGAGCTTCGACGTGCCCGAGTCCGAGGAGCTGCCCACCCGCTTGCACGGCGTGCTTGAGACCGTGTACCTGCTCTTCAACGAGGGCTACGCGGTCGGCCAGGGCGAAGTCGTCGCGGATGGCGATCGACTTGAGGAGGCGTGTCGATTGGGGGCCTTGCTGATCCGAGATGCTCGCACATCAACCGCTGCCGCGCACGCGCTGCAGGCGCTGATGCTCTTCCACGCGTCCAGGCTCGATACGCGCAGCGAGGGCGGCATGCTGCTGCTGCTCGAAGACCAGGACCGCTCGAAGTGGGACCGCCGGCTCATCCAACTCGGGTTCGAACATCTTGGACGCGCGATGGCCGGCGACGTCTTGACTTCGTATCACCTCGAAGCGGGCATCGCGGCCGTGCACGCACGTGCAGCGAGTTTTGATCAGACGGATTGGGCCGAGATCGTGCGGTTGTACGACCTGCTGTATGCCAACAAGCCCAGCCCCGTGGTCGGGCTCAACCGCGCGGCCGCCATAGCCATGGCGCGAGACCCCGAAGCCGGCCTCGAGGCGCTCGCCGCGCTCGAAGGCATCGACCGATACCTGTATCACGCCATCGTGCGTGGAGAGTTGCTTCGGCGTGCCGGGCGCACCAACGAAGCCCGCGAGCAGTTCGAGCGGGCCTTGAAGATGCCGAGCTCTACGCCGCAGCGAGCGCTGATTGCACGCCAGCTGTCGTGGTTGAACGAATCTCAGCGGCGGTAGGCCGCCGCAACCTTGGCCACGGCCTCGCCGATACGGTCGATCGTTGCGCCATCCAACTCGTGGTGCATGGGTAGGCAGAACACCTTGCTTGCCAGCGCCTCGGCCACGGGCGGGTGGTCCGTGACGTACTCCTTGAAGGCCGGCTGGTGGGTGAGCGATCGTGGATAGTGCACCGCCGTCGGCACCCCCTCGGCATTCAGCGCCTTGGTGAACGAATCACGATCGCAGTCGAACTGGTCAAGATCGAGCTTGGCGGTGTACAGGTGCCAGGCCGAGTCGGCACCCTTGGTGCGGCCGGGGGGAATCACGCCGTCGATTTCGCCCAGCACCTTGTCGTACTGGTCGGCGGCGGCGCGGCGGGCGTTGGTCTCGTCGAGCAATCGGTCGAGGCGCGAGCAGCCGATGGCGCCGGTGATGTCGTTCATGCGGTAGTTGAACCCGATGCGCTCGTGCAGATACTTGTCTGTCTCGCCGTGGCTGCGCAGCAGGGCCACGTCATGAGCCAGCGTGTCGTCGTTGACCGTGACAATGCCGCCCTCGCCAGTGCCCAGATTCTTGGTGGCGTAGAACGAATAGGTGCAGGCATCGCCAAATGTGCCAATGCCTTGTGTTCCATTGGGGCCGCCGACGGTCGCCAAGTGGCTCTGGGCGCAGTCGTAGACGACCTTGAGGTTGTTTGCCTCGGCCAATTCGGAGATGGCGTGTACGTCGACCGGCATGCCGTACAGGTGCGTCGCGGCAATGCCCTTGGTCTTGCTGGTCACCTTCTTGGCCGCATCGGCCACGTCGATCTGCATCGTGTCTTCGAGCGAGTCGACCCACACGGGCTTGAGCCCCGCGGCCACCAGCATGCTCGCGGTGGCGATATACGTCCACGCGGGCACCAGCACCTCGTCACCGCGCTCAAAGAGCGAGCCGTACGCCAGTTGCAACGCGCAGGTGCCGTTGGCACACGTGAGGGCGTGCTTGGCTTGGCTGGCCTGGGCAAACCGCGTCTCGAGTTCGCCGCACATGCCCGCGGCTCGCAGCATGCCGCTCTTGAGCACCTCGTGGGCCGCCTCGACATCCTGCGGTTGAAGCTGTGGCCGCATGAAGGCCACGGGCGAGTCGAAGACGGGCGTGCCGCCGTTCTGCGCGAGGTTCTGAGCACGCGTGTGGGAGGCCGTAGCCTGGGTCATCGGGGTCTCCAAATGCCCGCTATTCCGTGGAACGGGCGCATCGATTGGTAAAGGCGAATCATAGGGCGTCGCCCGTATCGGCATGGCCATTGTGGGAACCCACGGGCAAGCCCCAAACCCCTACAGTGGCCGCCATGCAGGCTGAAATCGAACGCATTCTTCTGGATCGGACCGCGATCGCCGCACGTGTTGCCCAGATGGGCGAGCAGATCGCCCGCGACCTGGAACTCCAGACCGGGGCCGATCGGCTGATCGTGATCCCCGTCATGACCGGAGCACTGGTCTTCGCCGCCGACCTCGTCCGAGAGCTGCCCATGCGGCTGCGGCTAGAACTGCTCGAGGCCTCGAGTTATCCCGGCGCCGCGACGAGCAGCCAGGGCGTGTCTCTGGGCGAAGGCCCAAAGGCCGACCTCGCCGGCTCGCACGTGCTCATTCTCGACGATATCTTCGACAGCGGGCGCACCCTGGCCGCGGTTCGAACCCTGGTGGCCCAGTATCAGCCCGCCAGCACGAGATCGGCTGTGCTTCTCAAAAAGCAAGTGGCTCGTGCCCATGACATCGGCCCCGATGCCGAGCCCGACTACGTCGGCTTCGAGGTTCCCGACGAGTTTGTCGTCGGCTACGGGCTGGACTACGACGGCTGGTTCCGCAACCTGCCGGACATCGCGGTGTTAAGGCAAGCTTCGAGCACGGACTAACCGTCTGCCCTGCTGCTGTGTTGCACCCGATCAGCGTGGAGCAATCCATCCAAGAACTCCGCCGGATGCTTGGCACTGATGTCCGCGCCGTCGTGCATCTGATGCCGGCAGCTCGTGCCCGAGGCCAGCACGGCATGACCCTCGGCCGCCGCTTCGCGGGCGTTGGGCAGTGCGCCGAGCTCGCCGATCTTGATGGACAGGTCGTAGCGGTCCTTCGTGAAACCGAACGACCCGGCCATGCCGCAGCAGGTGGTGTCGGCGGTGTGGACGGTGGCGAAGCGTTCGAGCAGCTTCGTTGCCGAGCCGATGCCGCGGAGGGCCTTCTCGTGGCAGTGGCCGTGCAGGTAGACGTCGGGCTTGTGTGCAATCTCGGGCCGCGTCGGATGGTCATCCCAGTGCTGATGCAGGAAGCTCTCGAAGCTGTGGGTGCGGGCCGCCAGCGCCCTGCGTTCGGCTAGGGGCACGTCGCCCTTGAGCTGCACCCAATCGTCGATGATCGCCGAGAGGCAACTGGGCTCAAGCACGATGATCGGAGCCTGTGTGTCGGCAGACATCAACTTCGTGTAAGTGCCCGCGATCGTGCGGGCGGCGTCGTCCAGCAGGCCGGTTGAAATCATGGATCGACCGCAGCAGCCGGCGTCGACCAGCACGGGGTTGTAGCCGAAGGCCTCGAGCACGCGGCCCGCGGCTAGCCCGATGGCCGGCTCGTTGTACATCGTGAAGCAGTCGCCGAAGACCAGGACGCGTGGTCGATCTGGTTGCTCGCCCAGGCGGGCACGCGTCCACTGGCCCTTCAGCGAACGGGCAAAGGGCGGCAGGCTTCGGCGCTCGTCGATGCTCAACAGCTTGCCGGTGGCCCAGCGCGCGGGCTTGGTGGTGTTGATGGCATTGGCCAGACCAGGCGTCAGTGAGCCGAGCTTGTTGAGCGTGCGCACGTGGCCAAAGACGGCGGCCTGCAGCGTTGGGCGACCCCGTGATGCGAATCGCTGGGCCGTGTACTCGGCCTTGAGCCGCGCAATATCGACGTTGCTGGGGCACTCGCTCTTGCAGGCCTTGCAGCTCAGGCAGAGATTGAGCGTCTCCATCGTGCCGGGATCGTTCCAGGGGTCGGCCTCGCCGCTTTCGAGCTGCCCAGTCGTCGCCAGACGCAGCGCGTTGCCGCGGCCGCGGGTGCTGTGTCGCTCGTCGAGCGTGGCCATGTAGCTTGGACACATGACGCCGCCGGACTTCTTCCGACAGACGCCCGCGCCGTTGCACATTTCGACTGCACCTCGGAAGCCGTGCTGATCCTCGTAGTCGAAATATGTGGAAATGGGCGGTACATCGACGCCTTGGCCATGGGGTCGAATGCGCGTGTGTTGCGTGATGGTCTCGATGTCGGTGGGGGCGCCGACGATGTTCCCAGGGTTGAGCAACCCATGGGGGTCGAAGGCCGCTTTCACGCGCGCGAACGCGTCCATCAGCGCTGGCCCGTAGAACCGCTCGAGCAAGGGACCACGTACGCGCCCGTCGCCGTGCTCGCCGCTCATCACGCCACCCAACTCCTTCGCCAGGTCGGCGATGGCAACGGAGATGGCGTGAAGCTTATGCTCGTCCTGCGGATCGCGCGGATCGAGCATCGGTCGAACATGCAACACACCGACCGAAGCGTGGGCGTAGAACGCGGCGATTGTGCCGTGGTCCTGCACGATCTTTCTAAAGCGGCGCACAAACTCGCCCAAACGCTCGACCGGGACGGCGTTGTCCTCGACGAATGTCACCGGCTTTCGAGCGCTGACCACGCCGTGCAGCAATGGTTCGCCGGCCTTCCGCAGCGCCCACGCCGCGCCCATGGCCCCGGCACTGTCGATGGGGTGCACGCCGGCGGTGGGGTCGCATGCTTGGGCCACACGCTTGCCGTGGGTGAGCCGTGCACGAAGTTCTTCTTCGCGCTCCGCAAAGTACTCCACGTACAGCACGCCACGAAGCGTGCCCTG
>JGI12109J20283_10042599_pt1 | contig 10055 bp, 11 predicted proteins | sample ElkSlonscriptome_12_FD_20283 | JGI IMG/M metagenome (IMG submission 20283) | reverse complement strand
GCAGCGGCTCGTCGGGGCTGCCGCCGCTGAGCTGGATCGCCGCTGTGCCCGTCAGGCCGGTCAGACGGATCGTGGCCGAAGTGTCGCGATGAATGGGTACTGCCGCCTCGATCTCGACGGTGACCAGCACCTGCCGTACATCGTTGGGGTTGAGGTCGATTTCGACAATCCGCCCGACGTTGACGCCGTTGTACAGCACCGCACTGCCCTCGGAAAGCCCGAACACCGACTCCTGGAACAGGATCTCGTATCGGTTCCACGCGCTGTCGGTAGCAAAGCGTGCGGCGAACAGCCCGAACAGCACCGCAGCCACCGCGACAATCAGCGTAAAGGCGCCGATCACGACGTAATTGGCCTTGGTTTCCATCGAGTCCTCCTCAGGATGAGTCAGCGGCGTCGCGCCGCACGGCGCGGGCCCGCGGCCCGTGAAAATACTCGCGCACCCAGCGGTGGTCGAGCCGTTCGATTTCGGCAAGCGGTGCGTTTGCGATGACCTTTTTCTCGGCCAGCACCGCGATGCGGTCGCAGATCGCGTATAGCGTATCGAGATCGTGCGTGATCAGGAACACCGTCAATTCCAGCGCACGCTGCAGCGTCTTGAGCAACTGGTCGAAGTCGGCCGCGCCGATCGGGTCCAGCCCGGCGGTTGGCTCGTCGAGGAACAACAGCTCGGGTTCCATCGCCAGGGCGCGTGCCAGCGCGGCGCGCTTGCGCATCCCGCCGGAAAGTTCGGCCGGAAGTCGCTCGGCCGCCTCGGCCGGCAGGCCCGCGAGCTGGATCTTGGATCTCGCAAGGTCGCGTCGGAGCTGGTTCGAGATCTCCGGACGATGCGTCTTCAGCGGCAGCTCGACGTTCTCCAGTACCGTGAGCGACGAGAACAGCGCCCCGTCCTGGAACAGAACGCCGGCGCGACGTGCCGTGACTTCACGCGCTGCCTCGGCGTCCGATACAGCGTGGCCGAAGACCTCGATGCGACCCGCGGTGGGGCGCCTCAGCCCCAGAATGCTGCGCATGAGCACCGATTTCCCGGTGCCGGAACCACCCACGACACCGAGAATTTCTCCGGCCCGCACGTCGAGGTCGAGATCCTCGTGAACGGCGGTGTCGCCGAAACGATTGACCAGCCCGCGAACCCGAATGACCGGCTCATCCGCCGGTCGATGCATGACGGCGTGGGCGCTCACCAGTTGATCTCCATGAAATAGACCGCGGCGATGGCGTTGATGACGATCACCATCGTCAGGCTGCGGACGACGGCGGTGGTTGTGTGCTCACCGACCGATTGCGCGGTGCCTGAAACTCTCAGCCCTTCCAGGCAGCCGATCAGCGCGATGACGAAAGCGAAGATCGGCGCCTTGATCATGCCGACCAGATAGTGCTTCAAAGTCAACGTCTGTGTGACCCGTTCCAGGAACATCGTCAGATTGAGATCGAGCGAGGCAACCGATACGATCAATCCGCCGACCAGCCCCGACACGGTGGCCAGGAAAGTCAGCAGCGGCAGCGTGATCAACAGCGCCACCAGCCGAGGAATCACAAGCACTTCGACCTCGTCGAGGCCGAGCGTCCGGATCGCGTCGATCTCCTCGCGCGATTTCATCATCCCGATCTGGGCGCAGAATGCGCTGGCGGTTCGCCCGGCTAGAAGAATTGCGGTGAGCAGAACGCCGAATTCGCGCACGAAGGCAAACGTCACCAGATCGACGACGAACAGCTCGGCGCCGAAGTCGCGCAGCACGGTGGCGCCGAGGAAGGCGATTACCGCGCCGACCAGCGAGGCAAGCAACATGAGCAGCGGTGCGGCGTCCAGCCCGGTCTGCTCCATGTGGTGCACGGTGGCGGTCAACCGCAGACGCGACGGCTGCAGAAGCGTGCGGCCGAGGCGGTGCACGGTCAGACCCAGAAAGCCGGCCAGCTCCCGGCTGCTGGAGGAGACCTCGACGGTCGCGCGGCCGATGCGCTCGAGGACCTGCTGCCACTGGGGATCGGTCGCCGGCCGCGGCTGAGGAACGTCGTCGCAGGATTGGTCGACCGCGTCGAAAAGCCGGCGCCACTCGGCCGGCAAATTCGTGTCGTCTGCGCCGGCGCCGCTGCGTCGGAGCAGTCGCTCGAGCAGCAGCGCGCCCGACGCGTCGAGCCGGGTCACGCCGCTGAAGTCCAGCCGCCGTCCCGAGGCAGCCAGCGAGTCGACCGAAGCAGCCAGCGAGGCGACGTGCTCCAGCGTCCAGCTGCCGTGGGCGATCAGCGTGTCGTTTTCACGACGCAGCGCCGGCCGATCATCAACGGAGCGGGGCGCGGTCACGTGCGAGGTGGGCCGGGTCTGCGGCTCACGATTCACCGTCCTCGGCCGGACCGAGCAGATCGTCACCGTGGTATTCGGGATTGTTGACCCGGCGCGTGACCGGCTCGACGCGAAGTGCATCTTCAGGCGGCGGCTCAATCAGGCTTTCGGCTACGTCAGGCTGGGCGTCCAGCCAGGTCGAGACCTGGCTCCTGTCCAGCAGCACCGGCGCCCGGTCGTGCCCGATCTCGGCCAGCTGCCGGTTGGGTCCGGTGGTGACGATGGTGAAGCTCTCCATGGCAGCGCCGTCCGGCGTGGTCGATCGGTCCCACAGACCGGCCATTGCCAGCAGCGGCTCCTTGAGAGGAAGAACGCGCCAGGGCTGACTGGGCGAAATCCGCTTATCCCATTCGTAGAACCAGCTCATCGGGATCACGCAACGGCGCGCACGCTTCCACGCATTGCGGAATGCCGGCTTGCCTCCGACCGTCTTTGAAAAGGGCTGATCGGCTTCACTGCGGCAGTTGGCGGTGGAGAATTTCGGGAGTTCGCCGCGCAGCCAGTGCGGCACCAGCGGCCAGGCGAGTTCATCCACTCTCCGCTCGGGTGCCTGATCTCGAATCACGGGCAGCCGGGTCCACTCGACTTCGCCGCGACGACGGCGGCTGGGTGCCACGTTGAGTCGACGCAGGTGCCCCGCGGGCGGGGCGCCGGGCAGGTCGAACCAGTCCCAGAGCGTTTTCCAGTCATAATTCAGAGCACCGCGACCGCACATTTCCGATCAGCAATCCGTTGGTGGGCTTTCCGGCTATGGTACGCCAGCGCCCGTGCGGCGTTTCGCCGTGCCGAATCAATTCGCCATGGACAGCCGCCGGCGTTCGCGGGTATACTAACGGGCTGGATAAAACAAGCCTCGCCGCAGCCGGATGGGCAACCTGAGCAAGCGTGAACTCCTGAACCTGAGGACTTCACCGCTGCGGAAAAGGCGAAACCAACAGGAGAAGTTCGATGCCCAAGATGAAATCCAACCGCGGCGCCGCAAAACGGTTCCGCGGCACCGGAAGCGGTCGTATCAAGCGCAAGCACGCGTTTCACAGCCACATCCTGACCAAGAAGGACACCAAGCGCAAGCGTCGCCTGCGTTCGACCTCGCTGGTCGCGAAGTCGGACGAAAAGGCAGTTCGCAAGCTTCTGCCGAAGCTGCGCTGAGCAGTCTTTCCTCAGCTATCGACTCAATCGTTAGTCAGATTACGGATCATCAGGAGAACACACCATGGCAAGAGTGAAGCGTGGAACAATTGCCCGTCGCCGTCATCGCAAGGTGCTGGCCCGGGCCAAGGGATATTACGGTGCACGCAGCAAGGTCTTCCGGGTCGCCAAGCAGGCGGTCATCAAGGCCGATCAGTACGCCTACCGGGATCGTCGGCAGCGCAAGCGCGATTTCCGTTCGCTGTGGATTCAGCGGATCAACGCTGCCGCACGCGAACACGGCATGTCGTATAGCCGATTCATCAACGGTCTGAAGAAGGCCGAGATCGGCGTCGACCGCAAGATGCTCGCTGAGCTGGCGGTCAACGACAAGGCGGCCTTCAAGGTTCTGGCGGAGAAAGCCCAGGCTCAGCTGTCCTGACCGGGCCCGCCGATCGTGGCCGGACCGGATCTCGAAGCAATGCGCGACCGCGCGCTGGCCGAAGTGGCCGGCGCCTCGGATTTGCGTGCCCTTGATGAAGTGCGAGTCGCCTGGCTCGGCAAAAAGGGCAGGCTGACCGCCGAGCTCAAATCGCTGGGCGGACTTGCGCCCGAGGTGCGCCGCGAAACCGGGCAGGCCGTCAACGAGCTGAAGCGTGAGCTTGCGTCTGCGCTCGAAGCGCAAAGAAGCGAGCTGGAGCGCGCGCGGCTGGATGAACGACTGGCAACCGAAACGCTCGACGTCACGCTTCCGGGCCGCACCGTCGACCCGGGCGGGCCGCACCCGGTCACCCGCGCGATGCGGCGCATCCTCGATATCTTCCACGGACTCGGGTTCGCGGTCGCCGACGGTCCCGAAGTCGAGGACGATTACCACAACTTCGAGGCGCTGAATTTCCCGCCACATCATCCGGCGCGTGCGATGCACGACACGTTCTATCTGCCGGACGGACGTTTACTGCGAACCCATACCTCGCCGGTCCAGATCCGGGTCATGAAGAATCAGCGGCCGCCGGTACGAATCGTCGCGCCCGGCCGCGTCTTCCGATCGGACTCCGACCAGACGCATACACCTCAGTTCCACCAGGTCGAGGGACTGCTGGTAGATGACGGCGTCACCTTTGCCGACCTCAAGGGTCTGCTCTCGACCTTCGTCAATGCCTATTTCGAAGACGAACTCGAGATGCGATTGCGCCCCTCGTACTTCCCGTTCACCGAGCCGTCGGCGGAAGTCGATATCCGCTGGCGGAACGACGACGGCAGTCCCGGTCGCTGGCTCGAGGTGCTGGGTTGCGGCATGGTGCATCCGAACGTATTGGACAACTGCGGCGTGGACTCCGAACGCTACACCGGCTATGCATTCGGGCTGGGCGTCGAGCGCTTCGCGATGCTGCGTTATCGCGTCGACGACCTGCGGTTGTTTTTCGACAACGACTTACGCTTCCTGGCTCAATTCCGATAGCGTCCGGCTGCTGCCGGCGCGCTGACCAACGGGGATTTCAATGCGATTCAGCATGAACTGGCTGCGCCAATGGGTGCCTACTGAGCTCGATGCATCAGCGGTGGCCGATCGACTGACGGCCGCCGGGCTGGAAGTCGACGAGATGGCGATCATCGGCGAGCACCTCAACGGCGTCGTGGTGGGCGAGATTACTCGCTGCGAGCCGCATCCGAACGCCGATCGGCTGCAGGTCTGCGAGGTCGAGTACGGTGCCGGCGCGCCGGTCACCATCGTCTGCGGGGCGCCGAACGCGCGCGCCGGAATGAAGGCGCCGCTGGCAACGCCGGGCGCCCGGTTGCCCAACGGCATGGTGATCAAGAAGGCTCGACTGCGCGGCGTCGAATCGTCGGGCATGCTTTGTTCGGCACCCGAACTCGGCCTGGGCGACGATGCCAGCGGGCTCCTCGAGCTGCCCGATACGCTGGAATCCGGGCAGGCGCTCGGCGAGGCACTCGGCCTTCCGGACCACGCCATCGAGATCGACCTCACGCCCAACCGGGCCGATTGCCTGTCGCTGCGCGGAATCGCCCGCGAGCTCGCGGCGATCGAGGGACTGGAATGCCGCGAGCCCTCGATCGAGCCGGTGGGCGCGCAGTCCGAACGCCGGATCGAAATTGAATTGCTGTCGCCGGCCGACTGCCCACGCTACGTCGGCCGCGTGATCGAGGGAATCGACCCGACCGCGGCGACTCCTGCCTGGATGGTCGAGCGTTTGGAGCGCTCGGGACTGCGCAGTCGCGGTCCGGTGGTCGACGTCACCAACTATGTCCTGCTTGAGCTCGGACAGCCCATGCACGCTTTCGACCTGGATCGCCTGAGCGGCGGTATCCGGGTGCGCCGCGCTCAGGCCGGCGAGGCGTTCGCGCTGCTCGACGGTCAGCAGATCGAGCCCGATGAGGACATGCTGCTGATCTGCGATCACGCCGGTCCGATTGCGCTGGCCGGCATCATGGGCGGGCAGGAATCTGCGGTCGGCGACAAGACGCGCGATATCCTGCTGGAATCGGCCTGGTTCAACCCGGCAAGCATCATCGGCAAGGGGCGTCGACTCGGGCTCAGCACCGACTCGTCGTTCCGTTTCGAGCGAGGCGTCGATCCGGAGCTGCAGGCGCTGGCCATCGAGCGAGCGACCGCGCTGATTCAATCGATCGCCGGTGGCCATGCCGGTCCGGTGGTCGAGCGCTGCGAACCCGCTTCGATGCCGGAGCGGCCGGTCATCGCGCTTCGGCCCAAGCGAGTCAACCAGCTGCTCGGCACTACGCTGGAGCCGGAAGCGATCGTCGATATCCTGACGCGACTGGGTATGCAGGTGGACGGGGAGGGCGACGAGATTCACGTCACGCCGCCGGCCGCTCGCAGGGACCTGGCGCTGGAGGTGGATCTGATCGAGGAAGTCGCGCGCATGGTCGGCTACGACGCGCTGCCGTCGAGCGCTCCGGGTGGCCGGCTGGTCGCGGTGATCGACAGTGAACGCAGCGCGCCGATGTCGCAGCTTCGATCGCAGCTGCATGCTCGGGGCTTTCAGGAAATCATCACCTGGAGCTTCGTTTCGCACGACGATCTGGAGTTGCTCTCGCTGGCCGAAGCTGCACAGCCGCTGGCCAATCCGCTCAGCCAGGAAATGGGTTCGCTGCGCACGACCCTGCTCCCCGGCCTGCTCGGCACCGCGGCGACCAATCTCCGGCGACAGCAGTCGCGCCTCAAGCTGTTCGAAACCGGACACGTGTTTCTCTCGGGTGACGGGTGGACCGAGGAGGAGCGACTCGGCCTGCTGATTGCCGGCCGAGCGCTGCCTGAAAGCTGGCATGCCGCCAAGCGCGACTTCGACTTTTTCGATCTGAAGGGCGAAATCGAGCAGCTGGTGCGTGGACTCGGGCACGATCCGTCGGAACTCGAGATGCGCAGCGATCCGCGTCGCTGGCTTCACCCGGGGCAATCCGCGATCGTCGAGCTCGGCGGCACAGCGTTGGGGCATGCCGGCCAGTTACACCCGGGGACGGCAGCCGAACTGGATCTCGATGTACCGGTGTTCGTTGCCGAGCTCGATCTGGATGCGCTGCGAAGCCGCGACCTCCCCGAATATGGCGCGGTGTCGAAAACGCCGTCGGTTCGACGGGACCTCGCGCTGCTGGTTCCGGAATCGGTGCCGTCAGCGAAGATCGAGCGTGCAGCCGCCGACGCGGCGGGCGAATGGCTGCGCGAGTGCGTGATTTTCGACCAGTATCAGGGAAAAAATATCGAATCGGGATATAAAAGTCTCGCTATTGGCTTGATTTTGCGCGATCTTTCGCGCACGCTTACCGATAACGAAGTGGATTCGGTTATTCTGACCGTGGTGGAATCGTTGAAGAACGATTGCGACGTGCGACTGAGAGGGTGATGACGGATGGCTTTGACCAAGGCCGACCTGGCAAATACATTGTTCGAGGAAGTCGGGCTCAATAAGCGCGAGGCCAAGGAGTTTGTCGATGCCTGGTTCGAGACCATCCGCGATGCGCTCGAATCGGGCGAGAACGTCAAGCTGTCCGGTTTCGGAAACTTTCAGCTGCGCGACAAGAGTCCGCGGCCTGGCCGCAACCCGAAAACCGGTGAAGAGATCCCGATCAGCGCGCGGCGTGTGGTGACGTTCAAGCCGGGGCAGAAGCTCCGCGGAAGGGTAGAAGCGTATGCTGGACCCCGCAAGTAATCGCGAGCTGCCGCCGATCCCGGCAAAGCGTTACTTCACCATCGGTGAGGTCAGCGAGCTGTGCGCGGTCAAGCCGCACGTGCTTCGATACTGGGAGCAGGAATTCCCGCAACTCAAGCCGGTCAAGCGGCGCGGAAACCGTCGGTATTACCAGCGCCACGACGTGATCATGGTTCGCCAGATCCGTTCCTTGCTGCACGAGCAGGGATTCACCATCCTCGGCGCGCGACAGCGTCTGGAAGGTGAGGCCGCCAAGGACGATGTTTCGCGCAGCCAGCAACTGGTGCGCCAGCTTCGGGGCGAATTGGAGGAAGTACTCCAGGTGCTTCGGCGCTGAGCCACGTCCATCCGCTATAATCTGCAGTCCGGTCGGAGCGTAGCGCAGCCTGGTAGCGCACCACAATGGGGTTGTGGGGGTCGGGAGTTCGAATCTCCCCGCTCCGACCATTTTTCATTTTCCCGCAACCATTCCCGCGATCGCGTTGTTCAGCTCACTCGGCGTTGATCGGTCCGGAGCATACTTCTTCAAGCAAACCCTGTCATTCCACCTGCAGGATCCACGCATGGACAATGATACGCCGTTGACCTCGCTTCCCGATATCGCGTCTCAGCCACATGAGCATGCGGCAGAGGAACTCGACTGGGTCGGCATGAACGAGATCGAAGTTCCGGTGCGGATCGCTGCGCCCGACGGCAGTCTCGTGCAAACGCCTGCCCGGGTCAGCGCGTTCGTGAATCTCGGCAAGTCCGATGCCCGGGGTATCCACATGTCGCGGCTGTATCTGCACCTCGACCGGACGCTTGCCGAGCACGCGCTCACTCCGATGGCGCTGCGGCATCTGCTGCGCGATTTCCTGGAATCTCACGCCGACCTGAGCACGCGTGCGATGGTGCGGATCGATTTCGAATACCTTATTCGCCGAAATGCGCTGGCCAGCAACAACTCAGGATGGCGGGGCTACCCCTTCAGCATCATTGCATCGCTGCAGGGGAAGGAATTCAATCTCGAGCTGTCGTATGCAGTGACTTACTCGAGCACCTGCCCTTGTTCGGCCGCGCTGGCGCGTCAATTGATCCAGCAGCAGTTCGAAAGCGACTTCGATCCGTCCAAGGCGCTCGATCGAGCTGCGGTGGTGCGGTGGCTTGGATCCGAGAAGGGCATCATGGCTACGCCGCACAGCCAGCGATCGACCGCCGACATCCGGCTGCAGCTGGCGCCTACATTCGAAGCCTTTCCTTTCGTCGATCTGATCGACCTGGTCGAAGGCGCTCTGAAAACGCCGGTCCAGACGGCCGTCAAGCGCGAAGATGAGCAGGAATTCGCGCGCCTCAACGGGCAGAACCTGATGTTCTGCGAGGACGCTGGCCGACGGGTGAAGCGTGCTCTGGAGAGCCAGGATCGAATCCTGGACTACTGGGCCCGCTGCAGTCATTTCGAAAGTCTCCATCCCCACGACGCGGTCGCCATCGTTACCAAAGGCCGATCCGACGGTTACCAGCCGATCGACAGCCGCCGCTGAGCCGAATCCGGCCCGTCCTCCCCCGGGCCGATCGCTTGATTCGATGATTCGAATTCCGGCCGCACCCCTGCAGTTGAAATTGCGTTAAAGTGCGATTGCGGGGCTCTCGATCCGATTTGGCGTTGGACGAGTTTCTTACTCTTGGCGGGGGAGGGGAATTTCTTGATCAGACTTCTGATTGTCGAAGATCATCACCTGGTTCGCACCGGGTTGCGAAATATCATCAATGATGCCGGCGGCATCGAAATCGTTGGCGAAGCAGAAAGCGGCGAGCGAGCGATTCAGCTCAACCGGGCGCATCAGCCGCATGTGATTCTGATGGATATCGGATTGCCCGGACTCTCGGGGTTCGAGACCAGCGAACGGATCATGGCTGCGCGTCCGGACGTCCGCATCATTGCGTTGACGGCTCATGCGCGTCCGCCTTTTCCCGCGCGCTTGCTGGAGATGGGGGCCGCCGGGTATCTGACCAAGGCCTGCGACGCAGAGGAACTGGTGCGTGCAATCCGTAAGGTCTACGACGGTGAACGCTACATCGGTTCGGAAATTGCCCAGCAGCTGGCGATGTCGCTGCTCCCTGGATCGCCCAAATCACCGTTTCAGGATCTGACGCCGCGCGAACTCGAAGTTGCGCTGATGCTGGCTCGCGGCCTGAAACCCTCGGAGATCGGCAAACGCATCAACGTCAGCCCGAAGACGGTTTCCACCCACAAGTACCGGATTTACGACAAGCTCGGTATCGATAGCGAAGTCGCGCTTCTGCGCGAAGCGCTTCGCCACGGTGTGATCGAAGCCGAGGATCCGTAGCGAAACATTGATCCCGGTCAGCCGCCGGGCACGGAGCCGGCGCACCGCCTTCCGGGGTGCGCTGGCCACGGC
>JGI12109J20283_10506010_pt1 | contig 10057 bp, 7 predicted proteins | sample ElkSlonscriptome_12_FD_20283 | JGI IMG/M metagenome (IMG submission 20283) | reverse complement strand
GACGGAGATGGGGATGTTGACAAAATTCTGGTTCCAGTATCCGGCCACCATATTGGTTTTTCCCGACATGGCGGCATGCACCGCGTATTCGGCTAATCGGTGACAATGAATTTGATCTGTTCCCGACGCAGGTACACTTCGAATGGAGTAGCTTGGATCAAAGTACTTCAATGACATGGGGATCTGTTTCTCTGAAAAATACTCTCCAAAGCGGTCGCAAAGGAAGGTTCCGATATCCTGCTTGAGCAGATTGCCGGAGGCATCTTTTCTGTCCGACTGACTTTCGAATAAATGCTGCCCTGCTCCTTCCGCCACGATGATCACCGCATGTGATTTTCGACGGAAACGTCGCTCCACCGCTTTGAGTAATCCGTTTGGCCCTTCCAGTTCCCAATGCTCCTCGGGTATCAGGCAAAAATTCACAACCGGATTGGCCAAGGTTGCGTAAGCGGATATAAATCCGGAGTCACGCCCCATGAGTTTCACAATTCCTAATCCGTTATACACCGAACGGGCTTCCACGTGAGCGGCGGTAATTACCGGGGTGGATTGGTAAATCGCGGTTTCAAATCCGAAGGAGTTCCCCACAAACTGAATATCGTTGTCGATGGTTTTGGGGACTCCCACCACGGATATCTCCAGGTTCCGTTTTTTGATCTCTTCGCTAATCATGCTGGCCCCTTTGAGGGTTCCATCTCCCCCGATGGTAAACAGCACGTTGATTCGCATGTTCACCAGGTTTTGCACCATCACTTCTACATCCTGATTTCCCCGGGACGTTCCTAGAATCGATCCACCTTCCATGTGAATGGTATCCACATGATCCGCATCCAGCATCAGCGGTGGGTAGGTCTTAGGGTCTGCTAACCCGGCATATCCATAGGGAATCCCATAAATTTCGCGCACTCCGTATTCCTGGGTCAGGGTTTCCACCACTCCTTTAATCACTGAGTTCAATCCGGGACAAAGCCCCCCACAGGTGACGATGGCCGCACGGGTTAAATAGTGGGAGTGAAAAATTTTCGCCCGTGGTCCCCCGGTTTCCATAGAGGCAGGTTTGTCGGAACTCTCCTGGGGTGCGGCACAGTTCACCAGGGTCCGAGCATCAACAGAGACGTATTGAGCATCCTGAAGGCTCAACGGATTGGGAATGGTGCATGGCCCGAGGTCATCGACTTGGAAATTGAAACGGTGGTGTTCTTGGTTCATACCTTTTTCTTTAGGTGGCTACTTGTTTGACTCAAGCACCCACACCATTTTGATTTTGTGCGATCCCCCCAGGATCGGTCCAGAGTTTTACCTTTTCCGGTATGTCGCTTCGCTCCATATCCGGCTACGTTCTGTGACCCATCCTGGGTCAAAATAGTATGTTTCTTATCTTCGATTAGAGATCCAAAAAACTTCATATTGTTTTAGCTCCTTAGCAACTTTAGGGATAGGAAAAATGTGATGAACGTTTCGGGTGACTCTTTTTCAGATGGAATCAGTATCCTTCTTCCTCTTTATAACGAGGAGGAGAATGTCAGGGCTGTGCTTTCGGAATTAGTAGAGGTCTTGAACCAAATGGATAGGCCCTTTGAAATTCTATGCGTCAATGACGGATCTACCGATGGGACTCCGTCTGTGCTTGAAACCTGTGAAAAAGAATTTTCCGGCCTAAGGTTATTTACGCATGAAGAAAATCAGGGGCAAAGTTTTGCGTTTGTCACTGGGTTTCGAGAGGCCCGAACTCCCTGGATCGTTACCATGGATGCGGATGGTCAAAACGATCCTGCAGACATCCCTCGTCTGCTAGAGGCAATGGGTGATGCAGATGTCTGCTGTGGCATTCGTACACGTCGTAAAGATACCTGGAGCAAACGCGTCGGCAGCCGCCTGGCCAACCGAGCACGGAACCTTTTGCTGGGCAGTGATATTCAGGATAGTGGCTGCTCCCTGAAAGTTTTTCGCACAGAAATCATCAGGGAACTTCCAACCTGGAAAGGCATGCACCGCTTTTTACCGGATTTATGCCGGATTCATTTTCAAAGCCAGATCGTACAAATTCCGGTGGGTCATCGGCCGCGTCTGTATGGCGAAAGTAAATACAATAACTGGGGACGCTTATGCAAAACCGTTCCCGATGTGCTGGCGGTCAGAAAAATGAAGCGTAGGGAAAACTGAACTACGGTTCCGTGACCCGAACAAAGGTCGCATTTCCGATCAATAAGACTTCACCGCAGGCCGCGGGGAGAAAGACACTCGACCCTTCCGGCACATCAACCGTTTCGCCATTGGCGCTCACCGACAAAGATCCTTCTTTGACAAAAAGAACCTGAAATCCTTTTGGGTGTGCCGGTAGAGTTGCTTTCTCTTCACAGGTAACGGATTCCAAAAAGAAGTAGGGAGATTCCACCAATTTTTCCCGGGCCATTCCGGCAAGATCCGGCAGAGGTTGGGCAGGTGTCAGTTTCGCCGGGGGTTCATCCCAGTTGGTTACCTGTAGGGCCTGATCGATATGTAGCTCACGCGGCTGTCCATCTGCTCCCACCCGTCCCCAGTCGTAGACGCGATAGGTGGTGTTGGAGTTCTGCTGTACTTCCAGCAATAGGCATCCCGAAGCAATGGCATGCATACGGCCACCAGGCACAAACACCATGTCTCCAGCGGTTACGGGTAATTCCGTAAGCAACGCTTCCACTCCACCTTGTTCGATTGCGTCTTTAAAGTGTTCCGGGGTCACGCCCTCTTTTAAACCGCAATAGACACAAGCCCCTTCGTCGGCCTGCAAAATATACCAGCATTCTGTCTTGGCCTCTCCACCGTATTCCGCGGCGGTGCGATCATTGGGGTGCACCTGAACGCTTAATGTCTTGGCCGCATCCAATACTTTGATCAACAAGGGAAAAAAATCACCCTTTCCTTCCCCCAAAAGGTCGGCTGCATGATCCTGCAATAGTTCCTTGAAGGTTTTCCCTGCGAAAGGCCCACCGTCGACCACACCCATACCATCTTCGCGGGCTGAGATTTCCCAGGACTCGGCCACAATCCCTTCCGGCGTATCCGTACGACCAAAATGAGAACGCAGTTTATCTCCTCCCCAAATATAGGGTTGGTAGACGGGTTTAAAACGAAGGGGAACATTCACAGATTTCATGAGCCTATGCCTAGCACGAAACTTTTTTCAGGTCGACTATTTGATCTCACGCAAAGTCGCAAAGTCGCAAAGTTTATCAAGCCAAAGGCATGGGCAAGTCGATTGGAAGAATTTAGGATGATGTCTGTAGTTACCCAACTTGGCCTTTGCGTCTTGGCGTCTTTGCGTGATAAAAATTCGGACGACTTGCCCTCAACCCAAGCTGGAGAGGAGATGACAAACGTCCTCTGCCGTACGTGCTTCTGCCAAGTGATCGGTGACGTCCTGAACCCGGAATCGTTTCGCCACTTGTGCCAGAGAACGCAGATGGATTTCCGGGGCGTCGGATTTTGGACTTAGCAACGCGAGGACAATCCGCGGTGGCGGTGTCACTTCAAAAAACACTGTGGGTTGATTAAACACGCCTACTAAAAGCAGCGGCGCATTTCGCTCTCCGCAATGCGCATGTAACAACACGCATTCTTCGGAAAGCTCCACCGGGGTCATACGGGCAGAATCCGTGAGAATCGGAATGGCATCTTGTGCCATTTGTGGATCGTCAGCCAGACCAACCGACACGAGCTCAGGCAAGAGATCTTCGTGCAACATTCCGGGCGCAAACTGTACGCCACGCAATTCAGGGAAACTTTCTCTGGCAGGAAGTGCCACTGCCCCCTGAGGTTGCTCCAGACTTTTGATTTGTGGATAAATGATGAGGATATTTGAATCCGGGAATTCTCTGACCATCATTTCCGGTAATCGGTCGAGAGTCGGTGTCCACAGCACGGTATTTTTCCGGCTCTGGGGTAAAACGATGAGGTCATGTTTTCCACAATCGGCAAAGAGCTTCTGACGCGATTCTTTCCAAGTAGATGTCACCGAAAATTCCAGCTCACATCCGGGACTCATTTTTTCGAATTGGGTTTGCAGGTCTTTCGCCGCAGGTCCACTCAGATAGACATGCACATCCAGCCCGGCCTGTTTGGCCAGTACTTTGGCTCCCTGAATCAAAGCAGGTAAATCCGTCCGATGCTCGGTCAGGGGAGGAAAGGGTATACGCAGTACCTTGTTGGTTGGCAAAGGCTGAGGCAACCGGCACAGCACAATTCGGGAGGTACAGGATTCGATAAGTCCTTCCTGAACCCCACCGAGGAAACGGGTTCCCCTTCCCCAACCGACCAATACCGCGGTCGCCCGCAATTCCCGGGCCGCGCGATTGATTCCGTCTGCAGGGTTAATATCCACCCGTACATGCGGATCCACTTCTATATCAGCCGAAGAGGCTTGGTTGATACATTGGGCCAACAATTTTTCCCCGTTGGAAACCGCATGATCGGTATCGTGTTCATCGCTTACGATGTTGAGAGGAAACAATCCACCTGGTAATGAGGTATTGCGGAACAACAGCGCAAGCTCCATCAGTGGACCCGAAACTTCTTTATCATGAACCGCCACCAAAAGCCGTTGTTCTTTCTGGACAGAGGTTGCCGAATCGACGGACTGAAGAGCCAGTTTTCTTCCGGAACGTTGCACCACTGCAGAACCCAAGGGTACGGTAACGATGATCATACCGATCGCTCCGTTGAGTGCTGCTTCATCCAGAATGCCCGCTTCAAATCCAACCAATGCCGCGGCCAGGGTTGCGGCGGCTTGCACCACGGTAAGACCGAACACCACATTTTTTTCGCTGGCCGAATACCCAAAGATCGATCCTGCTACCCAAGCCGCTACTAATTTCGTGACCACGACCATTCCACTCATCACCCCAATTACTTTCCAGGTATAGGGATCCGAGAATAAGACCTGAGGATCCACCAGCATTCCTACGGAGATAAGGAAAAAGGGAATGAACAGGTTGTTCCCAACAAACTCGAGGCGATTCATCAAGGTGCTATTTTCTGGGATCTGCCGATTCAACGCGGCACCAGCCAAAAAGGCCCCGATCAGAGGTTTCATTCGGGCAAACTGAGAGAAGTAAGCTGCCGCGCATACCACGGCCAATACGAACAAAAACTGGGTGCCCCCGGATTCACTGACGTGTTGGAAAAACCAACGCGCCAACCGGGGAATCACTAACGTTATCGCCAGGACCAACACCACCAATGCAAAGATCAATCCGACCCAGAATTGTGCGTCCAGGGTCAAGCCCTCTGCGGAGTCCACGATGACCGCCAGCACCAATAGCGCGAGGGTGTCGGTAACGATGGTAGCCCCCACACTTACCGTAACGGGCTCCATGCGCTGAATACCTAATTTTGCCGCCACGGGGTAGGCCAGCAAGGTATGAGAGGCAAACATACTGGCCATGAGAATGGCAGACGTCCACGCCATCGATCCAATGAGATAATACACCGCAACTGCACCCACCACTTGAGGCAGGACAAACGTGGCGATACCGAATCCAATACTTCGCTTCTTGGTTCGTGAAAATTCGTAGAGGTCGATCTCCAACCCTGCGAGGAACATAATGTATAAGAGCCCGACCTCACCAAAAAGGGTGATGGCTTCATTTCGCTCCAAAACTCCAAAGCCCTGAGTCCCTAGTGCTGCCCCTGCCACCAGGAGTAATACCAAATCCGGTATGCGTAACCATTTTGCCAATAGCGGTGCGGCCAGGATCGTGGTCACAATAACGGTAAAAATCAGAACATGGTCGGTGAACGGAAGCATGCGTGTAGTCTAGTCTTCAAAGGGATGGGGTGGAAAGCCAAATCGTATCCTGGCACCTATCTAAGGGAGCTTTCCTGAACTTCACCTTGAAACTCATTTTGCCCTTCCCCAAAGCCCCCGTTGCTCGGCTTTGGCTTTTTTCTCCAGCTTTCGCAGCCTCGACCAATAGTTTCTGGCCGAGGTTCCATCTGGTAATTCGGAATCCATGCCAAATACGCGGGCAAACCCATTTTCAACCAGAAGTTCACTCAACCAGCGATCTCCTATTTTGATCATCGCATAATAACGCTTCCGGTCACTCGCCCCTCGGGCATCGTCGTAACGAGTATACACGGTGAGACGTTCCTGGCTTTGTAACAAATCGTGTAGCCATTTCGCCGCATCCTCACCTCCTTCCATCGCTTGATCCACCTCTATCCCAAAATAATCGGCTTGTTTCTTTATCCGATTCGGAAACCGTGCGTCTGTTTCGGGGGTATCCACAAAATACAAACGGAAGATATACGTTGAGCGGTTTCGCTTCGCGCGGAAACTGTCGCCGTCATGATATTTAGATGCCTCATACTCTACTCCATCGAGTTCGGTCCACTTCCGGGCGGACGCGACCGGAAGGATCAGCAGAAGGCAAAGATGTAAATAAAGGAACCGCACAGATAAAGTGTGGGGCATATCCGGGATAAAAACAAGACCCTCATCTCATGTAATGCAACGGTACTGAAACAGGTTCTCACGCGGAGACGCAAAAGCTTTATATGTGGATTTTTTCTCACGCCCGGCCTCCCCGGCCTCAAGAACCCCAAGACGCAAAGGCTGGTCGACCGATTTTTGAGTTACAAGTCGATTCAAGTAATTGGGCAAGGATTTGAAGGATGGGTAAGGATTCCTGATTAAAGGAAATGTGATTTAGGGGGATCAGATTTCATCACCTCATTTGTTTAACACTGGATGGGCTAAACAAAATATCCTTCTTATCCTTATCATCCTTGCCACTCAACCACCCTACCTGCCATTGCGTCTTGGGGTTCTTGAGGCCGGGGAGGCCGGGCGTGAGAAAAAATCCACAACCCCAGCCTTTGCGTGAGAATAAAAAACGCCTGCCGTTTCGGGCAGGCGTTTGCAGGAAGATGCCGACAAGCTGTCGGCGCTCCTTTTACTTATCTCCGGGATGCCACTCTTCGAGTCCTTCGATTCCGCCAAAGGCGTCGTCGAATGCACTTCCGAGGTCGACCAGATCTTCACCTGGGCGCAATCCTTCGAGCATGCTGTCGTCGAGGGTGAACTCTTCGTCTGCAACTCCAGCAGCTTTGATGCTGAGTCCGATGCGACGATCCACTTCGTCCAGCTTCACGATACGAGCTTTCACTTCGTCACCTATGTTGAGAGCATCTTTGACTTTCTCAATTCGGTCATCAGAAATTTGGCTGATGTGAACCAGGCCTTCGATTCCGGCTTCCAATTCAACGAACGCGCCGAACTGAGCCACCTTGGCTACTTTACCTTCAACCAGTTGGCCGATGGCGTATTTAGACGTAATGGTGCTCCATGGATCAGGCTGAGCCTGTTTAAGTCCAAGACTAATTCGTTGGTTGCTTGGATCCACTTCGAGGACAACCGCTTCGACTTCCTGACCTTTTTCAAGCATTTCAGAAGGATGGTTGATCTTACGGGTCCAGGACATGTCGGATACGTGAACCATTCCATCGACACCCTCATCCAATTCGAGGAAAGCCCCGTAGTTGGTGAAGTTCCGGACAGTTCCCTGTACGTGAGATCCGATAGGATGATGGTTGGAGAAGGTTTCCCATGGGTTTTCTTCGATCTGACGAACACCCAGCGAGATTTTCTTGTCTTCTTTGTTCACGGCCAGAACAATGGCATCCACTTCGTCACCGAGGTTCAGCACATCGGAAGCGCGGGCAATCCGTTTGGTCCAGGAAAGCTCAGAAACGTGAACCAATCCTTCTACACCCGGCTCAAGTTCAATGAACGCACCGTATGGCATGAGGTTGACCACTTTACCGTGAACGCGATGTCCAACCGGGAACTTGGCATCAATTTCAGTCCATGGATTGTCGGACTGCTGTTTGATTCCGAGAGAAACACGTTCTTTTTCGTAATCTACATCCAGAATGGTGACTTCGAGTTCGTCGCCGATATTTACGAGTTCGGAAGGATGGTTGATCCGTCCCCAGCTCATATCGGTGATGTGCAGAAGGCCGTCCATGCCATTGAGGTCGATGAACGCACCAAAGTCGGTGATGTTTTTGACCTTACCCTTACGAAGTTGGCCAATCTTGATTTCCTGCAACAGTTCCTGTTTCTGTTCGCGGCGTTGCTCTTCGAGCAGCTCACGACGGGATACCACAATGTTGCGGCGTTCCAGGTTGATCTTGATGATTTTGACCTGAACCACTTCACCGATGAAATCATCAGGGTTTTTGACCGGGCTGAGGTCCAACTGAGAACCAGGCAGAAAGGCTTCTACGCCCACATCTACCAACATCCCGCCTTTCACGCGGCCTTCGACTGCGCCTTCGATGACGTCGCCTTCGTTGTAGTCGGAGAGGATTTTCTCCCAGTTTTTCTGAAGTTCGGCGCGCTGTTTGCTAAGCACGACCATTCCATTGTCGTCTTCAAGACGCTCAAGGAGTACTTCGATTTTATCTCCGATCTGAAATTCTTCGGATTTCTTAAATTCGCTCTTCGGGATGACTCCCTCGGATTTGTATCCGACATCAACCATGATGTCGTTGGGGCGGATATAGACAATCTCGCCTTCGATGATGGACCCCTCGTTAAAATCTTTTAAGGAGTTTTCGTAAAGGGCTTCGAGTTGAGCGCCTGTGAGGCCGGAGGTTTCATCGGCAACGGCGTCTTTAATCGCATCTGTCATCTAATGTGGGGGGTTAGAGGTTTTTGGTTTTCCTAAAATCCAGTCGTGGGAATTCAGGCGTCTTAGCAACGTGCTTCGACAAGGAGGCGTGGGAATAAGGAGTTTTGCCCACAATGGCAAGAGGAATCGGCAGTATAATGGAATGTAGTTCCGCGGCCTCCGCGGAATCTTATTCCTAATCCTAATCCTAATCCTAATCGTACTCTTTCTTTTCGATTATGATGAAGAGTATGAATCACCTCAGGCTTTTTTAGTACTCAGAATCAGGCTGGACGGTAGAAAACCGTCCCTCCATTGTTTGTTCCCCACAGATCGCGGCCACAGAGCTGTAACCAACCCCTAGCCGGGTCGCGCCCATAGCAATGAGTTTTTCTGCGCGTGCGGTGTCACGAATGCCACCGGAAGGTTTCACCTGAATACGGTGGTTGGCGGTATCCAGCATGAGTTGCACATGATGATCCTGCGCCCCTTCCCCGTTAAACCCCGTGGAGGTTTTGACAAAATCGGCCTGACCTTCGATGCACACCTCCACCAGCGTTGTGATTTCATCATCGGTGAGAAAGCAGGTTTCGAAGATGACTTTGAGGCATACGCCGGCCGGACGGGTGATCGAACTCACTTCGTGAATATCGTGAGTGACCAGATCCCAATTACCGGATCGAACCGCACCAATATTGCACACCATATCGATTTCGTCTGCTCCTGCTTCGAGGTAGCGACTGGCTTCGTCTACTTTGGAGCCCGTTAATTGATGGCCGTGCGGAAACCCCAACACCACGCAACAACCAATACGATGCTCCAAACAGATGGGCTTAACAAAAGGAATATCCGCCGGTCGCACACAAAAGGTACAAGGTTGATACGGCACCATCTCTTCACAAATGGCAGAGAGCTCGGTCTGAGTGCATTCAGGTTTGAGTAGAGCAACGTCCAGATAGCTAGCTAATGTTGGGGTCATGAGTGACTTATACCATGACTGCCTCTAATGGACAAGAATTCCAAAAGCCTTCGAATACGTAAAGCGGTAGCTGTGCTACACGCAGTCCAAAGCGACTCCGCCGCGCCAATCGTCCGCAGCCTTGCCGCGGCGGAGTCGCTTTGGACTGCGTGTAGCACAGCTACCGCTTTCAAAATTCTGTTGATTATTTTACCTTCCAAATAAGTTAAGAGAATTATTTCCATTCATAATGTGCCTTTTGAACGTTTAGGCTTTGGGACGTGAAGCGTTCTCACTAGTGCCATTATTATTAAGAAAGCCCCGAATGGGGCTGTACGTGCTTAGATCGGGGTTCGTGACGCAGGAGCAACCCCGATATACCAGTACCCAAACAAGTGGGCCCCGGATGGGGTCCGGGTAGCTACCGGAATAAAAGTGGGTT